>OIYY01000024.1_pt1 | contig 117688 bp, 84 predicted proteins | sample 1588341 | NCBI WGS metagenome assembly OIYY01 (sample SAMN03283287) | human gut metagenome | biome: human-associated habitat; material: feces | host: Homo sapiens | place: Peru | collected 2012
TCTCAATATATAGGCACTTGCAAAAGTGCCTATACAAAGGGCTATGCCCTAAATTAAGTATAACCATAATATCCTATTACGAAAATGTCAAATATATTATCAAAAGCAGAAAGACATGCCAATAAAGCATGTGAACTGGATGCTTTCAAGTCTATCAAGTTGGACGATTTGAAAGAAAAAGTGACCCAGATGCTTGCTCATATTGGTGATGGTGGAATTTTTGACCAATATACAAAACATGATATATCTCATATCAACAAGATGTTAGATTCATTGGATTATATTATCCCACAAGAAACCCAAGATAAGATGACAGGAGCGGACTGGATGCTCATCGTTACTGCTACTTATTTTCATGATTTAGGCATGCTTGTTACTCGCAATGAGTATGAAAACAGAAATTCATCTGGGGAGTATAAGACATTCAAACAAGCATATCTTGATAAGGAAGAAAATACAGTTTCATTGTCATTGTTATCAGCTGATGATCAAGAACGCTTTATTTATCAAGAGTTTGTAAGACACCATCATGGAGACAGAATAGCTAGTTGGATAAGAAATGAAGATAATGCATGGTGTTATACAGACACAAATGTATTAGAGATAGTCGCATCTATGATTTCTGGCTTTCGTCCAATGTTTAAAGATGATTTGGCAACCATTTGTGAAAGTCATAATCTTGATGATTTGGATGACTTTGACAAGTATAAGGTGGAAAAAGCCTATGGTACATCGCCACAGGAAAAAGGTAATGTATTTTATGCTGCATTAATTGTAAGAACTGCTGACTTACTCCATATAACGAGTGACAGAACTCCGTCAATTGAGTATGCGGTCATATCTCCAACTAATCCTATTAGTCAGGAAGAATGGGCCAAGCAGAATGCTGTATCAAGTGTCTCTCCAAAGATAGCGGAAGACCAAGACGGGAACAAGAATGACGCATTGCCCAAAGACACCTTTGAAGTTTCTGCTTTCTTTGAAAAAGAAGATGGCTTCTTCTCTTTAATCGAATACTTAAAGTATGCACGTGAAGAATTAAAGAATAACCATCGCCTAAATGAGATTGCCAAGAAAAAATATGCTTCAAAATATGATTATCCATGGAAAGATATAGATGACTCAACTATCCAAGCAAAGAATTTTGAACGTAGACAATTGTCGTTTACAATAGACCAGCAGAAGATATTAAGTTTGCTTGTTGGCGAGACTTTGTATAATAACCTATCTGTTTCCCTTAGAGAATTGGCACAGAATGCTATTGATGCTGTTAAGGTAAAACTCTACGAATTACAAGAGGAGCATAAAGCAGATGGATATACTCCAAGAGTAGATGTTTATTGGGATGCAACGAATAGGGAACTTATGGTCTGTGATAATGGAACTGGCATGAATATGGATATTATCGAGAATCATCTGCTAAAAGTCGGTTCTTCAAGATACCAAGATGCTGAGTTTCAAAAGAAGCATCCTAATTATAATTCCATCAGCAGATTTGGTATAGGCCTTCTCACATGTTTCCTGATTGCTGATGATGTTGACATTTTGACACAAATGGATGAAAAGGAGAAACCTCTTTTGCTGAAAATAAGAAACGTTCATGGAAAGTATTTGCTGAAGCATGGTGCGGAGAAAAACTCAAACTTGAAGATTACAAGCAAGACAGGAACATCCATTAAATTAAAGGTACGTCCTTCCGTGAAGAAGTTTGAGCCTGAACAAATTCTTGCGACATGGATTCTTATTCCAAACTGTGAGTTTTATTATCATGAGGCAGGCTCGGACAAGCAGATTGGATATTTGTCACCAAAACACTTGTTAGAGTCGGTATTAAAGGCTAAGGGTATATCTTTGGCTGACACAAAATACAAAATAAAGGATTACAACAACAATGGTATAGAATTAGCCATATTGTTGTCATATAATTCCTTTATGAAGGAGTATTCTATGGTTGAAGCGAACAACATGTGGTTAGATCAGAAAGACACTGTTGTAACACCATGGGGAACAAGTATAGAAGGCATTCGAATAGATGAAAACACTCCTGGATATAATGGGCATCCTTTTGTTGCCTATGCAAATATGACAGGCAAGGAAGCTCCTAAAACAAATGTAGCTCGCTCTAATGTAAACTCATCCAGTGTTTCGAAAATGCTAGAAGCCATCTATGGGTTATATCTCAACAACATAGAAAGTCAGCAAAAGGACCTACAAAAAGACTTTTCTGTAACATGGGTAGCTGAAGAAATGACTTGGCTTTTAAATGCCTTCTTGCTTCGCCAAGATCAGTACAACAGAACAGATTTTTCTGATAGAGAAATTTTGAAAGACAAATTGTCTGAATCAGAAATTCTCCTGATAGAGCAGGAAGACAAACGGAAATTTTGTTCTTTGAAAGACTTGGAGAAAAAAGGGCATTTTTGGACAATGGAAAGTGAGGCGTTTGCTGCCGCAAACAGACTGTTAAAGGAAATCAAGTCAACTGATAAGTCTGCCATTTCTTTGTTGAAGACATTGTATGGAGAAGAACAAGCACACTTGAAGGATATAGACATGCTTCTTTGCAAGCAGAGATACTACAATTTGATGGACGATCTTATTTTGTCAAAATTTGAGATAGCCAAGATTAGCATTAATGAAGAGCAACGTCGTTTGGATTTATATTGGTCACTCAAAGAAAAAGGAGACAAATGGATTGTTGTTGATACAGACAAGCGACAACGGAGATACGGAATGGGAAGAAACATGATGTTTGTGCAGACATCAACAGAACAATTGTTTGTTGATAATTATGATGCAATAAGAAGTTCTTATGGTATTATTGTTCCCAAAAGCAGTGGTTTGTCTGATTTTTTCATCGATTTGCTTTCCAAACTGAATATTGAAGATGAAGATGACAATGCTATATTGGAGAATGTAGCAAGTTTTATATCAGATATGTTCACAAAGTATCGGGAAGGTATAAATTATGATTGGAAGAAGCAAATAGCAAGAGAATTTGACAGAGAATCCAATCCAAGTTTCTACTCCTTTGTCTTTGATAAAATATCTGAAGACGATTTAGTTAATGCTTGTTCTAATTGCAAGTTCCGTCTTTACGACACATCTAAGTGGTATAGAGAAAAAACACGAAATTAGTCATTGCAAATAATTTTTATGTCTCAATCAAAATATAACAACAAGCGGATAGCTAAGAATACTTTGCTTCTTTGCTTCCGTATGCTCTTTATGATGGTGGTGTCGTTGTATACGAGCCGTGTCATATTGAATGCGTTGGGAGTGGAGGACTTTGGAATACATTTCTGTCAGCAGTAAACACAATTTTAAGTTCGTTGCTTTGTGCAAGCTTAACGCAAAACATATAAAACAATTAAAACGTAAAACATATAAAACAATTAAAACGTAAAACATATATTTAATGTCAAATCAAACATCAGATAACAACAAGCGGATAGCTAAGAATACTTTGCTTCTTTATTTCCGCATGCTTTTTATGATGACGATATCGCTTTTTACGAGCCGAGTCATCTTGAATACATTGGGAGTAGTTGACTTTGGAATTAATAATGTTGTGGGTGGTGTTATAACCATGTTGGGATTCTTGACAGGATCTCTTGGCGCAGCATCCTCTAGGTATATCACTTTTGATTTGGGAAAGGGTGATTTGGGTGTGATGAAAAGAACTTTTGGTAATATCAAGAGTATTCATTATATTTTGGCAGGAGTTATATTACTTGTAGGAGAGACTTTAGGCCTATGGTTTATGACAACCCAGTTACAAATTCCTGCAGAACGTGAAACTGCTGCTTTCTGGGTTTACCAATTTTCCATACTTTCTGCTATGATTGCTGTTATATCAGTTCCCTATAATGCAACGATTATTGCTCATGAAAAAATGTCGGCTTTTGCTTACATAACGATTGTTGATGCAGTCTTGAAATTGTTGATTGTATATTTGTTGGTTGTTTTACCATTCGATAAATTAATCATATATTCTTTTTTATTCTTTTGCATTCAAGCATTTGACCAAATTGTTTATATGGTATATTGCTCTAGGCATTTTGAAGAAGTACATACAAAATGTAGTTATGACAAGAAATTGTTTAGAGAAATTTTTTCATTTGCCGGTTGGACTATGAACGGAAATTTAGCAGTCATAGGATTTACTCAAGGATTGAATATCTTGCTCAACATGTTTTTTGGTCCAGCAGTAAATGCTGCTAGAGGTATTGCTGTTCAAGTTCAGAATATATGCCAGCAATTCTGTAATAATTTTCAAATGGCACTAAATCCACAGTTGACAAAAAGTTATGCTCAAGGCGATTTGAAAATGATGCATGGTTTATTGATAAAGAGTTCTAAATTTTCTTTTTTCATTTTGTTTTTTATAGCTATGCCTCTCATGTTTGAAGCACATATTGTTTTGAAGACATGGTTAGGTGTTGTACCAGATCATACTGTGAATTTTCTCAGATTGATATTGATTGTAGGTTTGCTTTTTACCTTGTCAAATCCGATTATTGTATCAGTTCATGCTACAGGTTGTTTAAAAAAATTTCAGCTAATTGAAGGCACTATGCTTTTGATGATAGTGCCCATAGCTTATGTTTGCTTAAAATTTCTAGGAATTCGGCCTGAATATGTCTTTGTCGTACATATATTAGTAGAAATAAGTACCCAGTATGCAAGACTTAGAATAGTTCTGCCCATGATTAATATGAATCTTGGTGATTATTATAGAAAAGTGGTAAGACCCATTTTATTTGTGGTTGTATTGTCTCCGATATTGCCGTATGTCATATATAAAAATCTTAATGATGGTTATGCATCATTTTTTATTGAATGTAGTATTTGTGTAGTATGTGCAATAATGTTCATTTACTCTGTTGGCTGTACTAGTTCTGAACGTATATTCATAAAAGGAAAAACATTTGAATTGATAAATAAGGTAAGAAATCGTAAATAGAGTCAATATGAATAGTCCAAAAATAAGTATTATAGTTCCGGTTTATAATGTGGAGCAATATTTAGAGAATTGCATCAACAGTGTACTCAATCAGAGTTTTCGGAATTTTCAACTAATACTAGTTGATGATGGAAGTAAAGATTCTTCTGGTGAGATATGTGATAGATTTGTTCAAAAAGATAGTCGTGTCAAGGTTATACATAAATCGAATGCAGGTGTAAGTGCTGCAAGAAATGCGGGTATAGATATAGCAACCGGGCAATTTATTTGTTTCATCGATTCTGATGATTGGATTGAGAGTGAGTACCTTCAGAAGATTGTTGATGAAATTTATGATTTTGATATATTGTTCTTTGGTTCTGTATGGCATTACGAAGATGGATGTTCACGTTCTTTAAGCTTTCAAAATTCAGAATATAAGAAAGATATATATACAGGCATTTTTCATTTGTTGGAGAATGATATAAACATTAACTATTTTGGTTTCACTTGGAATAAGGTTTTCCGTAGGGACGTTATCGAGCAATACAGTATTCGCTTTGTCGATAATTTGGCTATCAGTGAAGATGAAGTGTTTACATTGGCCTATTGCAATCATATTAAATCCTTGAAGGTTATTGACGTTCCGCTTTATCATTATCTTTGGAAATCGCATGGGCTTACGCATAAGAAAAGAGAAAACGATGAATGGATATTATTGGCATATCATTTCCAAAAACAGGCAAAAGAAATTAGTAATACAGAGCTATCTCTCTATTATAAAAATAGGATAGTTGGTATTTATAATAATGCAGCATGGTCTTGTGCCAGTCCTTTTGACGTGATAAAGGGAGAAGTGAGAATGATAAAATATTGTATTAAGAACCATATCTCACTTCCAATTAAATCTATAGGAAGAAAAATTATAAAAAAGATTATATGATTGATTTATTTCGCAAAATTTTAAGAAAGTTTATTGGGATTTTAAAAATTCCACGTAACATAATTTTTTTATTACGCTATGGTAAACCACCATTTAAGCATGTATATATCGGAAAAAATGTACGTATAGTAAACCCTCAATATATTGATATGGGGGGGGGCAAGTTTTCATAGATGATGATGTGGAATTATGTGTGAATCAGACTATGCCGGGAGTTACACCGAAATTATTTATCGGTGATAGAGTGCATTTTGGTAAAATGAATCGTATTGGATGTGATAATAAAATTATCATAGAAGACGATGTCCTCTTTGCTCCTCATGTTCATATTTCTGATAGAAATCATGGGTTCGAGGATATTCATACACCAATTTGTCGACAAGAAATAGTTAGTAAAGGCGCAGTAGTCATAGGAGCAGAAACATGGCTTGGTTTCGGTTGCCAGGTGATGTCTGGTGTTAAAATCGGAAGACATTGTGTGGTAGCTGCAGGTGCAATAGTTGTTAAGGATGTACCTGATTACTGTGTCGTAGGAGGTAATCCTGCAAAAATCTTAAAAAAATATAATCAAATAACCAATAAATGGGAAAAATATGATGGCTAAACATTATGACTATTTAATCATAGGTTCCGGCTTGTTCGGAGCTACATTTGCCCATCTTGCATACAAGCAAGGTAAGAAGTGCTTAGTGATAGACAAGCGATCTCACTTGGGTGGTAATATCTATTGTGAGAATATCGAGGGCATTAACGTGCATAAGTATGGCGCACATATTTTCCATACCTCCAACAAGAAGGTGTGGGACTTCGTGAACTCTATCGTTGAGTTTAACCGCTATACCAATTCACCAGTGGCTAACTACAAAGGCAAGCTCTATAATTTGCCTTTCAATATGAATACCTTTTATCAGATGTGGGGTGTTACCACACCTGAAGAGGCGCAAGCTAAAATAGATGAACAGAAAGCGGAAGCTGTGGCTCGTATGAAAGCTGATGGCGTGACAGAACCTCGTAACCTGGAGGAACAAGCTCAGGTGTTGATAGGAAAAGACATTTACGAAAAGCTTATTAAGGGTTATACAGAGAAGCAGTGGGGACGCAAGTGTACAGAACTCCCAGCATTCATTATCAAGCGCCTTCCTGTTCGTCTCATCTTTGACAATAACTACTTCAATGATAAGTACCAGGGAATTCCTGTTGGTGGCTATAATAAGTTGATAGATGGCTTACTTGAAGGTATAGAGACAAAGATAAATGTAGATTTCTTCGAGAATCGCTCCTGTTGGGAAGGTATAGCCGACAAGATTGTGTTCACAGGAAAAATAGATGAATTCTATAATTATCAGTTTGGCAAACTTAACTATCGTACAGTTCGTTTTGAAACAGAGGTCATTGACAAATCAAATTATCAGGGCAATGCTGTTGTGAACTATACCGAGCGCGAGGTACCTTACACCCGTGTTATTGAACATAAGCATTTTGAGATGTTTGGTCAGGAGGTGTACGATTGTCCTAAGACTGTTATCTCAAAGGAGTATTCAACTGAGTGGAAGGATGGTATGGAACCATATTATCCGGTGAATGACAAGCAGAATTCCGAGCTATATTCCAAGTACAAGGAACTGGCAGATAAGGAAGATAATGTCATCTTCGGTGGTCGCCTTGCGGAATATAAATACTATGATATGGCTCCTATTATAGAAAAAGTATTAGAGTTGTTCTGATTTTTTGATAATGGAAAAGTATACTGGAAAATCATTTTGTCAAAGTATTAACGAAGATTGTTTTTTGTATTAAGGTATAGCAATTCTGTTAGCTGTATTTTATCACATACATTGCTATTCTTATTGGGGAATACTACCACCATCCTCTCAAAGGACAGTATATGTTGATATATTCTTTTTTTTAACGGTTATAGACTTGGCTATTCTCTTGGAAAAAACTCTCTTAAAGAATTTTATTGGAGAAGATTTAAAAGTATAATGCAAATATAGCAATGAGATTTTTCCAAAAATCATGCAGAACACTCATGGTATATACATTATCAACTATAATATATACATATATTTTATATTGTGTGAATAATATTTTTAAACGTTTTTATGAAAGAAATCAAATATAAGATTTGTGCGGTTGTTGTTACTTTTAATCGCAAGGAATTATTGTTAAATTGTTTGAACGCAATAAATGATCAAACATACAAACCCCATACTGTTATCATTGTTGATAATGCATCAACTGATGGTACTATAGAATTAGTGAAGGAAAGCGGATATTATAATTTAATGCATAATGGTATTAATTATCAATATTTACTACTTCCTAATAATCAAGGAGGAGCAGGGGGATTTTATAATGGTATTAAAACGGCTTTCGAATCTAATCAAGATTTTGATGCTGTTTGGGTTATGGATGATGATGGAGAACCTGATACTCTTCAGTTAGAAGAGTTAGTGAAATATATAAATAAATATGATTATTTAGCTCCTATGGTGCTTTCTAATGAACACAAGAATAGATTGGCATTTAATTATAATGGATCTTTTTCTGTTGATGAACTCATTAATAATAATGGCCAAATAGTACATGGATACGCTTGCCCTTTTAATGGTATTATCTATACCCGTAAACTGATAAAGACTATAGGCTATCCAATACCTAATTTGTTTATATGGGGTGATGAACGCAATTATGATCAAAGAGCTAAAGATGCTGGCTTCATTCCACATACTGTAGTTAAAGCTATTCACAAACATCCAAGTGATAAACAGACATTTGGTGAGAGCTTATTTGGTAAGAAAATAGTATTAGTTCCTAATAAATGGAAGGGATATTGCTTTTGGCGTAATACTATATTTAATGCAAGAGGACATTTTAATTTAAAAAACTATTTGTCTTTTTTCTTCTACTATGGTTGCTATTATCTATTTAAAGAAAAGAAATTAGATTGGTTTATATGTTTTGTAAAGGCTTATTTATCAGGATTTAAAAAGGAACCAGATATCGGGTTTAAAAAATATATGAAATAAGTATGATTAAAAGTTTAAAAATAAACCGAGTAATACTCTAAATAAATAACTTATATTATGGTGGCTTAGTAAACGTCGCAAATATTCACATATAAATAGTTTTCAAATTCCTTCTAATGTTTGTGGAAAGGGCTTAACTATTTTGATTGTGAGACCAATCTTTATTTATCCGACAGTAAAAATTGTCCACTATACCAAGGAATTTTGATAGGATATAAAAAATAATGGTGGAGATTGTCCGAAAACTAAATAAGAGCAGCTAACAACTGAATAGAATTGAAAAATACTCTTTTTACATAATGCTTAAATGATGAGTGAAAATAAAACATATTTAAATATGGAGGTGTCAAAGCATGAATATCTAATTATGCTCTACTTCTTATCGTTGTGCGGAAATGTCTTCTTTGAGACATATCTGCCTACTACCATTTATGTAATTACAGCACTACTCTTCATAATGTTGTATATTTTTAATAGTAAGATAAAATGTAGAATAAAAAAGTATGATTGGAATAACATACTTATTATGATAACAATATTTATCTTGCTATTCTTTGCTCAATATGTTGTGTTTGGCTGGAATACGGTTCCAGGAATAATTAATCATATATGCAAGTTTATAGTTGGTGCTGGTTTTATATCGTATTTAGGAGATCGCTTTCGTATTGTTTTTTTCAAAACCATTTATTATATATGTTTAGTTGCTTTACCTTTATGGATCTTGCAACAAACTATAGGTGGTATAAATGGTTTGTCATGGAGCTTAGGTAAAACAATATGGATTTATTGTTATCGTACAGGTGGTGATATTGTCCGTAACTGTGGCTTCTTTTGGGAACCTGGAGCAATGGGAGGGTATATAGCTTTACTTACACTAATTTTCTTTAATGACCTGACTGAATTATACAAAAATAATAAGTTTAAGTGTTTGATAATAATCGCAACTCTTTTATCCACTCAAAGTACAGGAGCTTATATGTCCTTTGGTACAATACTGATTGTTTACCTTGCTGTTTCTATGCGTAGTAGATGGAAATATGTATTGTTGCCAATGTGTGTTTGTGCTGCTTATTTTGTTTATAATAGTTTGGATTTCTTGTCAGATAAAGTTGATAGTCAGAATGAAAGTACACAAGATCTTGTTTGGGGTGAATATAGCTCTACTCGCTCTGGAACATTATATTTTGATCTATATTATATAGTAAAGCATCCTTTTATAGGAAATGGTTTACATGAACGAACACGCTTGGCTGATCATCCTGTATTAGTTCAGATGTTATCTCAAGGTGAAGTTGCTGCTGCAGGCAATGGTTTTAGCGATACCGTTGCTAAATGGGGCTTGATTTATTGTTTTGTATACGGTTGGGTTTTCTTTAGATCAAATAAAGAATTAGATGCAAAGCGCAAATTTTTCTTCTTGCTGTTGATATGTGTCATTCTGCAAGGTGAAGCATTTATGAATTTTCCACTATTTTTAGGTATTCCTTTATTACGAATAGTTAATGACAAAAAAATAATAAACAATAAAAGATGAGAGTACTTTGGCTATCTACAACTCCAGGATTATACAAACAAGTGAATTCTGGATATAATGGAATTGGTTGGATTTCTTCTGTTCAATCTTTAATACAAGAAAAACATGGAGTGGAGTTAGCTTTAGCTTTTTTGACTTCAAATAGAGATGATAAAGAATCAGAACTTTCAGGAACGCATTATTATCCGATTTATACCCCAAAGACAAATGCTATAGCTAAATTAAAAGCTTACTATGGTGGATATAAAAGTATAGATGATAATGCTTATGTTAAGCAGATCTATGACGTGATAAATGATTTTAAACCAAATCTTATTCAGTTATTTGGTATGGAAAATCAACTGGCAACAATTTTAGGAAAAACAAAAATTCCAATTGTTGTTCATCTGCAAGGACTGTTAGCCCCGTATGATAATGCTTTTTTCCCTGTAGATTTTAATAAAAACAGTTTTATCTGGCCGTTCAGTAAAAATGAATGGTTTATTAGAAATGGATATATCTTTGCAAAAAAATATATCCATGTCAGAGGCAATAGAGAGCGAGAATTGTTTAAGAGAGTCGGTTATGTTATGGGCAGAACTGATTGGGATTATGAAGTTTCACAGTTGTTGGCTCCTGACTCTCAATACTTCCATGTTGACGAGGTTATGCGACCATGTTTTTATGAAAAAGCCGGAGAATGGAAAAAGAAGCATAAGAATAAACTAATAATAACTTCAACGATTTCTCAAACAATCTATAAGGGGCTGGATTTAATTTTAAAAGCAGCCGCATTGTTAGAAGAAGAAACTGATGTTGATTTTGAGTGGCAGGTTGTAGGTGTTGCACCAAATTCTAAATATGTTCGTTTTTTCGAAAAGTCTATTTGCATGAAAACCTCAAGAGTGAAATATTTAGGCGTTTTGAATGCAGAACAGCTTAGAGACACATTATTAGATTCTGATGTTTATGTGCATCCTTCCTATATAGACAATAGTCCTAATAGTGTTTGTGAGGCTCAATTATTGGGTATGCCAGTAATTGTAACGGCAGTTGGAGGAGTTCCTTCATTGGTAGAGCATAAGGTGTCAGGCTTAATAGTGCCTGCAAATGCTCCTTATGAGTTAGCGTATTGGCTTAAATACATCTTTGAGAATCCTAATATGGCTGAGAATATAGGTCATAACGCTACTATCATTGCTCAGAAACGACATGATCGTGAAGAAATAACAAAACAATTATTGCTAACTTATAATACTATTTTAGGATTGTAAGTTATGAATGTATATTTGTACGAACAAGATTATTTTTTTGCTTTAAACCTTTATAAAGTTAGTATAAATGTTATTGTCAAAAATTAAAAACATCACGAAGGAATCTCCTTTCATGATGAAATTCATAGCGAGAATATATAGGTTTGTGCATTATAATAATGCATGGAAATATCGAATCTGGGGGGGCAATACCATATCACTTAGTAGTGCATTCCTTAAAGGTACTTCTTTCGATATATCTGGTAGAAATAACGTTATCATTGTTGGTCCAAAAGCCAGATTATTCAATTGCAAGATAAAGATTATCGGTGATGGTAACCGCTTGGAGATAAAGAGTGGAAGTACTATCATCAGTAATACTTCTTTTTGGATGCAGCATGGAACAAATGAAATCATTATCGGACATGATTCTACTATTGAAGGTGGACATTTAGCTGCAATCGAAGGTACCAAGATTACTGTAGGTGATGATTGTATGTTTTCAAGTGATATTGAGATACGTACAGGTGATAGTCATTCTATTATAAATACAGTTTCTGATAAACGAATAAATCCTTCGGAAGATGTAATTATTGGTAATCATGTTTGGCTTACAGCTCATGTTAAAGTTATGAAAGGATCTGTTATTCCAAATAATTCGATTGTCGGAAATTCAGCTATAGTGACAAACAAGTTTGATAAGGAGAACTCCGTGTATGCTGGCATTCCTGCAAAGCATATTAAGGATAATATTAATTGGGATAGATATTTAAGATAATTATATGAAAACAATTGCAGTGCTCCTTACGGTGTTTAACCGCAAGGACAAAACATTACAATGCCTGGAAAGGCTATATGGCTTGTTGCCATTGGATGGCTACCAAGTGGATGTGTACCTTACTGACGACGGATGTACGGATGGTACGCCGGAAGCGGTGGCTGAACAATTTCCACAAGTAAATGTAATACACGCCAAGGGCGATTTGTTCTGGAATCGTGGTATGTGGACAGCATGGGACACTGCTGCAAAGGCTAAGGACTATGATTTCTATCTGTGGCTCAACGATGATACCTTTGTTTATGGGAATATGTTGAAGGTGCTTACTGATGCTGCTGTTGAGACAAACGAAAAGGCAATCATTGTTGGAGCAACAGAGGATACCGGGCACTCTTGTATTACTTATGGTGGCAGATTACGGGGTGGGGTAATTCCGAAGCCGAATGGTAAGTTAATCCCAGTTGATTACTTTAATGGTAATATTGTATTGATACCGCGGGCGGCTTACAATGTGCTTGGCAATCTTGATTATTACTTCACCCATAGCAAAGGCGACTTTGATTATGGTATGAGGGCAAAGAAGGCTGGCATAGCCATGTATCAGGCAGGAGAGATATTAGGTGAATGTGATGAGCATACAACATTAGATAAGTGGTGTAACCCTGATGTTCCATTGGCTCAACGATGGAAAATGCTGAAAAGGCCGAATGGTATGCCTCCAAAGGAGACTTTCCATCTGGATAAAAGACACAAAGGACTTGTTACGGCTTGCTTCCATTATTTGACAATTTATCTAAGATGCTTGTGTCCAAGTTTGTGGAGTGTTAGAAGTGAAAAAAGATAATTAGCATAATTGTAATATCTATATTGTTAAACAGTCAAGTTCGTTTATGTTTCCTTGCAAAAATGTAGTTTGTTAATTATGAAAAATTTATATTTAGGTGTTGCACTTGCTCCTTATCGCTTGGATTATTACAACTATATATCTGAGCATATGAATTGTGATATTTATTTTCAGTTAAAGGGCTTTGAAGGTCAGCTTTTCTCCACGGAAGAACTGGAGAAAAAATGTACTTTTACTCCAAAATACTTGAAAATTACTCGATTAATGGGAGACCGTCAGGTGGTTTGGGGCCTTCGAAAGTTGATAAAGGAAAATAAACCGGAATTTATTGTGGTTCCGGAGTTTTCTTTCCTTGCAATGCAGGTAATACTGATAAAGAAACTATTTGGATATAAATACAAGATAATATCACAATGTGATGATAGCTATGCTATGTTGATAGGTAAAGGCTTTTCTCGCTTTCATGCATGGTCTCGTAAATTATGTATGCCTTTTATGGACAATTTGATTTTGTTGGATTCTCGTGCACAGACTTGGTATCAGAATCATTATCATAAAGGTATTTTTATGCCTTTGTTGACAGATGATAGAAAGGCTAACGTTACTGATGAGATTATAGCAAAAGCTGATCAATATAAGGAACGGTATGGGCTTTATGGTGTGAAAACACTCCTGTTTGTGGGACGTTTGGTTGAAGTTAAAAACTTATCCAGCCTGTTAAAGGCTTGTTCGTTGCTTTCTTTTAAATACAAGTTGATAATCGTTGGTGAAGGCTTATTGAGAGACTGTCTTGAGAATGAGGCAAAAGAGCTTAATGTCAATGTTGAGTTTGTAGGTCGTAAAAATGGTATTAACCTTACTGCTTGGTATTGTTGCACTGATGTGTTTGTATTGCCTAGTACAATGGAGCCTTTTGGCGCTGTTACCAATGAAGCGTTACTTGGTGGTTGTAACTGTGTTATTTCTAAGCTTGCAGGATCCGCATGTCTGATAAAGGAAGGTGTAAACGGGTTTCTTACAGATCCTTACTCTGTGGAAGATATTGCCAAGCAAATAGATAAAGCTTGCCAATTGCCCATAGATTCAGCAAGATTATCCAAGATGTTCATAACTTTTGCAGATGCCATGAAGTCTATGGAAGAAGAAATTAACAGAAAAGTGTTAAGAGTCTTTCATGTGATAAGTCACCTTGAAGTTGGGGGGGGGCGGAAAGAGTGGCTCTTAACGTTGCAGAATCCTCAAATAAAGATATCGAATACCACATTGTAGAGGTATCAAAAGGTAATTCGGAATTCTCTGTGAAAATGAAGCGTGAATTGGAGGAACATGGCATTATGTATCATACTTCTCCTATATCTCATAGCAAGTTGGCCATTTTGCTTTTTCCTTTGTGGTTCTCTTTTATTTATCTGAAATACAGACCCAATATTATTCATTCTCATACGGAAATTCCAGACCTGTCTTTGTGCTTGTTTAGAAAACTGTCATGGATGTATTTCTGGATAAAAACCAGATATGTCCGTACAATTCATAATACAGAATTGTGGAATGGTTGGAAAAGGATAGGAAGTATGGTGGAACGTTTCTACTTGAAGCATAATTGTAATGTTGCCATATCAAAAGCTGTACGTGACGCTTATGAGAAATCGTATGGACAACATGATATTCCCTTGATATATAATGGCATTAAGGAAATGAAGCAAAAGACTTTTCCTCATTTAGTTAAGGGAAAAGTGAATGTTTTGTTTGCAGGAAGGCTTGAACCACAAAAAGGAATTGACCAGCTGATAGCGGTAGTTACTGCTTTGAAGAATGACGGACGTTATCATTTCCATATTGTCGGAAGTGGAAGTTTGGAGCAAAAGGTTAAAGAATCATTGGGAGATAAAGATTACATATCTTTATATGACAAGGTGTATGGTCTGTCTCAATATATGGGCTCTTTCGATTTCTTGTTTATGCCTTCAAATCATGAAGGTTTAGTTTTGACATCCATTGAAGCATCAATGGCAAGAACCCCAGTCATCGTAAATTGGTGTGCAGGCATTGATGAAACACTTCCTGAAGATTGGCCGCTGAAAGTATTAGATAACAAGGTGGATGATTTCGTAGCTTTGTTTGAGAACAAATTGCTGTCGCTTGATTATCAAGAGTTGGCAGATAAGGCATATAAGTTTGCTTTTGAGCACTTCTCTTTGGAGAAGATGCAAAAGGAATATGAAATATTATACAAGAATATTTAATTAGGATGGTATTATAGATGAACCCCAAAATATTATTTATAATGCACATGCCACCTCCCGTGCATGGTGCGGCTATGGTGGGGCAGTATATTCACGATAGTGAATTGATCAATGGGGAGTTTGAGAGTCATTACATCAACCTTACTACAGCGAAGAATTTGCAGGATATTGGTAAGGTTGGTATGAGAAAACTCTTTGACTTCTTTAAACTGCTGAAGAAAATCAGAAGAGCAGTAAAGAACATAAAACCACAATTGGTTTATGTAACTCCAAACGCTTGTGGAGGTGCCTTCTATAAGGATTTTGTTGTGGTTGAGATGCTGAAACGCTTGGGATGTAAAGTGATAGTACATTACCATAACAAAGGTGTTTCAACTCGCCAAAATAGACATTTGGACAACGCTTTGTATAAGCGATTCTTTAAAAATATTAAGGTAATCCTTTTATCTGAATGCCTGTATGAGGATGTGAAGAAGTATGTGAACAGGGAGGATGTGTTTGTATGTGGTAATGGTATTCCAGATATCACAAATCATTCTACCTGTCCGGATACTGTAGCAAGTGACCATATTGACGGCAAGGTTCCTCATGTGTTGTTTCTTTCCAATCTTCTGATAAGCAAAGGTGTGGTTGTGCTGCTCGATGCCTTAAAGGTATTGAAGGAGAAGGGCTGCTGCTTTGTCTGTGACTTTGTCGGAGGAGAAACTGTAGAGATGGACGCTGCTATGTTCCATAATGAGGTGGCAAAGCGTGGCCTGGAAGAAATGGTGGTGTATCATGGCAGGAAATATGGCAGTGATAAGGAGGCGTTTCTGAATACCGCAGACATCTTTGTCTTCCCTACTTTCTATCATAATGAGTGTTTCCCTTTGGTGTTATTGGAAGCTATGCAGCATCATCTGCCGTGTGTCTCTACCACGGAGGGAGGAATCCCCGGCATCATTGATGATGGCAAGACCGGCTTCCTCGTTCCAAAGCATGACGCAGAAAATTTAGCTGAGAAAATTCAGGTTCTACTTACTGATGCCGAGTTGCGCCAACGTATGGGAAAGGCAGGAAGAGAGAAGTTTGAGAAGGAGTTTACGCTTGAGGTGTTTGAGAAGAGAATGGCGGAGATACTATCTGACAATGTTAAATGTTGAATGTTGATTTTTATAGCACAATGATGACTTGGATTTTGAACATATCGTTTATCCTATACTTACTTGGCTCGGTGTGCCAAGGGATTGATATCATAATCAATAATGCGGCAATGAATAAAGCCCTATGTGCATGACTACAATAAAGATATTTTTAGCCTCTTCTTGTGAGTTGGCTTATGAGCGAATGATTATCGGTGATAAAATTCGACAAGCTGATGACAAGTGGCGAGCAAAAGGTGTAAGGCTACAGTTGATGGTATGGGAGGACTATCGACCAGAGTTTTTGGGAGTAAGAACTCAAACGGAGTATGATGAGTATCTTGTTAATGAAAGCCAAATCGTAATTGGGCTGTTCAAAAACAGATGCGGCAAATATACACAAGAGGAAATCGTGCTCGCCAAACGTAATAATTCTGAAAATCTACATGTGTTTACTCTTCCTGCTGATGATGGAGTAAACCTTGTAAGTAACTTCCTTACAAAGGAATCGATTGTTGGCATAAAATGTAGCGATATTGACCATGTTTGCTCGGAAGTGAGGAATGTTATAGAGGATTATATCGCTAAGAATGAATGTGACAATGTTATGTCGGCTAATTCATCTCTTTCCACAGACCAAATATATGCTACTATAGGTGCTGATATTCCCAAACGAAGTGCAGAATTTGGTAATATGGTACGCTCGGTGAATGATGCTCTTGAAAGCGATAATATCTCCCGATGTATATTGATGGAAAAACATCAAAGGAGAATGATACCACAATCTGACTATTATGTGGCATTGCCCCATGAGCATTGTAACCTGGATGAAGAAGAGGAAATTGTAACTGCAATAAAGGCATCTGCTGGTGATAGGGGTAAGTTGCCTGTAGCTATTTATTTGGAGAAAGAATCTCTCCTCTTGAATAATAGTCAAAAAATAAGCAATGCTTTAACCAATTTTGGCGTGTTCACCATTGAGTATGGTACCATGAATAATGTCAAAACAAATCTGTTTCTTTACCTCTATCGTAAGAGGAAGGGAAATATGATAGTCTTTGATGATTTTTCGGGCTTTGCTTATTCTGAAGGATGTGTCACTTTTGCTGGCTACATGATAGCGGCTGTCAAGAGTTTATTTCAAGATTATGAGGTGCTCAAACAATGTCAGAGATTGGACTGCGTGAGAAAACAACTTGAAAGTCTGATTCATAAGAAAGATGCAAAGAGCAGAAACGAGAAAGTTGTCTTGAATAACGAAATGGACAACTTGGTGAGATATGTCAATGAAATTCTTACTCTAAAATTTGCTTCGTTACAAACAAAAAATATTGAGACGGATATAGACGAAAGCCAACCATTGAACTTGGAATCAATAAACAATTCTATTGATATACAGGAAAAGAGCTTGTCTATATTGCATAAGAAGAAAGAGCTGATATTCGACACTTGGCTATCCACTATAATGGCACTCGTCGCTCGCTTGAATTATCTCGTGTCGATAGGAAATATTCATGTGGATGAAATAAAATCAGTAGCCAAATCGATTTACGGGCTATTGCAGAGGATTATTGCCAATGGAGTGACAATTTCTGATGAGCGTATGCAGGACATTATGCAGCTATTGCAAGCTACATACGACCAATATGGCGGAGACTATGATGAAGATGAATTCTTCCATATAGCTTTTAACTGGGCTGACAAACGTAATATCTCATCGGAATTTATAGAGACTTGTCGATTCAACTTTGCCAATGCCCTTATGCGCAATGAAGACCCTACTGCACTGCAATTATACAAGACAGTTCTCGCCAATCTGAAACAGATTGATGACCATTCGATTTCAAGTCATAGGTTTATCATCAAGGTATATACGAGCATTGCACATGTGTTCATAGAATTGGAGAGAAATGAAGATGCATGGGATGTGATCCAGCAGATGGGACATTACATTAATGAATGGAATGACCCAATAAATGTACGTTTGTTGCAAAGCTCTGATTTTTATGCAGCACAGTTACGAGCCATTCCAGAACGTTGGGATGATGGGATGCAGGATGTCATTTCTCATGCAGTGCTTATATTTAATCAATGCAGAGAACATTTGACGATAACGCCCAAGGATTATCATTATGTTTACTGTTTCTGCTATTTACCGAATGTCATATCGGCTTTTATCATTGACAGAATGGACTATATGAATGAATCAAAGAAAGGTACTCTTTTGCCGCTTGCTTTCGAAATGTTGGAGAGTCTTTTGCGTTATTCTGAAATTATAGAAGGTTACGATCCTATTGAAGGAATGACAAGTGCTTCGCAAGGTTATCACAATAGAGGCTTCTTGTATTATAAATTGAGGAGATGGAATGAAGCTATCTCAGACTATCAGAAAGCTTTGGATTCTCGTAGATTTATCTATGAGTATATGCCTCATAAAGAAAACAAACGAGTTGTCGGCGAGACTCTTGTCAATATTGGTGCTGCGCAATTGGAATGGTGCAAAGAGAACCACACTGTAGAAGGGCATAATCCAATAGATACGGCAAAAGAAGCATTGAGTATTTATGAGAGCTTGTATAACAAAGACTATCCGCTTTCTGAGGTGGACATCAATAAGGCAAAACAACTGATAGCCACCTCTTATTATTATATAGGCAACTCCGAAGAAAAGCAGCTGGGGTTGAAAATAATGAAAGAGATATATGCATGGGTTATTGATCACAAAGAAAACTCTTATATGTCGAGTTTTCTGGGTAACACTGTAAGTATTTTGAAAATGGAGAATTTGATATAATATGATAATGTTTCAATTAAAAGATTTAAATATACTTGGCAGTAAGGCGGAGCTTGCCTCGCTGCCTGAGGGCAAATTGCTCATTAATACGATTAATGCTCATTCTTTTAATACGGCAAAGAAGGACAAGCTCTTTGCAGAGGCGCTGACCAATGGCGACGCTCTTATTCCAGACGGGGTAAGCATCGTGAAGGCGTGCCGAAGGATTAAGGCAAAGAGCCAACCTAAGGAGCGTATTGCAGGATGGGATTTGTTCGAGTTTGAAATGAACAAACTCGAACAATTAGGAATTAGAAATGAGGAATGTGGAGTGAATAATTCTTCATTGGATAATTCACAATCGGCTTCAGCCGACAACTCAAAACTCAAAATTCAAAACTCAAAACTCGGTTCGCGCCAGCTCACGGTTATGTTTATGGGCAGCTCACAGAAGGTGCTTGACCTGATAGTGAAGCGGGCGGCTGATGTTTATCCTCATCTGAAGGTGGTGACTTACTCGCCTCCTTATAAGCCGGAGTTCTCGGATGAGGACAATAAGGCTATCATTGAGGCTATCAATGCTGCAGATCCCGATCTTCTGTGGATTGGCATGACGGCGCCGAAGCAGGAGAAGTGGACCTACACGCATTGGAAGGAGCTGAACATTCATTGCCATGTTGGAACAATCGGAGCTGTCTTTGACTTCTTTGCCGGAACTGTGGAACGTGCTCCGATGTGGTGGCAGCGTCATGGTCTGGAATGGCTTTATCGTCTGCTGAAGGAGCCGAAACGTATGTGGCGCCGATATATCATCGGCAACGCTCTCTTCCTCTGGAACATGACAAAGGAATAATACAGAATTGTAAGGTTGCATGACTTCCGTTTATTTTCGTTTCGTACAGTTCTCTTTGGGCATTTACGAAGGGAAAGAGTTTCTTGATGGGTCTGCATTGAAAGGCTTCGATTGGGCCGCCTTTTATGAATTTGCAAAGAAACAGACGCTTGTCGGAGTTGTCTTCGATGGTATTCAGAAGCTGCCTAAGGATGTAGCTCCTCACCTTGTATTGCTGATGCGATGGCTTGGCATGAGCCAAAGGATTAAGCAACGTAATGAGAGGATGAACGAGGCTACGGTGGATATATATAATAAGGTGAAGGCTGCCGGATATTCTTGCTGCATATTGAAGGGGCAAGGGAATGCCGCGATGTACCCAAATCCATCGGCACGCACACCAGGCGATGTTGACATCTGGGTGGATGCCGGGCGTGAAGAGATTCGCAGGCTTGCTTATTTGCTTGTAAAGAAGGCAAACGGAAATGTGGATGACGAATGTTTTAACCACATAGGTATTAACGTGAACGGCATTAGCGTGGAACTGCATTCTACGCCTGGCTTCATGGCTAACTTCGTTTATAACCGGAGACTGCAAAAGTGGTTGAAGCGAAATGTTGGTTTGCAATGCAGCAATATAGAGGAACTGCCTAATGGTGTAGGAGCTGTCGCTGTCCCTACCCTATCGTTCAATATCGTTTATCAACTTTATCATCTCTATCATCATTATTTCTATGAGGGTGTAGGACTGAGACAGGTAGTGGATTATTACTACGTAATTTTGAATTTGGAATTAGGAGTTTGGAATTGTCGCTTATGCGATGAGGAGTTGAAGAATTGTGAATTGGAAATTCAAAACTCGCTAAAGCATCTTGGACTGTGGAAGTTTGCTGGAGCCATGATGTATGTTCTGCATAAAGTGATGGGACTGTCTGAGGACAGGATGATTGCACCTATGGACATGAAGAGAGGAAGAATGCTTCTTGACGATATCCTGAATGGGGGCAACTTCGGACAGTATGATAAACTGCCTTGTTTTGGCAAAGGTGCTTTGGGACATAACCTACAGAGATTGTATCGTGACGCTCGACTGTTGAGATTTTATCCTTCTGAGGCTTTGAGTGAACCAGTGTTTAGGGTTTGGCATTGGTGGTGGAGAAAGAATGTCATGCCTTGATGCGATTACAAAGAATTCTGACATGAAGAAAATCAGACTTTATGACTATCAGCGGGATATGCTGAGGGATATCATAAACATGCTGACTGCGCAAAGCTTGCAGGTTGGCAATGTGAATGATAAGAAGGTCGGATTGGGCAACTCGGTGATGGTGCAGATGCCAACGGGGACGGGCAAGACATACGTGATGGCTTCGGTGGTGGAATGGTTTCTTGACCGCTATGACGAGGATGAGGTGTGGATTGTGGCTCATCGACGTGAGTTGGTGGAACAGATGCAGTTGACGCTCGATCGCTTTTGCCTTAAATATGGCGAGAAGGAGGCTACGCTGAAGGCTAAGGTCAGGGTGAGGGTGCTGTCCATACAATGGCTGACACGTCATGTTGAGGAGTTGGAAAAGGAAGGTTGTTCACCGGGACTTATCATCGTGGATGAAGCTCACCATGCCATTGCAGATTCTTATCAAGACTTGTTTAACAGAAACTGTCAGGCCATGAAGCTTGGCATGACGGCTACTCCTTGTCGTATGAACAAGAAGTCTTTTACACGCTTGTTCAGCAACTTGCTGACTTCGCCTTGCACCAATGACTTCATAATGCGTGGTTATCTCTCGTCTTACGATTATGTGGTGATAGGAAAGTTCTCTGCCGACCAGCAGACCGTAAACATGCTGAAAGGACGAGGAAGTGACGGTGACTATGCCATCAAGGAGATGGACGAGAAACTGAATATTCCTGAGACCATCCAACGTCTTTATGACAGCGTGAAGAAGTATGCTGACGGCAAGAAGGGCATCGTGTATGCCATCGACATCAATCATGCTCAGGCTATTGCAGCCTGCTACAATAAGCTCGGTCTGAGGAGCGTGGCTCTTGACAGCAAGACTCCTGCCAAGAAACGCAAGGAGATGGTGGAGGCTTTCAGACGTAGCGAGATTGACTGCTTGGTGAACGTGAATCTCTTTGATGAGGGATTTGACTGTCCTGACGTGGAGTTCATACAGATGGCTCGCCCTACTCTATCGCTTGCCAAGTACTTGCAGATGGTGGGACGCGGACTGCGCATCAACAAGGAGAATAAGGACAAGGTGTGCATGATTATAGACAACGTGGGTAACTACCGCAAGTTCGGATTGCCGGACAAGCCACGCAATTGGGAGAGCATGTTTGCTGGACTGAGGGCAGGCAAGGGGGTTATTCCTACTTACGTGAAGAGGGTGCAGAACATCATCGCTGCCAATGACGAGATGGTGACTGTGAAGAAAGCGAATACGGCAAGGAAGAAAATGACTGCCGAGCAGCTGAAGGAATACTTGGAAAATGTCACAAAGTTTGAGAAGGATGGCAGATGGGGTCTGAGGGTGATGGACGACATCATCGTGAAGCCCATCTATACCTACATTTCCAACTTCAAGGGCGATTATGCTGTCTGCGGAATTGGCATGCAACGCCGTTTATATGGAATATTGGACAGACGAGGCAATGTCATCATTCCACCAGAATATAAAGACGTGCATCTGTGTAACGAACATAAAGTAAGGGTAAGCAGAAATTATAGTGACAGCAAGAGCATAGAATTGTAACTCCTGTAAGTTACCAAATAGAACAAAGGCTTTACATCAGGTATGTCGGGAAAAACGTTCTCGACAGACCTAATGTAAAGCCTTCTTTTTATTTAATTGTATTGCAGCTTACTTCTCCTCGTACTCAGGACGGAGCTTGCGTACAGTTTCGGCGGCACGCCACATTTCCTTGTCGTGCATGGCCTTAAGCTCGGCGTTGAGCTTCTCGCGGTAGTCGGGCTGTGAGTTAGAGTCGATGGAGATCTGTGCTTCCACACCTGTCTTTACAGAGAGATAGAGCCATTCCATGACGGGCTTGATGGCCTCGCGGAAACGTGGAGCCCAATCGAGAGCACCGCGCTGTGCTGTGGTGGAGCAGTTGGCGTACATCCAGTCCATACCCTTCTCTGCGAAGAGCGGCATAAGGCTCTGTGTCATCTCCTCAACAGTCTCGTTGAAAGCCTCAGAGGGAGAGTGACCGTGCTCACGGAGCACCTCGTACTGTGCCTCGAAGAGACCCTCCATAGCACCCATCAGCGAACCACGCTCACCGGTAAGGTCGGATGTAGCCTCGCGCTGGAATGTGGTCTTGAAGAGGTAGCCGGCACCGATACCGATACCGAAGGCAAGTGTCTTGTCCTCAGCCTTGCCTGATGCGTCCTGATAAACAGCGTATGAGCAGTTGAGTCCGCGACCCTCAAGGAACATTGTGCGGAGCGATGTGCCCGAACCCTTCGGTGCCACCATGATGACATCCACGTCAGCAGGAGGAACCACACCGGTGCGGTCGTTCCAGTTAATGGCGAAACCGTGTGAGTAATAGAGTGTCTTGCCGGCAGTAAGATACTGCTTGATTTTAGGCCATACGGCTATCTGACCTGCGTCAGAAAGGAGCATGCAGACGATGGTGCCCTTCTGGGCTGCCTCCTCGATGGAGAAAAGAGTCTCGCCCGGAACCCATCCGTCAGCCACTGCCTTGTCGTATGTCTTGCCCGGACGCTGTCCGACGATGACGTTGAAGCCGTTGTCGCGAAGGTTGCCGGCCTGACCAGGACCCTGGATGCCATAACCGAGAATGGCTATTGTCTCGTTCTTAAGAACCTCACGTGCTTTCTCCAAAGAGAACTCTTTGCTGGTGACTACTGTCTCTACTACGCCACCGAAATTCATTTCTGCCATATTAGTTAACTGTTGTGCAGCCGGGGTCGTGCCGCTGTTTATTATTTATTGTTTAATTGAAGATTCTCTGCGGTTTGTTTACATTATGCACCCTGAACCAAATGCAAAGGTAATAAAATATCAGATAACACCAAACAAAAGTGTCATTCTTTCACAAATTTAACCTTACATCTGCATACTTCCTTTAGGTCTGAGACGTCCTCTGTGGTCTGCTTCATCACCTGCACACAGAACTCGCCCTCTCCGGCTTCGTCCACAAAGAGATGGAGCTTGTCGCCGCAATGCGACTCTGCCACGTAGGCGATGTCGAAGCGCTGCAGACGGTTGTGACGATAGAAGTCGAGGTCCCATAGGTCGAGGATATGCTCAATGTACTTCACGCTGTTGATATGTCCGTTGACGTCCACGTCGCTATAGTAGGTGTCTACAATGCGCTGGCAGCGTGTTTCCTTCGAGAGCTTCACACGCTGGAAAGGCTGTATGGGGCACGGTTTGTCGGTCTCGATATATTTGGTGATGAGTCCGTCACGCTCGGCAAGGATGTCCACCGGCTGGCGCGTGTCCGTATCGATCATCGCCCAGATGCTTCGTCCGTAGCCGAGACATTCTCCCTGGGTGTCGCGGATGGCATAGTTGCGGCTGGTGAAGAAGCGCATTACGCCTTCCACCCATGTGTCGACGGTAATACGGTCGTAAGCCTTCGGCATCTTCTCCATCTCCATCACGAAGCGTGAGAGCACCCATGTCTTGTGTACGGTGTTGAGATAGTCCATGCCATATCCACGCTCGTTGCTATGGAAGTCGGCTGCATTGAGAAGATGATTGCCGAGATGGCCGAGGAATATGCGGTTAGAGAAATCGCAATGGAACGGCTCGACGAGGAAATCATAACTTCCAACTTTGCTTAATAGATTCATAGTGTTACTTGAGTTTTGGGGTTCTGCTTATGTTTTTTTCAATTAGATGTCCTTGTTCTTATTGAGAAATTCTGCAAGCGGCTCTTCCGTACTTCGCGTCACAGCCACTCTACCCGAGCGAGAGTACTGGAGCAGACAGCCGAAGGAATGGAGCTTGTTGTAAAGATCCTGCACGTCGTCAGTCAGTCCTGCCACCTGCACGGTGGTGTACGTGGGATTGACCTCCAGCATACGCGCTCCGCTGCGTCTTATCACGCGCGACACCTCCGGATTAGCCATCAGCGCTGGCGTGGCAATCTTATAGATGGCTATCTCATGGATGAAGAGTTCGTCGTCCAGATAATAGTCGGCCTTCACCACGTCTATCTTGCGCTCTATGAGCTTCGTGATTTTCTTTATCTCCTCCTCGTAGCTCCATGCGGTGATGGTGTACTTGTGGATGCCGGATACGCTGAACGCGGAGGCATTGATGCTTTCTATGTTGACCTGCTGTCTGGTGAAGACCGCTGACACCTGACTGAGGATGCCCGGCACGTTCTCGGAATAGACAAGCAGGGTGTAGAGTTTCTTTTCCACTTTCTTTAATGTGTTAAGTTTGACATTTCCCTATAGATTCACTTCGAGCAGCATCTCGTCCACGCTCTTTCCCGGAGGTGTCATCGGCAGCACGTTGTCTTCCTCCTTTACGGCACACTCAAGGATGAACGGTCCGGGGGTGGTGAGCATTCGCTCCACCTCACGCTTCAGATCGTCGCGCGTTATGGCCACGCCGTAATTGATGGCGTAGCCGTCGGCTATGGTGCGATAGTCAGGATTGAGCATTCGTGTGAACGACTTGCGCTTGTTGAAGAACATGTCCTGCCATTGTCTTACGTTGCCGAGATAGTTGTTGTTGAGGAGGATTACCTTCACGGGAGCCTGCTGCTCCATGATGGTACCAAGCTCCTGTATGCTCATCTGGAACGATCCGTCGCCAGTGAAGAGGCAGATGGTGCGGTCGGGTGCGCCGAAGGTGGCTCCAACGGCAGCCGGCAGTCCGAAGCCCATGGTGCCGAGTCCGCCACTCGTCACGACGCTGAGCTTGCGACGATAATGGAAATAGCGGCAGGAGAACAGCTGATTCTGACCCACGTCGTTGACGAGAACCGCCTCGCCGTGCGAAGCCTCAGCCACTACGTTGACCACCTCGCCCATAAGCAACGGGCCTTCGGTGGGATGGATGGCAGGCTCGATGACGCGGCGGCGCTCCTCATCCCAGTAAGGACGGAAACTGTCTATCCATTCACGATGGCTGTTCTTATTAAGGAGGCGCGTGATGGCTGGCAGCGAAACCTTGCAGTCGCCAACTACAGACACGTCGGTCTTCACCACCTTGTCTATCTCGACGTTGTCTATGTCGAGGTGTATGATTTTAGCCTGCTTGGCGTACGTGTCGAGTCGGCCAGTGTCGCGGTCGCTGAAACGCATACCAATGGCTATTATTACGTCAGCTTTCTGCGTCAATACGTTCGGAGCCAGATTGCCATGCATGCCGAGCATACCCATATTGAGGGGATGGTCGGTGGGCAGGGCTGAGAGTCCGAGCATAGTGCGTGCCGCAGGAATGTCTGCCTTCTCAAGGAACTGGCGCAGCTCTTCCTGTGCTCCGCCAAGCTCCACGCCATGTCCGACAAGTGCCAAGGGGCGTTCTGCACGGTTGATAAGACTGGCAGCGGCTGCCACATGGTCGTCCTGAATGTGCGGATAAGGCTCGTAACTGCGTACGGACGTAACCTTCACTGGACGCCACTCGCACTTCTGCACTTGCGCACTCTTAGGGAAGTCGAGCACCACGGGGCCAGGACGACCTGAACGGGCAATATAGAAGGCGCGGCTTACAGCCCACGAAATATCCTCCGGACGACGTATCTGATAGCTCCACTTGGTTATGGGCTGCGTCATTCCGACGAAGTCAACCTCCTGAAAGGCGTCGGTACCAAGGGCTTCGGTGCCCACCTGTCCGGCAATGACGACAATCGGAGTGGAATCAATCATCGCGTCAGCAATACCCGTAAGCGTGTTTGTGGCTCCCGGACCGCTGGTGACGATGCACACTCCCACCTCACCACTGACTCTCGAAAAGCCCTCCGCAGCATGAGCGGCGGCTTGCTCGTGGCGAACAAGGATATGATTGAACACCTTATTGTCGCCACGCGTATAATCGTAAAGAGCATCGAAGGTGGGCATTATGGCTCCACCCGGATAGCCGAAGATGGTCTTGACGCCCTCGTTTTGGAGGGCACGCATCAGGGCTTCAGCTCCTGTTATCTGTTCCATAATATATAGGCATTTATGTTATATGATTCGAACTCCTCCCTTATCTGCCGAGCTGACGCTCTGCGCATAAGCCCTGAGAGCCTTGCTGACCTTACGGTCGCGAGTCAGCGGCTGCTGAGGACGTGCTGCGAGCTCGTCGTCGGATAGGCGTACGTTGATGGTGCGTGCAGGAATGTCGATGTCGATGATGTCGCCGTCCTTCACCTTGCCGATGTTGCCGCCGGCTGCTGCCTCAGGCGAAATATGGCCGATGCTGAGTCCAGAGGTGCCGCCGGAGAAGCGACCGTCGGTGATGAGGGCGCACTCCTTTCCAAGATGGCGGCTCTTGATGTAGGACGTAGGATAGAGCATCTCCTGCATTCCCGGTCCTCCCTTGGGACCTTCATGTGTGATGACCACACAGTCGCCACTCTGCACCTTTCCTCCGAGGATGCCCTCGCAGGCTGCTTCCTGAGAATCGAAGACACGTGCGGGTCCGCTGAATTTCCAGATGTCGGGGTCGACACCTGCTGTCTTTACCACGCAACCGTCCTGAGCGATGTTGCCGAAGAGCACAGCCAGACCACCGTCCTTCGTGTAAGCATGCTCCAAGGAGCGGATGCATCCGTGCTCACGATCCGTGTCGAGCGATTCCCACTGGGCGTCTTGGCTGCCCATCTGCGTGGAGAACTTACGGCCGGGTGCGCTATGATAGATGCGGCTTGCCTCTTCCTGTATGTTATCGCCCGTGATGTCGTAGGCGCTCATAGCCTCAGCAAGGGTGGTGCCGTCAACACGACGTACCGAACCGTCGACGAGTCCACCACGATTCAGCTCGTTCATAATGCCAAGTATGCCACCAGCGCGATTGCACTCCTGCACGCTGTACTTCTGCGTGTTTGGCGCCAACTTGCAAAGGCAGGGGACATGACGACTGAGACGATCGATGTCTGCCATCGTAAAGTCTACGCCTCCCTCCTGCGCCACAGCAAGAAGATGGAGGACGGTGTTGGTGCTACCGCCCATGGCAATGTCGAGCGTCATGGCATTGAGGAACGCTTCACGGGTGGCAATGCTACGCGGAAGAACCGAGTCGTCGCCATCCTCATAGTAAGCAAGGGCGTTCTTCACAATCTGACGTGCTGCGTCGCGGAAAAGACGGACACGATTGGCATGCGTGGCAAGGATGGTGCCGTTGCCGGGCAAAGCCAGTCCGATGGCTTCGGTTAGAGAGTTCATCGAGTTTGCGGTGAACATTCCTGAGCAACTACCGCAACCCGGACATGCACAGCTCTCAAGCTTCTGCAGGTCGGCATCGTCCACACTCGTGTCGGCACCCTTTATCATTGCAGTAACAAGGTCGGCATTCTCGCCGTGCCAACGTCCTGCCTCCATCGGACCTCCAGAGCAGAAGACCGTAGGTATGTTGAGACGCATGGAAGCCATGAGCATTCCCGGCGTGACCTTGTCGCAATTAGAAATGCAAATCATAGCATCAGCCTTATGCGCATTAACCATATACTCCACAGAGTCGGCAATGATGTCGCGCGAAGGCAGCGAATAGAGCATGCCATCGTGTCCCATGGCAATACCGTCATCGATGGCAATAGTGTTGAATTCGGCAGCATAGCATCCCATGCTCTCAATTTCTTTCTTTACTATCTGACCTATCTCATGCAGATGCGTATGACCGGGTACGAACTGTGTGAACGAGTTGACGATGGCAATGATGGGCTTTCCGAACTGTTCGTGCTTCATACCCGCTGCCACCCAAAGGGCTCTCGCTCCAGCCATACGACGACCTTCCGTACATACTGCGCTTCTCAACTGATGTTTCATTTGCGTTTTTTTGATTATTTAAATTGCTGCAAAGGTAAATAGTTTTTACATAACAGCCAACTAATATGTACGTTTTTTAAGGGTTTTAAGAACAGGTTTGGTACTAAACCGAACAAAAGCTTACCATACGTCAACAATATAGCACAAACGCTATTTATTTGTGCATCATTGCTTGTTTAGGATTTTCTTCCCGTCCACTATTATGATTCCCTTGCTGCGCGATGACGTTTTTCTGCCGGACAAGTCGTAAGCGACGGTAGGGTCGGACGTAATCGTCGGGGCATCAATGGATGTCTCTACGCTTACGGAATAGACCTTTTGAGCGGCAGAACCAGCAAGACCTGTGGAGAATTTCACGTCGGGAAGGACAAAGTAAGCACGCATTGCCTTAAGGCTGCCTTCCCCATTGGGCGTTACAAGGCGCGTGCCGTCGGAGCTGATAAAGCGCGTTATGCCGTTGGCAGGGAGTTTTTTTAGAGAAAACGTGCCCTTGAAATCATAGCTGTCATCATTTACATTGACGGTCACAACTTTAGGTTCTGCCGCTTCTATCTCACGATTTAAGAACACGGGATAGATGATATCGCCGCCTTCCACCTTTATTATATAAGGCTCGCCGGCAATAATCTCCCTCACACGACTGAACGAAAACTCCACCTTATCGGATTCTTTACTGATGGCTCTCACTAATCGCATGACCGCAACGCCGGGCAACGACTGGCTGAGGTCGTCACTGTTAAGGCTGAACGGTAGGCAAAGCGAATAGAATCCGCCGTCAGCAACGAAGGTTCGCTCAAGGCGAACGCTTTCCACCAGACAGCCTGAAGCTTCCTTCAGAGCCGGTGTGTTGTCAGCATCCTCGCTGAGCGTGAGCGAAGCCATACGGCGGACACGACGATAAATCTGGATATGCTCCTGCGAATCGTCGTACATATAGCAGCCAAACTTACCTTTAGGATTATACTTCAAGTACTTATAGTTCTTTACGCCAAACTCTATTATGGCGTTTCCGTCAGCATTTACCATTATTTCTGCCATATTGCTCTTTGCCTTTGGCTTGTCGCTGCTGAAAGACAACTCATAGCTTACACGTGAAGAAGCCCACAGCCAGCCTTTCTCTTCATTCTTGAAACTCCACGATGATCCACTCTTCTCCATAACGAACACCGCCACGCTGTCATTATTAACTTCTACGGCAGCGCCATTCTGCAATACGTCTACGTGACATGACTTGATGTAAGGTGAGGCTTCGTACTTGCTGATTGCAGCGCAATGATTGCGACTGACAATAACCACTTCGTCGCCAACATGGAGTTGAGAAGCATTTGTGACAAGACAGAACTGATTGTCCGATTCGGCAAAAGCATGCAAGAAGCAAAGCGAAAACATAAGGAAAAAAGCATAGAGTCGTTTCATAGGATATTGTTATGATGGGTTTGACGGATAAGATGATGACGGGGTTGATAGAGGATTGGTTGTTATTCTGACTGGCGCCATTTTGCCACAAGCGGCAAATGGTCGCTGAAACCGTTCATATAACGTGGTCCGAGATAATTGCGACGCGGCTTCACACCGCCATATTTCTCGTCGGGAACAAGAAGGAACGGGGCGTCATAGACACAGCATGCCAGCATGCGTTCGGCAAGCGTGGGGCTTACAAGGATATGGTCGAGGCTGCCCCACTCTCCCTGATAACGATACGTTCCCTTTGCTCCGTTATGTCCTTTGGCACCTGCCGACACATCCATGAAGCCACGATTAAGAATCATAAGCAGACTCTTCGATTCGGAATAGTCATTAAAGTCGCCCGCTATAACGATGTTGGCGTCGGGCGAAACAGCCTTTATGGAGTCAGCAAGGGAGCAGACTGTCTTTGCTGCTGCCATACGGAAGGGACGCGAATAAGCCTCTCCTCCCCTACGACTGGGGAAATGCGCAACCATGACATGCAGCGTATCACGTCCCCATACAAGTCCCTTTGCGTACAGAACGTCTCGTGTGGGACGCATGCCCTTCACTCTCTGTACGCTTACAGCCCTGCTTTCGAGCAACCAGAATGTGTAAGGCGAATAGAGAAGCGCAACGTCGATGCCGCGCTCATCAGCAGACTGCGTCATGACATACTCATAACTGGCGTTTCTGAGCAGCGAACGCTTTGTGAGGTCGCGCATGACGCTGTCGTTCTCCACCTCGCACAACGCCACAAGGTCAGGCAGTTTCCAATTCCATCCACTGCCATTCTCTTTCTCCTTATCTTTCAGATTCTCCCCACAACGGTCCTCACCGCAAGCTATGATGGTCTGACCGATGCGGTCAAGCTTGCGCCAATAACGATATGGCGTCCAGTGATAAGAGCCTTCAGGAAGAAACTCCGTGTCGTTCTTCAGCGAGTCATGACGGCAGTCGAAGAGATTCTCGCAGTTGAGTTCCACGAATGTGAAGACGGAAATTAGCAGCATGGAGAATGTCATATAAAAAAGAAGATTAGGCGTTTGACTGTATGGGGTTGTCTTTCAATGTAAGCGGGCAGCCACTCCATCATTGCGAGGAATGGCTGCCCTTGTTATGTTTGCATATACATGCAGAATGATTAGTCCTTCGTTACGTCGTTGAACGTAGCAACACGGTTGAACTCCACCTGCTCGAAGAGTTTGTCTGTGGCACCCATACCCTTTGCTGTAAGACGGTCAGCAGAAATCTTATATCTCTTTATGAGAATGTTTCTTACGGCGTCAGCACGAGCCTGTGAAAGGCGGGCGTTGAGTTCGGCAGAACCTTCAGGAGAAGCATAGCCTCTGATCTCCACCTTAGCGTCCTTGTGGTTCTTCATATAGTTGGCGATAAGCTCGATGGGAGCATACTGCGCAGCGTCAACAGAAGACTTGCCCTGACCGAAGATTACGGTAGGCTGGAGGTTTGTGACTGTGGTCGATACCTTAGGAGCCGGCTTATTCTGACATTCCTCAAGGGCTTTATGGAGGCTGTTAATCTGCTTGTCCTTGTCAGCAAGAACCTTATTATACTGAGCCTCCTGATTGTTATACTCTTCGCGGAGACTGTTGATCTGTGCGTTGAGAGCATCAACCTCAGACTGGTCACGACCTACGGCATTGACGAAGTTGTGTGTACCGTTAGAGTTCTTAAACTTATAAACCAAGCCCACGTTCAGCTGAAAAGCAGAACGATTGATGTTGTATTCCACGCCCTCATAGCCGTTGCCGTTGAGAGCATAGTTAAGGGACGGCTCGAAATAGAGCTGCCAAGCCTTCTGTTTACCGAGATTGAATGCGAAGTCGAGTCCTACCTTAGATGTAAGGAAGTTGGCTGTGCTGAGGTCCTTGCGATTGGTGAAGCGATGTCCCCATCCCAGTCCGTAGAGAGCCGAAACCTCGAATGTGCGCGGAGCACCAGGATAACCGCCGAACCAGTTGATAAGGTTAACTGTTCCGAGGAGTGATGTATTGATGTAGTTTACGATCGTACCTGTTGTGTAGCCGCTTGTCTCCTTGAAGTATACGTTGCTCTCTGCAGCCAGACCGAAGACTGGTGTGAAGTTGCGACCTATGCGTAAGCCTACGTTAGGAACGAGATCCTCAAGCCATGAAGCGTGTCCTGTAGTTTTTGTTGCAACACCAGCATTGATACCAACATAGACATTGTCGAATGTTTTGCTCTCAGCTACAGTCTGTGCCGAAGCCGAAACTGCCATCACGGCAGCAGCAATAAGTGTAGTAATCTTTTTCATAGTCTTATTGTTTTATAATTACTTGGTCTAAGAGTTGTATTTCTCTCGATGTTATGTTGCAAAATAACCGAAAAAAAATGTAACGTCCAAACAAAAACAATAATATTTGTATTTTGGAACACAAAAAGCATAATTACATCTGTTCAATATCCTGCCTTACGTTATTTCGGATTTTCGTCAAGTAAGCTTTCATACGGTCAGCGTCTTTCTCGTCTATGATGCTGATTAGCTCGTTCAGTTCGTCGCGTATCTGCTCCACCTGTGCGCTGGTATAGGGATTGAAGAGTATTTCCTGAAGCAGGTAGTCGTCTTCGCCTAACACGCCTTTGGCAATGCGCAGATGGCGCTTGAAGGTTGTTCCCGGCGCGTCTTGATGCTTCATCACCGCCGAGAACACGAAGGTGCTGACGAAAGGCGTGCTCAGCGAGTAAGCCACTGTCTTGTCATGTTCTTCAAAGGTGTATTCATAAATGTTGAGTCCGAGACGTGCGTAGAGGTCCTTAAAGAATATCCGTCCCATATAGTCGCCCTCGCTTATGATGATGGCGTTCTCCTCGGAGAGTTGTCCGAGGTTGGCGAAGGTAGGTCCGAACATCGGGTGAGTGGAGACATACGAATGACCCGACTGCTCATAATAGTCCTTCAGTCCGGTCTTGACGGACGAGATGTCGCTGATAATGCAGTCAGCAGGGATGACGGGCATCACCTCCTCGAAGGCTGCTATGGTGTACTTTAGGGTAACGGCGTTGATGACGAGCTGCGGCTGGAAGGCTCGTATCTCGTCCAGCGTGGTGAAGCGCTGGCAGTTGTATGTGAAGCGCATGCGCTTAGGGTCTTTCTCGTACACCGCCGTCTCATGGTCGAAACTGAGGACGTCGAGGAAGAAGCTGCCCATCTTCCCCGCGCCAAGAACAAGTATCTTCATTTTCTTTTACTTCTGATTAACTATCTCCATCTGCTGTCTTACTGACTCTTCGTGGATGTGCTCGAATATCTCCTTCACGAACTCTGAATCCATTCCGGCAAGCGAGCCTTGCGCTCCGCGCTTGTCCAGAATCTCGTTGTAGCGAACGGTCTGGAGCACAGTCATGTTGTGTTCCTTCTTATATCTGCCTATCTCGCGGCAGACGCTCATTCGCTTGGCAAGGAGTTCCATGATGCCGTTGTCTATTTCGTCTATCTGCTTGCGGAGCATATGTATGCCTTCCGTCACCACCTTCTCGTCACGGATGACCAGGAGGCTGAGGATATAGTTGAGCACGTCCGGCGTCACCTGCTGCTTGGCGTCGCTCCATGCTGCGTCCGGCGCACAATGGCTCTCCACCATAAGTCCGTCGAAACCGAGGTCCATCGCCTGCTGGCAAAGAGGAGCTATAAGCTCGCGGCGTCCACCGATATGACTGGGGTCGCAGATGACGGGCAGGTCCGGCATGCGTCGTCGCAGCTCTATGGGAATCTGCCACATAGGAAGGTTGCGATAAATCTTCTTCTCGTAGCTGGAGAAGCCGCGGTGTATGGCAGCCAGACGCTTTACGCCTGCCTGATTGATGCGCTCCATAGCTCCTATCCACAACTCCAAGTCGGGATTTACCGGATTCTTCACAAAGACGGGGATGTCCACTCCCTTCAGACTGTCGGCTATCGCCTGCATGGCAAAGGGATTGGCAGAGGTACGCGCTCCTATCCAAAGGATGTCAACGTCGTACTTAAGGGCAAGCTCTACATGCTCCGGCGTTGCCACCTCTGTGGAGATGAGCATGCCTGTCTCCTCCTTCACGCGCTTCAGCCACGGCAGCGCTGTCTCGCCGTTGCCCTCGAAGCCACCCGGCTTGGTGCGCGGCTTCCACACTCCCGCACGAAACATTCTGAATCCGTGCGAAGCCAACTGGCGTGCTGTTATCATCACCTGTTCCTCGGTTTCAGCCGAGCAAGGTCCTGCTATAACGAACGGGCGGTCATCGCTGCCCGGTAAGTTCAATGGTTTGAGTTCTATATCCATAGTTCTGTTTATTTTCTGTATTCGTAGTTCTGTTTACTTTCAATGGGTCCATCTTATGCGCCTCATTCTCTCAAGCGCCTCATCCATCTTCTCGTCCTTGGCACAAAGGCTGATGCGCACATATCTGTTGCCGTTCGACCCAAAGATAAATCCCGGCGTAATGAAGACACGAGCCTCATTGAGCACCCGCTCCGTAAGTTGCTCGCATCCGTCGTAGGCGTCGGGAATGCGTCCCCAAAGGAACATGCCCACCTGCTGCGGATCGTATGTGCATCCGAGCGTTGTCATTATCCGCTCTGCCTTGTCGCGGCGTCGGCGATATGTGGTGATGTTGGCTTCGCGGTGCCATTCCGGTGTGTTCCCGTTCAGAGCGGCAGCTGCGGCGAGCTGTATGCCACGGAATGTTCCTGAGTCGACATTGCTCTTAATCTTCAATATCCACGACGTGAACGTGGGATTGGCGATGCACATTCCGACACGCCATCCTGGCATGTTATGACTCTTCGACATCGAGTTGAACTCAATGCAGCATTCCCTCGCTCCCTCCACTTGCATGATGGACATTGGATGTTCGTTGAGGATGAAGGAATAAGGATTGTCGTTCACCACCACGATGTTATGGCGTAGTGCGAAATCGACAAGTCGTTCGTATGTCTCGCGCTGTGCGTTTCCTCCTGTCGGCATATTGGGATAGTTGGTCCACATCAGCTTCACGTTAGAGAGGTCCATGCTCTCCAGTTCGTCGAAGTCGGGCTGCCACGCGTTGTCCTCTCTGAGGTCATAGCTTACCACCTTCGCTCCGAGAATCTTGCTTAGCGACGTGTATGTGGGGTACCCCGGATTGGGGACAAGCACTTCCTCGCCGGGATTGACGAAGGCAAGCGTAACGTGGAGGATGCCCTCCTTCGATCCGATGAGCGGCAGCACTTCCGTCTGCGCATCCACGTCCACTCCGTACCAGCGTGCATAAAAGTCTGCCATAGCCTGGCGCAGTTCGGGCGTACCCATCGTGGGCTGATAGCCGTGTGCCTCAGGCTGCGACGCCACCTCACAGAGGCGTTCCACCGTACGCTGTGACGGCGGCATGTCAGGAGAACCTATAGCCAGCGAGATGATGTCGCGTCCCTCTGCATTAAGGCGTGCCACCTCCTTCAGCTTCCGCGAAAAATAATACTCCTGTACGTTGGAAAGGCGTGTTGCGGGGTGTACGGCTGTTGTTAATGTAGCAAGGTTCTCCATAAGCATGTGTGTTTTTTTTAATGATACATTATATATTTACTTGCCCACGTATTCGCCGAGAATCTTCAGCGATCGTGTCAGCGGTATGATGGCGTCGATACTCTGTCGGTATCGCGTCAGGCTGTTGAATGTCAGGTCCACATAGAAGAGATATTCCCATTCGCATCCTATCACGGGCAGCGACTGTATCTTCGTGAGGTTGATGCCGTAGAAGGAGAGGATGGTCAGCACCTTCGAGAGGCTTCCCTCCTCATGCGCCACGTGGAAGACAATGCTCGCCTTGTCTGCCTTCTCAAGCGGACGAAGGAAGTCTGCTTTGTTGGGATTGGCTATGACAAGGAAGCGCGTGAAGTTGTGCTTGTTGTCATGTATGTTATCCTCGAGCACCTTCAGCCCGTACATCCTCGCCGCCGAAGCATTGCAGATGGCTGCCCATCCGTGACATTTATGCTTGGCAATGTATTCAGCCGCGCCTGCCGTGTCGTCCGCCTCCACCGCTTTCATGTCAGGATGACGAGAGAGAAAGGCGTTGCATTGTGCAAGCGCCACGGGGTGCGAATGCACCTCCTTAAGCGTGTCCCAATCGTCCTCGGGCAGACAGCAGATGCAATGTTCGATGTGCAACTTGTGCTCTCCCACCACCGTAGCACCAGAGGCGCGAAGCAGTTCGTAATTGTGGAGCAGGCTTCCGGCTATGGTATTCTCTATGGCTGTCATGCCAATTACGGTCGGATCGCAGCGCATATTGTCGAACACCTGCTCGAAGGTGGCGCAGCATATCAGCTGTATCTGCTCGCCCTGGAAATACTGGTGGGCGGCAATGTCGTGGAAGGAGCCTTGAAAGCCCTGTATGGCAATTCTCTTCATATTGGATTTCTCGATGTTTCTTCGCGCCCTGAAACGCGAAAGCCCCGCTTTCACTGTCAACGTGAAGCGGGGCTCGGATTATAGGATATATTAAATATTTTCCCTTTCTGTCATAAGTTGAATTCACACGCAACTTCCCGCTTCACAATTCCTTGCAAAGTAAAAGTAAAATCGGTAAATGTATGCGAAAACGTTACTCATAACTAATTATTGTTTTTATTCAACGCAAAAGTAAGACATTTATTTGTTTTACGCAAATAATTTACGATAAAATGTCATTAATCTTCACATTTTCGCGACACATGCCTCATCACTCCTGCCTTTTCCTTACCTATTCGTTATTGAATATCTTGTAAGGATCCATCGATTTCATGCGGTCTTTCACCTTCTCTCCGATGTCCTCACCCGGCTGCTGCTGCGACGCACGAAGCTCTTCAGCCGAAGCCTCGTCCTCTGCCGCTCCTGCCTCATTGCCAAGCTGACGGCGTACCTCAGCACGCTCTGCGAAAGCGTCCACCGAGAACGGATTGACGTCCAGCACAGCGTCGTAAGTCTGTTCTGCCTTCTCCATATCGCCCTTAGCCTTTGCCACACGCGCATTGAGCATCAGCACGTCTTCGTTGGCCCCGATGCGCTTCAGGAGTTCGTCAGCATCCTTGCCGGCTTCCTCCACATCGCCGTTGGCAAGCAGCGTCTCGCCACGCAGAAGTCTTGCCGCCTCGAAGTCGTCATACTTGTCGAGCGCCTTTGTCAGCATAGCCACGGCATTGGGCACATCGCCGAGTCCACGATAAGCCTTAGCATAAAGATAGAGAACCTGCGGGTCTGCCTCGTCCACCTCTATCGCCTTCGCACAAGCGTCAGCCATAGCGGCATAATCCTCCATCATGTACGCCACGTCTGCCAGGCGCGTCAGCACAGCCACATTGTCAGGACAAGCCGTGGAGATGCTCTGCAACTGTTCGTAAGCCTTCTCCATATCGCCCATGGCGATGTATGCCTGCGACAGATAGTCGCGACACTCGAGGTCGGTGGAGTTAAGCTCCAACGCATGCAGGAAGCATTGCACGGCATAGCCGAACTGCTGCATCTTGAGAGCACGCACACCATCGTATTTGAGTACTTCGAAATTCTTCTCTTCCTTCTTCTCTTCGGCTTGACTGCTACGTCCGCCGAACAAAGCCTTGAATATGTTCATTGGTATTATTCTGTATGTAAATTTAAACGACTATTTAAAACAGCGGTAAAGGTAACAAATATTTTTCAATTTACGTCTACTTACGTTTTCAGACAATTATAGATTAAGCATAAATTATAGTTAAAGTGTATGAAAAGCCTTTCGGTTTACGTCCATAATGGCTAATTTTGCTGTTGATAACGCAGATTTTACAGTTATGGACAATACAAGAAGGTTTTACATATCAGCGGCATTAGCCTTTCTCTTTACCCTTACGTGTAATGCTCAGGACGTAAGCCTGAACGCCAAGGACATGCCTGCACGCTTTGACGAGTCGGCTCTTCAGCGCATCATGCCCACACGTTACGGCGGACGTTCACGCCAGTGGCGCGAGGAGGCGATGGCGGAAGCCGAGAGGCAGAGCCAGCATCAGGACTCGCTCATGCTTCCTCCACTGAACGCTCAGGGTCAGGTGGACACCACCTGCCGTTATCCTTTGGCTTTCGGAGGATGGAACAGCTGGGGACTACATCGCGGACTTAACGTACAGATTGGCGCGTCGGTCTTTGCCGAATTCGGTAAAGGAGCGCACAGCGGAGCCGGTTTTCAGCAGAACATAGCCCTCATGTACGCCATGCCTATCAACGACAAGCTGTCCGTAGCCGTCGGAGGATATCTTAACAACGTAAACTATGCCGGAGGCAACTGGCACGACGCCGGACTGTCCGCCGTAGTGGGCTACCGATTCAATGAGCACCTGGAAGCCTACATTTGGGGACAGAAGTCTATCAACAACAACGTAGGCAACCGTCTGCGCTACGGTCTTTACGACGGATATTACGGAGGCTACGGTTTCGGAGGCTACGGCTTCGGAGGTTTCAGCCGCAACTTCTACGGCTTCCCCTCCTACTCTGCCTACGACCTCTCAGGCATCGGCGACCGCATCGGAGCCACCCTCCGCTACAACTTCAACAACAATATGAGCATCGAAGTGACAGTGGAGAACAGATGGATGCCAAGCAGATAAAGAGTTAAGCGACGTAAAAGTAGTAAAATTTTCAATAGAAAACCAAATAAAAGTTTGTTTTCTATTGAAAATTTTACTACTTTCGCAATGTAATGAGAAATATTCTAACCATATTAGGCAACATTCCAGTAACCTCCTCGGTCATTGCCTCGCTATTTCCCGAGGTAAAGACCAAGTCAGCAAAAATAGCCCAACTGGAAAAGGCAGGTGAAATCATCCGCCTTAGACGAAACTTGTTCGTTGTAAACCCGGAAGAAACCAACCAGCCTCTCTCCTCAAGGCTTATAGCTAACCATTTGTTGGCACCATCTTATGTTTCTATGCAGACAGCATTAAGATATTACGGATTGATACCGGAGGCGGTATATACTATCCAGTCTATGACATTTAAGGCTGCAAAGAAATTCCACACTCCGATAGGAAATTTCTGCTATTATCATATTTCAAGAGAAACTTACCCTATAGGAATCACTCAAATAAAAGAAGGGAACGGCGTTTATATAATGGCTACTCCGGAAAAGGCGTTATGTGATTTGATTGCCAATCTGCCTGGTATCAATCTGAGATATCAAAAGGAAGCTTTAGAATTTCTGGAAGAAAACTTAAGATTTGACATGGATAGGGTCAGTCAACTCAATCCTGAAATATTCTCGGAATATGCAAAAAAGGGGAAAAAGTCAACATCCATACTAACCATTCTAAAACTCCTACAACATGAATGATATCTACCAAAACATGTTATCGGCTTATGATCTATCCACAGATCAGGCTAAAAGGAATGCTACATTCGAGGTTAATCAGCAAATTATTCTTGCTGGTTTATACCAAGGCGGCTTCTTTGATAAAGCTGCATTCTATGGAGGAACTTGCTTGCGCATCTTCCATGGATTAGAGCGTTTCAGCGAAGATATGGACTTCTCGCTATTAAATAAAGATGACAGTTTTGACTTCACACAATACTTCCAACCCATCATTGATGAATTTGAAGCCATAGGAAGAAAAGTGGACATTAAAAAGAAAGACAAGAAGAACTTCGGAAAGGTGGAATCCGCTTTCTTGAAAGACACTACAGATGTTTATGATATTTCCTTCCAAACCGAAAAAGCCATCAAAATAAAGATAGAGGTGGACACCAATCCTCCACTCCTTTTCGCAACAGAACAAAAACTTTTGATGGAACCTCGCTCTTTCATGACAAGATGTTTTACCCTTCCTAACTTATTTGCAGGCAAAATGCACGCTCTGGTTTATCGAGCATGGAAAAACCGAGTGAAGGGACGTGACTGGTATGACTTCGAATGGTATATTCGGAATAGAATACCTCTGAACTTTAAGCATCTACAAGAAAGAACAAAAGAATTTAATGGTTGTGAGAAATCGCAAGAAGAATTCGTAAAGGACCTGGAACAGAGGTTAGGGTCGGCGGACATCAAGCAGGTGAAAGCTGATGTTATGCCATTCCTAAGAAATCCCAAAGAAATGTCCATCTGGTCAAACGAATACTTCTTGCAATTAGCTAAAATGATTAAGTTTGAATAGTCAGAACCCTTTCTACTTCTTATACTTCAGCCTGAGACTGTTCGTAACTACGCTCACGCTCGACATTGCCATCAGGGCACTTGCCCACATGGGCGTTATCTGGATGTTGAAGCCGAAGACGTGGGGCAATCCGGCTGCGAGCGGGATGCACACAATATTATATATGAACGCCCAGAAGAGATTCTGACGTATCATGCCCACTGTGCGTTGCGACAACTGGCAAGCCTCGGGGATGCGCCGCAGGTCGTCGCCCATCAGCGTCACCTGCGCCACGTCCATCGCCACGTCCGTGCCGCGACCCATGGCTATGCTGACATCTGCGAGAGCAAGAGCCTGCGAGTCGTTGATGCCGTCACCAACCATAGCCACGCACTTGCCTTCCGTCTGTAGGCTGCGCACCATATTCTCCTTGTCCTGCGGCATACAACGGCTCTTCCAGTGCTTTATGCCCGTCTTGCCAGCCCAGTAAGCGGCAGCCTCTTCCTTGTCGCCACTCATCATCCATACTTCCATACCACGCTCCTGCAGCAATGCCACAGCCTCGGCAGCATGCGGCTTCAGACGCTCACGCTGATCGATGGCTACGTCGTCAGCCAGCTTAAAGTTGATGTCTTTATTGGGAACGGTCAGCGTTCCTGTCTTGTCGATGACCACAGCGTTCACGCGGCAGAGCTGCTCCACAGCCGTGGCGTCCTTAACGAGGATGCCCCTCTGCGCTGCCTTTCCGATACCCACCATAAGGGCTGTGGGCGTGGCAAGTCCCATGGCGCACGGACAGGCAATGACCAGAACGGACACCGCTGACAGCAATGCCTGCGGCAACATGGCCTCACCGCCGACTACCATCCATACCACAAACGTAAGCACAGCCAACAACAGCACGCACGGCACGAACACCAAGGCTGCCTTGTCCACAAAGCGCTGTACGGGAGCCTTCGAGCCTTGCGCCTCCTCCACCATGCGAATGATGTTGGCAAGGACTGTCTCTGAGCCAACCTGCTCGGCACGGAAGCGAAGACAGCCCTCGCGCACTATGGTTCCGGCAAGCAGACGGTCGCCGGCATGCTTGCCGACAAGCAGCGGTTCGCCGGATATCATCGACTCGTCCACACCGCCTTCTCCTTCGCTTACCACTCCGTCCACCGGCACTTTCTCGCCCTGGCGCACCTCCACGATGTCGCCCTTTGCCACAGCAGCGAGGGGCACGTCACACACTTCGCCCATGCTGACGACATGCGCTTGCTTCGGCACGAGTCCCATAAGCGAGCGTATGGCAGAAGCCGTGGATTTCTTCGCACGCTCCTCAAGACAACGACCCGTCAGCACAAAGGTAATGATCATTACCGATGCGTCGTAATAAGTGTGCCACTCTATGCCACGTGCTCCCCAGAACTGTTCGCCCCAGAAAGTATTGAAGACGCTGAAGAGGAACGAGATGGCTGTGGACATCGCCACAAGCGTGTCCATATTGGCTGAGCGATGAACCAGCAGTCGCCAAGCATTGGCATAAAACTGTCGTCCGCAATAAGCCATATTCGCAAGTGCGATTATCAGCATCGTCTGATTGGCAGCGTCACGTCCGCCCACCGCCAGCCATCCCATCGAGACAGCCATCGTCAGCAACGCCAACACCCACGACACAGCCATGCGCCTCAGCTGCAGACGATAGCTGTTCTTCTCTATCGTGTCCACACGGGTCTCCTCGTCGATGATAAGTTCAAAGCCAGCCGCGTCCACCACCTTCTTCATGTCGGCAGACGTAACCTTGCTTTCGTCATACTCCACCATCGCCGTGCGTCCCGGCAGCGACACAGCCACACTCTTCATTCCGTCCATAGCCTTCAGCCTGCGCTCCACATTGGCGCTACATCCGGCACATGCCATACCCAATACGGGCAATATTTTCTTTTCCATACATGCAAAGTTACGAAGTTTTCGTCATTCATACATTACATTATTATGGATGAAGTTTATAGGAGCATGCACCACTACTACTTGTATGGGTACTTGTATGGGTATCAATAAAAACAATCCTTGATAATCACGAATGATTATCCTGAATTATTTGAATATCCGCCATACAAATATTGTCTATAGAGTAAAAACATGTTACAAAATAAAAATCGGTTTTAGAGATTTGTCTTGCTGTTTTTGTGTGGTTTTGTTGCATTTGTGACACCCTGATTTATCAATACAGCCTCTTTTGCACTCCAATAGTAACGCTATAAGAGTGAAAAAGAGGCTGTATTGCATGACAACAGAGGCTATATTGGAGTGTAAAAGTGGCTCTATAGCAGCCCAATGAGGCTTGTTTAGCTCCGCCATTCATTGCACAATTCTTTTCACAGCAACATAATCAGCTGTATGTCAGCACACTATCGCTGCACGCTCAAAACTCAAGAATTTCGCACCAAAGATTTCTTTGTGCGCTGAACGAGGAGTATTGAGCATTAGAAATGCAAATATTGTGTATTTCCGCAAATCATATACCTTCGCTCCAGAGTCTTTTGAAGAAATCGAGGATATAGACACACTCAATATCTCCCATCTTTCTGTTGATAGGATCTAACGAAACTATCAACAACTTGCTTTCAGGATAATCTGAGGCGAAGGTCTTCAGGACCTTAAGGTGTCTTGGCAATACTTCTTCTACGGATTTTATCTCTATTGCTACTCTCGCATCACCAATCACGGCATCCACCTCTTGACCAGTGTAAGCCCTCCAATAACTTAACTGCTCCGTACTTTCCTTATAACTGAGCCAAGCCCTTAACTCTTGAATTACAAGGTGTTCGAAAGCATGACCATACTCAGCCGTACCTCTCACCAATTCCTTACGATGCAACAAATGATTGGCTACACATATATCAAAATAATAGAATCGAGGAGCCTGCACCAATCTGCGTTTCATTGTCTTGGTATAAGCAGGTACACGGAATCCTAAAAGATTGTCTTTGATTCATTGAAACATACAAGCTTTTTGATATCGTATTTGGCACTAATAGAATAATGTCAAATACGAATATCATATAAGTACATTTTGCATTCTACAACCGCTTATTACAACCCTGCAAAATATGTCTTCAATGCCTCCACATATTTCATCATGGCATTGCGCCCCGTGTCTGTCATCTTGCAGATGGTTCGGGGTTTTACGCCCGAGCCATCTGTATTCTTTGATATATAGCCTGCTGTGACCAGTTTGTCCAACTGTACACTAAGGTTGCCTGACGTCGATTCTGTCTTTTCCTTGATATAGTTGAAGTCTGCTTCCTCTACATTCAGCAGAATCGACATTACGGCAAGACGCAACTGGCTATGTAGTAATGGATCCAACTCTTTCATTATTGTTGCTTTTTTGCTTTGAAGTTAAGGATATGTCCGGGGATGATAAGGGTAATGACAAAGGACAAGACCATCTGTCCCATCTGCATAATACTGATAACTTGTTCACCACAGACAAAGTCGCGAAGCAGTCCTGTGCCAATCACTACACCAAGAAGTCCGCACATCTGTATCGACTTCTCCTTAAGTATCACGCCAGTGGTGTATGTGCCTATACCCGGCAACAACATACCCAACAAAAACATTCCATTCCAACTCCTTACTTCTCCGAAATGTAAAAGGCAGCTAATGGCGTAGACTGCAAACACGGCACTAATAATAGCCCACACATTATTTATAGTGTTGCTTGCATAAGTGCTTGCCACATGACTCTTACGCTTTGCCTTGTAGGTCTTTATGCCTGAGACTGTGAATCCTGCTATAGGTATGACCATGTAGAGCCAAGCATATCTTGGGTCGTTGGTTGCGAGCAGCATGACGATTACTGCCAACGATATTGCTGCACTAAGATAGCCCCACATAAGGAAACTGTCACCATTGCCTACAGACAAATCCTTCTTTGTCTGATTTATCATTCGAGTGATAAGCTCAAGACTCTCCTGCTCCGAAATCTTCTTCTCTTCCATTTTTTCTTACTTTATTGCGACACACCATTGCATATATCAAGCGCGATGTGCCAGGTTAAACACTTAGTTTATTTTATAAACCATCTTTGGAAAAAGAGAAGCAAGGAGGTCGACTCTCACTTGCTTTAGCCAGCATTATTCTCTTCTAACACTAATGATTACGGTTGCAAATTTAGCTTAGTTTATTTTATAAACCAAATGATTTGCAATAAAATAGCCATTATTTAACCTTTGTTTACAATAGATCATAACTTTGCTATTTGCTCAGCAACGTTTAGTGCCATAGCCGTTTCACCTGGCAGATAGAGATACACATCTCTATCAACATAAAAAATCGTTGCTCTTGCCATAGAACTGGATGAGAAAGGAAAAGGATTGGTAGATTGGAAGGAAGTGTAAATAAAATGGTTTGCCGACAGTAGCATCACACATGCGGCAACTCCACAACAAAAATAGTGCCTTTGCCTTGTTCTGAATTTACTACTATGTTTCCTCCATGCAGACTGACTATCTTATGGGCGAGGGTCATACCTATGCCGTGACCATCAACTGTCTGCTCTTTAGCTCCACGATAGAACAAAGTGAAAAGATTCTCCTTATCCTTGTCAGACATTCCGAAACCGTTGTCAGACATTCGTACAACGCTCCACTTATCTCTAAAGGATATTTGCACCATAGAAGAATGGTTTGCCGAATATTTGCAGTTGTTTTCTATCAGATTAGAGAATGCTATATTCAGCAGATAAGGATTGCCGAGCGTGGTTATAAGTCGGTCGTCGTCGTCATCTTCATTGCCAAAAACCAACTCAATATTATAGTCGGGATGTGCTCTCATTATTAATTCTCTAACATCAAGCAACAGTTCGTCCAATCTAACTTCCCTCATACTTATCTCCTCCTTGCAATAATCAGCCTTGGCAAGATTGAGCAGTCCGTCAATCAGTCGTGTCATTCGCTTTGCATCCTGCTGCATATTAAGCATAGCGTGGCGATACTGCTCGCAGGTGCGCTCCTTTTGCAGCGACACGTCAAGCTCGGCTGTCAAGGCAGCCAAAGGAGTGCGCAATTCATGTGACACATTGCTGACAAACTGTTTTTGCGACTCAAAGGAAATTTCCAGACGCTTAAGCAACTCATTGAAGGCAATGCTGAGTTCCCCCAATTCATCCTTTTCGTTTTTTACCGGTATGCGACGGTTAATGTGCGATGCCGTTATCATCTCCGCCTCATTCACGATATTACGGATAGGCTTCAGTGACATTCGTGCCAAGAAATATCCAGCAACAAAGATCAAGAGCAAACCTACTATAAACATTATAATCAAGGCCTCTTGTAACCCCACAAGATTGCTGTAGCCATAACCATCGTAGGCAGCGGCAGTAACTATATATTGCTTGCCCTTATACATATAGACCATACCGATACCTTGATACTTGCCTATATGAAATTCTATCTCCTTCTTCTTCAATATCGCGTTTATCATGCCCTGCGTCTCCTTCACTATGTCATTATGTATGGCATCATGATATAGCATTTGGAAGTCAGTAGTATAAACAGCCACTTCCACCTCGTTGATAAACTTACGATTGTTAAGATATACCGACTGCATGGTACGAGCGTCCACCTGACCTGCAAGAAAGAGATTGGCCTTAGTGATGCCCTCGCTTTTAAGGTTTCGAAAAAAGGTTTGGTCGCGAGTATGCTCGCTAACAAGATAAATAAGAACCGTACACAGCAAGAATATTGTTGCTGTGACACAAGTATATTTTAAAGTAAGGGCTGTTCTGATTTTCATATAGATAAAAGGAAAATTAAGTTTGCAAATCAAATATCAACTCTCAACTCACCAACAATCAACTCGTCTACTTGTATACTTGTCTACTTGTCAATATAAACCCCACACCAGGTTTGGTATGAATTAGCTTTACATCAAAGTTCTTATCCATCTTTTTGCGCAGATAGTTGATGTAGACATCAATAAAGTTAGTACCAGTATCAAAGTGAGTATTCCATACTTTCTCTGCTATTTCTACACGGCTCACTACCTTTTCAACATTCTCAACAAGATACACCAGCAAACTGTATTCTTTTGGCGAGAGTTTTATGGGTATATTGTTTCTTGTTACTTCTTGTCGCTCAAGGTTGATTGTTAAGTCGGCATACTTCATCTCCTTAACAACATCAACGCTCGATATGGCACGTCTCTTCAACAGCACCCTTACCCTTGCCAAGAGTTCGCGAAAGTCGAAAGGCTTCACCATATAATCGTCAGCTCCTACATCAAATCCTTCCAACTTGTCGTCGGCAGTTCCCAATGCCGTAAGCATCAGAATGGGTATCTGCTCATCGGTTTTACGAATTTGCTGACACACCTCAAAACCATTGAGTTTTGGCAGAATGATATCCGATATAATTAGCTGAAAAGAATTGGTATGGAAAAAGCGCAATCCCATCTCGCCATCATAAGCCACCATAACCTGATAGCCATTCTCCTCCAAGCCAATCTTTAATAGATCGGCCACTCGCTTTTCGTCCTCTATCACCAATATACTAATCATACATTTCTCATGTCTTGTTTGGGTGCAAAGTTACATCATTTCCACAAATAAAACAGAATAATCGGTATTAGAAAACTATTAGAATTTGTTCTAATTAGATTCTAATCACACTCTAATTTTTTTCTAATACCCACTACCAATAAAACACGATATCTTTGCAAGAAAAAAAACAAATAGTTATGATTCTGTTTTCTGAATATCTTACAAGAATAGGATGTGCCTTCGTGATGGGCACATTTATTGGAGTGGAACGACAAATACGCCAGCGTAATGCTGGACTGCGTACCAATATTTTAGTGTCGATAGGTGCAGCAGCATTTACTATTTTGTCCTACTCTATGACTACTGGCAACGGCGACCCTTCTCGTGTAGCAGCACAGATAGTTTCGGGTATTGGTTTCTTGGGTGGAGGACTCATTCTAAAGGACGGATTAACGGTGAGAGGTCTGAATACAGCTGCCACTATATGGTGTTCGGCAGCATGTGGCACTCTTTCTGGAGTCGGACTCTATAAAGAGGCAGCCATATTGGTAATATGTGTATTGTTGACTCATTGCCTTTTCCGTCCGCTATGCGCACTTCTTGAAAAACGCACAGCCAAAGTATACCACTATTCTATACGTGCCGAATGTCAGCGAAACGCATCGAACAGCATACAAAAGCTTATAATGGACACTCTCGCTTTCGACCAAGATGTACAGCTTAACTCTCTGTTCTACAAAGGCGATGACGAGCGTGTCACAGTATGCTGCGACATGGCAACATTAGGCGAGCACAAAGTTCTGTTAGACCTTGTTGTGTCACGACTTCGCTCACGCTCAGAAGTATATAGTGTGGGTTGGGAGAAAAAGGAGTCGCCGCAAGAAGACTTCTGACAATATTTGGAATTATTAAAGGGACAACTTTGTGTAATACTGATATCATATGCCTTCGCTCCAAAGTCTTCTGAAAAAATCAAGGAGTATGTCTTCAATGCCTCCACATATTTCATCATGGCATTGCGTCCCGTGTCTGTCATACTACAGATGGTTCGGGGTTTTACACCCGAGCCATCTGTAGTCTATGAAAAAAGACTTATCAAGTTTTTATAGATAAGATCTTTGCCAGACCGATTGTTTTTATTATTTAATGGCAACTCTCCCTTACAACCAACGCTTAAATACCCTTATATATCGTGTCTTCAACCATTGTGTCAACACGCAATACGACAACAGGATGCCTATGAGCCATGGGAAATACGATAGAGGCAGAGGTGTGAGTCCTATTGAGCTACCGAACGATGTAAATGGTATGCAGATGCCTATTGCCATGATAGAGAAGGTCATGAGCATTACGGGCCATGAGGCTGAACTTTGTATGAATGGCACTTTGCGTGTGCGAATCATATGTACAATAAGCGTTTGAGACAGCAAGCCCTCAACAAACCATCCCGACTGGAACAGCGATTCCATATCCGGACCTTGACACTTGAACACCCACCACATAAGCAAATACGTAGCAATATCGAATATCGAACTGATAGGACCTATCCATATCATAAACCTACTCAAATCGCCAGAATCCCAAACACGTGGTTTGCGCAGATACTCGCTATCCATACGGTCGAATGGAATGGTGGTCTGAGATATATCGTATAGCAAATTCTGAATCAAGAGATGAATAGGCAGCATCGGAAGGAATGGCAAGAATGCACTCGCAGCCAACACACTAAACATATTGCCAAAGTTAGAACTGGCTGTCATCTTGACGTACTTTACGATATTACCAAATGTCTTACGACCTTCAAGCACACCATTCTCCAATACCATTAAGTCCTTCTCAAGCAGGATGATGTCGGCACTCTCCTTCGCTATATCAACAGCCGAATCAACCGAAATACCAATATCCGACTCTCTCAAGGCCGCAGCATCATTAATGCCATCGCCAAGAAAACCAACCGTATTATTACTTGCTTGCAGCAGTTGGATTATCTCGGCTTTCTGCATGGGAGTGAGCTTTGAGAAGATGATGCACTCGGTCACGGTCTTCATCTTAGCCTCACGGCTCATAGCTTCAAGTTCAGGACCTGTGATAGAGGCAGAGGTATTAATGCCCACTTGTCGTGATATTGCTTTCACTACAGCCTCATTGTCTCCCGAAAGCACTTTCACCTCCACTCCATGCTCATGCAACTGGCTTATAGCCTGTGCTGCCGACTCCTTTGGCGGGTCGAGAAAGGCAAGATAACCAATGAGCACCATGTCCTTCTCGTCATCAATGGCAAAGTTGTTCTCCTTACTCAAGAAGCTCTTTTGTGCCAATGCCAGCACTCTCATGCCTTGAGCATTCATCTCCGTTACGATACGTTGAGCCTTGCTGCGCATTACATCAGTCAAAGGCAGCACCTCGCCATCATATTCAGCATACGCGCATACCGTGAGCATTTCCTCAACGGCTCCCTTGGTGATAATCTGCCGCTTGCCATTCATGTCCTCCACTACCACCGACATACGTCTTCTTGTAAAGTCAAACGGTATCTCGTCCACCTTTTTATACGAGCTGCTTAGAGTCTCAAGTCCAAGTTCCTTGACATGCGAGAGGATGGCACGATCCATCAGATTCTTCAGTCCCGTCTGAAAGTAACTATTGAAATAGGCATGTCGCAGGATGCGGTTCGCCTTATCCTCAGTTCCGTCTACATTTACATGACGCTCCAGCACGATATGGTCTTGCGTAAGTGTTCCTGTCTTATCGGTGCAAAGAATGTTCATTGCGCCAAAGTTCTGTATGGCATTCAAGTCCTTAACGATGGTTTTCTTCCTTGACATCATCATCGCTCCCTTTGAAAGGTTGGCGGTTACTATCATTGGAAGCATCTCGGGCGTAAGACCCACAGCCACGGATATGGCAAAGATGAAGGCATCCATCCAGTCGCCTTTGGTGATGCCATTCACAAGAAACACGACTGGAACCATTATCAGCATAAAGCGTATGAGCAACAGGCTCAACTTGGTAATGCCCTTGTCGAAAGCCGTAGCTGCACGATGTCCAGCCACGCTCTTGGCTATTGTACCAAGATAGGTATGGTTGCCCGTCGCAAAGACTATGCCCTTGGCAGAACCACTTACCACATTCGAGCCCATAAAGCAGATGTTGTCCAAGTCAACAATACAGCCCGAGTGCTTGCGCTGTCTTGACAGATTGGGATATTTCTCAATAGAATCCGACTCACCCGACAAGCTCGACTGGCTTACAAACAAGTCTTTCGACTCTATGATGCGTATGTCGGCAGGTATCATGTCGCCTGCCGAGAGCATGACAACATCGCCTGGCACAAGTTCCTCATTGCTTATCTCATCGCCAGGTGAACCGCCACGACTTGCAGCTCCTGCTCTAATCACATAACAAGTATTTGTCACCATCATCAGCAATGCCTCACTCGAACGGTTGGCTTTCCACTCCTGGCAGAAGCGAAGTATGGTACTAAGGATTATCATGGTCGAAACGACGATGATTGAAGTCCAATCCTTGTCGGCCGGATCAGCCATCCACACATCCATGACAAACGAGACAGCCACCAACACGGTGAGCACACCCACAAAGGGATTGATGAACGCCTTGGCAAGCATCACCAACGGACGCTTCTTCTTTTCGTGCTCAATCTCGTTCTTTCCATAAAGCGACTGACGCTTCTCAACCTCTTCGTCGACGAGTCCTAACGATGTGGTCTGGAAGTAAGCAAACACTTCCTCAATTGGTGTCTTTGCTGCCATCAATACCCTCTCGGCATTGAAGGTCTTCTGTACTTTGTTCTTTTTAGTATTCCACATAATGCTTTTCTTTTATGGATTTACTATGTTTTTTGTTTCGCGGTGCAAAACTACTCAAAGTATTCCGTAGCATCAGTTAGAAATTTATTAGAACGGTATTAGAAAGTTATTAGAGCCACTGCTCCACATATAATCGCCACTACACATTAATCTACAAAGAAAGAAGAAAAAGCATGGATATTTGAAAAAACCATTGTATATTTGCAATAAGAAACCAACGAGTTGGATATTATGGTAAAGACAAACAATAGAAGATTGCCCGTAGGCATCCAGTCTTTTGAGGAAATGAGAAAGGAAGGATACCTTTATGTTGACAAGACTGATATTATCTGGCAACTTGCCAATGAAGGAAAGAAGTATAATTACCTGAGCCGCCCACGTCGCTTTGGCAAGTCGGTGCTGGTTGATACTCTCGAAGCCTACTTCATGGGAAAGAAGGAACTATTCGAGGGGTTGAAGATAATGGAAATGGAGAAGGAATGGGTGAAGCGACCTGTCGTCCGATTTGATATGAGTCAGGCAGGTGCTGGACCTGAAACAGTGCGAAGTTATCTTGACGATGCTTTTCATACATTAGAGACGGAGTATGGAATTGTTGTGCGCCAAGATAGCTCTCTTGCCGTAAGATTCAAGAACATAATTGAGGGTGCTTACAGCAAAACCGGACAACAAGTGGCTATCCTCATAGATGAGTACGACTCTCCATTGCAGCATTCATGGAAGACTCCTCAGCACGAAGCATGCACAAGCATCTATAGAGAGGTGTTTGCCATATTGAAAGCCAACGACAAATACGAGAAGTTTGTCTTCATCACAGGCATAACCAAGTTTACACAGATTTCTCTCTTCTCTGTGCTCAATAATCTGAGTAACATCAGTTTCGACCCGGAATATGCTGCCATCTGCGGCATTACCAAAGAAGAGATGCTGCGTAATTTCAAGCCGGAAATCAACAAGCTGGCAGTAAGTAAAGGATGGACATTCGATGAAGCCGTAGCACAGTTGACAGCATATTACGATGGCTATCATTTCTGCCATGAAAATATGGTGGATATATTCAATCCGTTCTGTCTTATCAATGCCCTTGCTGATTCCAAACTGAAGAATTATTGGGCTTCATCCGGTGCTACCTCACTGCTTCCTAAATTTGTGGATGACATGGAGATAAAAATGAAGAATTTTGAAGATTGCCCAATAGACAGCGATACTTTGGAGACTTCGGATGTGACAGGAGGAGGTGCTGAACTGTTCCTCTACCAATCGGGATATCTTACAATAAAAAGTTATACAGAAGGCATCTATATGCTTGGCATTCCAAACCATGAAGTTCGCAAGGCTCTATACAAGATTGTATTTGATATTGAGCACCATCTTTAATGCCATCGGTTGTAGGGTGGAAGTAGAGAAGATGATTGCTACGGGCAGAATAGACATGGTGGTGGAAACAACCAACTTCATTTATGTCCTTGAATTGAAGCTAAGCAACAACGGTGGTATTGACGCAGCAACCGAACAAATAAGAACCAAGCAATATACCGAGCCATTCAAAGCTGACAAACGAAAAGTCGTTGCTATTGCCATAGAACTGGATGACAAGGGAAAGGGACTGGTGGATTGGAAGGAAGTGTAAAAGCTACTCCTGCAACCTCAAGCCGTCATACGCATCGGTCAGACAAAGACTTATCAAGTACTGAACTTGCGAAAGTTCAATCAAGTATTTATAGATAAACCCTTTGTCTGACCGATTGTTTTTTATTGTTTTATGACAACTCTCTTTTATAACCAGCGCTTAAACGCCTTTATATACAGTGTCTTGAGCCATCGTGTGAGCACACGGTACGACAGCAGGATGCCTATTATACACTTTTTTTAACACACATACTCACTAATAATTAATCACTACTCACTAATAAATAATAAAATGATAGGAATGACTGATTATATGTTCAGAATAGGTTGCGCCTTTCTGATGGGCGCATTGATTGGCTTGGAGCGACAGTTCCGCCAGCATAATGCCGGACTTCGCACCAACATCCTTGTTTCGTTGGCGTCGGCTGCTTTCACGGTGTTGTCTGTAACGATGACCACGGACGGTGGCGACCCTTCACGTGTGGCGGCGCAGATTGTCTCGGGTATTGGCTTCCTGGGTGGCGGTCTTATTCTGAAGGAGGGATTCACCGTTAGAGGTCTGAATACGGCAGCGACGATATGGTGTTCGGCTGCATGTGGAACGCTTTCGGGCGTGGCTATGTATAAGGAAGGATTTGTGCTGGTGATATTCGTGCTGCTGACGCATTGTCTGCTCCGACCCTTATGCAAGTACATTGTGAAGTGCACCACCAAGGTTTATCATTACACCATACGTGTGGAGTGTCAGCGAAGTGCGTCGGCCCTGATTCAGAGCATCATCATGGACACGCTCGCCTTTAACAAGGAGGTGAAGATGAACTCGATGTTCTATAAGGGGGATGGCGAGAAGAACGTAATGGTATGCTGCGACATACAGATACTGGGCGAACACAAGGTGTTGCTCGACCTTGTGGTGTCGCGTCTGCGCTCGCGTCCTGAGGTGAGCAGCGCTGGATGGGACAGGAGGGAAACGCCGCAGGAGGATTTCTAAGTTAGGAATATTTGCGTAAAATACCGAAAAGTTGTACCTTTGCTACTACAATAAGAATGCCTGATAAAACTAAGAAGAATAGAAAGAAAAAAGAATGAAGCGTATAATTGCTCTTACACTATTATTTAACATTATGAATTTTTCGTTGTCCCAAGCCCAGACGTTCAGTGGCGTATATACTGCGGAATGGCAGTGGAACATGAACAAGAATACTAATTTTGTGAATCTGCTCCGACTGGAGCTTAACGTCCCGCTGTGGAACGGGGGCACCTTTGAGGCTGCCACGCTGCATGTGGCTAAGACCAACGACGGCATCCTTGACGACTGGCAGGGATTCTCCAACATTGAGGCTGACAATATGTTCGGCGGCATTGCCGTGCTGGGCTATATGCATGAATGGAAGGCGGGTCACGTGTTCGTGGGTGTGCGCAATGTGAATGAGGACTTCTTCACGTCTGACATAACGGCGCTCTTCACCAACAGCTCTTGCGGCATCGTGCCCACGATAGGGTCAAGTTATCCTATAGCCAATTATCCCTTCTCTGGACTGACGGTCTACTTTGACGTGCATAAGGGAGGATGGCTGTTCTGCAACAGTCTGTATAACGGTGTTGGATATAACGGATGGAAACACGGTGACAATCCGTTCCTAGTCCGTCCGAAGAAGGACGGCATCTTCGACATGGCTCAGCTGGAATACTCGCATGAGCGTGGCAATTACTTTGCAGGAGTGGCTGTACATACGCGCCAGTTCGGCATTGACGATGAGGGCGAGATGGTGTCTGCGGACGAAGCGGAGCGTAAGACCACTTGCGCCTGGTGGGTGTATGGCGAACAGAGCTTATGGAGGTCTGCGGATAAGGACGTGTCGCTCATGGCACAGTATTCGGAGAATACGTCCCATAGGAGCGGATGTTACAGGTATGCGGAGATTGGAGGAGCTTACCGCGACAGCCTCAATGAGTGTGGCGTGTCAGGACAGTATGCACGTTATCATCAGGGAAAGGAATATTCGTTGGAGTTGACGTGGAAAAGACAGATAAACAAGAATATAGCCATACAGCCAACGTTTCAGTATATAAATAATGCCAATGGCGACTTCACGGTGCTAAGCGCACGACTTTACTATAGCTTCTAAAAGTTAAAAGTTAAGAGTTGAGGGTTGAGAGTTATGATTTGTTTTATAGATAATATTCTGATTGTTATCTAAGGTAATCATAACTCTCAACCCTCAACTCTTAACTCTCAATTGTATATTACTTCACCATCTTCTTGCCGTCTACGATGTAGAGGCCCTTGCCGAGACGGTTGACGTCTGTTCCAAGATAACGTCCGTCAATGGTGTAGACACCCTTGCGTACGTTCTTGAGATTATCGTTCTTTACAGTAACTATGCCGGTCTCGCCAGACGGAACCATCACCTTCACTTCGTCGAGGAAGAAGCGGTCCTCAGCTGAGAAGGTCAGCGAATTGTATCCGGTTCCCTCGAACTCAATGGTAACGTCAGTCCACTTGCCGTCGTCCATGAAGATGCGCTTCAGCATCTGGTTGCCCCAGAATACGTCCAGCGTGTTGTCCTTGCCGAGCCAGGGAGCTGCCTTGAAGGTGAGGACGGTCTTGCCGTTGATGCTGAAGATAGGAGTGATGGCATCGCCGGGGAGAGTAACGGTGCCGAAGCGTGCGCACTTGTTGGCACCGTAAGCCTTGTTAGAGTAGGTCCATCCTGCTACGTCAGGCTTGAACGATCCGTTGGCACCCTTGTTGAAGATGCCGTCGTTGCCACCTGTTGAGGCGCATCCGTCGAAGGTCTCGTTGAAGAGCACGTCGCCCGGCTTATGGTTGGATGTGCCCTGCATACCGCGGAAACGGAATGACATTGTGCCGTCACCGTTGCGCTTCATGTCGAGCATGGCCTTGTTCATATACTGGCGTCCGTCCACGTTGACATTGTAGAGAGTGGCGGCAGGTATAGAAGTGTTTGTAAGGCTGTCGTTGTTCTGATAAGGATAGGGGTCGCCGTCCGCTGTTCTCATTGACGAACCCGTACGGTTGTTCCATCCGTCTGCGTGGAACGGAGTCATGCGCTCATGGTTGGGGTCGTTGTTCACGCTGTTGGAGTGCCATGCCTTCTTGTTATAGTCGACGTGTGTGATGAGAAGACCGTTGCCGGGAATACTCTCGTCCCATCCTGTACGCTGGCGGTTGTCCACGAAGTAGAACTCGTTCTTGTTCTGCTCGTTATAGATAATGTATGTCTCGCCGTAGTCTGTGAGCGACTTCATATCGCTTACGACGGTGTCGGTCTTGAGCTCCACGGGAGTTGTCCATCCTGCCATCCATCGTTCGTATCCGGTGAGGTTGGCGGGGCTGAATCCGTTGCCGTTGTAGCATCCCTGATGGAGGAGGTCCCACGCGTCCATACCGTAGCTGCCGCTGTATGTGGTGTCGTAGAGGTCAGGATAGCCGAGGCAGTGTGAGAACTCGTGGCAGATGGTTCCCATACCGTCCGCTGTGCCATATCCGTTAAGCTCGCAAGAACATGCGTATGTGTCGACGTATACACCATTGATGTATACAGCCTGACCTATGTCGCTGTTTGAGAGATAGAACATGTGCGGCCAGATGAGGTCGCTGTTGTTGGTGTTGTTCTCACCGGGTCCGGCGTAGAGCACGAACACCTGATCGGCATATCCGTCGCCGTCCCAGTCGTAGTCATGAAAGTCCACCTTGTCCTTTACCTCCTTGCATGCCCATGCGACGAGCGTGCCTACGTGTGAGTCGCTATTGCTGGCGTTGTTCTGGCCGTAGTAGTTATAGTTCTCCGGTGCGGTGATGGGGCCGATAACGTCAAACGTCAGCTCAAACTGACCGTTGCTCTGAGCATAATAATAGTCGCGTACCGAACCTTTGAATACGCCTTCCACGTAATTCTCCTTGTTGGCAAGCTTTGTGTAGAACTCGTTGTCGTGTCCGCTCTTGAACTTCTTGTTGGGGAACTCCACGAGGATGATGAGTCCCTTCTTCTTGCCGTAATATCCAGTTCCGTCGCCGAACGCCTTGTTCGGACCTGCGTTCTGCTGCATAGAGCGCAGCGGCTTGGCTTTCATCTTCTGGCTTGCCTGCTGCATGGCAGCACGCTTTGCCATGGCATTGGCTTTTCCTGTCTCAAGGTCGAAGGGCACAAAGGTGCCGTTGCCGTTGTCGGTGTAGCACTTTCCGTCTGCTGCTTGATAGTAATGCAGAAACTCGTCGCCTTTGAGCTCGACGGTCAGCTCTGTGCCGTCTGTGAGGCGTATTACGCGCGTAAGACCTTTCTTGGCAGGGGCTGCCCATGAGGCCGTAGCGAGAAACGCAAGGCATAATGACAGTATTGTCTTTCTCATAAAGTGTGATTGGTTATATAAATAAAAATGTTAATGCTAATATGAAATAAGATAGTTTATTGTCAGTAGTAGTTAAACAAATGCAAAATTACACATTTTTATTTCCGCATCTTACAGTTTTGTTCAGAAATATTATTGTAACCCTCTTTTTTCACTCTTTTTTTAATTAATTTTGTACTCACTCTGTATAAGCATATTATTATTAACCATAAAACATAACTAAACATGGAAGAAAACGAAAAAGAAATCATTCAGCTTCCCGAAAATGCCTTCACCGAACTGAAGGACGGCGAGCAGTATGAGCCGGTGATGAACCCGAAGAGGGACTATCCCGAAGTGAACGCATGGTCGGTGACGTGGGGTATCGTAATGGCGATGCTCTTCTCTGCCGCTGCTGCTTATCTCGGCTTGAAGGTAGGACAGGTGTTTGAGGCTGCCATCCCTATCGCCATTATTGCTGTGGGTGTGTCAACCGCTGCGAAGCGCAACAAGGCTCTCGGCGAGAATGTCATCATCCAGAGTATCGGTGCCTGCTCGGGCACTATTGTTGCGGGTGCCATCTTCACGCTCCCTGCCATCTACATTCTGCAGGCCAAGTATCCGGAGATGAGCGTGTCGTTCGTCAAGGTGTTTATGTCGTCATTGCTCGGCGGCATTCTCGGCATCTTGTTTATGATTCCGTTCCGCAAGTATTTCGTCAAGGACATGCACGGCAAGTATCCTTTCCCTGAGGCTACTGCCACGACGCAGGTGCTCGTAAGCGGCGCAAAGGGTGGCAATCAGGCAAAGCCGCTGCTTATCGCCGGTCTTGTAGGCGGTCTTTACGACTTTATCGTCGCCACTGTGGGATGGTGGAACGAGACCTTTACCACGCGTGTGGTGGAGTGGGGCGCCATGGCTGCTGACAAGGCAAAGCTCGTCTTTAAGGTAAACACAGGAGCGGCTGTCTTCGGCTTGGGCTATATCATCGGTCTGAAGTATGCATTCATTATCTGCCTCGGCTCGTTCGTGGTTTGGTGGCTTATCGTGCCCGGTATGTCCATAGTGTTCCATGACCAGGTGCTGAATATATGGAATCCGGAAATCACGCAGACTGTGGGTCAGATGAGTGCTGAGGAGATATTCAAGAACTATGGCAAGAGCATCGGTATCGGTGGCATCGCTATGGCTGGTATCATCGGCATCATCAAGTCGTGGGGCATCATCAAGGGTGCTGTGTCGCTGGCTGCTAAAGAGATGAAGGGTGGTAAGAATGACGGCGAAGAGACCGTCCGCACACAGCGCGACATCTCGTTCAAGATTATTGCCATCGGTTCCATCGTTACGCTTATCGTAACATTCTTGTTCTTCTGGTTCGGCGTTATGGAGGGCAATCTGCTCTTCGCCATTGTGGGCATCCTGCTTGTGGCTGTTATCGCCTTCCTCTTCACTACTGTCGCTGCCAATGCCATTGCCATCGTGGGATCTAACCCCGTGTCGGGCATGACGCTCATGACGCTTATCCTTGCTTCTGTGGTGCTCGTGGCTGTGGGACTGAAAGGCACTGGCGGCATGGTGGCTGCGCTTATCATGGGCGGCGTGGTCTGCACGGCTCTCTCTATGGCTGGCGGATTCATCACTGACCTCAAGATCGGCTATTGGCTCGGAACCACACCGAAGAAGCAGGAGACTTGGAAGTTCCTCGGTACGTTGGTTTCGGCTGCTACCGTGGGTGGTGTCATGATTATCCTCAATCAGACATACGGTTTTGCAAGCGGTCAGCTTGCCGCTCCGCAGGCTAATGCTATGGCTGCTGTCATCGATCCGTTGATGAACGGTGTGGGTGCTCCTTGGGCGCTGTATGGCATCGGTGCTGTCATCGCCGTGGTGCTGACTTACTTTAAGATACCTGCCATCGCCTTCGCTCTCGGTATGTTCATCCCGCTGGAGCTTAACACTCCGCTTCTTGTGGGCGGTATCGTAAGCTGGTATGTTTCGTCACGCTCTAAGAACCCGGAGGTCAACCGTGAACGCAATGAGAAAGGTACGCTGATTGCCAGCGGATTTATTGCCGGTGGTGCGCTCATGGGCGTTGTTTCTGCCATCCTGCGCTTCTGCGACGTACATCTCGTCAGCGAAGAATGGATGAGCGGATGGCTTGCCAACCCGCTGTCGCAGGTGGCTTCGCTCGTGGCTTACTGCTGCCTTATTGGTTACTTCGTATTCGCTACGAAGGTGAAGAAGTAAGGCGATTGGAATATAAAAGAATAATAAAAAAAGGCTTTAATATTGGGGATGAATGCCCAATATTAAAGCCTTTTTTAATTGGTAATTATTATTTGTTATTTATTATTTGTTAGGGATGGAATTCCTAATTCCTAACTCTACTTCACGCTGATTTCGTCAACGAAGAGAAAAGCTGGCTTGCCTTTGCCGCCGTGCCACTTAGGGATGTTGTGCTCTGATGTGGCAGTAAGCTTCACGTAACGTGTGGTGGTCTGCGGGAAAGTCAGCTCGTAAGTGTAGATGTTGTCAGGTGTCTGCTCCTCAAGTGCAGGGAGTGACTTGCTTGCCACCTTTGTGAATGACTTGCCGTCGGCAGACACGCTCACCTCGATGTTGCGTGCATCGAAAATCCATGATCCCTTGTCCACGCAGGTGTTGAGGCTCACGCTTGAGACATCGGTGTTCTGCTTAAGGTCGATGACTGCCTCAAGGTCGTTGCCGCTGAAGCCGAGCCAGCGTCCAGTGCCGAAGCCCTTGTCGCCGAGAAGTCCGTCAGTGAGAGTGGCTCCACCCTTGTATGTGTAGTTCTTGTGAGTGGGCTGGAGCAGTTCTACGGGGCAAGCTGTGGCCTTGTTGAAGCTGATGTTCTGGCTGGTCACGCTGCTTCTCTTGCCGTCGCGGAAGGCAGCTGCACGGATTTTTGCCGACTTCTGCAAAACGATAGCGCCTGTATAGAGAGTGCTGTTGGCTGTCGGCTCTGTGCCGTCGAGTGTGTAGCGAATCTCAGCATTGCCGGCTGTGGTCATGTGGATGAGAATCTCTCGCCACTTATTGTCGCTGTCTACGTGGATAGCCACGTTATAGAGATGCTTGGCGTAGTTATATCCGAGACGGTCATACATGTGTGTGAACTCTGTCAGACGGTTGGTGAAGCTGTTGTAGTCCTTCAGTGCGGGCTGGCTCCACTGCACCTCGCTGAGTGCTGCCAATCGGGGCAGAGCCATATACTGCATCTGCTTGAAGGTAGGCATATACTCTGTCCAGATGTTTGCCTGTACGCCGATGATGTGACGTGCCTCGTCAGCTGTAAGCTCTTTGGGCATCGGCTCGTAAGAATAGACGGTCTCAAGCGGCAGGTAACCACCGATGGCAAGAGGCTCGTTGGCCTTGTCGAGCGACTGATAATAGTCGAAATAGAGATAGCTGTTAGGGGTCATCACCACGTCGTGATGCTGCTTTGCTGCGGCAATGCCTCCCGATTCGCCACGCCATGACATAACAGTGGCGCCCTCAGCGAGTCCTCCTTCGAGTATCTCGTCCCATCCTATTGTGTTGCGTCCGAGCGACTTCAGGTAGTTGGAAGCATGTGTGATGATGTAGCTCTGCAGACGTTCCTCGGCAGAATGGCCGTCCTTTGCCTCAAGGTTAAGAGCCTTGATGCGTGCCTGACACTTGGGGCACTTCTGCCACTGGGTCTTCGGACACTCGTCGCCACCGACGTGAATATACTTAGACGGGAAGAGCTTTGTGATTTCCTTCAGCACATTGTCAATGAATGTAAGGGTCTTGTTGTTGCCGGCGCAGAGCACGTTGTCAGACACGCCCCACTTCTGCCACACCTCGTAAGGACCGCCGGTGCAGCCCATGTCCGGGTAAGCGGCGAGAGCAGCCTGCATATGTCCGGGGAGATCAATCTCAGGAACGATGGTAATATAGCGGTCTGCGGCATACTTGACGATGTCGCGAATCTGTTTCTGGGTGTAGAAACCGCTGTAAGGCTTGCCGTCATACTTGCCTGAATTGTGACCGATGACGGTCTGCGCACGCTTCGAACCAATCTGTGTGAGCAACGGATACTTCTTTATCTCGATGCGCCATCCCTGGTCGTCAGTAAGGTGCCAATGGAAGCGGTTGATGTTGTGCAGCGCGAGCATGTCGATGAACTGGCGCACGGAGTCGGCAGTTACGAAGTGGCGTGATACGTCGAGATGGGTGCCACGATAGGCAAAGCGTGGTGCGTCAGCGATGTGAACGGCTGGAATGCTTACCTTCGATGCCTTGCCGTTAACGAGAGGCAGCGACTTGCGCAGAGTCTGGATGCCATAGAAAACGCCTGCTGCCGATGCACCTGCGATGCGTATCTGCTTTGCGTCAGCGTCCAGCTTGTATCCCTCAGCATTGGCGATGGTCTTGTCGATGGTGAGGACGATGGCAGTGCCGTTCTTGCTCTTGCCGACAGCGGGGCGGATGCCGGTTGCCTGCTCGATGTAAGAAGCGAGCATATTGGCGTTACGCTTCATGTTCTGGCTGTTGGTGCCAAGGCTGATGACGGTCTTTGCGCTCAGTGTGAACGGTGCGTCATTGCTGACGTTCACCTGCTGTGGACGCGGAATGATGTTGAAGTCCGCAGTCTGTCCCGCTGCGGTAGAGGGTAGGAGGAAGGCCATTGCAGCCAAAGCTCCTGTCAGTAGTTTTTTATTCATAGTTTGTTTTTTTAGTATATTGCTATTCTTTGATAGCCATTCTTTTCCACTTCATATATCCCATTACGGCTATAATGACATACATACCGTAAAGTCCAGCCTTGAAGGGGATGCCCTTTATTATATAAAGGTAACAGCTGATGGCGTCCACGGCAATCCAGAACACCCATTGCTCCACGTACTTACGGGCAAGTGCCCAAAGTCCTACGAAGCTCATGGCGTTGGTGAATGCGTCGAGCATCGGCACCGTACTTCCCGTATACTCCTTCAGCAAGTAATACGTGGCTCCCCAAGCGAGGAAGAATGAGGCTGTGGTCTTAAGGATGAGGCGTTTCGGGAAGTGCGTTATAGGCATCTCGCTTTCGTCTTTCCCTTTGCTCTTGCGTCCGAACTTCCATACAGCGTAGCCGTAAATGGCGGCAACTGTGTAGTAAACCGCCATTCCGGCATCGCCGTAAAGTCCATGACTCCAATATAAATAGATGTCCATGGCTGGCATCACTATGCCGATAATCCACAGCAGAATGCTCGCCCTGTACTCCAGTACGATGTAGGCGATGCCGAGGATGGTGGTGGTGATGTCGAGCCAATGGATGGAGAGATATTCTGTCATACTTAGAATTTAAGAGTCAGATGTCCCATGCAGTTGAATCCTGCCATTGGTATATAGGCGAGTGTTGATGTGCGCTTGCCCTGATAATACCAGTCGTAGTAGACGTAGCCGGATGCTGCGTAGTGACGATCGAAGATGTTGTTGAAGTCAGCGCCGAGCACCACCTGCTTCAGACCGAGCACGCGCTTGCCGAAATTGAATGTATAGCTGGCGTTGATGTTGGTCTGTGAGTAGCTGGGAAGCTGGCGATCAGCACTCTCTGAATTGTCGAGATACTGCTTGCTCACGTAGTTGGTGTGCCATGTGGCGCGGAAACCGGCGAAGTGGATATCCACGAATCCGTTGAGGATGGCAGATGGCGAGTAAGCGAGAGTAGACTTGTCGTAATGGTTCCATGTAGATCCGTTGTCCCAGTCTTCCACGCATTCGTCGAAGTTCTTCAGCTTGTTCTGGCTGAGAGCGGCATTGCCTTCGAACGACAACCATGACAGCGGGCTCCATCCTGCTGATATCTCAGCACCGAGACGATAGCTGTTCTTGATGTTGGTGGTCAGCGATTCGCCGATGTCGCTCTTCTCTCCTGTCATCACAAACTGGTTGACATAGTTCATATAGTAGAAGTTGATGCCTGCAAACCAGTTCTTGCCCTGATACTGATAGCCCCATTCGAGGTCGAGGAGGCGTTCCGGGCTTGGTGCGCCGTAGCTGCCGTTGTTTGTGAAGTTGTTGCGTTCCGGCTCGCGGTTGGCGTATGCGAGTGATGCGTATGCCTTGTGTCCGTTGTGCGTGTAGCTGATACCTGTCTTCGGATTGACGAAGAAATAGTTCTCCTTGATGTCGAGGTTCTGGTTTGTGTACTTACCGTTGGCGTCGCTTACAAAGCGGTCGTTGATGCCGTCCGTAGTGTAGTTGACGTAGCGCATCTGCAAGTCTACGAAGTAATTCCATCCGGTGCCGAACTTATAGTTGGCCTTAATGAATGCGCTCCAGTCGTTCTTGTTGGCGTCCGAGTCGTAATACTTATACTTTCCGTTTCCGAGATACTTCTTCTCTATAGCCTCGTCGGCGATGTATGTCAGGTATCCCCAGTGGTTGCAGCGGAAGAGTTGCATGCTGGCACCTCCGACAACGTCCCATGCACCGTCAGTGTAAGATACGTTATAGAGTGCGCCGTAATTGTTCTGTGTAAGACCCTTCTGACGGATAGCGTCAGACTTGGTATACTTGGTCTTGCCGCTGTCGTTGATGTATGTCTCGTTGATACCAAACTTTGAAGCCAGTGTGGTGTTCTGCTTGAACTCCTTATAGTAGCCGTAACCGTAAGTATAGTGGAGTGTTACGCTATGCTTCCAGTGCTCTGATGGCGTCCAGGCGAAGTTCAGGATGTTGTGGTTCTGATAGAAGTTGTCCGTGGTCTTGTCCCAATAGCTACCGTCGCGCATCTGATAGCGCTTGGTGGTGAACTTTCCGTCCTTGGTGTCAGGGAATATGAGCTCCTCATAGAGCGAGTTAAACTTGCCCAATCCGTGCTCATACATATCAGTATAGTTTTGCATGCCGTAGTCGCGCAGACTTGTGTCGCCGTCATAGTTGCATGCAGCCACTCCGTTCCATGCCTGTCCTGTCTTCTCGAAGTTGCCTATATTCTTATAGCTGATCTTGTATTTGTTGCCGAGCCATGTCAGTCCGCCGTAGTAAGATCCTGAGCGACCTGCAGTACCGTGGATAAATCCGTCCGTGCTTGTTTCGTGATAAGCGCCGTCGAAGATGAGATGATTCCAGAGAAGTCCTGTTGAGAAGCTTGCTCCAGCGTTCATTGTATTGAACGAACCGTACGATCCGGTAAGCTCCATAGCAGGTGTTTCTGCCGGTGTGGCAGTCGCAAGCGAGATGCTTCCGCCGAAAGCACCGTCACCGTTAGTGGACGTTCCGATACCGCGCTGAATCTGTGCGCTTCCCAAGAGTGAAGCGTAGCTGTTCATGTTGGCCCAGAATACGCACTGGTCTTCAGGCGAATTGAGAGGCACACCGTCAATAGTTACGTTGATGCGGCTGTCGGCAGCGCCACGCAGACGCATGTATGTTGTACCGGTTCCCACGCCGTTTTCGCTCCATGAGAGCACACCCGGAGTGCGTGCGAAGAGGAACGGAAGCTCCTTTCCGCTCTTGGCGAAATCCTGAAGCTGCTGTTTCTGTACGTTAGTGATGGCGAATGGTGCGCTCTGAGGAGCGCGAACAGCCTTAACCACTACCTCGCTGATGTTTTGCACGTTAGTGGTGTCGAGCTTTGTCTGTGTGTTCTCTGCCTGTGACGGCACAACACATGCTGCAGCCATAGCTGCGCTGATGATTTTCTTCATCTTTTTAAATGTTTTAATAGTTCTCCTGAATCTTAGCAATCTATACCTAAGACTATATAAATACACAAAAAGGGGTTATGGCTTTTTATGTCTTGTTCGTACCTTTTTTCGCTACGCCGGTATTGTCCGGATCAGCTCAGAGGGTATTATCTCAGACGGAAATGTTCCGCCACCCCTTGGCTTACGCTTCGTAAACCATTGCAAAGGTATATCTTTTTTTTCTAATAATATAATAATTTAGGGTGCAAACCTTCCCTACCGTGACTTTTGTCACGGTTATGGAGGTGTTTACTAATTTAGTTGTAGCGTTATGCGTTGCTTACAACTGTCTCAAAATCATTGATGTTGTAGATGTCGTTCATCTCATAGCCCTTATCGCGCTTCATGTTAGCAAGGGCGCGGCAGAGTCCGTTCTCTGTAGGGTATGCCGACTCATCAAGTTCCCAAAGGCACTGGTTGTTAAGGCATCTTTCCAGAAAACGTGGTGATACGTAGGTCTTTACTTGCAAGACCGTCTGTGTGTTTCCTTCTGTGTCCTTGAAGATGATTGCAGAAACGAGTGCTTTTGCGCTTGGCTGTGAAGCCTTTTGCAGCTCGCGTTCGTGTTCGATGCGTCTTTGTATTTCCATCTTCAGTTTTTTGATTGCTGCGACGAGTTTCTTGTTCACGCAGTTCACCATAATCTCATTCTTATCGTTCTTTGCAGTTTCCATAATTACACGTTTTTATATTTTACAATTAGCGATTCTCTTTTTATATCGTAGTTAAGTCTTTAAACGTGTAGTGTGTTTTGTAGCAGTGCGTAATCTTAATGTACAGTTTGTACTCTTTGTCTATATATATATTATAATGTTGGGATGTGGGGTTCTTGTTTCGTATCCTTTCCTTTAACAGGAAATTATGAGAGATTATCTTGAGTCCCAACGATGTCGCTATATCCAATAGCCTTTATAGGTCATGGTTTGTGTGGCATCGTTGGGACCACAAGTGTTTTTATGCGTCAGTAGTCATTACTTGCAGTTGGGGCACCAGGGCTTAAGCTGCTGGAAGAAGTCGTTGCCCTTGTCGTCCACGAGGATGAATGCGGGGAAGTCCTCCACCGTAATCTTCCAGATGGCCTCCATACCGAGCTCCGGATACTCAACGCACTCGATGCTCTTGATGCTGCTCTGTGAGAGAACAGCGGCTACGCCACCGATGGTGCCGAGATAGAAACCGCCGTGCTTCTTGCATGCGTCTGTAACCACTTGTGAGCGGTTGCCCTTGGCAATCATCACAAGGCTGGCGCCGTTAGCCTGGAACTCGTCAACGTACGGGTCCATACGGTTGGCTGTTGTCGGGCCCATTGATCCGCAAGGATATCCTTCCGGAGTCTTTGCAGGTCCTGCGTACAGAATCGGGTGGTTCTTGAAGTATTCTGGCATCTGCTCACCAGCGTCCAGACGAGCCTTCAGCTTGGCGTGTGCGATGTCGCGAGCCACGATGATGGTGCCCTTGAGGTTGACGCGTGTGCTTACGGGATATTTAGACAGTTCTGCGCGAACTGCGTCAATGCCCTTGTCGAGGTCTATCTCGATTCCCTTTGTGCCCTCGCCCGGACGACGGAGCTCTTCGGGGATAAGCTCTGAAGGATTAGCGTCCATCTTCTCAAGGAACACACCGTCCTTAGTGATCTTAGCCTTGATGTTGCGGTCTGCAGAGCAGCTTACGCCCATACCGATGGGGCAGCTTGCGCCGTGACGCGGCAGACGGATTACGCGGATGTCGTGAGCAAGATACTTGCCGCCGAACTGTGCGCCGAGTCCGATCTTGTGAGCTTCCTTGAGGAGCTTCTCTTCGAGGTCGATATCACGGAAAGCACGTCCTGTCTCGTCGCCTGTTGTGGGGAGCGAGTCATAGTACTTGATGGAAGCGAGCTTCACTGTCAGGAGGTTCTTCTCTGCAGATGTGCCACCGATGACGAATGCGATGTGGTACGGAGGACAAGCCGCTGTACCGAGGCTCTTCATCTTTTCTACGAGGAAGGGGAGCAGTGTGCCCTCGTTCTGGATGGTAGCCTTTGTCATGGGGTAGAAGTATGTCTTGTTGGCTGAGCCGCCACCCTTTGCCACCATTACGAAGCGATATTCGTCGCCCTCAGTAGCCTCGATGTCAATCTGTGCGGGGAGGTTGCAGCGTGTGTTCACCTCGTCGTACATATTGAGCGGAGCGTTCTGCGAGTAGCGGAGGTTGTCCTGTGTGAAGGTGTTGTATACGCCGAGTGAGAGAGCCTCTTCGTCCTCGAAGTCGGTCCATACGCGCTGGCCTTTCTCGCCGTGAATGATGGCTGTACCGGTGTCCTGACAGAAGGGGAGCACGCCCTTGGCTGCAGTCTCTGCGTTGCGGAGGAACTGGAGAGCCACGTACTTGTCGTTCTCTGATGCCTCAGGGTCTGAGAGAATCTTAGCCACCTGGAGGTTGTGCTCGCGACGGAGCATGAACTCAACGTCGTGGAAAGCCTGCTGTGCGAGCAGTGTGAGTGCTTCCTTCGAAACCTTCAGAATTGTCTTGCCTTCAAACTCGCCGGTGCTTACGCCTTCCTTGGTGAGCAGACGGTATTCAGTAGTGTCCTCGCCCATCTGGAACATAGGAGCATACTTGAAATCTGGTGTGGATGCCATAATGTTATATTGTTTAAAAGTGTTTGGTTTTTTATTCTATCTGCAAAGATACTGCAAATCGGAGACAAAACAAAAAGAAATCATCCATTTTTTATAAATGTAAAATGAATGATTTCTTTAATACATGTCTTCCTGTCTATTTCTCGAAAACCACGCTTCCGAAGAATTCGGGTCTGTGGAAGTCGGGCTTGGGAAGGTCGATGGGGTAGAGCGAGAGGAAGTGTGGGTGAGGCAGTTTGTCGCCGCACTTATACACGTTTCCCTTTACTTGAAGTCCTACGAACGACACAAGCTTGTGATGATAATAAGCCTCTGTCGGCACGGCGAGGCAAAGCTGCCATGTCTGCTCTCCCTCGATGTTGTCAAAGGGAGTGCGTCCGAGCGATGACCAGCGGTCCACCTTGTCGAGCACTTCCTGCGGTGCTCTCTCGCGTCCCTCGCGCTTCGGACCGAAGCCTATGAGCATTGTTCCTGCGGCGTTGCACTCCATGTTATAGTAAGTGCCGTCTGCCACAGGCGAGAGAAACAGCTCGCAGCACGAGTCTTCCCATACGTTGCCGTCGTCGTGAGGAGCCACGGCACGCACCGTCTCCTCCGTCACGCGGTAGTTGATGAGCAGCTGTGCGCCGTTGTGCGCCATTCTTACTTCCATCTTCGGGCGATAGGGGAACGCCTCTGCCCAGCAATGGTTGTCCACGGGTACGAAACCTATTCCGGCTTCGTCCATAATACGACAAATCTCAGCCGCCTTTACATTGGTGGCTGAGATTCGCTTTATGTTGAATTTCTTCTCCATATATTGGTTTTTGTTAAACCACCTTCTTCTTACAGGTTGTTCTTCTCGATGTCCTTGAAGTAGCGGTATGTGCTGACCTTCAACTCGTCGGTAGCAGCCTCGTCAGCTACGATGATGCCGTGCTGGTGGAGCTGGAGAACAGAGATGGTCCACATCTGTGTGACCGGACCCTCTACTGCAGCCTGCAGAGCGCGTGTCTTGTTGTGACCGTTTACGAGAATCATCACCTCGCGTGCAGACATAACTGTGCCTACGCCTACTGTGAGAGCTGTTGTCGGAACCTTGTTAACGTCGTTGTCGAAGAAGCGTGAGTTAGCCACGATGGTATCTGTGGTCAGAGTCTTCATACGTGTACGTGAAGTGAGTGAAGATCCCGGCTCGTTGAAAGCGATGTGTCCGTCAGGACCGATGCCGCCGATGAAGAGGTCGATGCCGCCTGCTTCCTCGATCATCTGCTCGTAGTGAGCGCACTCAGCCTCGAGGTCCTCTGCGTTGCCGTTGAGGATGTGGATGTTCTCCTTCGGGCAGTCCACGTGGTCAAAGAAGTTCTTTGCCATGAATGAGTGGTAGCTCTCGGGGTGGCTCTCAGGCAGACCTACATATTCGTCCATGTTGAAAGTGAGGACGTTCTTGAAGGATACGCGTCCCTCCTTGCAAGCCTGTGCCAAAGCACGATACATGCCGATGGGTGATGAACCGGTAGGCAGACCGAGCACGAACTTGTGGTCGGGTGTCGGGTTGAACTTGTTGATACGCTCGATAACATGCTCAGCAGCCCACTTTGACAGCTGGTCATAATCCTTTTCAATAATTAGTCTCATAATATTATAAATATGTATGTTAGTTGATTATGTTTACAATATATATATGTATCCGTGTGGTTTAATTGTCCTCCCACGGCGAGATCATCTCTTCGGGCCACAGGTGGTGTGCGTATGTATATCCGCAGAGCTTGAAGAGGCTGGTCATGCGTGTCAGTCTTTGCTTGAAGGCATCGAAGTCTTTCGGGGCGCTGCTCCACTGCACCTCGCTGAGCGCCGACATACGCGGAAGGCTATAGTATTCCACGGCTTGCGGGCAAGTCAGATATTCTGTCCACACGTTGGCCTGCACTCCGAGGATGTGGCTCTTCGCATTTTCGGACATGCCTTCGGCGAGCGGTTCGTAACCGTAAACCTTCTCCACGTTTATGAATCCGTCACGGGGTGACGGCTCGTAAAGTGTGCTGGTGTCCGTCTGGCAGAAGTCGAAGTAGCAGTATGTCGTGGGCGACATTATCACGTCATGTCCCTTTTCTGCCGCCTTCTCTCCGTTGGCGGTTCCGCGCCAGCTCATGATGGTGGCGCTCTGGTTGATGTCGCCTTCCAGAATCTCGTCCCAGCCTATTATGCGTTTTCCGTTCTGATTGAGGAATCGCTCCATGCGGTTGGTGAAGTAGCCCTGCAACGTCTTTGCTGTCAGTCCGTGCTCCTTAGCCACTGCCTGGCATTTCGGACATTCTGCCCAACGCTCTATAGGCGTTTCGTCGCCTCCGATATGGACAAATTCGGATGGGAAAATGTCAGAGAGTTCTTTCAGCACGTCCTCGCAGAAAGCATAAATCTTCTCGTTGCCGAGGCAGAGCACGTCCAGATAGATGCCCCATCTGTGTCCCACCTCGTAAGGACCGCCCGTACATCCGAGCTCGGGATAGGCGGCGAGAGCAGCCTTCATGTGTCCTGGCATGTCAATCTCGGGGATGATGGTGATGTATCGTTGGCGTGCGTACTCCACTATTTCGCGAGCTTGATCATGAGTGTAGAATCCGCCGTATTCTCTCTGGTCGTCCACCATCGAGTTGAATCCCACGATGGTGCCCGAACGCTTCGATCCTACGCTCGTAAGACGCGGATACTTCTTTATCTCGATTCGCCATCCCTGGTCGTCGGTGAGATGCCAGTGAAAGACGTTCATGTTGTGCATAGCCATGAGGTCAAGATATTTCTTGATGAAGTCCACGGTGAAGAAGTGGCGCGAGCAGTCGAGCATCATGCCGCGATAGCCGAAGCGTGGCTGGTCAGCTATTCTTACCGCACTTAGCTCTATGTTGTCCGTTTTGCCGACGGGCATTGATTTGCGCAGCGTCTGAATGCCGTAGAACACGCCCTTCGCCGAACCGCCGGTAATGACGATGCCTTTCTTGTCCACGCTGATGCGATAAGCCTCTTCGCCCATCTTGCTGTCCGTGCAGATTGTGATGGTGTTTTTCTGCGCCTTGCCTGAAGCTGCGTTAGTGGAGAGCTTTATGCCGGTGGTCTGAGCCAGATAGTCTGCGAGGAACTGTGCGTTGCGCTTCATCGCCTCGTCGCTGCCAGTGTATACGATGCGTGTAGCAGAGGAGAGCATGAAGGGTGTGCCTTTCTGCATGCTTACGCTTGCTGGCAACGGCACGATGTCGTAGCTCGCCTTGACCGCGGCGCTTGTCGTGGTTGTTATCATTGTCATGATGAGAGATATGATTATTATAATTCTGTTCATACCTAAGTGAATTTGTTTTAGTTTTAAGAAGTCATGGGGTGTGGTGTGTCGTGGCTGCTTATTCTATACATTTTTGTTAAATTGCAAAAGTGCTCCGGCATCACACCGGAACACTTTTTGTTTGATTGTAGTAGTAGTTGTAACTAAATAAGCAGTCATGAGTTAGTTGAAAATCGGTTTTCTCATTTACCGCCGTAGCGGTTATGCTTTGTTTGTTTATGCAAAGTTAACAATTAATTGCCGACCATCAAAGACAATTCATCAAAATCCTCCTTTTCTTTATCTTTTTTAATGCTTTACTCTTCGTAGGCATTTTTTTAATAAGTGGTTGTGATTTTGGAATAATATAAAAAAAGTTGAGAGCTTAGAGCCGTTCTGACTCAAAACTCTCAACATTTATTTCTTAATTGTTTGAATTATCTTACCACCTTCTTCGACTGTTTTGTGCCGTCCTTCATAGTGATGGTGCGGATGTATACGCCCTTGCCCGGACGCAGGATTTGGCGTCCTGAAAGGTCGGTGAATGTGATTGACTCCACCTTACCCTCCTCGAGGGTGGTGTTGTTGATGCCGGTCGCATTGAAGTAATACTCTGTGATGCCTGAAGAGTAAGTTACGGGCTTGCCGTCCACCTCGTCCACGTAGAGAGCCTCCAAGCCTATCTTCTCCTTCGGCTGATGGTAGTAATATAGGCGGCGTGTGTTGTCGCTTACCTTATAGAACTGGTATTCGTCGTCGAATGTGTAAGGCACGAGGTCCATTTCCTTTGTCACGTTCAAGTATTCCTCTGGTGTGAATGTCACCATCTCGCCGTCGATGTAGAAGCTGTAGTAGAGCTTGGTGGGGTCAAGGTAGTTGCCGTCCACAGAGTAATAGCTCAACAGGAACTCTACACCGCTGTAGTTAGGTGTCATGTCCGTTATCCATGGCATAACGGCAGAGAACTTCGGAGGCAGCGGGCTGTTAGGCTTCTCCACCCACGGGCTTATGAGTGGCACGCGGTAAACGTCGAAGATGTCGGTGCTTTTCAGCGGCTCACGCACGCCGTCGCTCTGATGGATGCCCATCTTCTGCTTTGAAGAAAGGGTGTTGGCAGCAGGGTCGTATGTGAATACGAGCGGCTCGTTCAATACGTAGGTGCTGTCATAAGGATCGCCGTACGCGGTGTAAGCTGTACTGTAGTCCACGCGTGAAGCATAAGCGTAGCATACTGTGGTGGTGTCGATGCCCACGAATGATGTTGAAGGGAAGGTCACCTCGTTATTCTTCATTGTTCCCTTTATCCAGTAACCCTTGAGGTTGGTGGAGAGGTTGCCGATATAAACGTCGTCGCCGTCGATGGCGTACTTAACGGGCCACTGCTGTGACGCATCGCTGAGGTCGAGGTAAAGCATCAGACCGTCGTACACCTTTGCGTTCTCGGAAGGCTTGGTGGTGTTGTTCTTGATGTTGATGCCCTCAAAGTAGTTTTCGCCGTAGCCGGTCCATCCGCCGGTGGGTGTACACATACCGCAAGCCATATTATCGCAAAGCGTCAGCTTGCCGTCTTTCCATACATACTTCAGAGTCTGCGATTCCTCGTCTCTTACGAATGTTCCGTACTTGTCGGTTTCCTCCACAACCATCTTGTAGAGCTTGCCATAGCTTGTGGTGCCTTGGAAGGTCTCTTCCCAGATAACCTGCGGAAGGTCGAAGGCGATGGTGTCGCCCTGTGCCTTGTGGCCCTTGATCCACGACTTGGCGTAGAGGGTGCTGATGGGGTTCTCCAGCCATACAGCTCCGTCATCAGCGAAAACCATACGGGTCCACTCGCCGTGAGACGTGCTGGCTTTGGCGTTACCAAAGAAGCCGTAGTAGCCTTTCGACGAACGATAGAGGTCTACCACTTCTCCCTTAGGCTTTTCGGTGACGGGCTTCTCATCCTGTGCCGACACTGTTGTCAATGAAAGTGCGGCAAGACATACGGAAAGTAAAGTTTTTTTCATGATGTCTTTCTGTTTTTTAAGTTATGGTTAATGATTATTTATTATTTATTATTTTTTATTTATTTCAACTCTCAACTCTTCTCAACTCTCAAAGCGTGGCCTTTACAGTATGAGCCGCTCCTCCCTGTTCCAGTCTGAACACGTAGACGCCGTGTGTGAGCTGCGAGAGGCTGACGGTCTGTCCGCTTGTTGTGAGTGTCTGGGTTGCCACCTTCTGTCCGGTAGTGGTGTAGATGCTGAGTGTGGCGTTGCCCTTGGCAGCGTACATCACCTTGGCGGTGCGTGCTGCGCGGTCCGTTGTGATACTGAACAGTTGCACGTCAGCCTGCGTGTCACGGATGCCAGTCTTGCCGGCTGCAATCTGCAGACCTGCGTAAGCATCTATCTTGCCTGCGCCCCACTTGTTGCGGTCGCATGAGTCTGCGCTGCCGGTGTTATAGTCATGGCGTGACGAAGCGTTCAGAATGGAGCGGATGTCAGCCGGGGTCAGCGTCGGGTTGGCCTGAAGCCAGAGTGCCACTGTGCCAGCCACGAAGGGTGACGACATTGACGTACCCATGTTCACGTCATAATAGTCGTTATTGTAGCTGCTCTTGTCCACCGTTGTCAATGGGAAGAAGCCCTGATAATACTTTGATGTAGCTGAAACGATGGCGCATCCGGGAGCTGTCACGTCCGGCTTGTAGCGTCCGTCTGTAGTAGGACCGCAACTTGAGAAGAGCGAACGTTCGCCGAGATTGCCCACCACCTCAGGATTGAGGTCGTACACGTTGCCCATGAAGTTCTGATAGCTGTCTTTGGTGTTATACGATCCTGCTGTGATGACGTCAGGACTGATGCCGCCAATCTCTGCTATGGTGTAGTTGGCATCGCCGTCTGTCCATCCTGTCTTGCCCTCGCTGAGGAAGTTGCCCGTCACGTCACAGTTCCACATGTGCACGGTGCTGCCCTCGCTGCCGGTTACCACCAGTCCGATGCGGCGGTTGTTGTCGAAGCTGGATGTGCGATATAGTGCCAGCACCTCCGGGCGGTCGTTGTGCGAATCCACCTGCAGAGCCATCTGCACGTTGCCTTCCACGCCGCATCCGTCTGGGAACGTATAATTCATGTCGGCAGCGCCGTCCGTAGCCACCTCTGACGATTCAGCCAGAATGCTTCCGTCGTTCGTATCCACCACCACAGCCTTCACCTTCAGCGCAGCGTCCTTGTCGCTCCAGATGTCGATGCGGGCTGTCTTGGCGCCGGCAGAAGCGTCGTTGAAGCCAATCATGGTCTTCATCATTGTGTCGCCTTCCTTGAATGTCTTCGAGGCATGCACCTGCGTAGTGCCCTCGTTGCCGGCAGCGCCCACGATTATTCTGCCCGGACCCACCAGCTCTGCCAAGGCGCGGTCGGTGGCTGATGTGCCGTCGTGCGGACCGAGGTGTGTGCCCAGACTGATGTTTACGACGCATGGCTTGCCCACGCTCTCGGCATAGTCAAACACATACTTGATGCCGTCGATGACGCTGGTGTTCTGCGATGAGAAGCTCACCAGCACGATGTCTGCGTCTGGAGCCACACCATAATATTTAGACGACTGGTCAGAACCTGCGGCTATGCCAGCCACGTGAGTTCCGTGGAAAGTCTTTGACATGTCACAGCGTTGTGGTTTCATCTCCTTCAGTGTGGTATATTCAGCGCCATATCCGTATTTTTCGGGTGCGGTGCCACTCGTGGCTGACTGGTCCCATACGCGTGCCACGCGCGTTTCCGTATAGTTGTTCTTGAGGAAGTCGGCATGTGCATACTCAAAACCGTTGTCCACGATGCCCACCACTACGCCCTTGCCGGTGTAGTCGCCAAGGCTTTCGGTGGCTGTATGGCAAGCGTCCACGTTGGCGTCAGCGCGTGCGTTGTCCATGAGGAGGCGTGCTTCCGTGCCGGCCTGAATGTTCGTCACGCCGTCAATGGCTGCTATGGTGTTGATGGAGGAAATGGGCAGCGATGCCGTTACGACGCCACCAAGGACCGAGCGGACCGTCACGCCGTGCTTGCGCAATTCGTCTGCCACCTTGCTGTCGTCCACGCTGATAAATGCCGATACCATTCTGTCGGCTGGGGCATTCATTCCGTTTTTTTGTACTGCTTCCTTCTTCTGTGCTTCCCAATCGTTCAGCATCAGGCTTGTGTTAGGCGAAAGCTTCTGTGCCTGAGCATGGAAGGCAGCTGACAGTATGACTGCTATAAGTATTTTTCTCTTTTTCATTCTCTTCAGTTTTGTTTAGGGTCTTATTATATATAGGTTAGTAAGTTTGGCGATTTCGCTGCTATCGGGCGCAAATTTAGGGAATTTTTCTCAGACTCACCATTCTTTTAACATTAATCTTTTTCTTTTTTTTCTCAAATTTCGTAAGCGAAAGGAATTATTGGAATAAACTGATATAAGCAAGAACCTGTTTTGTCAACTTTTTCATTGACGGAACATGTTCTTGCTTATAAAGATAGAATCATTGAGTCCGTTAACGTCGAACTCACGATATATTACTAATTTTTCTTCTTGCCAGTCAGTCGTGCAAGATATTCAATACCGTAAACTGGCCACATCGGTACTTTGCGTACATTGGTTCGTACGGCAGGAATGTCCAGTGCCATGAACAAGAGCGTCATGATGCCGCTTATCCAGATGACAATACCATATATCTGCTTAATGGCCACGTTCATCATGCTTGGCAGATAACTGTCCATGAATGCTGTAAAGTCAAACTGCTGCATGTTTATGTGGGTAAGCGTAAGCTGCTGTCCGTAGCGTGCAATATCATCATTCATAAACGTAGAGAACCAGTGTGTGTAGATGCCATAACCGGCGGCTCCTGCCAGATACATGTGGAAGATGTTGAAGACAAACAGTCCCATGAAGAATTGCTCCAGATCGGGAACCGACTCGTCGAGCGACCACATCAGTGTGGCAGCAAGAATGGAGTATGCTGCTCCACGACAAATGATAGGCAGACGGAATTGCTCAATATTGACGCCCATATCAAGGGTGAAATACATCAACAGGGCATATGCAAGGATAAACCCAAAACCAATGGCAAAGAGTTTCCAGACTTTCCATTTTAGCACTTTGAGCCACAGTAGGTCGATGGCAATGCCGATATAGAAGCCGGGCAATGCCCAGAGAAACAACTCTTCCTTGGTGTGTTCTTCGAGTTTGAGAACCTCAGCGCAGAGTATCTCCTCCAGCGTATGTTCGCATCCAAAAAGAAATTCTCCGACAATTACAACCACCATGATAAGGAGCACATTGCGCAATCTGAATATCTTGAAATCGACGTACGGATTGCTCACTCGTAGCAAGCGATGTATCAACACGCCGGTCAGAAGTATCGCAACACCCACCAGAATGCGAAGCTCGCGACTGTCCATCCACATCTTGTAGTCACCATATACGCATATATAACATACCACCAACATTATCAAGCTGATGAGCAGTCCGCTTGGCAAATCAATACCCTTGAGGCTTAAGCGTTGTGGCATAGGACAGAACGGTCGGCATAGCACCAGTTGGACGGTCATAATCAGGCACATGAATCCCACGATGAAGATGTGCATCATCTGCCAAGTGAAATGATAGCCAAACCATGCTGCAAGAAATGCACTACCCTCGATGGAGGTGAGCAGCACGATATGTAGTACTGGAAAGAATACAGCAAAGTCGCGACGAGGCGTAATCCACAGCTGTATGTTGCTCATGTGCTCGAAAGTGCCTTGCAGTTTTGCCATTCCTTCGATGAAACACACCACAAGCAGCAGTGGCATGAAGGTGGTGTGGATGGTGACGAGATTGCACACCGAGACCACTATGGCAGATCCTATGATGAGCTGTTGGTTGGTAAAGCGAAACTTCATGCGGAAAAGCATCGGAAAATAAATCGCCATACCTGCAAGATTGGCATAGAGCAACATCATCAGGTCTTCAATCATAAAATTGGTGGAACCCTGTATGTCCTCAAGCGCACCAAGATACATGCCGCCAGAAAACTGAAAGCCAAACACGCAGAGCACATATATCCACGGCTGAATACATTTAGGAACCCAGTCGCGAAACATAGGCATGGCAAAACCCATGCCGGCTGGAGGGGGAGGAGGTAATGGAAGCATAATCTTCGGATTAGTATTTCACCTCACATTCCATATTATAGCCGGCACGTAGCTTCTTCATGTCCTCAGGCTTGTTGCCGTCAAACTTGATTCGCACGGAGACACGCTGTTCCACCTTAACGAAATTGCCGGTGGCATTGTCGATTGGCAACAGCGAGAAAGCACTGCCCGTGGCGCTGCTGATACGCTCAACATGTCCTTTGTATTTAACGCCTGGCACCGCATCGGCTTTCATCTCCACCTCAGCTCCTTCATGGATGTTAGGCAGCTGGCTTTCCTTATAGTTGGCTTCCACCCAGATGCTGTTGGCATCTACGATGTTTACCAGCGTCTGACCTGGCTGTACAAGCATGCCTTCCTGAATGTCTTTTGTGCCTACGACGCCATCACATGAAGCGATGATATAGCAATATGAAAGGTTCAGGCGGGCAAGACGGAGTTGTGCTTCGGCTACGCTCTCTCCTGCACGACTTTGTCCAAGGCGATGCTTCTGCTCGTTATTGACCACAGCCGTAGCCTGACGGGAGGCTGATGCCTGCGACAGTCGTGCCTGTGCAGCACGATAGCGGCTGACAGCCTGTTCATACTGTGTTTTCACATTGTCAAACTGCTGTTGGGTTACAGCTCCTTTCTTCAGTAAGGCAGCAAAGCGGTCATAGTCTTTCTTGGCATTGTCCATACCTTCTTTAGCCTCCGAAATGCCGGCTGTTGCCACTTGCATACCTGCAGCAGCCACCATTACGTTGTTTTCCACGGTATTCATGCTGGCACTTACAGCCGACGAACCAGACTGCTGACCTTTGACGGCTGCTTCTGCCTGAGCCAGTTGCAGACGAAATTCTGCATCCTCAATCACAACGAGCGTATCACCCTTTTTCACATGCTGAAACTCCTCGAATCTTACTTCCTTGATAAATCCCTGTACACGAGTGTTCTGAGGTGTGACATGCTGTCTCACTCGGGCATTGTCCGTAAATTCCACATTGCCAAAGTGGCTGAAGTTCATAATAACAATGATTGCTCCGACGGCAATCAGACAGATAACAAGAGTGTTGTAAGCGTATTTCTTGATATTTTCCATTTCTATAATTTATTATAATTGTCCTGTGATATATTTCATTTTGTAATATGCGTATGCAATATTTATACGTGCATCCGCCTCGTTCAGTTCAGCATCCAGCTTCATGTTGCTGGCGTCTATCATGTCTGTGATGAGTGCCAGTTGGTTGAGATAACGATTGTTTACCACCTCATAGTTTTGCTGAGCCAGTTGCACATTCTTCTGCTGGGTCTCCAGTTCCACATAGCTCTGCAGATAGTTGGTATGTGCAGCCTGAACATTATTATTAAGCTGTTCGGCTGCTACAGCTTTCTGTTCTAAGGCTGCTTTACTTTGAAGTTTGGCTTGGTTCAACTTTTTATTGCTCTTGAAAATCGACGACAGTTGGTATTTTACGCCAATGCCCACATACCACACATTGAGATTCTTGTCGATGGGAGGCAGCTCGAAAGTGATAGGACCGTTCAGATTATTCTGAGCCACCACAGCCACCTTGGGCAACTGTTCGCTCTTGGCAAGCTTTTCCTGCTGTTTTGCCATTTGTTCATTGACAGCCACCATTTGCAGTTGAGGGCTTGTAGCCTCTGCTGTCTGTTGCCAATAATCTTCGCTGTTCTTATTAAATACTGCTGTGGCAACATCATCCGTTGGTTCTATCTCTTCTGTCTGGTCAATGCCGAGCGTATTGCAAAGTTGGTGATTCAGAATCTTACGAGTGTTCTGCAGCTTGGTAAGATTTAGCTTCAGTGTCTCCATTTGCAGTTCATAACGAGTGATGTCGTTTTTGAGAGCCACACCTTGCTGATGCTTCTCTTTGATATTCTCAATAAGTTTCTGAGTAAGCGCGATATTGCTTTTGAGTACCTTCTCACGATTGGCGATTTTCTCCAAGTCAAGATATTGCCCCAATGCTATAAATCGCTGATTCTGTTCGTTGAGCGTCAGGTCTAATTGGGCTTGCTTAGCTCTGAGTTCTGACATACGTATGCCTGCATTGATAGCTCCACCGGAATATATTGTTTGCTGCACATCCAGCAGAAACTGATTTCCAAAATGCGGGGAAGTGAGGTTCTTTGCATTGGTAAAGTCACGGTCTGTCATTAAGGCATTGCCGATGTAGCTTGCACTAAGTTGGGCACTGATGTCTGGCAGTCGTTGGCTCTTTGCTGCTTTGATGCCTTCTTGCGCAGCGTCTACGGAAGTCTTTCCAGCCTGAATGCTGGTATTGTTTTTGTCTATCAGTTTAAACATTTCTTCGATGCTCATCCTGTGCTGAGCCGAAGCTGATAGGGTAGAGGCGAGAAACATCGCCAAAATCATTCTGTTATTCATATTCTCTTTGAATTTTCGAGTGCAAAGTTACAGGTTTTTGGAGAGCGTAGACTTACAAAAATGTAGTCAGAACTTGACAATACGGGAAGTGTAAGGCGTTTTATGTCAATTCCTACATCTATAATTGACACTATTTATTTGCTGTAGTATTCTCTTTTTCTTAACTTTGCAGCGTGAACGAAACAGAATTTATAATTTTTGATAAATCAGCGATAGATAAGGAAGTTCATGCGATCGACCATGGTGCTATCGTCTATTCACACTCGGGTAATGCTCGAGTGCGAATCAATTTTGAGTATTGGGATTTAAGTAGTAAGGATGTCCTTATCTTCTTTCCTGGAGATATGGTGAAATGGGAAGTCGTAGATGATGACTTTTCTGCCTATGTTATCAGATACAGTAGTGATATCCTACGTTCAGCAAGCATGAATGTGGAGCATGCCGTCTATGATTCACTGAAGTCTGACAGGCGCTGTGGGTATGAATATCTGATTAATGAAGTGGTGGACAGCATGTTCCGTATATTCAAGTTCTATTTTACAGTGGAACATTACTCCATGACTGATCGTATAGTAGCCTTGCAGTTGCAGGCGTTTTTCTTGGGCTTTTACGATTATCTTCTTTCCAATCCACGAGAAGACCTTCGAAGTAAGGGCACTCAGCGCAGTGATGAGTTGTTCAATAGATTCATGGATTTGCTGGAACATGAGTACAATAAGGGGCATGAAGTGAATTATTACGCTGACCGTATGAGTATTACGCGAAGATATCTTGGCATTATCGTAAGAGGCAAGACAGGTATGTCTCCAAAACATATTATCGACGAATATATTATTCTGAGATTAAAGTTGGTGATGCGAACGTCCAAGCGTAGTTTGAAGCAGATATCCCACGACTTCCATTTCTCAGATCAGACAGCACTAACACGTTATTTCCGTACACATGTAGGCATTTCTCCACAGCAATATAGATTGAAATAATAACTGAACTTTTGCAAGCGAAAGGAGTTATAGGAAGAAGCGGATAGAGGAGTGGTTGAGCTAAGAAGATGTCCTCGCCACTCAACAAAAGTGTATCAATGCACAAAAAAATCGAGTCATACCATCGTGTTCTGAATAAATGTTTATATCTTTGCACTCGACAAAAATGTATCAATGCACAAAAAAATCGAGTCATGGAGATAAAACGCGACATACATCTTAATCGGATTATAGCCCGAAAAGGCAACGGAATGATAAAGGTAATCACCGGTATGCGCCGTTGTGGAAAGTCATACCTGCTGTTCACCCTTTTCTATAACTATCTGAAAGAACATGGTATTGACGATGCACACATCATAAAAGTTGACCTTGAAGACCGCAGAAATGCAGCATTGAGAAATCCTGATGCCTTGCTTCAATATATAGATTCCCGAATGACAGACAGTCTTCCTTATTTCATTCTTTTGGATGAAGTACAGTTTGTACGGGAGTTTGAAGATGTGCTGAACAGTTACCTGAAGATACCGAATGCTGATGTGTATGTCACTGGTAGCAATGCCAAGTTTCTATCTAAGGATGTCATAACGGAATTTCGTGGACGTGGTGACGAAATACACATCACTCCACTAAGTTTCCAAGAGTTTTCTTCGGTAAAAGAAGGAAGCCAGGAGTCGCTGCTAATGGAATATCTGACATACGGAGGACTTCCACAGGTGGCAGCTATGACTGATTCGCAACAGAAAATAGAGTATCTGAAAAATTTATTCACACATACCTATATCCGAGATATCAAGGAGCGTTATGACATTCAAAAAGACGATGATTTAGAAGAACTGATAAGTCTTATCGCCTCCAATATTGGAAGTCTGACAAATCCCACAAAACTGGAAAACAGTTTTAAGTCTGTCAAACGGAGTGTATTGTCAAAGGACACCATAAAGATTTACCTTGATCTGTTGCAAGATGCTTTCTTGATAGAAAAATCCACGAGATATGACATCAAAGGGAAAAAATACATAGACACTCCATCCAAGTATTACTTTACAGACTTGGGACTTCGTAATGCGCGTCTGAACTTTCGCCAAACGGAATTCACTCATTTGATGGAGAATGCCATATACAATGAACTTCGTCTTCGTGGACTTTCTGTCGATGTCGGTCAAATAGTAATTCAGAAAAGTGTGGAAGATGGCAAACGCCAACGTTCCACACTCGAAGTTGACTTTGTATGCAATCAAGGCTACAAACGCTACTATATACAGTCTGCTTATGCACTGCCAACAGAAGAAAAAAAGGAGCAGGAGCTAAACTCGTTGCTAAAAATCAATGACAGTTTCCCGAAGATTGTAATTGTCGGTACGCCAACACCTACATATCAAACAGAGGAAGGCATAACCATAATGAATGTCTACGACTTCTTGATGAATACAAACAGTCTTAATGTCTGAAAGAATTTGGGAAGTACTGATTATGGCTTCACTGTTCAATCTTCCATTTGCAGTCACCATACCTGTCTATTATCTCGCTTTCTCTGATAGATGAAGGAGGCCAGTCGCGGGTGTGCTTAAAGGTATGAAACGAAATAATCAGATATGAGGGTTGTGTTCCGTTTATTTTTAGTATTTTTGCATCTTGTAAGTGGTAATATGATTTATGAGCATATGTGTAAACATACATGGTAATAAATAATGGCAAAGAAAAATTATAATCCTAAGTCGGCAAAGTCTATATTACATTATGGCGAAGCTTTGCTTGGAAAGTCATTAAGACAACTTCATCCTGAGGCTGTTCTTCTTGGAGGTAAAGGTGGACTTGGCAAGTCTGTTGAAAAATATCACTATGGTTATGAGCCTAATTCTGAGGCAGAACCAGACTTTGTTGAAGCTGGATTAGAATTGAAATGTACGCCATTGAAGATGCTGCGAGATAATAGTATGGCAGCAAAAGAGCGTCTTGTACTGAATATTATCAATTATATAGATGAAGCACGGAGTACTTTTGAAACAAGCAGTTTTTGGCGCAAGAATAAGTATCTTTTGCTGATGTTCTATCTTCATGAATCAGGAGCTAACCCTGTGGATATGCTTTTCAAAATGATACGTGATTGGCAGTTTCCAAAGGAAGACTTAAAAATTATAAATGAAGATTGGAACAAGATTCATTCTAAAATAATGGAAGGAAAGGCGCATTGCCTGACAGAGGGTGATACCTTTTATCTTTCGGCGTGCATGAAAGGTAGTAAAGCAAAAGCAGAACTGCGTCCACAACCTTATTCTACCGAATTGGCACAGCAAAGAGCCTATTCTTTGAAGCAAGGATATATTAATAAAATTATATTACAGTCGTTTTTTGACGAAAAATTGCGACATCAGCTTCAAATGACTCCAAAGAGGATTGAAGCTCTTAAAAGAAGATACTCTTCTGAAAAGATTGTGAAGTCCACACGTTGTTATAAGGCGAATGAAACTTTTGAGCAATTGATAGAACGACGGTTCGAACCATTTTATGGCAAGACTGTCGCTCAAATAGAAAGAAGGACACATGTAACATTAAATACAAAATCTAAAGATCTTGCATATAATGTATGTAGAGCAATCTTAAAAATAAAGACTCGTAAAATTCATGAATTTGAGAATGCTGGCATCTCATTAAAATCTATTGTTTTAGAGGCGAATCGTAACAAGATAAAGGAATCTATGTCGTTTCCTTATATAAGATTTGTCGATATGGTAGAACAAGAATGGGAGGAGTCTGAATGGTATAAGCTTCTTTCGTGCAAATTTTTGTTTACTGTATTTCGAAAGTCTGAAGATGGAGATAAAAGCAAAATGAGGCTTGTTAAAGTGTTCTTTTGGAATATGCCATTTGACGACTTGATAATAGCAAAAGAGCTATGGGAGGATACAAAGCAGAAGGTTTGTAATGGAGATTATAATAATTTCATAACTACTAAAACGCATAAGGTTTGCCATGTCCGTCCTCATGGAACGAAAAATCAAAAGGTACCAACTCCGCAAGGGCAACTAGTTCAACCTAAATGCTTTTGGTTAAATAATGATTATATTCTCAATGTAGTAACAAGCAATATTGTGGATGGCAGTAACAGATGATAGAAAATTCACCAAGGCACAGGTTTATACAATACTGGAAAATGCCAAGGGTAAGACTTTAGGGGAGGTTGACAAATCTCACCAATTTGCTCGTACAGAAAAGAGTAAGAAGATTACTGGAATTGCCGGTGATGTTATAGAACAGTCTGTTTTTGGATATGCTCGAGATAGCGACCAAGAGTGCGACATTGAAATCGACGGTGTACTTACTGAGTTAAAGACAACGGGAGTACGTGTGCCCAAGAGTGATTTGAAGAACACCAAAAATAAAACTGGTGATGCATACAATGTTTACCTTGGGGCTAAAGAAGGAATAAGTATAACAGGTGTTACTTTTGAGCCGACCATACAAACAGACTTTAACACGTCTCATTTTTGGGAGAAGTCGGAACATCTTTTGATTGTATTTTATGAATACAAATCGTATGATGTTGTTCCTGCCTCAGGCTATGCAAAATTCCCTATTGTCGATTATTGCTACAATTCATTTTCGGATGAAGAAAAGGCTAAACTACAGAATGATTGGGAGATAGTCAGGAACTATTTGCAGAAAGTATACACAGACTATACTGATACAACGTCACGCAATGAGCATATGGAAGGATTTACTCATCTTTTACGTCCAAATCTACTGCTAATAGAGTTGGTTCCTGGTTTTAAACGTAAATCAACAGGTTCTTATCAGAAACCGAGATACAGATTAAAGCAGACATTTGTTGACTATATCGTAAGAGGGCATTTTAATAAGAGCAGGGCCAATAACGAGATTGTGTTAAAAGAATCATTTTCTAGTTTTGCCCAATTGGATGCTCGATGCCATGCGCTCTCTATGCAGTACAAGGGTAAGACATTGGTTCAGTTGAAGGAGATGCTTGGCATAGACGCTTCTGCAAAAGATATTGTTGCAATATGTGTAGTCCGTATGTTTGGAGCTGACGGTAAAAGACTGAATCAGATTTCTGACTTCTTAAAGGCTGGTATCATTGCAAAGACAATAACTATAACCCCAAAAGGAGGAAGGACTGAGGATATGAAGCTAAAGCATATTGACTTTGAGGAATGGGCAGACAGAGATGCTGATTTTGAAGAGTCAGATATTTATGATTACTTCTGCGAACATAGTTTCCTGTGCCCCATATTCTGTGAACATGACCCAAAAGACCAAAGTAAGACCACTTTTGAAGGTTTTAAACGATTTGCTTTCGATGAAGAATTCATAGAAAACGATGTACGCCGTACTTGGGAGGATTCAAGAAAACTGATACATAGGAACGAACTTGAGTGGGAGTATTTATACGACGAACATGGAAACAAACGTGTGAATAATAGCGGCTCTTATATGGGTGCGCCTAATTTCCCCAAAAGTTCCGAGTATAACGTGTTCTTCCGTGGTGGAGCTAATGTTTCGACAGAGAAGTCAAGAACAGAATGTGTGAACGGCATACGTATGTTGCCTCAGTTTTTCTGGCTTAAAGGTTCGTATATAGCAAATAAATTAAAAGAAATTCCATACATTTAATATATGCCCAAAAATAACGATAATAAGATAAAGGTTGTTGAATTGTTTGCAGGTGTAGGAGGCTTCCGTATAGGCTTGGAAGGTGCTTCAGATGCCTATGAAACTATTTGGAATAACCAATGGGAGCCATCTACAGTTCGCCAAGATGCTTCACTTGTCTATAAGGCAAGATTTGGTTCTAAGGGACATTCTAATAAAGACATAAATACAGTTCCTACGGATGAAATTCCCGACCATGATCTTTTGGTTGGCGGATTTCCTTGTCAAGACTATTCGGTAGCATCAACTCTCAGTCGCTCTGGTGGTATTGAGGGTAAGAAAGGTGTGCTTTGGTGGCAGATTTATCGCATTCTCAACGAGAAAGGGGAGAATCGTCCGAACTATGTATTCTTTGAGAATGTAGACCGTTTGTTGGGTTCGCCAGCTAAACAAAGAGGACGTGACTTTGCCATTATACTTGCATCCTTGGCTGATTTAGGATATACTGTGGAGTGGCGAGTAATTAATGCTGCGGATTATGGCATGCCACAACGACGTAGACGCACCTATATAGTTGGTTATCGTGAGAATTCCAACGTATCAAATAAAGTTGAAGATTTGAAGGATTGGGTTCTTTACGATGGAGTATTAGCAAAAGCTTTCCCTTTCAAACCTAAGACGGAAACTTTGTCAGATTTTGTAATAGAAGGTTCTATTAAAGAAGTTTCTGACAATTTCAATAAAAACGGAAAGAACAGACCGTTCGGAACTGCAGGAATCATGCGTAACCGTTGTGTTTACTCAGTAAACGCAGAAGCAATTTATGATGGTCCAATAATGACACTTGGAGGTAATGTTATTGATGAATCACTTGTTCCTGAGGAGTTCTTCATTCCTAAAGAAGATGTAGCAAGGTGGGAATATGAGAAAGGAGCTAAAAAGATAGAGCGCGTTTCTAAAGAAGGCTTTAAGTACGTATTCTCAGAGGGAGGTATGGCTTTTCCTGATTCATTGGACAAGCCTTCAAGAACAATCATAACTGGAGAAGGTGGTTCTGCTGCATCACGTTTTAAGCACGTGATTCTAACTCCATCCGGTCGTTATCGCCGTTTGACTCCTATTGAATTGGAGCGTTTGAATATGTTTCCCGATAATCATACCTGTCATCCAGACGTTAGCGATGCTCGCAGGGCGTTCTTGATGGGTAATGCTTTGGTGTGTGGCATCGTGCAGCAAATCGGTAAGAGCTTGTATCGCTTTATTTATGAAAAGGAGCCAGTCTCAACTCATCCTATCGACACTCAGCGCAATTCGCAGCCAACTCTCAATCTTGATTTGTTCTCTCAGCTTGAACCAGAGTTGAAGATAAATAAGCCTAAGAAGGATTTTACTTTGGATATGAATAAAAATCTTCTCATTGGATATGTTAAGGCTGATAATGCGGAATATTTCTTGAATGGAGGACAGACGAAGATATATTATACAGGAAAAACAAAGTCTTTCCCTTCGACTGTTGCATTGAACAAACTGTTCTATTTCATGCCGTATATAAAAGGAGAAGGAGTGAGAGACCTTTATCTGATTCGTATTGCCCGTATTGGAAATAAGGCAGAAATCCATCCCGAATGTGAGGATAAGGATCCACGGCTTGTATTTGAATTGGAGTTCTTAATGAGTCTGCCTGAGTATGTGCCAGTGAAACTGACAATCTTCAATACCTACCGAGATACGCTTCTTGGTAAAATAATGGGAGATTATAATAAGTAACTATATACCTTTAGACCTCGGAAGGAAAATATAAAATCCGTATTCCTCAATTTGGAGTACGGTTTTTTTTGCTTCGTAGTTATGAGAATATAATAAAACAATACGAGTTGGTGTGTGCTGCACAAAAGATTGGTGGATTGCTTTAAATCGGTGTAATCATATTTTAACTTATGCTTTTAAGCGGCGTTTTTATATAATCCGCTGATAGTCAAAGAATATATATCTTGTTGAAAATGATCAATTTAGATCAATTATGTTAATCAATAATCAAGTAGACTTCTTCTTCTTTTTTTATTGTAGTTTTGTGCCAGTTTATGAGGTACAACGTTACGATAAAGGAATTGCTTGCAAGGAGTTTGCAGGTGGAAGCCGATTCTGTCTCTGATGCAGAGTCGGCAGTAAAGAGATTGTATCGTAATAATGATGTTGTATTGTCGGCAGATGATTATGCAGGGACTGAGATTGTTGTAGACAATCATCAACCATACTACAAATCCCCTTCCAACGATTTCACCCTCATTCAAGGTGATTGCGTGGAGACCTTGTCGAAGTTCAAGTTTGGCTTTGACATGGTGTTTGCGGACCCTCCGTATTTCCTCTCGGGTGGTGGTATAAGTTATCAGAATGGTAGGATAGTCTGTGTGGACAAGGGCGAATGGGACAAACCTATTACACCTGAGGAAATGGATGCTTTCAATTTGCGTTGGCTTGCAGCTTGTCGCGACCACATGAAGGAAAATGCAACTATCTGGATATCGGGAACACACCATAATATATTCAGTGTTCAGCAGCAGCTGATAAAGCTCGGCTTTAAGATACTGAATGTCATAACTTGGGCAAAGACTAATCCTCCACCAAACATTTCGTGCCGATACTTCACATATAGTACGGAGTTCATAATCTGGGCTCGCAAATCTTCAAAGGTAGCACATTACTTCAATTATAAATTGATGAAGGAACTGAATGGAGGTAAGCAGATGACTGATGTCTGGCTTTTGCCTGCTATTGGCAGATGGGAGAAGTCGTGCGGCAAGCATCCCACCCAGAAACCGTTGGGCGTTTTGGCTCGACTGATTCAAGCCAGTACAGAGTCGGCGGCATGGATTCTTGACCCTTTTAGCGGAAGTGCAACAACCGGCATTGCTGCGAATCTCCTCGGCAGACGCTATCTTGGACTTGAGATAGATGATGATTTCCTCGCAATGAGTAAGGCAAGAAGGGTGGAGCTTGAGGATATCACTATTCGCAACAACTATTTTAATCGGTTGATTGAAGCGAAACATATTCTCCCTCCAGAGAATCCTATTTTTGTCGCAGACGAATCAGGAATAGATTATGGTGTTCCTTGGTTAGATTGTTCTGCACACCGATAAATTCAGTTTTGAATTGATAGAATAAAACCTGTCTTCATGTCTTCCTGTCAAAAAACATGTCTTTCTGTCAGAAAAACGATTTATTCGCTGCTGCCGAATAAAAAAGTCTGTTTTTGTTTTGTGGCAGCGAATAAAAAGCATATCTTTGTAAGAAAAGTAAAGACATGGATAAGGAATTGTTTAGAACGATAATCTCTGAGAATCAAGAATATATAGGAAGCATACCATTGGTGGAGCGTCCTCTTGACTTGGAAGAGTATGGCAACTATGTGTTTGTGGGCGTAAGACAGGCAGGTAAGTCCTATTTGTTGTATCAGCGTGTGCAGCAATTATTGGCAGAGGGAAAGCTGTTGGAGGACATTGTTTATGTCAACTTCGACGACGAGCGACTGCAAGGGATGGTTGCTGCCGACTTCGACCTTATACTTCAGTCTTATCACAGCATGTATAGCGGTCAGCCGATATTCTTCTTTGACGAAATACAGAATGTGGACGGTTGGGCTAATTTTGCACGCCGTCTTGCCAACTTGAAGTATCGTGTTTATGTGACGGGAAGCAATGCCAAGATGTTGAGCCGTGACATTGAAACCGTTTTGGGAGGCAGGTATCTTAGTGTGAATGTCTTTCCGTATAGTTTCAGCGAATATCTTACGGCTGTCGGTGTGAATCTTGTAGGAGGATGGCAGTATGGCAGAAAGGCAAATGAGTTGCAGCGTCATTTCAGAACTTACTTTGAATGGGGTGGATTCCCAGAATTGGTCAACTTCCGCGAGAAGCGCATCTGGCTCAACAGTTTGTACAACCGCATATTCTTCAACGACCTTATTGTGCGCCATAAAATCAAGAATGAGGATGCCCTGCGTCTTTGTGTACGTCGCTTGGCAGAAAGCGTGATGCAACCCTGCTCTTTGAACAGATTGAGCAATTTGGTTAAGTCTACTGGTGTTTCATGCAGTCCGTCCACTATAATGGAATATGTGAGATATTTGCAGGAGTCTTGCCTGTTGATATCATTGGACAACTATGCCTCTAAGTTCACAGAAAAAGAAACTGTGAAGAAACATTATTTTGTGGACAACGGACTTTTGCACCTCTTCATCAACAACCCTGACACTCTATTGCTGGAAAACCTATGTGCCATAACTTTATACAAGAAGTATGGCAGTGGCATGTATTATTTCAACCGCAATATTGAGGTTGACTTTTATGTACCTGACGAAGGTCTGGCTGTTCAAGCCAGTTATAGAATGAGCGACGAATCAACTTTGGAGCGTGAGATAAAAGCATTGGTAGCCCTTAATTCTTTATATCCTCTGAAAAAGGCACTAATTGTCACATACGAGGATGAGGGAATGATGGAGCGTGATGGGTTGAAAATAGAGATAGTGCCTGTTTGGAAATGGGTGCTTCTGTCTCTGATGTAGAGTCGGCAGTAAAGAGATTGTATCGTAATAGTGATGTTGTATTGTCGGCAGATGATTATGCAGGGATTGAGATTGTTGTAGAATTGCCGCCAATCTCCTCGGCAGACGCTATCTTGGACTTGAGATAGATGAAGGTTTCCTCGCAATGAGTAAGGCAAGAAGGGTGGAGCTTGAGGATATCACTATTCGCAACAACTATTTTAATCGGTTGATTGAAGCGAAACATATTCTCCCTCCAGAGAATCCTATTTTTGTCGCAGACGAATCAGGAATGGATTATTGTGTTCCTTGGTTAGATTGATCTGTCTGCAGTATTAGGCAGGGCTTTAACAAAAAACGTTGGTTACCAAATAATGTTAATTGGCTACCATTCGATTTGTTGTTTCAATAAAAAGACGTATCTTTGCATTGTAAACAATATATTGAATTATGGTTGTAGTTAGCACAAGAGACTTTCGCACTAATCAGACAAAATATCTGAATTTGGCAAAAGCAGGAGAGCACGTAATCCTAAAATCACGTGCTGGCAATTTCCGAATCTCCCCAGATGACGGAAGTAATACCATTGACGCACCGCGTGACTTGATGAAAGAACTCAGAAACGCTTTGACCGAGGTAAAGGAAGCCATTGCTGGAAAGCGTAAACTCCAATCAGCAGAAAGTTTGCTCGATGAGTTGTAATATTACAGTATCGGTTTCTGACGGCTTTGCAAAAGAAGCTAAACGTCTCGCTAAGAAATATAAAAGTTTTAAACAAGACTACAAGAATTTTCTTGAAAGTATTAAGAATAATCCTCTGCAAGGCGATGAGATTACAAAAAATATACGCAAAATCCGTATGGCAATCAAAGCTAAAGGCAAGGGAAAATCTGGAGGAGCAAGGGTCATTACCTTCAATGTCCTTGCAGATATAGAAAACGGTCATGTAGTTTTTCTTCTTCTATATGATAAAGAGGATGCTTCAACTGTCAAAGTAAATGTTGTCAAGCAACTTGTGCGAGATATGGGATTTGATATTGAATAGAATCTATATGGAATTGCTGGGCTATAGTGAGATCCGGTATTCCCGTGTGTAGTGCTCATCTGTGCTATCTGTGGGAGACTCCTCCGCATGCTGCAATAAGCGATGCTGTCCGATGACAATATTTGTGTTTCTGATGCTCAATACTATGAGCCAGGCGCACAACAAAATCTTTGGTGCGAAATTCTTGAGTTTTGAGCAGTTTGGGATAACGCGTTTATATACAGCGCGTTATGCGGTTTTCTGGCGAAGCGTAGTGAAATCAGACTCGCAAAAGAGCCGTTTTATGCTGCTATAGAGCCACTTTTACACTACAATACTGCCGCTGTTGTCATACAATAGAGCCTCTTTTACAGTCTGATAGTGGCACTTTCGGACCGTAAAAGAGGCTCTGTCGTTAAGCGTGGGGGCTGTCAGCACAGCAGAATGCCGTAAAAACAGCAAACCTGAACTCTAAAATCAATTTTTATTTTGTAACATGTTTTTACTCTATAGACGATATTTGCATGGTGGAAATGAAGGTGTTAATAAAAAAAGAGAGGGTGTGCAAACCGCAAAAGTTTGCACACCCTTTCTTAGTTAATGTAAGCATTCCTTTTCAGGATGTCAGGTTTTTACTTACGCTTGATGTTAAGCTTGAATGTGGCGTTGCCTACCTTCACGATGTACGTGCCGGTGGTTGCCGCAGCAAGGCTTACAGTCTGGCGATAGTCGTCAGTGGCGATGGCGCTTGCGATGAGCTTGCCGTCAGCAGAAGCCACTGTGATGCGGTCGCCGTTGTGAGCGCCGAGGACGATAAGCTGTCCGTCCTCTACCTTAAGAGTTACGCCGTTCTGACCGTTAACACCGTCGATGCCAGTAGCAATGATGGTAACCTTGTCAGAGAACTTCTCGCCAGCTACCGAGTAGACAGCCGATACCTGATAAGTGAGATACTTGTCAGAGAAAGCCTTCGTGTCTGTGAAGACGGTGTCGGTGGTCAGCTCGTCGTTCAGACACTCGCCGTTGCGGTATACGTTGTATCCCTCAAAGACGTTCTTGTCAGACGAAGCCTCGCCCTTGGTGTCCACAGCCTTGAATGTCAGGTCAGCGTTAGCCATGCGCTTGGGCTGGAATGCCGGGAGCTTCTTGGCTGCCTTCTTCTCTGTGCCTGGAAGGACGTTAGAGTAGGGGCTGAGTCCGATAGAGATGTTCCAGTTGGCGTCTACCTCAGAACCCGAATCCTCCATTGTCTGCCATGTGATACCGTCAGAAGAGTAGAGGTCGCCACGTCCGCTGCGTGCCGGACCACGGTCGTATCCGAGAGGAACAGTGATTTCGTTCTGCTCGATGTATACTGCCACGCGGAGGTTCTTGCCTTCGTCAATCTTAAGCGGCTCCTCGAGGTGTATGGTGTTGAATGAGTACTGCTTCAGATTCGGAACGGACTGCTGGCGTACGAGGGTGTTGTTCTCATAGACGAGGAGGAAGAGCGCCTCAGGAATCTGATTTATGTATACCTCTACATCGCTCAGAGCGAGATTGCCATATCCCTTCAGGTCAGAAGCAAACCAGCAAGCGCCTGCGAAGAATGCGCCACCATTGGTCAGACCACCGGCCTTATAGTTGTAGCCGTCGTGCCAACGCAGATAGATGGGTTCGCCAAGAGCCGGGAACTGCCATGAAAGGCGGTTGCCTTCAGCCTGCTGTGCCACGCGGAGGTTGGTAGGAGCAAGCGAACCGTTGTCGTAATAGAGGTCGATGCTTACTGGTGCCGACTTCTCGCTGACTGCGGATGTCTCGGTAACAAGCTCAAACTCGTAGCTATACTTGCCTGAGAGCAAGTTGCGGTCAACGTAAGAGATGTCGTTTACGGGATTTGCGTTAATCTTCTCGCCGTTGCGATAGATGTTGAATCCGTAAAGATTGCTCTTCGGCTTGGCGGTGTAAAGAGCTACGCCGTCAACGTACTGTTTGGGCTGTGATGCGTCCTTTGCCAATGCCACATACTCTGTACCCTCAGGAAGCTCGCACAGGATGTCCTGCCAAGACTCAGAGGTCTTGTATGACTGGAGGAAGATGAAGTTGGCGCGGTGTGTGCCACCGGTTGAATAGTAGACATAAAGTGTACCCTCGCCGTTGTGGTCGTCAGCATTGCGGGCTGCGAGGCGCATGTAACGCATACCCTCTGCAGGGATAACGCCGAATGCGCTGTTCTGAGCGTCAGCGGTTACAGACTTGCTGCCGTCGAATGCTTCGTCGTTATTGACGGTCCAGCCAGACTGATAGCTCTCGCCGTCAACGCCATAAACCTCTTCGCCGATGTTGCTGTCCTCGAAGTTCTCCTTGCTTGCTGCGTTCTGATACATGTCAGGGTCAGCGAAGGTGAGGAGCACGTTGTAGCCGTAAGACGACTGCTTGGCGTTGGTGTTGACAGGAGTCTTGGCGGTGCCGGTGCTGATGATGTCAACTGTTGATACGGCAGACATGTCAGATGTCTCGCCATTGATGTAGACGGTCTGTACAGCATAGCCATACTCGCCCTCCTTAGTCTCTGTCTCTTCAAAGTAGCGGCGTGTGAGCAGTTCAGCGTTGCGCTTCTCTCCGTTGCGGTAAACGTTGTAACCAGCCACTGTGGTCAAGCCACCGAGGTCGAGGATTACGAACTGTACCGGTTCGCCCTGACGCTGCAATGAAAGGAGCATGTAGGTGATGCCGTCCTTGCCAGTGAATGAAGACATACCGCCAGCCGATACTGCTGCGATGTTGTCTATCTCGACATACTTGCCGAGGTCGATAGATCCGACGCGATTGTTCTCCTCGTCATAGATGCCTACGGTGTACTTGTTGGCGTCGTTGCCCTGCTCGAAAGCATACAGCTTGCCGTTGTAGTAGGCTGTACCTGAAGCTCCCTTCAGAATCGGACCTGTGCCAATCTTGCTACCGTTCTTGGTTACGTAGATTGAAGTCTGCCAGTCGCCGACCTCGAAGCCACCCTTACCGTCGTCCAATGATGGTATGTAAGCCATGTGACGAGAGTATTCTGAGATGGCGATGTCCTCCATGTTCTCCATCGTAGCGGGATCCACACGGTGGATGTTGGTGGTGTTGTCAGCTACGTACAGCCACTCGCCGTCGTATGCCATGTTACGTATTCCCTTGAGGCCGTCCACCTTGTATGTGCCGAGCTTGTTGCCGTCGAAGTCGTACTTCTCGATGCGTCCGTCCTCGTTGTATACAGAGGTGTAGACGTATGTTCCGTCAGTAACGACAGCCATGCCCGACTTCGGACCGAAGAACGAACGTACATACTCAGGACATCCCTCTTCTGTGGTAACGGGACGCTTTGTGATGTCAGCCTTTATCACCTGCGGCTCCTTTGTCGGATTGTCCCAACGGAGTGAGATGTTGCGGTTGCGCTCTACGTCAGCATAAACAGCGTTAGGAGCTGTCTTGTCCTTAATCTCGTATGCCTCTACGTTTACGGGCTTGCTCTCTGCCGACTCGCCGTTGTTCTTGTAGACGGATGTGACGGTGTAAGCGAATGTGCCTGTTGCGGAGAGCACGTCGTTGTAGCTCTGTGATGTGATGAGGCTGCTGTTCACCTTCACGCCGTTGCGATATACGTTATAGCCCATCGGCTTCTCTTCCGTGATGTCGGTAGGAGTGAGGTCTACGTTGATGTTGAAGTTGCCCTCAATGCCTGAAATGGCTGCTGAGAACCACTTCTCGCCGTCGGTGGAGAGGAGGTCGCCCTTATCCAACACAGCCTTGCTGTCGTCTATGCCAAGCGGCTGAACTCCAGCGTCGCTCTTGATCTCGAATCCGAACATATATTCGTGACCCGGCTGGATGCGGATGTCCTCGTCCACTGGGATAGCGGTCAGAGATCCGTCAAACTTGAAGTCGCCCTTATACTGCTTCTTGTAGATTTGCTCGCCGTCCTTCTGGATGAAGAGAGCGATGTACTGCACAGGATTGACGAGCTGTACAGAAACTGAAGAGATGCGCTTTCCGCGGTAAGCGGCGATGTCGTAAGCGTCCCACTTCACACCAGCGTAGAAGATGCCGCCGTCTGTCATGCCGATGTCGTCAGCATGCTTGCCGTTAGCCCAAGTCATTGTGGCGGGCTGGTCAGCTCCGAAGAGCGGCGACTCCCATGTAAGGCTCACGTTCTTGTTGCCGTTGATGCTTGCTGCCACGCCTACCGGCGGATAATACTGTGCGCCGTTCTTGACGAGCACCTTCACAGAGTCGCTCTTTGCCGACTCCTTGCCGCCGTATACGGCTGTCACCTTATAAGTGTATTCACCGTAGACGAGAGGCTGGTCAGTGAATGTCATGCCGTTAACGGGAGAAGCGTTCACCTTGCGGTCGTTGCGATATACATTGTAGCTGTCTGCCTTGGCAGAACCATTGCCTTTCTGCCATGAGATGATGGCGCAAGCATCGCCAGCCTCTGCCTTTACGCTCTGCGGTCTCGGGCATGTTGCCTCGCCGGTGACGTTGAGCTTGAAGCTAACGGTCTGGTCGCCGATTTCAGGATTAGCCATGAGCACAGCCTCTGTAGAGTGGTTGCTGCCTGCTACGTCCTCAAGGGCGTTGAAGCTTACGTTGATGTCCTGCGAAGCACCCGGAGCGAGCTTGCCGTGACGCGGCGAGAAGTCGAGCCACTTGTCTGTCTCGCAAAGAGTGTAGCGGAAGAAGAGGTTAGGCATCTGGTTGAGCGATCCCAAAAGGGTGAGCTTGCCAGGTGTGATGTCTGTAGAGGCGAAGATGCCGCAGACATAGTTCTGACCGGTGTTCTGGCTGCCGAGTACGTATCCCGGAGCGTCGGTAAGCGAGTGCTTGACGTCTGTAAGGGCACGCTTGGCAGTACTGAACTGGCGGATGAGCACCTTGTCGATCTGCTCTGACGATTCTGCCGTCATGTCTGACAACCAGAGGTAAGGACCGCCGGGCGATACGTTGTCGTAAGCCGAGCCGTAGATAGATACGCTCACGTCGGTGCTGATGTTGCTGAAACGTGAGAGAATCTTACCGTTCATGTCGATGAATCCGATGGTGGTGAAGCTTCCTACCCAGAATCCCTTGCGGTCAGGGTCGTAGCTACAGTGTGTGATTTTGAGGTCAGGCTGATCCTTGACGGTTATGATTCGCACGATGCGACGGTTGTCGAAGTCGAGCTGGAAGAGACGGTTCGACCAGTCGCTGCCGTAGAAGTAGCGTCCGTCGTAAGTGATGTCGTAGAGCTTGTAGTACATCTCGGGGATGCTGAACTGCTCGATGAAGCGACCGTCCTTGTCGTACTTCCAGAACTTGCCAAGCTCGATGGACGATGTAGAGTAATAGAACTCGCCGTCGAAACCTATTGACTGCTGCAAGTCGCCGGATGCTGTGAACGAAGGCTGCTTCTCCCAACGGTTGGTGTCGTCGCCAGACTGCTTGGCGGGCTTGGCTGCCAAGTGCCAGATGAGTTCGCCGTCACCGTTATTGGTCATGCGCAATGTCTTGACAAGGCTCGATTCTGCGTTGATGTCAGCGACTACTTCCTTAGCTGAAAGGTCGGCTACCGGCTTGGTCATAGTGACGTTGATGCGGTTGCTGTCACCGCTCTTAATCTGGAACTTGCCTTTATATACGTTATATCCGTCCTTCTTTGCCACTACCTCATACTCGCCTTCCTCTATCTTGTCGAAGGCAATGTGTCCGGCAGCGTCAGTCGTGGTGTTGATGACAGCGCCGTGATCAGCTGTGAGCGTAACGTCGCAATCAGCAATGTTACCTGCAGAGGCAGACTTGACGTCAAGCTGTGCCGATGTCCATACCGGTGTCCAGATCTTCACGTCGTCCACATACCAGTAGTTAATCCACTTGGCGTCCTTGCCGTGAGCACGGAATCTGACGCGGAAGAGGTCAGAAGAAAGAAGGTTGGCGAGCGGATACTGGAATGTTGTCCACTCGAAACCGCCATCCTCATTGTCGAATGTCTTAATCTCCTTCCATGTATTGCCACCGTCCGACGATACCTCTGCAGAGAGATAGTCGACGTTGGTCTGTTCGCTGTTGCGCAGCTTCAGGTTGAAGCGCAGCCATGTGTTGGAACGGTCTGCGGTGTGAAGCTCACGTGTCACGAGCGACTGGTCGTAGTTCTGGAGTGTGGACCAGCTGTATGTAGCAGACGGGTCGATGAGTCCGTACTCATAATAGTCGATAGACCATTTTGACTCAGTGCTTCCGTCATCCTGCGTCTTTGTCCACTTTTCCTCATGGAGGGTCCAGTCGTCGAAGTCGTCGAAGAAAGGCAACATACGTGTGTCAGGCACGTTGACGTTGAGAGCCACGCTCTGCTCTGACACCGAACCGTCCTTCTTGACAGCTGCTACAGTGTACTGATAGTCGCCGTAGTCAGGCACCTCGTCAGTATAGCTGACGCTTTCAACGGGCTTAGAGTTGAGCTTCTCGCCGTTGCGATATACGTTGAATCCCACTACGGGGTTCTTTGCTGCGGCGCGTGCCATGTTGGCAGACTCGGGTCTTACCTTGTTTGTGCCTACGAAGATGTCGTCAATAAGCAGCATGAAGGCGTCGTCCGAAACGCAGTTGATGGTCACGTAACGTGCATCCTTGGGGATGTCGTAAGCCACGAGAGTCCATTCGTCAGGCAGTTCCACGTAGGGCGATTCGTTGACGAAGGTGAAGTCAGAGGGCTGTGTGCCGGTTGTGGAGTAGCCCACACGGATTCGCTCTGCATTATAGTTCTCGCCGGTCTTGTAGCTGCGAGCCCAGAAGCTGATTTGGAAATCAGCATCGAAGTTGAGTCGTGGTGAGATGATGTAGTCGTTGTTCTGCGCGTCTACAGCACAGAAATCGACGAGCATCTTTTGTCCAGAGTGGGGCTTGTAGTTAGGATTGTCGTTTACGGCAGGAACTGTCTGCCACGGGTTCATCACGACGTAAGCCATCTTCTGTCCCTGTGTGGGGAACGTACAGGCCTGCCATGTGTATGTGAGCTTGTTGTCGGCGTCGATGTATGTCCATCCGATGCTTCCCGGAGAGTTGATGGCGAAGTCGTTATGTCCCTCGAAGTCCTCTAAGAAGCCGTCCACAGGCTCTGGTGAAGTCCATGCCAGGCTTACGGTATGCTCGTTTACGCCAGTGAGACGGAGATTGTACGGTGCTCCGTTAGCGTCCTGCGCAAGAGCCTGCATCGGTGTGGCAGCCTTGATGTGCAGCGCTTTTTCCATCATTTTCTGTGATGGTCTGACTTTCTCGCTTTCATCGTTCTTAGCACCGATCCCGCTCTTGAAGCTTCCCACGGAAGCCCAAGCCAGCGAGACTGCTGTCGCTGCCAGTAACAATGATGTGATTTTATTTGGTTTCATATTCAATATTGCTGGTTAAGATTTGACTTATCTGATGATTGTCTTTGTACGGAATGTGCCGTTCTCGGTTGCTACGCTTACGATGGCTACGCCCTTCATTCCTGATGTAGGTATGGTGAGCGATGTGCCTGAGGCTGTACCAGTGTAGAGAGTAGCGCCGGTTGAAGAGGTGAGAGTGACGTTACTGCCGGGCTTCAGACCTTCCAGACGGAGGTCGCTCAGGTTGTTGGTCAGCGTCACTGATATGCCCTCTATTACGTCGCTGATGGCTGTTGTGGTCTTCTCGTAGTAGACAGGAGCCGACTCGTCATAGAAGATGTTCTGCCATCCTGATGCCACCCAAATCTTGTAGCGTCCCTTATCGAACTCGCCTTCTGTCTTTTCTGGAATGTTGATGCTCGTGCCCGACACGCCACCTGCTGCCAAGTCTTCCCATACCTTACCGTTATTGTAGACGAGTGTGAGATACTTGACGCGACCGTTGCGGCCTCCGTGCTTGAAGTTGAAGCGCAGCTTCTTGTAGTTCTTTCCTTCGAGATAAGAAGAGAGATCCACTTCCTGACCTTCCGAGTCGTACTGTGTGAGTGAGGTCTTCGGTCCGACGGTCTGCCATGTGCGCATGTCCTTTGTGCCTTCAACGGTAAGCTCTGACGTTCCGAGCGGGCCGCTTGTGGTTACGATGAACTTGCAGTCCTCGATGCCGTCCTCAAATTCCTTCAGCGTTACGCTTCCCGTGCTCTTGAAGAACAGCTGACCAGTGCTGAGGTCCACGTCTCCAGTTACTTCCTTATAGAACGACATCGGTGCGAATGCAGCTTCCTGATTCACCTGGTCTGTCTCCTTACCGAAGTAGAGATAATATCCCGTGGCGCCTTCCACCGGTGTCCATTCTGCGTGGAGAGCTGTGCCGTTGCGCTCAAACTTGGTGATTACCGGAGTCTTCAGCTTGTCTGTCACCATTACGTCCCACAACCACAGATAACCCTGCATCTTGTCCGAGCAGCATCTGAATGCTACGTAGATGTCCTGACCGGCATACTTGCTGAGGTCCACCTCTTCCATGTGCTGCTGTGCGAAGTAGTCAGCGAATGAGAAGCGCTCCACGAGATTGAAGTCCTTAAGGTCGCTCGACTTTGTGGACACGAGCACCTCGAGATTCTCAATGGATGTCTGCTCCGACACACCTCTGGTGAAGAACAGAGTTCCGTTCTCGGGTAAGTGGAAGCGTCGCTTGCAGATAAGATAGTCGTCGGCGTCGTTCCAGTAATTGAATGAATATACAATAGAATTAGACGATTCGTCTGCCACCCATGTGGTGCCGTCGCCGTTGTTGTCGACAATGCGCCAACAGTCGGGCTGTCCGTTTGTCCATGAGAGGAAGTCGTCGTGGAACGGATTGTCTACGGTTACATCAGCTGTATGACACTCCGTTGAGAAGGGCAGGGTGGCGCCGTATACGGTCTGTCCGTTGGCAAGCTTCATGTATGCTCTTACGCCGTATTCCACGCCGGGCTGAAGGTCAGTCACGGTGAGAGAGGGCGATGTGGTGATGTTCTCCACCTTAGCATAGCTGGTGTACTGCTGGTCGTCCAGACTCGGCTCGTAGGTGTCTCTGCTTAGTGCCCAGCAGAATCCTGCTTCCTTGATGTCGGCAGCCGTAACGTTTCCGAATTCTGCCTTGAACGTAGCGCGTGTGTCCCATACATCCACAGGAGTGAGAGTCTTGGCGGTCTGCCATTTGCTTGTTCCGCCCTTTACCTGGAATCTGATAAGTCCGTCGCCCTCAGTGATGTTGGTTACGGGCACTCCGAGCGGCTCGTTGTTCCAGTTGATGGCTGCCGGCTTGGAAGTATCTGTAAATTCCGTATTGCCAGTTGCTCCTGGATAAGTGTCGCTGTTACGCGAGTTGGCGTCGTCGATGTTGTCCGCCGGAACGATGTACATACATCTATGTTGTGCCGAGTTGTTAGGACCGTTGATGCTCCACCATTTCTCCTGCATCTCCTTGGTGTAGTCGTAGTGTGTAATCACCAGACCGTGTGCAGGTATGTATTTGTCCCATCCAGTCTTCTGACGGTTCTCAAGGATAAACCATTCCATTCCGGTTCCTGCTTCGCGTCCTGGCTGTGCGTTGATGAAGCGGGCCTTGTTGTTGGCGATGCTCTCAAGCGTCACGTCCTCCGGATTGAGCAGTTCCTTGATGTCGGTACCTTCGCTCATCCATCCCATCTGCATACGCTCGAATGCCATGAGGCATGGCGGTGTACGGCTCTCGTTGTTGTAGCTACCAGAAGCGTAGAGACTGTAGTCGCCGGGGTCGAGACCCACGCCGTTGTCGTAGCTGTCCGTATCGTACATATCCTTCAGACCCAGAACGTGTCCGAACTCGTGTGTGAATGTTCCGATGCCGTCCATAGAAGGAACTGCAGGAGCGCCTGGCATGCCTACAAGCTCAGCCGAACAAGAATAGTTGTTCACCTTTATGCCGTCATATTCCGGCTTGTCGTCGCCCATGTTCCATGAGTGCGGCCAGATGTCGTCGTCGTTGGCAGTACTTGCCTCGCTGTATCCGGCATATATAATGTAGCAGTTGTCCATTTCGCCGTCACCGTCGTTGTCGAACTGCGAGAAGTCGAGTTGTGGATTGTTCGTGCGAGCCAGCTCAAGCGCCTCACGCACCATGTCGCGCGGATTGGTGTCGGTGCCTTGTGTGTCGCTGGAGTTGCCGCCATAATAAGCTGTTGGCTTAGACAATGTGTATGGTCCAACGACCTGGAAGTTTGGGATGAACTGTCCCATCGAGTTGTCGCGGTAATAATCTTTCACGCTGCCCGTACCGCCGTTGGTGTTATATCCCGGCTCGTTCAGCCAACGTGTAAAGTCGTCGTTGGAGTGACGCATGGTGCTGTCAGCGAAGTTGACGAGTATCACGAGATACTGCGACTCCTTCACCTGCGCGTTCTGACCCTTGACTTTGCGTGGAGCCACAATCTTACGGTCGAGCGTCTTGGCAGGCGCCTTGCGCATGATGTTGGTGCGTTTTAGGAAGTCGGCGTTCATGGTCTGCGCCGCCACGAGGTTAGCCACGACCTGACGCTCCGCACCGTTACGTTCGTTGATGTTGTGTGCGCGTTGCTTTGTGGCAATGCGCTTACCTGTCTTCATGTCGTAGTCGACATAGCAGAAGAATCCTTCGCGGTCTTTCTTCAACATGAATCCGTCGGATGTGGTTACAAAATGATAGTTCTCGTCGCCTTGTATCCGTACGAGCAACGTTGTGCCGTCGGGCTGTTTCATCACGATGGGCCTTGGGTATGCTCCGATGGCATTAGCGCCATGCACACTGCCCATTGCGATGGCAGAAGCCAGCAGCAGTCTTTTGAAACTCTTCATAAATGTAGCTTTTAAATGAATTTATTGTGTTATTCTTTTAGTATTTCTAATTATGGTGAAAAATACGAAAAAAACGATGCAGGACACGGAGAATTGTGTCCGTAGGCCTGCATCGTTCGTTTACGTGCGTTTTTATTTCACATTATTCTTTGATAGCCGGTGTCGTATTGTGTTTACGACTGTCGTCTTCTTTTTTTTACTTAACGACCTTCTTGAAGGTCTTGCCGTTCTGGCGGATTACGTAGATGCCCTTCTTGAGAGCCTTTGTGCTGTCTGCAACCTTAACGCCACCGATGGTGAACACCTCTACGTTGTTGTCTACGTTAGTCTCTGTTGAAACAATGCCTGTTCCGGGGTCTTCCTTACCACCTGTTACATAAGTGAATGTAAAGTCGTTGTCAGGCATGAAGCGGAAGTAGATGGGCTGTTCTGCGTCCACTGTCTTTGTGAGCCAGTATGACTCCTGATCGTTCTCATACTTGTATTCGAAGTTAGGATATTCCTCATTGGTGAGGTTCTTGGCGTCCTCTTCGTTGCTGTATGTGTAAACGCGGCTGTAAGTGTTGGTCATGAAGACGTTGTCGCCCTCTGTCATGTAAGCCAGTACCCAGAACTCAGATCCTCTCTTCACCTCTACAGACTTGCCTGCATAGAGGACGTAAGGATTGTTGGCTGCGTAACCTGCGGGGATGTTGCTTTCAGCGAACGTAACCTTTGTGCCCTCTGCATTGCCTACAATCTTAAGGTGTACGAGCATTGCATCGCCCTCGTTGAGCACCATTGTGCCACGATAGATGTTGGTGGATGTCTCGCCTACGAGTGTGCTGGTGATCATCGGTGACAGATAGTTGTCATTACCGTACTGATCCTTGCCGTCCTTACCGTACTCTACTGTGTTAGAGGCATTGAAGTCGCCGTCGTAATCAACGGTTACCATGCAGTCTCTTGTTGCTTTATAGCGCAACCAAACGCTGTTCTGATTGTTCGGGAATGCGTATTCGTTGCTCTCTATGTCGATAGGCAATGAGCGGATTTCGCCGGTTGCGAAGTCGCCTTCAGTGAGTGTGAATGCGTCACCAGCCTTGCAGTTCTGCAGCTTGATGAGGTATTCGGTTCCTTCAGTTGCCTCCACTGAGTAGTTGATACCGTTTACGACAGCGTCGTATGTGCCGCTCCACGAGTCGGTGCCACGCGGGAACTCCACTGTTACGGCAGGATTGTTAGGCTCGATAGAGAGCTTGCCGTCGCGTGTAGCAGTGTATTTATAGTAGCGTGTGCCTTCGGCTGTGATGCTGTTTTCGCCGAGAACAGCCTCGATGGGATTAGTGATAAGGTCGCCCTTCTCGATGTCCTTCATGCTTACAGAGAAGCTGAGCGGTGTCTTCTCCACTGCAGACCAGCGGATGATGATACGCTGTGCGCCGTTTGTGGTGTTGACATTATATTCTGCGCTTGATGTGCCGTTGGCTCCGTTCCACTGGTTGCCCTCAGGATATACAGACAATGCGGTGCCGTTAGCTACGGTTCGGTCAGCGTTTACGACGAGCAGCTTGTTGGTGTTCTCAGGAACGTCTATACCATAATATATAGTACCTGTAGCCTCGGGCAATGTCTGCTGTGCCGGGAGCGACTCAATCATGATTGGCTTGCTTTCCTTTTCGCCGTCCTTATAGTCCTCCATTGCCATGCGGAAAGTCTCTGGATCGCTTGTGCCGTCAATCTTGTCAACGAGTACATAGAGCTGTGTGCCGGGCTGTTCAATCTCTACGCGAACATTGTAAGAACCCTGTTCTGACTTGGCCAATGTGCCGTCGTATGAGATGCTATACTTGTTGTTGTAGATCTTTACCATACCTCCAGGCAGGGCGTTGTCGCTTGTGATGGTGAAGAATCCAGCCTTTTCGGGAGTGTACGTATAATAGTACTTTCCGTAGTCAGCAGGTACGGTGTTGTCGCCTTCCACCATTGCGAACGGCATGTCTAATGATCCGGGCTGCGGATGTGCCAGTTCTGAAGTGAACATGATAGGCTGTGTGGTGTTGAACTCGAAGTCGTAAGTCTTGCCTTTCTCTACACCCAGCTTCGTCACGTACATGTTATTGTTGTATTCAGACTCTACTCTATTGCCGTTGACAGTTGCCGATTCAGCCAGATATGCTCCGGTGGTAATCACCAGCTGTGCGTCTTCCGTGGCAGTGTATGTGGCGTAAGCCTTGTATGAAGCATAGGATGTGTTGTATGCGTCGCCTACGAAAGTCATTGTTCCCGGCACGATGTTCACTGGATTGTCCTTCTTCAGTCCGCCGTTAATGTCAGCTACGTCTTCCACGCTGTCGATAACGAATCCTGTTTCTCCGCGTCCCTGTACAAGGAAGAAGTAGGTGTTTCCTGCTTCCATCGGATAGCCGTTAATGCCATACTTGAGGTTGGCTGACTTCATATTGACGGTGTCTTTTCCTTGCACGCCGCATACTGTCGGATAGGTGTAGGTGTTGGGCAATGGACCCACGCCGATGACGCTGTTCTTCTCCGCAGTGTATTTCCAGATGATGGTTTGCATATCGTCGCCATCCACGTTGTAAGTGTTTTCTCCTATCTTTGCCTCTATGGCTGTATCGTAGGAGGTTTGTGCCATACTTGTGGTTGCTGTAAGGCACATCATTGGAAGCAAGAGTAAGTACTGTTTCATAACTTCTGGCTTTTTGTTGGTTTTAAACTATTCGTAATCGGGGCGAGGAAATTACGATTTAATTCTTGTGATAACGCAAAAGTAAGAAATTATTCTTAAACTTAAAAATTTTTTATAAGGAAATGTGAAAAATACACTTATAAAAAAATAATTGAATAAGCCTACGTGGGTATGTAAATAATAAGGAAAACAGTATGGTAGTAAATAAAAGATTCGGTTTGTAAGCATGTTACTACCACTGTTATTCATAAATAAGTGCTTTTCTTCTCTTTATAACTAAAATTCAGATATTTTTACGTCAAAGTGATTTGGCTGAAATGTGCTTAATGGTAACGAGAAATACATTTTGTCAGAAAAATATGACTTTGCGTCGTTGGTGTAATGTGGAGCTGGTGTGGTCTGCCAATAGCAATGCTTAAAAGTTGTCAAAGTGTTACGTTCGGCGCTTATGTCAATTGGTACGAGAGCTCTTACCTTTTGATACGAGAGCTTACGCCAATAGAGATGTGAGTGCGTATCAATAAAAAAAGCGCTCTGAAAAGGCTTTGCTTGTTTCCCTTTCAGAGCGCTTCTTAAATATGTATTATGCTATTTTACTTCACTGTGCACTTTACTGTCTTGCCTGCTACGTGTACGATGTAGAGACCCGGTGCGAGGCGTACAGCCTTCTGACCGGTTACGGTGCCGGCTGCTACGGTTGCTCCTGCTGCGTTGCATACGCTGTACTTGGCGTTGTCGGCATTGATAAGGATGGCGCCGTCAAGTGTCTTAACGCTGCTGTCGCTGTCAGAGAGCGAGCTGATGGCTGTTTCTGTGCCTCCGTCCACTGTCATGTTGTCAATGAAGATGGGCGCCTGCTTGTCGGCTGTGGCGTGGAAGGCTATGCGGAACTTCTTGTCCTTGGCGTTGCTGAGGTCAATTCTGTGCTCCTCCCAACCGCTTTCTCCGAATACCTTAATAGGCTCGCCGATGGCTACAAAGTCGTATGTCTTGTCGTACTGCAGCTCAATCTGGATGGTGTTATCAGTAGCGGAAGCGCTGTTGTAGTGGTAGACGTAGAATGAGAGGTAAGGATTGTTAGCTCCGGTGATGTCCACCTGCGGCGAGATGAGGCGTGCCTCGTAGGCGTCCTCGCTGTTCTGATAGAACATTGCCATGCCGTTGTCGTCGTCCTGCGGATATACGTCCATAGGCTTCTTCGAGCTTGTACCGGTAATCATTGTCCAGCAGCTTACGTACTTATCGCTAACCTCAACGATGCCCCAAGGCTCTGTAGAGGTGAATCCGCCTTCGAACGACTCATTGAACGGGAGAGTGTATGCCTTACCGTAGAGAACGTCATTCATCTGGATGGGGCTGATGCCGCCCTCTGTCTGTGCCATGATGATGAATGTGATGAGAATCTGGTGTGCGCTGGCGTAGTCGTCAAACATTGCCTTGGGCACGCGGAGCTCGCTGCCTGAAACCTCGCCGTCGAGCAACTGCGGGTTCTCCATCAGACCGTACTGGTAATAGATGGCGTATGTCAGCTTGCTGAAGTCGATGTAATGTCCGTCGCTTGACGTTGTCGGTTCGGTCCATGAGAGGATAAAGGCGTCGTCGTCCTCGGTGATCTTGAAGTTTGTGGGTGCTGAAGGCACGCCCTGACCTACGAATGCGGTGGTGTATGCTCCCTCGCTGGCTCCCTTCTTGTTAACAGTTATGACTGTGTAAGTATGACGACCTGCGCTTACAGTGTTGTCTGTGAAGTTGCATGACTCGCCGGGCTGGATGCTGCTGAATGTCTTGACAGGAGTCTTCTCAGTGTCGCGGAACACCTTGATGGTGAGGTTGTCGGTAAGGGCGTTGCCCTTGGCGTCCTTGGTAGGAGCCACGAAGCTGATGGCTACGGTGTGCTCACCCATCTCGCCAGCTACTGCCTCGAGGTTTTCCACGTCGGCAGGAGCGTTCTCGAAGTTCGATCCGAGAATCTGGATGTCGTAGAGAGTAACCTTACGCTTGGCAGCGCTGCGGCAGAAGAATGCGAAGAATGCTGTGCCGTCCTCTGTGGCTGTGTAAGTGAATGTCTTCTCTGAAAGTCCCTCAGTGTAGTCGGGGATGTTGTCGAACGAACCGATCTTGGTCTTACCGTTGGCAGGATCGGTGTTGCTCTTTACGAGGAGCAGGTCGAGGTTGTTGCCGTAGTCCTGATTGAAAGCACTTGCCACCTTGAATGTGATGGTATATTCTGTGCCCTTCGAGATGTTCATCGGAGGCAGGATGAGGTAGTCGTCGGCTACGTTGTTGCACTGCGAACCGTCGTAAATGGCAGCCATGCCGCCAATGTTAGAATTCTTAAACTCCCATGTGGCGTCGTCGCGAGTGTTGACGATGGTGTATGTGCCGTGAGTGTCAGTATTGCTGAAGTCGTCGTAGTAAGGGATGTCGGCGAAGTCGCCGTGTGTGGCATGGTTAGAGAGGCCTTCCTCGCCGGTCTTGCCGTTCACCACAGCCTTCACGCCGAAGTAATAGTCAGAGAACGAATGGCTGGTGACGGTGCCGTTGAAGGCGAGCTTCTTGGTCTGTCCCACTTCCTTACCCTCGGGATATTGTGTGATGACGTATGTGAGCTGGTTCTTGTTCACGGCGCCACCGTTGATGCCCTCTGTGGGAGCTTCCCATGTGAGGTTGTAGTTGCCGTCAGCTGCAATGGTGAGAGAGATGTTGTTCGGTGCCTTCGGTGTGTCATAGCCGGCGTATGTTGAGATGGTACGTGCGGGACCTTCGCCCACGCTGTTGGCTGCCACCACCTTAATCTTATGTATGCCTGATGTGTTGAATTCATAACCTACGTTGACAGTCTGTCCTGCGCTTACGTTGTCGACGGTTCTGAACGGAGCTTCTTCCTCGTCCACATAGAACTTGACGCTTACCTTGCCGGTAAGCGGCGTAACCTTATCGAACGACATAGTCGGAGCAGTGGCTCTGATGATGGCTGATGTTGCGCCGGGCACGTCATACTCCACGTTGATGTCTGTGCAAGCGTCGGGAGCTTGCTGTGTCACGCCAGGAGTGGTGGCTGCTACTGGAGCCAATCCTCTGACGTTGGTGCCAGCGGGGAAAGCGCCCACCTTTGTGGCTTCGCCCGTGGTCTTCGAGAGTTCATATAGAGTATAGTTGCCGCTCTTTGAGAAGTTCTGATAGAGGCGTCCGGTTACGGGATCGACGATACCCACCATGATGTCGTCGCTGTGAATGCCAGTGGCGCCGATCTGCTTTGTCTCGCCGGTAGCGAGGTCGATGTTGTAGAGCATGCCGTCATAGTCAGTGGCATAGGTCACGCCGTAAGCGTCTGTCACCACCATATTATATAATGAAGGAAGTGTGCGTACGAGTGTCTGGTCGCCGGTCTGCTGGTCTACGACATACACCTCACAACCGTTCATGGTGTTCTTCAGACCATAGAGCGTAGATGTCTGTGGGTCATAATTAAGGAAATGTGGAAAAAAATAACTTGGTGCCAGTTCCACTGCATTGTCAAAAGCCCAAGTGTCGCCGTCGAGTTTGTAGCTTACAAAGCGCAGCTTCCAAACCTCATTATAGTTGTTGATGCGCGGCTGATAGAAGAACAACTTGCCGTTGCCGTATGCCGCCACCACTCTTTCGGTGATGTAGCCGACCTCGTTGTCGGAGAACACCTCTGTCAGGGACAGCGGGTCTGAGTCGGCTGTGAACTTACTGATGCCTACAGTCGGGGCAGCAGTAACAGCATAAAAAGAGGGAGCTTGCGCTTCCGCTTTTTGAGGATTTGCCGCCGACTGGGCGGCACTTGTGGTTAGGGGATGTAACATTCCGAGAACCATCGCTGTGATAAAAAGCAAAAATCTCTTCATAAGCTACGTGATTTTGATTATTTTTAATAAATATCGGTGGCAAATTTAGCGAAATTAAACCTAAATAACAAACAAATTGCTAAATATATTTTCCGTGTGCGTACGTAAAATATAATCCGATATACTGTTACGGCAAACAATTCAAAATCGTCATAACTCCCAACCCTAAACTCACAAATTTCAATCCCCAAGAACAACTCTCAACCCTCAACTCCCAACTCTCAACTCTCAAATAGCCTGTTGCTCCTTCAGCTCCAGATACTTGTTGAGCACGTTGATGGAGAGTCGTTCGGGCGTGGTGAGCAGGCTGATGATGCCGCGTTGTCTTAGTTTGGAGACGATGAGGCGCTGTTCGTTCACCATCTTCTCTGTTATGACATGCTGATAATACTGCTCCGTGGTCTTGGGCTTGCGGCGCAGGAAGTCGGTCTTCTCATTGTCCACGAAGAAGACAAGGAGGAGGCGGTGGCGCATATTCAGCTGAAGGAGGTAAGGCAGCTGTCTCTCCATAGCCTGAAGAGACGTGAGGTTGGTATAGACTACGAGCAGCGAACGCTTGGAGAGGCGCTGGCTGACCACGGACAGCATGTCGCTGAAGTCGCTCTCGCCGAAACGTGTCTCTTGAGAATAGAGCGCGTCGAGCACCCGTTCCATCTGACCGTGGCGGCGTGACGGAGCGATGAAGGTGTCGGTATGGTCGGAGAAGCATATCAGACCTGCCTTGTCTGCCTTGCGTATGGCTACGTAGGCAAGCATCAGCGAGGCGTTGATGGCATAGTCGAGGAGCGTCATGCCGTTGAAAGACTGCTGCATGGAGCGTCCTTTGTCGATGACAGACACTATCTGTTGCGAACGCTCGTCCTCGTATACATTGACCATTAGCTGATGGCGGCGTGCTGAGGCTTTCCAGTTGAGCGACCGGTAGCTGTCGCCCTCCACGTATTCCTTTATATGCTCAAACTCCGTGTTGTTGCCAGCGCGACGTATGCGCTTTATGCCCATTTCCGTAAGGCGGTTGTTTATGGCGAGAACCTCATACTTATGGAGCATGAGATAAGAAGGATAGACCTTCGTGTCCGTTGGTTTGCAGCACGTGAAGCGGCGCTCCACGAGGCAGAGCGGTGACGAGGCGAACACGCGGATGTGTCCGAAACCGTAAACGCCGCGTCGGGTGGGGCGGAGGCTGTAGACTACGGTCTTGGCTTCACGGGCTGCAAGGCGCAGACGGAAGCTGATGTCGCGGCGCTGGAATACGAACGGTATCTCGTCGATGATGTTAAGCCGTAAGCCGAACGGACAGTTGCTCTCCACGCGCAGCCTTATCTGATTGTCGTCGCCGTTGGAGAGGCGGTCGGCAATCTGACGGTAGGCTGAGATGTGCCGGCGATAATAGAGCAGCACGATGTCTGCCGCCGTGGCTATGAAGAGCAGCCACATGAGCGTCCTGCCCACCGCATAGAGCGGCGGGAAATAATTGCCTGAGGCAAGCAGGATGATTGTTGCCACGGCGATGGCATAAAATCGGTTGGTCAGAAACATACCTTATACGTTTTCTTTATTTCGGCACCTCCACCTTATCTATAAGCTTATGTGCCACGGCTATGGGCGTGAAGCCCTCCATCTCGCTCTCTGCTGTAAGCTGTAGGCGGTGCTGCATGATGTAAGGTGCCACGGTCTTGATGTCGTCGGGCACCACGAAGTCGCGACCTCCTATGAGGGCGTACGCCTTGGCGCAATTGAGCATTGCCACCGAAGCACGCGGCGAACAGCCCACGTACACTGCTGCCGACTCGCGGCTTTCGCCCACTATCTGCGCTATGTAACGCAGCAGCGAGGGGTCCACCACCACGCTGTCCATCATCTTTCTCAACTCCGTAAGCTCCTCCTTCGTGATGATAGGCTCCACGTCCTCCAGTCGTGCGAAGGACGTATGCTCGTTGTGTCGGCGCAATATCTCCACCTCGTCGTCCAAGGAAGGATAGCCCATTGTTATCTTCATCAGGAAACGGTCGAGCTGTGCTTCAGGCAGACGGTAAGTGCCTTCCTGCTCTATCGGGTTCTGGGTGGCGATGATGGTGTATACGTCGCCCATCTTGTATGACGTGCCGTCTATGGTGGCCTGTCGTTCCTCCATCACCTCGAAGAGTGCAGCCTGCGTCTTGGCCGGTGCACGGTTTATCTCGTCGGCGAGGATTATGTCAGCGAAGGCAGGGCCGGGATGGAAGCTGAACTCCTGCGTCTTCATATTGAACACCGACGTACCCAGAACGTCACTCGGCATAAGGTCAGGCGTAAACTGTATGCGTGAGAAGCGAGCGTCGATGAGGCGCGACATCAGACGGGCGAGGAGCGTCTTCGCCACTCCCGGTACGCCCTCCAGCAGTACGTGTCCGTCAGCTATTATACACGTGAGAAGCATGTCCACGGCTTCTGTCTGTCCGACAACGACGTCGGCTATGCGTTTTCTTACCTCGCCGATTTTGGCGGCAAAGGCAGTAAGGTCAGTTCTTGTTTCCATTGTCTTTTTAGTTGTTTCTGAATGTTTTTCAAATTCTTTCCGTCAGGTCATTGATGGTGTCAATGGCCCACTTCATTTCCTTGTCGTCAATGTTGCCCTCCGTACAGTAGTCCATTCGGAGTCTTTTGAGTATGTCCTCCACCTCTTTCTCTTTCATTCCCGTCCTACGGGCAACGGTCGATACGGTGTCGTCGCTTAGCACATTCTCGAGGATGTCCACAGCCATCGTTGAGCGGATGCGCTCTGCGAAGAAGCGTGTCTTCTTGCGTACAAGGTCGGCATTGTCGGCACGCTGATAGTAGAGGGTGCCTATAAGCTGCGCAAACTCCAGCGAATGATTCTTTGGCGGCGTTATTACTGGTATGACGCGTTGGCGGCGTCTGGCCTTGAAGATGAAGAAGAGAAGGAGCGTGAAAGCCGTCAGATACCATGCCTCGCGCAACGGTTTCCGGCTCAACACGTACCTCATGGGCGACATCTTGGCGTCGTAACCGTCATAGTCTGGCGAATAGCTTGTGGTGCGGATGACGGGTCGGTCGCTTATCTGCGTCATCAGTCGCATCGTCAGCGGTGACGACTCCTTTGCCAATACGCCGTAATTGGTAAATAGATAAGGCATGGTTACGATGGTGAGCCTTCCTTTCCCCACTTTCCTTGTGACGGCAAGATTCAGGCTTACGTCCGCGCTGTCTTTCTCCGTAAGGCGGAATCCGTCATAGCAGTCGACTGCTGTCACCTCTTTCATGTCCTTGTTTTCCTCAAGCAGTCTCTTCTTTATATAGTCCAGCGTTGCAGGGAAGTACGGACTGTTGTCGTAGCGTAGATTTGTTCGGATGGTTCTTTGGGCAAGTACGTCGTAACTTACTTTGTCCTTACGGCTGTCGTCCGTGATAACCGTTCCTGACATCATGTCTGTATACATACGATAATCTCCTTGCGGGTAAAGGCTGTCCGCATCCCAACTCACCGTGGCGTAAGCGTTCTCTTCCTTGTTTCGCAGTCTCATCTTCAGGCGGCGTATGTTGAGGTACGTGAAGTTATAGGCGTAAAGTCCGTAGTCGTAGGCGAGGATGGAGTCGGAGTAACAGCCGTCTTGCGTGTCGCAATACGCCATCATCACATGACAGCCGCCTTTCAGCAGCTTTCTCAGTGCACGAATGTCCATCTCGTTGAAAGAGATATATTCTGTTGCGATAAGTATGTTCTTATGTCTGTCGGCTGTGTCGGCAGCTATCTGGCTTAGTGTCTTTCGCTTTGCCTCGTAACCACGTGGCATGGTCTGCGCCATTACGCTGTCAAAGACATAGCATCCGAGAGGTTGGCGGTCGTTCGGATGGAAGGTGGCTCTCCATGTGAAGTTGCGAGGCATGCGCTGCCCTAAGACGAAGCAGACGATTATCATCACCACTATACCTATTATATATAAGCGCGAACTCTTCATGCCTTGCCTCCTTTCTCGTCAGCCGACGTCGTAGTGGCTTCGTTTCTCTCAGTCGTAGCTTCGTCTTTCTCAGCCTTGGCTTTGGCTGCGATGTCCGCCTCTATGACACGGTTGTCCTCTGTCATCTCGTCCGACATCTCCTCAGTTGCCTCAAAGCCTCCGTATCTTATGCGTACGAACACCATTGTGGCGTGTCGCAGATGATGGTCTTTATATTCTGCCACGTACTGCAACGGAGTCTTCGACGGAATCCAATGGATTAGGTCGGCGTCGCTCAGCGCACGCAGCGTCTTGAGGTAAGTCAGACGCACCACCTCACGATAGTCCTTTCGTGATCGTGCTTTGGCGATGGCTTCGTCAAAGCGTATGCCGTAGATGGTGTCTTCCTCGACGGTATAGTCTGTGTCCTGCTTTTCCTTGCGGCGCAGACGCAGCAGTTCGGGGTGGCGATAGAAGGTGACGCCGATGATGGTGGCGATGGCAAAGAAGCCGAGCACGTAAATCACAGCCTTGCCCATTCCGCCCACATACAGACTGCCGAACAGTTCCTGCAAGAGCGTATCTATCTGGCTCGCCAACCAATCCATCAGCGAGAAGTCAGAACCCTTAAACTCCGAGTCGTAGCCGTATTCGGGTTGGGTGCGCCATTGTGCCAGGCGGAGTGAGTCAACTATGAGTGTGTCGGTCATTGTTTAAAAATTGTCTTCGTTGGTGGCGGCTTTATCGAAGTCGTCGAAGTCTTTATCTTCGTGGTCAAAGTTGTCGATGTCGAGAGCGCTGCATGCATGTCCGTACTGATAAGCTATGGCAATGAGTAATGCAGAATAGCCTACATAACAGACGTAAATATAGAGAAGGGCTGACAGATAAGAGATGAGGCTGAACCATGTGGAGTTTACGAAAGAAAACCCGTCTGAGTTTTCTATCGCCAAAAAAGCTTTTGCCATAGCCGTCAGCATATAAGGAACGGAGAGAAAACCGCAAATGACGTTTGTGATTAAGCCGACGACGAAAGTGATGGCAACGATGCCGCCCCATGTCTTGAATCCGTAGACAAAGGCTTTGCGCATTCCTGCCCAGAAGCCGATCGGCTCAAACGAATAGACGGGAATCAGCAGCATGGCAGGCGGAATCAAGGCGACGAACCATGCGAAGAGTATCATGAATACTCCGATGTTGGCAGCCTGAAGCACAGCTATGATTGCTACCACCAGTAATATGTTTACGACGAAGAACAGCATGAATGCCAAGACGCTCTTCCATGCCGCTCCCATCTGTCGTCTTGCGTAAGGCAGAAATTCCTTGAACGTCATTTTCGTGAGGTCCTCATTTACGGGCGTGCCGTCCTCGTTGGTGGCATGATAGAGCTTCATAAACGCATAGACAATGCTGATCAGGAACAGCGAGGCTATCATACCCAATATCATCGTTGCGCCGTAATTGAGTCCGAATCCGGCGAGTATGCCCATCGTGTCGTCGCTGTCGGAAGCGAGTTCGCCGTACATCATGGATGTCAGGTTGTTGAGGCTAAGCGCCTGTATGGCGCAGACGGGCAGAATGGCGATGGTGAGCATCTTCAGCAGCGGACGCCAGTTGGCTGTGATGAAGTCGGTGGTGTCGCTGAATTTGTCGCTGAACTTTCTGCGACGGAAGAACGGAGAAATCTGGTGTTTGATGAATCCCATGGTCTTTATGTTTTTTATTGTTTGTTACTATATAGATAATGTGGCAGCACAATGTAATATCCCACTACGAAAGCGAGTGAGAGGGCTATGATGCCGAGCCTGATGCTGAGCGCCATTTCGGTGTGGCGCGTGATGTAGCCTTCGATGAATCCAGCCACAATGAAGACGGGCACCGTGCCCACCACAATCTTCAGTCCGCGCTTTGCTCCGCGGCGGAAGGCGTAGAGGCGCTTGTATGTACCGGGGAACAGCCAGCCGTTGCCGATGGCAAGTCCGGCAGCGCCAGCCACGATGATGGCTGAAATCTCGAGCGTGCCGTGCTGAAAGACAGCCACGAGCGACTCGCCCAACAGTCCGTGCTGCGCAAAGAACGCCTCGAAACATCCTAACATTATGCCGTTATAGAAGAGCATTATGGCTGACATGACGCTCGTCAGCAGTCCGAAGGCGAAGATGCGGAACGCCACGCCGATATTGTTAAGCGTTATGCCCATGAACATCGAGCTTTCCGAACCGCCGTCATACACTGCCATCGGCGTGCCGTTGCTGATGTTGTCAAGCGTGCGCTCCACATACCAGTCGCCGAGGATGATGCGGCAGAAGTCGGGCTCGGCAGCCTGCGACGCTATGCCGATGAGCACGCTGACGATGAAGATTATGAACGAGGCGAGCAACAGGCGCCGCTCCTCATACATCGTCTTCGGCACCTCGCGCGTCCAGAACGTCAGCATGCGCGACCGCTTCTCTCGCTTGTTCCTATAGATGGCGTTGTGTAGGACAGCCGCCAGATTGTTCAGGTAGAGCGTGATGCGTGCCGAGGGAAAGTGAGTGTAGGCGAAGGCGAGGTCAGAGGTTATTTCGGTGTAAGCGTCGGCGATGTCGTCGGGCGTTTCATCCGACAGGTCCTGCGCCATTATCTCCACATGTTCCCACTTTTCTATGTTTTTCTGAATGAAGGCCAGTTCGTTCATTGCAATGTGATGATAATTTGTGGTTAATGAGTGGACAAATTTAAATAAAAATATTAAATTTGCAAACAAAAAGTAAAGAAAAATGTCAGATATAACTACTGGAAACTTTGTTTGCATAGAACAGACACCAGCCACCATCGGCGATCGCATCTTCGCACGCATCATCGACGCCGTTGTTTTGGTGGCTTACACTTACTTTGCCTTATTCTTCCTGGACAAATCAGGCATTGGTGACGACACGTTCTTCGAGGTGCTTTGCGTAATCATCCTCTTGATGCCCATCTTCACCTACACGTTTCTCTCCGAACTGCTGTTTGACGGTCAGACGTTAGGCAAGTATGTGATGAAGACGCGTGTGGTGATGGCTGACGGATCGTCGCCTACGTCAGGTGCCCTGCTGTTACGCTTTGTCTGCGAAATCGTCGACATATACATGGGCTGTATGGGTCTTGTGGTGATAATGTGTACGAAGCGTCGTCAGCGTCTCGGCGACCTCGCTGCCGGTACGATGGTTATTCGGCAGGAGGATATGTCGCGTATGCGCATCTCTCTCAGCGAGTTCGACTATGCCCGCCGCGACTTTCGTCCCACCTACGCCACAGCCACAAAGCTGAAGCCACGTCAGGCAGACATCATCCGCCGTGCCGTAGCTCCCGACTCGAAGATTAGCGACAAGCGTCTTGACGTGCTTGCCGCAAAGGTCTGCCGGGTGCTCGCTCTGCCGAAGGACAGCCAGCCCGCCGACAGCGCAGACTTCCTCCGCACCGTCCTTAACGACTATATGTATCTGAAGGGAAGTGCAGGTGTGAAGGAAGTCTGAGAATAATCCTACAACAGCTCTTACATTGTTCTGTTTATTACCTCTTGGTCGTTACGTGAACCTTTCACTTTCAGATTCTGATTGAACAGGCTGTATGAGAGCGACAGGCTTATTCCGCGCATGTCGTTGCTGCCGTATGTGCCCTCGCGTGTGTTCATATAGCGATAGTCCAAGTTGTTATAGTTGGCTTTGTGCAGGATGTCCGTAAACGTCAATGAGATGGAAAGACAGTCATCGAGGAGATTTGCCTGCAATCCTGCCATCCAGTTGTTGGCGGCTTTCTGTACGAGGTTCAGTCGTTCGTTATAGCTTTGAAAGCTGAAGTTTGTGAATGCCGTGAAATGTGAACTGATGAAATAGCTCAGATTGGCGTTGCCTGAGCAGCTTACTTTGCTTGCCTTGCACTTCTTTCCAAGATATTCATAGCTGAATCGTGGAATTTGCATGCTTGCCGTTCCGCTGAAAAACAGCTTGCCGAATGATTTTCTGTATGAAGCGAATATCTGATATGAGTCAGAATTGTTCATGTTCAGTGGCGTCTCGCATACGATGTCCGTGTTCTGGTCCGGGTTGTATGTCACGTTGCTTATCTCGTTGGTTGTGTGACTATATATAAACCCGAGTGTCAGGCTCTTCCATGTTGTGTAAAACGAATAGGTGTCCGTATAGCCAGGTAACAGCTGTGTGTTGCCACTTGTGTATGACAGTGAATCCTTGTATACGGAGAATGGCACCAGTCCCATATATCCTTGGCGTTGTATGCTGCGGTTATAATGAGCTTGGAAACGCAGACCTTGCTTTGGTGTCCATATTACAGATGCTGAAGGCAGAAAGTCTGATGTGTGTCGAGCGGCTTTATAGCTGTTGCTTTTCGTGTCAATGTTTATTTTGGTGTCAGAATATTCATAGCGTCCGCCGATGCTTGCCCATACGTTCTTCCATGATCGTTGTAAGGTCAGGTATGCGGCAGAAACATTGTCGTCCAGAACCTGATGGTTGGATTGTTGGTCGTTTGTCGCCATCTTGTTGGACGTGGCGTAGTGGAGAGAATGGTGTGTGTTATAGTATCTTCCTCCAGTCTCCGCACCTATTTTGTATGGCAAAGCGAAATTATACGCCAGGTTTACGGTAGCAAGATTGTATTTGCCATCGTTATTGGTAAGTGAGTAGTTGTTGTATAGTGTCTGCCTGTTTGTCTCGTCGCTTGTGTATTTTGTGTCATTGTCAATGATGGAATAGTCGGCGGATAAAAACAGGTACGAGTTTTTTCCCGTCTTTCCGGCATAAGACATAGAGAAGGTGTTCTGGTTGGAGAGGTTGTCTTCCTTCCTTATCACATCCGTTAATGTGGTCTTGGTCCTGTCTTTGTATGTCAGCGTCTCGGTGTCGTTTGTGTGTTCCTTTTCGTGGGCATAGTTGTATACCAGACTGAGCCTATGGTTGGGGCTGAAGTTTATGTCGTTGGCAAATGTCACCGTATGAGAGAACGACCTCATATAGTTGTTATTGCTCTCGTCCGAGCGGAAAGTGTAGTCGGGGTGAGCGATTTCTGTAAAATAAGTTTCCTTGTTCAGGTTGCCAAACGTCGCATAGTCGTATGTCAGGCTGGATGTCCATACTCCTTTGTTAGCCTTGAATTCGAACGAGGGGTTCTCCGACACCTTGCGCTTGAAGGTTGCCGTATTGTATAAGTCGAGCGAAATGCGGTCTGTAAGAGGACGGATGGTGATGATGTTGATGACGGCATTCGTGCCGGCAGGATATTTTCCTCCCGGCTCACGCTCTATCTCTATACGGTCGATGTTGCTGCTTTTTATGGTCTTGAAAATATCCTGTGATGTCACCTCGCGTCCGTCCACATAATATTTAGGCGCACCTTTTCCCACCACCTCATACATGTTCGGTCCCACAGTAGAGATGCCCGGTGTGGCAACGAGCATGTTGCCGAGGTTGCCCAGCTTACCAAGGTAAGAGCCTTTCACATGCACGATGTCCTTGCTGCCTTCCGTTTTTATGATAGGGCGGCGGGCAGTAACATGCACCGTGTCAAGTTTCAAGTCATAACGAACGGAATCTTTGTCTGTTTGGGCATTTGCCATTATCGGCATTATGGAAAGGATACTGGCTGAAAGCAGAGTGCGTCTTACAATGATATTCATAAGCAAAAGTTTATCGTTAATATTCGACTGTTTGGTGTTTAAATGTCGCAAATTTACATATTTTTGTAATACCATGCAAGCTTTCCCCCCCCCTATATTTTTGTAAAAAGATATGAAAGGAGCCACAAGTATAGTTTGTAGGGCGTGATTATGGGCATGCTGTCCGTTACAATATTTGCATTTCTAATCGTCAGGAGTGCGAGCCCGGCGCACAACAAAAGTAAGCGTATCCGCGATGCTAGTATATACATGTCAAAAAAATATCGCTCAAGC
>OIYY01000030.1_pt1 | contig 107374 bp, 114 predicted proteins | sample 1588341 | NCBI WGS metagenome assembly OIYY01 (sample SAMN03283287) | human gut metagenome | biome: human-associated habitat; material: feces | host: Homo sapiens | place: Peru | collected 2012
GTTCAGGATGCTGAATACCTCTTGGCTCCAGGTGCTTATATCTGCAATGGCAAGAAGTTTGTCATCAAGTAATTCAACTTCCGTACATACGAAAGTTTAGTTAAGTAAAATGTAAATATATTTTATGTTTAGTTAATTGTTTTTTTAAAAGTACTATTATTAAAAAATGGGGATTTTTCCGCTGTCAGCCGGATAACTACCCTGAAAGGTGCTTTAAATTATCTTTTATGATTTCTATCAGCCTCTGTATGATTGTAAAAAATGAAGAACGGATCCTGGCAAGATGTCTGGACAGCGTAAAAGATCTGGTGGATGAGATCATCGTCGTGGATACCGGCTCTGCGGATGCGACCAGACAAATCGCACAGATATACACGGATCGGGTTTATGATTTTACATGGATCGATGATTTCAGTGCAGCGAGGAATTTTGCTTTTTCCAAGGCAACTTGTGAGTATATTTATTCCGCAGATGCGGATGAGGTTCTCTCGGAAGAGAACCGGGCAAGGTTTCAGGTGTTAAAAGAAACGCTTCTGCCCGAAATTGAAATTGTACAGATGAAATACGGCAACCAGCTGCAGAATGGCACGGTATATAATTTTGATGAGGAATATCGTCCGAAACTATTCCGGAGACTGCGAAGCTTCGTATGGGAGGAGCCAATCCATGAGATGATCCGGTTGGAGCCGGTGATCTATGACAGTGATATTGTCATTACGCATATGCCGGAGCAGAATCATGCAGGCAGGGATATTGCCAATTTCCGTAAACAGATCGCAGCAGGAAGACAGCTTTCCAGAAGGCTGTACGGAATGTATGCAAGAGAATTGTTCCTGAGTGGAGCGGACAGGGATTTCCTCGAGGCAGAGAACTATTTTCAGACGCAGGTGGCTTCACCGGACAGAAGCGGAGATGAGATCACGGAAGGCTGTTGTGTGGCAGCAAAAGCGGCAAGACTGCGGGGAGATGCGGTGAGCTTTTTCAAATACACCTCGAAGGTGATCGCCGGAGACGGCTGCTCGGAGATCTGCTGCGAATTGGGGCATTTCTACGAAACATCCGGGGACTTGGAGGAAGCGGTCATCTGGTATTACAATGCGGTATATGAAACGCAGCCGGTACTGGCACTAAGGACTTCCGGGGCAGAACCCCTGGAGGGACTGGTCCGATGCTATGATCGCCTGGGACTTTCGGAACAGGCAGCAAGCTATCGGGAAGAGCTGAACAGCAGGAGTGAGGAGTGAAATTATGAAATGGGAAGAAAATGTACGTAAGGTAGTTCCTTATGTGGCAGGGGAACAGCCGAACCGGGCCAATATGATCAAATTAAATACAAATGAATGCCCGTATCCTCCCGCACCCGGAGTGCGGAAAGCGGCGGAAAATATGGAGAGTGCAGCACTCAGATTATATCCGGATTCAAATGCCCAGCCGCTGGTGGATGCCCTGGCAGCATATTATGATGTAAAACCGGAGCAGGTATTCGTGGGAGTCGGTTCGGACGATGTATTGTCTATGGCCTTTATGACTTTTTTTAACAGTGGTAAGCCGATTCTGTTCCCGGACGTCACCTATTCCTTTTATGATGTATGGGCAGATCTGTACCGGATCCCATATCGCACCTGTGCACTGGATGAAAACTGGCATATCCATCCGGAAGATTATAAACAGCCTAACGGCGGTGTCATCTTCCCGAATCCCAACGCTCCTACCGGCGTAGAGGAATCTCTTGAAACAGTTGAGGAGATCCTGCAGGCAAATCCGGATGTGGTAGTGATCGTGGACGAGGCTTATGTGGATTTCGGTGGCAAAAGTGCACTGCCGTTGCTTAAAAAATACGAAAATCTGTTGGTCGTTCAGACGTTTTCCAAGTCCAGAGCTATGGCGGGAATGCGTATCGGCTTCTGCATCGGCAACGAGAAACTGATCCACTATCTGAATGACGTGAAGTTTTCCTTTAACTCCTACACCATGAACCTGCCTTCGCAGGTAATGGGCGTGGAAGCAGTGAAGGATGATGCTTATTTTAAAGCAACCACGGCTAAAATTATAGCTACGAGAGAACGGGTGAAAAAGGAACTGACAGAGCTGGGATTTACTTTTCCGGATTCCCGGGCCAATTTTATATTTGCCTCCCATAAGGAAGTTCCGGCAGAAGAATTGTTCCAGGTGCTTCGCGGGGCGGATATTTATGTCAGACACTGGAACAAACCCCGCATTTCCAACTCTCTGCGTATCACGGTCGGTACGGATGAGGAAATGGACCGTCTGATCGCATTTTTGAAGGAATACCTTCAGAAGCGGGCATAATGAAAAAAGTAGAATGAAAAATTAAAAGAATTGGAGTAAACACATGTTAAAAAAATATTTGATGATTTTATCACTAATATTTTAAACAAAAGACCATCTCAAGGCAAAAACCTCAAAGGCTTATCACCTGATGAATTGTTTAATCAAGAATTCACAGAAATTATTACACCATCTAAAGATGCTTTGAAACTATTCTGCATGAGAACATCACGCAATTTCACAATCGGAAGAAACGGAATCAAAGACAATTCTTTAGGTATAACTTACTGGAATGATTGGCTAATCAGCTATACAGGTGAAAAAGTTTACTTGAGGCGTGATATCAAAAACTACAAAGAAGCTTGGGTATTCAAGTTAGATAATGATGAATTTATCGGAAAAGTTTCTGCCGTTAAAGCCGTTGCCGCATTACACGCTGATAAAATTTCGAAAGAAGAATTCAAAGAAGCAATGTCGATAAAAAAACGTAATCTCAAAATTGCTAAAGAATACATTAAACAAACAAGAGAAATTTCACTTGAAGAACAATGTGAAAACTACAAATATGCTTATGCAACTCTTGAAAAAGAATACAATAAGCCACAAATTTCAAAAATGGCTAATACAAATATGGACAAAGCCGTTCGTAAGAATAAGGAGATGGAGTCTCGTGGAACACAAGATTTGTCAATGTTTCTGGCAGAATCCAAAGTACAAGAGCATCCTCTGTATTTATTTGAAACTGACAAAATCATTGAAGAAAAAATGAAGGAGGTTGCTAATGGATATTAAAACCGAATTACGCTCTCTGATGGAAGCAAAAGGCTTTAGTATGGGCTTTGTATCAACTGCAACAGGAATTGCAAAATCTACAATAAGTATGTGGATGAACGATACCTATAAAGGAAAAATTGATAAAATTAATGACAAAATTAATAATTTTATCCAACGTGAAAAAGAACGCTCTTTGAACGAAGAATTACCTTTTGTTGATACATCAATTGTAGGCTACATCACAGAAATCGGACGTGTTTGCCATACAACAGGCGGTATCGGAGTTTGTGTAGGTAAAGCAGGACTCGGTAAAACCGTAGCGGTAAAAAATTATACAAAAGAATTCTTGGATTCAATCCTAATAGAAAGCGATTCCGGCTATACAGCTAAATCACTTCTACTTGAGATTCACAAGCGTTTAGGATTAAGTTCTAAAGGCTCAGTCTACGATTTGATGGGTGAAGTAGTTAACAAATTAAATAATTCAGGCAGATTACTGATTATTGATGAGGCTGAAAATTTACCATACCGAGCATTAGAAATTGCTCGCAGAATCCACGACAAAACAGGTATCGGAGTCTTATTGGTTGGTAGAAATATTTTGTACGAAAACTTGAGAGGATACAAAAATCAATATGACCAACTTTATTCAAGAGTTAAATACTTTAAATCATTAAGCAGACTGATGTTGAGCGATGTTATTGATTTATTAAAAGCATCAAATCAGAATCCTGCTCTAGCTGATTCATATTTAAAATATTCAGATGGTAATACAAGAAAATTAGACCATTTGATATCTCACAGCATCAGCATTGCCCACGTAAACGGTAAGGCTGAGGTCGATGATGTTGTGATTAAAAAGACTTCTGAGTTATTGATGGCATAGGGGGAAATAAGTATGAAATTAAAGGTTTTGGAATTCCGACTCGAAACTTGGTTATATATTTTAATAATATTCCTCGCCATTTTTAACTTGGGAGTTCAGTTTGGAATAATACAAGGCAAGCAATTGCTAAAACAAGAATTGGAGTCAAATTATGGTATCATCATTCCAAATTAAGAAAATCCACACCCTCAAAAATTTGTTGAGTATTAATAACGATTTGTACATCGATATGCTTATGAGTTTTGGTGTTCAATCCTCTAAAAATCTGACATTTACCGAAGCTAATATCTTGTTGGAAATTTTGGAAGAAAAAGCGGTTGCTCAAAACCTATGGGTTAAGCAGCCTAAAAAATACGAATCACTAAAACGCAACGAAAATATGGCATCAAGCGCACAACTTAGAATGATAGAAAGTCTTTGGCGTGAAATTGCCTACATCAACAATGACAAATTTTCTAAAAGCTCATTGAGAAAATTTTTGAAAAACAAATTTAAAATTGACGACATAATGTTCCTGACTAAAACAAAAGCTACTAAAGTTATTCAAGGCATTATGGCGATTAAAAAAAGTATAAAAAAGGTGTAGCTACCCTTTGAAAAATAGAAAAAAAGAAGGAGAAAACAATGGAGATGACAATGGTAGAAAACAACAAAATGGGAAATCAGTTCTTTGGTGAAATCGAAACAGAAGAAAAGGAAACAAAAACTAAAGAACAAAGCTTTTTAGAAGAAATCCAAAATATGGCTAACAAAGCAGAAGATGCTTTAGCACAAGCAACTTTTCAATTAGGACAAGCGACTCTTGACCCCGATAAATGGAGCGAAAGAAATGTAAAAACACTTGAATGTAACATTTTGAAAGCAAAAGTAAAATTGCTTGATGACATATCATCAATTTTTATTGATATGTTTAATCCTGAAATTGCGTAGGTCGAAACGGTTGGCTATCTTCTTGGTTGCCGGCGTTAAACGGGTATCGCTCACGCTTTCACCCTCTGCCGGCAATCCGCCAAGCTGACCGTCTTAGAGTAAGGCTCTAACTGATGAGACCAAATTAGAAGAGGACTGATATGGATTACAAACCTTGGATGGATTCTATAACTGTTGAAGATTTACCGAATGACGATTTAAAATTCGTTGCGGTAAATGCAGGAATGAGATGTGCATTAACCCTAATTTTGAGCGTACCGGGGCTTACCGTTAGCATACCTCGGAATGCTTTAAAACTGGTAAAAGAACGTCATATTTTAAACGAATATGACGGTACAAAATTTTCGTTAAACAAATTAGCCGTTGAATGCGAAGTTTCGCAAAGGCACGTTTACAAAATCCTTGAACGGCATTTAAGTTCTACATCTACCCCAAACTCCTAAAACAGTGTATGTCTGTAAATTACATCGTTTCCCACTCCGGCAGATGCCGGAGTTTTTTTATTTGTTTTTTAATTTTTCGATTTCGGCTTGTAATTCTTTTATATACAAAGCCGCTCCGCCTAAAATATTTCTACAATTAGTATAACCATAAGTTTCGTATATATTGCCTTCTTCAGTAATGCCGACTATATATTTACCTTTTTGAAATAATATTTTTTCTGTCATATTTACCTCCTTATGCTTTTAATCCTAATTTTTCAAGTTCTTCATTTTCTAAGTTTTCAATAGCTGTTATTAAATCCATTGCGATATTGTATTTTTTGCCATTTTCATCAACGCAGGTTGCAAATGGGATATTGCCATCTGCATAAACATTTGTCCAAGTGTAAAGTACAATTCCAATTTTTTGTGTGTTCCAATTTAAAACCTTTGTTCCAAATAATGTTCTGTCTAAATCTTTTAAATTTTCTAATGTCATAATTTTGTCCTTTCTGTTTATTTACATTGACATTAATCGAATAGATGCAACGACTATTCAAGTCTATTGCACCTGTTTCGTATCATTCGGACACATTCTAAATTTCGATTTTAACGGCATTTATAAGTTCGTAGTTATTAGTTCCACAAGCATAAAATCTACTTGTTACTTGAGTTAATCCTGCTAGTTTTGCTCCTTGCTTTTCAAATTCAGCTAATATATCAATCAAACTTGCAAACCTAGATGATATAGTAATTTCTTTCAAACCAAACTCTTTGCAATTTTTGATTATGCCTTCAACATCGCTTTCCCATATAACATCTTCAAAATCTAAATTTTCGTTTGTTGTTTCTTGAGTTCTAATGTATGCCCAGTAAAAAGTTCTGTTAATTCCGACATCTTCAAGTAATACATTCATATTTTTAACTTTTTCAATTTTATCGATTGTTTTCATTTTTGTTAGCCACTTATCTGTTTGCTTTTGTACCATCTGAGAATGTTAATTCTTTTACTAATAAATCCCCGCTTGACGAATCTCTTGAGTATTTGATACTTTTAAATCCGTTTTCATCGCTAAATGCAAATCCTCCAACTGATTCAAAAGCGATTCCATACTTTTTAGAAATTTTTTCTAATTCAGTAATAAATTTTTGGTAATTACGTTCTTCTTTTTCTTCTAAATAAATGCCCATCGTTTTGTCCTTTCGTTGTTTTGTTTTACATACACATTAATCACTTTGAATGAGTTTCATATCAACTCATTCAAAGGGTTTTGTATCATTCGGACACAATTAATTAATATCTTCGAACGGTGTTAAAACGGTTTTTGAAGTTCTACTTTTAAATGTTTTTTTAATCGCCTCTAAAGCTTCCTCTTTTGTATCAAAATCATCAGTTGTCGAATATTCATCTGAATTGCCGGAATAATCTAAAAAGTAAACGTATCCGTAAAATTTATTTTTTACATTTTCGTCTCGGTATTCACTATGTAAAATCTCATAATAACCTTTGGCTAATAATGTTGCATCACCTGATAAAATCGGTTTTTCAAAATCTTTGTCTTTTGCCATAATATTTAGATCCTTTTGTTATGTATCACACCTGTATTAATCACTCTTAATCTATGACATATCAACTCATTTGAATCCTTTTGTATCATTCGGACACATTTATTGAATTCTATCGATGTACCATTCTGATTGAACAAAATTATTGAAATTCCAACGCAGGTCGTTATAAAAATCTGCATGATAATCGGTATTCATCGTCATAAACGGTGGCATTAACATATTTTTTTGTTTTTGGTGATTTGAGTAAATTTGAATAGCACAAGCTAATTCATTTTTGAATTTCACTTTAAATTTATCTAAGCTTAATTCTTGCTTTTCATCGTATTTTCGCCTATTGCGTATAATTATTTTCATAAATTAATCCTTTTTATATAAAACCTTTAGATATAATGCCAATTTAGTTTTTCAGTTGTATCTGCGCAAGCCGTAACTTCAACTCCAAATTGTTTTTCGATTTTATCCATAATTTTACACATAAGTTTTTCAACTTTTTTGTCTTCGTAATACCAAAACCAGTAAACTAATGTTATTTCATTGTCATTTGAAAATCCCCATTTTTTAGGGCGGATGTTTGAAGGCTTGCTGGCGCAGATTTTGTTAATAGCCTTTTCAATTTTTGCTTCCAATTTAGCTCTTTGTTCTTGTTCTTTTTTTGTTGTCATAATGTTGTCTCCTTATGTTATGTTCTACACCTGTATTAATCACTCTGAATGAATGTCATATCAAGCCATTTAAACAGTTTCGTATCATTCGGATACACTAAAAGTCGGACTTAAAATCCGACCTTGAATGTGATTAAAAATTAAAATGTTTTTTGTGAAAATAAGTAATATGCAAGTTCTGCCGTCAACTTGTTTTCACAAATAAATGCTTCTTGTTCATCGTCGTATTTTATAAACCTTAAATTCTTTAGAACGGCATACTTAATACTTTCAAATTCTTCCGTAGTGTAATTTCTTTGAATTTTGTAAATTCTTGCACCTGCTGAAATAATCAATACTATCATTTTGTTGCTCCTTTCGTTTTAGCTTTTACACCTGTATTAATCACTCTGAATCAGCGTTATATCAACTTATTAGAATACTTTCGTATCATTCCAACACATTTAAAAAGCTAGAGGTTAACCCTCTAGCTCATATCCCAAAATCTTTCCGATTTTTAGTTCGTTTTTCCAAAGAATGTTGCAATTTATGTACAAGAGTCGGATTTCCCTTTTTGCTTGAACAATGTCATTTTTTAGGCTTTCAATGTACTCGTTTATATTCCTAACCTCCCTTTTGGATAAGCTTTTATCCTCATCACGTTCTTTTTGTAATTCGTTAATTCTACGATTAAACTTACTGATAAGCCTTTTGTAATGGAATTCCTGTTCTTCATATTTGATTCTTTTTTCGTCCATATAATTAAACAAATCTTCAAGTATATTTTTAGGAGTTACGTTCAAATTTTGTTGTAAAAATCGTTTTTCTAATTTGTTATCCATTTTTACCTCTTAATATCCTAATGCCTTCAACACTTTGTTCATATCCTTTTCGGACGGTTTATTATCAATCCAATCGTAAGCTAGACTGTCGTAAAACACGTCTGAATTTTCTACAAAACCAAGCTTTTTAAGAATCTCTAAAGTTTCATCGATGTGAACATTGATTTCATACCTAAGTGCTGATTCTTTCAAATTTTTCTTTGCCATAATGTGTTCCTTTCTTTTTTGTTTACACCGACATTAATCACTCTGAATGAGTGTCATATCAACTCATTTAGGTGGTTTTGTATCATTCGGACACATTTAAAAAAGTGGGGATGTTTAGTTCCCCACAATTTTTTTGATTACAAATATTTGCAAAAAGTTTCTTTAAATTCTTCCGCCATGTTTATGTGCTTTTTACAAGCTTCTTCAAAATTGTTGTCATCTGATAAATTAAATGGCTCAGTTTTACGGATTCTTGAGGATTTCACACCTTCTTTATTATGCCAATCAAGTGTACCGAGTGCGGTTTCGATTTCGGTTTTGAAGTTCAACAGGTGTTCAAATTTTATTTTATCGTTGTTTATAAACAACTCTGTAGCAACATAGTTTTCGGTTGCACTAATTGTTTGAACGATTTGCACTCCGCTTTTTCCGATTGATATGTATTGAAAATGTTGTGGCTTGCTATTCATTGGAATTTGCATTTGACTTTGTAATTCATCGCAAACTTCAAAATATTTTGCCCAATATGATTTTTGAATTATTGATGCAGGACTGTTGAGGTTTTTAATCGGCTTTTTCTTGATTGGCGGTTTGGCTAAACAAGTGCAATCCAAGTATCCTTCATCGTTTGGTGTAACTTTAATAACAAAAATGCCGAAATTGTGCATTTGAGAATTTACTTTTTCAACAAAATTCATAATCTTTTCTTTCTCATTTGTAACTATCCAAACGATGTATGATTCATCTTTCATTGAGTTTGGGTTTGTTGGTTCAAATAAATTTAAAAACGATTCAAAGTTTTGTGTAAGTTCAACTATTTTACACAAATTTTCCGCTTTTGTTTTTGTGTATTTTGACACAATGTCAACAATAGCCGTTGGTAATGGATTGTTTGCTACAAATTCTTGAAAATTTGCTTTGCTTTTTAGTGCGTTTTCTACGTTATTTGTCATATAGACCTCCTTTTTATTATTCTTGGTTGTCGGCGTTAAACGGGTATCGCTGCCGCTTGCACCCTCTGCCGACAATCCGCTACAGTCACATTAATCACTCGGTGTGATTGGAATTGGAAGTCTATTGGTTTGATTTCGTATCATTCAGACACAATCACGCTCTTAATTCTTTTGCGACTTCAAGCAAATAGTTCGCAAATGTTTCAATCGCTGAAACACCTTGATTAAAGCAATAATCGTCAAGTTCATTTGGAGTATTTTTGATTTTGTCTTTCAATTTAAACAAACTATCAATCGCAGGCTGAGTGTATTTTGCGAGATTTTCGTATAATTTTGTAATCGAATTAGGGACATTCTTTTTCATAAGTTTTAAAATAAACGGCTGAATAACAAGCCAAATCACATTAAAATCTTTCCAATTTTTAATAATAGAAAAAATGTTCATTAATTAATTCCTTTCTGTTTTTTCTGTTGTAATATGTACCATTGGATTTTATTCCTCAAATAATCGCCAACTCTGTCTTTTGCAAGATTTGGCAAATATGGAAGATATGTAAAATCAATTTTTGTGGCACTTGTTGTTTTTGGGTGGGTTTGACCGAATTCATAATGAGTAAAAACGGTTTTATTAGTTACTGGGATTCCGTATGCCGTACACAATTTCGCAACTTTTGCACACATAGCTTCTACTTGTTTTTGAGTTAGCGGATATTTTGTTTTCTTGTTTTGCAAATTGAATCCATACATTCCGCAACAAGAAACTCCGATACAACCAGTATTTCCTCCGCCACAATGCTTTGCATATATTCCGTCAGTACAATTCAGGTTGTCTTCAGGCTTGTATTTGCCTTTGTATTCTTTTCCGTTTTTATCAAAAAGGAAATGGTAACAATCAAAATTTTGCTCACAAGGCATATTCGCCCCACCAGTCCAATGCAGACAAATTTTAGTTAGTGATGTCATTATTTTCCTCCAACATTGTTTTTTCTATTGATAATTCTGAATATTTGTCTCGAAGTTCGGTGATTTGATTTTGGTAAAATGTCAAATATGGAATCCCATCTTCGTTTGTACCGCCTTCACGCAAGGCTCTGATGGATTTTAGGTCTAATTTGTCAAGTTGTTCTTGAATAGCTTGTTTTTCATCTTCTATTTCAAGAATTCGTTTTTGCACTTCTGTTCTTTTGGGGCATTTTTCTTCTAAGTACCAAAAGTTATCGATTTCAGATTGTTGAACGTTTAATTCAACAAAACTGATAGATTTGTAGTATTCTATATCATCTCCGAGTCCGACATTACACAAGCCTGTTTCGGAGTTTACAATTTCACCGTATTTTAAAACCATATTTATCCTTTCATTGGGTAAAAGTAATAGTTGCCTGAAGTGTAATCGCAAGTTACAACATCGCCTTTGTTGACTTCAAACAAAGAACCTGAGTAAACCCACTTTCCGCCTGAATATCCGCAATGCCCATGAACCATTTTGCCGTTAACGTAAACATATCTTCCGGCATCAATACCATTAACACCGCCATAAACAAATCCGTTTGAGGGTGCTGTGTATGGAATACTGATACCGATAGCTGCGCTGTAGTTTGGCATTCTCATACAACTTTGAATTGCTTTGTTTATACTTGAAAACGAATTATTAATTGCATCCATTTTCTTGGTATTATCTTCGAGTGCATTTAAAATATTTCTAACATCTACCGTTGCAGGATTTACGACACTATTTCCAACGCAATAATATGTATAAGTGCTTGTAGGATTGAAAATATATCCTTTACATTCCCAACTTGCTTGACCTACAACGTATGAGGCAGAATCGGCATCTGCAATACAAAGCGTAAAACCATTCGGCGTACGATTAATAGGATATGATAACCAGTTGTAATCAGAAGTTGATGATGAGCGTTTTTCAACAACTGTTGTTAAAATATATTTAGGAGTTGTTGTATACGGATGCAAAAACGTTATAGCATAAGTGCTGCTACCGCTAACATAACCGCCTTGTTCACACCAACCGTCAGAGTATATTCGACACCATTGATTATTCTTTTCAAATACACCAATAAGTTTTCGTTCATTGATTCTTGGGAGATAAAATTTATTATTTGTTGAATCTAAGATGTACTGATTTGATGTTCCTGTTTTGTTGTAATATGCATCAATTGCATCTTTTACGCTAATATCTGCAATACATCTGTTATCTGTTGATTTACGATAAGTCCACAAAACATTATCGACATCAAAAGTTATTCTTCCGATTTCACCATTGTTTGAAGAATGAACACCGTCTGAAAATACAAGGCGATATTGTTTGTATGGTTTTGTTGCATTTACGGAATATGTTCTCGTTTGATTTAAAGAAAAAGTTTGTGCGGTTTGAGTATTAATTGTATCCCAGTTTGTTCCGTCAACAGTTGCTTTTAAGACCCAAGCTTTTGGATATTCAGGATTTCCTGCATTATCTGCACGCAAAGTATATGACCTTAAAAAAGTTAATTTGTTGTAGTTTATATTAAACCAATAAGTCGACCACAAACCGACAGCTTTAGATGAAACACCATTTACAACATTGTAAATATCTGTGTTGCCTCTTGAATCACTAACGGTAATACCGTTTGTTGTATTAGCCGTAAAACTTGGCAACGCAAAATGTTCTTTAAAATAGTTTGTAGTGCCTTTTTTGTATAATTCCTTAATTTTTGCAACGGCAGTTGGGTAAACATCCGTTACTAAAGAACCGCTTAATGCCCAACCAATCAACTCTTCATTCGTCAATTTGTGTCCAACTGTTTTTGTATCAAAAAGATTGAAGCCTAAATATTCATTCTTTTTAACGTAGGTTGATGAAATATTATTTCCATCCCTATCTGAGATTGCTTTTGATGCTAAACCGTTAAAATTAGCAGCATTAATAGTTGAACCTTTTATTGATATTTGATTATTTTTTCTTAATGTTGTTTTATCACCGGCATTCACTCCCAGTAAATTTAAAACAGAGGTGTTATCAACCAAATTCGATATTGCACCGACTTTAGAAACACCATCACCGTTTCCTACATACAATTCTTTAGTATCTTCGCACCACAAAGGAGTTCCTGAGGAGGCAGATTTTGGTAAATCCGCCTTGTTTCCTCGTTTAAATCTAATAGAACTACCTGACATTAAAATGAACCTCCGTCAACATCGCCGGCATAAACATTTGTAAATTCCAAGCCTGATTCATCACCTTTTACTGACAAAATCTTGCCTGCCTGTTTTGCGAATGTGCTTGGAGTATCTTTTAAATCCAGTAATGTAGTTACTAAATCAGGTTTGTTTGTAACATTTTCCCAAGTTACAATCGCATCTAAATCGTTCAATTCAGATACTTTTACCCACTTTGTGCCGTCATAGATATATTCAGCACCGCCTTTTTCAACGGTTTTGTCACCAGTTGCATTTAAAACTAATGCGTGCAAACCTGCAAACGGAGTCAATTCATCCCTTTTGGCGATAGTTTCAACAACTTGTGCTTCTTTGTATTCGGCAGGAATTTGGCTTGTCGGAATCAAACCGTTAGCATCAAGTGTTGCTAAACCATTGGCTACGGCTTTTTGTTCCGAGATTTTTGTGTTTACAGCACTCGCAAAATCAGTAATTTCCGCAGATGTGTGGGTATGCTCTTTCTCTGCTTTTTGATTCAATAATTCTACTAATTGTGTATAGTTGCTGAATTCTGTTAGCGGTTGATTCTCGCCATTTCCAATGTAGAATTTTTTAGTGTCGGTTGTGTACAAAATTTCTGCAATTGCAGCTGATGTAGGTAGGTTTGCAGACAAACCACGCTTGATTTGAATAGTTCCCATAGTTGTTCCTTTCTTATTTTAGGGGGTAATTAAAACTCTCCGGCATCAATGTTTTCAGCATTATCAACAATACCGTTGCCGTCTTTGTCGTATATATTTTTATCCATTGTGTTGTTATTGCCTGATGAATTATTGCCGATATCATTCGCATCATCTTTAAACGAACCACCGTCAACGTAGTCGCAAGTGTCCACAATTCCGTTGGAATTAGAGTCATACGTTGCAATTTTCATCAAATCTTTGTGAGTATGATTTGAAAGCAGATTAACTACGAATTCGACTGTTGCGGTTTGGATGCTTGTATCAATTTTCAGTTCTAAAATGTCAGGATTAATTGCTTGGATTAAAACTTTAATCCACAATTCTTTTGTTGAACCTTCAGAAACAATCGGTTTATATGTTTCAGGTTGTTTAGCGATTAGAATTAAATTGTTTTTGTCATCAAAAATTCCGACTTCTCGGATATAGAATCTGCCGATATCATTTGGAATTTGTGCTTTTGCAACCAATTCTGTTACTTCTGAAATCTTTGCTCTGTATCTTTCATTGACTAATGAGGTTTGATTTGGATTAGGTTCATAATATGCACCGTTTGAATCGCCAACAGCTATGTATTCCAAATTTAGCTTTGTTCCGTTACTCAAAGCTTTTGTAATCAAATCTAAACCTTTATTTGTAATAATTGAATAGAATTCCATTAAACCGTTAGTTCCTCAAAGGTTATTACTGCACTAGCAAACACCAATTTGTTTTTTGTAATGAGATGCAAAATCAAACATTCTAGAACCGAGCGCACATTTTTGTTTTCGTTAATTAAATCCAAAACTTCTTTTTCAAAAACTTGTTCAAAGATTTTGTCTGTATCAAACTGCACTTTAAAATGATATGGAGCTCCACCGTATTCAAACCATTCGCTAATATTTCCGTTTAGATTTAGTGTTTTAAATATTTCTAAAAGTGCAAATTTTGTACCTTTAAAACGGTGAATTTTGATTGCGGATTTTATCAATGCTCGTTTTTCAGATTCACTTGATGCGTGAAGCCAACCTTCATTTCCCATAATGTGATATTGTTCGGCTAAATGCGGTAACGCACTTGTTGGAACATTATCGACAATTGTTACAAGTACCGCATCTATATTTAATTTCTTGAAACGTTCATCACAAATTTCATCGAATATTTGAAGGTTGATATCATTAATTGGTGCTAAATCATTCATTGGCATACCCTCCAACTGATATATTCCAATTTGTAAGATTTGCCCATTGAGATTCAGATATTTCTATATCATTTGGAGTTTTTAATTCAACTTTAAACACTCCGTAAACGCTGTTTAAAATCGCAATGATTTGTGTTTGAACGACAGATTTACCAAGTTTTGCAGAAAGTGTTGTTTTGTATTCGGATAATTTTTTCTCAATAGTTGCAATTACTGAATCTTTATCTGCATCTTTAAATAAATACAATGTCGCAATAATTTGAAAATCAATTTTTTCAGGAGAAAGAACTTGAACAAAATCTGTAAGTGGTCGAATTTTATCATCACTCAAATAATTCTGAACCAACGCTAGAATTTCTTTTGAAGGATTACCACTCGCAGTTAGCGGATAAATATTAACAACTCCCGGAGTTGGAGATTTTATTGCAACATCTGTTATTGATTGATGTGCAGATAATGTATGATAACGATATGCTCCACGACTTCCGGCATTAGAAAATTTTTCCGGAGCTTGTCGGATACGTTCTCTTAAACTATCTGCATCTTCATCATCCACGCCACCGCTTGAAATTGAAATATTAGCGACATCCGTAACAAAACTAAGCGGAGTAAGTAAATTATTGATACTTCCGATTGCATAATTATTTGAAGTTGCACCTTTTGTTTCGCAAGAAGCCTTAACATCAACGAATAAACTTCCACTCGGTAAAAACACTTCTTCATCGGTTTGAAAAATGAATAATCCGTCTTTGGTTTCTATTTCAGTACCTTTAGGAATAGTTATATCAAAATCAACTGTTTCATCGATTGAAAACCTGATTGTTGCAATTGAGGCTTTAGCTAAAAGTTTTGTTACTCCTAAAGGTTCGCCAATGTGTTCAAGGTTATCAAGATTCGCGTAGCTTAGAAGATTTTGTTTTGCCGTTTCTTGGATATCTATTCGTAAAACTGTTTCACGATATGCTGCAACATCTATAATTAAGCGTTCAATTTGAGCAGGTTGTAACGTTTTGCCTGATTTTTCTTCGTATAATTTTATCCATTCATTTGTGATAGTATCAGGATTTCGTTCGATAAAATTTGGTTCAGGAAGTTGTGTCATACAATAACCTCTGTATATCCGCTTGAACCGTTGTCGTTCAAAGTCCATTCAATTTTTACAATAATTCTGCTGTTATCTACTTCACAACTAACGGATTTAATGGTAATTCTTGTTTCCCATTCGGCAATAGCATCCGTAGTTTCCCTGATTATATTCGGTATCGCTTCGTCAGTCGGATAATCGATGTATTTGTATAAATTCGAACCAAAAGTTGGACGGTGAGGTACAGAGCCTTTTCTTGTCAGCAAAATTATTTCGATACATTGGTTTATATCGTCAGCACCTTCGGCAATTGAGCCGATTACATTAATTTTCGGTTGCCAATCTATGTAGGTTATTTCGTTTAAGTTTGTCATATTTTACATTTTGTTATTGGGAGTGGAAGTCAGACTACCTTGATTTCCTATGTGGGAATGTTGGTTGTAAATATCTCGTATTTCTTGCATTGATGAGGTTTTATCCGATATATCAGAATCTGATTTTATTCCGTTTGTATTAATCAGCACTCCATTGTGATTAATATTGCCGTTTAAATTGATATTTTGAAATGCTACAGTCAAGGTATTCGTTTCTTTATCAATATTAATCAGCGAATTATTATCCAAATTGAGGGATATTTGTTTTTCTGTGTTAATAACAGGAGTATCTTCTGCCGAATAAATTGAACCTAAAACAACTCCATCTTCTGAATTTTCATCCATTAGGCAAACAACTTGTTCCCCAATATCAGGCATTGCATAAAATTTGTCCTTCATTGTTTTTGTTTGCAGAATCGGAAGCCAAAAAGAAGTTGACTCATCATCACCAAATTTTACTCGTGCTTGAACAGAAATTGGATTTATTTGTGAAACAATACCGAATCTTAACATGAAGTTACCTCACAGATTGTTTTGTAGCCTCTGAGTCTATCGAGGACGTGTCTTGCCTGAGTGATATGGTACTTTCCTGAAAAATGACCGATGCCTTTTATTTCGACATTACCTCCTGCAACTAAATTCGGATTTCCGACAATTTCAAAATATCCTTCAATTTTTGTGTCAGCAGTTCCAAGTGCGGCTTTGGCTTTAATTATCGCTTGTTTTTTATCAGAACATCTTGCCGTAATTTTTAAGGTGTCGCCTTTTTCAACTTTTTCATTCCGAGCAGTTGCTTTGAGTGTCTTTTTCTTCTTGGGATCGAAATATGAAACCTCAACGGATTTATATCTTTGGCTTGTTTTTTCTCTGAATGAAAGCATAGAAAAATCGGTTTTATAAAGAATCTGAATAGCTTTAGCATTTTTTAGTTGGCGAACGCTATAAAATACAAGATTATTTTCTGCGATTTTGAAGATGTAACCATATTGTTCCGCAAGTTTTGTCAGAAAAGTTAAATCTTGGGTTTTGTTTTGGGTGATTCTATCGACTCTAACATCTGCAATATCGCCAACGAGTGTCAAATTGTGCTTGTCAGCGATTTCTTTAGCGATTTGTTTTAAAGTTTTGTTTTCATATCCAACTGAATTCTTTTGTCGAAGCGGTTTCTTAATACCCGTTGCCAAACCTTTAACGGTAATAGTATCGGGCGGAGCATTGTATTCCAGTTCGTCAATTTCAAAACAACCGCAATTTAAAAGTTTTTCATCTTTGTAGCCGAGATACAAACGCAAGGAATCACCTTTAGTCGGAAGCCACGCATCTTGCCATTGTTTAGCAGAATCTTCAAACGTTATTTCTAACTCGTCCGATTCGCCATGTTCAACATCAGTATAGCTGATTGAAGTAACATACGGTGATACGTCTTTGGTGATATTTTTCTTTTCATAGAATAGTTCAAAAATTGGGGTTAGCATTATTTAATCTTTCAAATTGGGGATTAAATAATTACTGAATGTGTTGTTAAATCTGAATTAGAACACCATACACTTGACAAATAGAGCTTTTTCGTAAATAATAATAAATGAGTAACCTAGGAAGTTCTTCCTGCACTTAGCATGCATAGAAGCCTAGGTTTTTTTGTTGCTTTATTTTGCTTTAATAGCAAGTTGATTATATAAATCTAAAAAAGAGGATGTGTCTTGAATAACATTTAGATTGTCTTTTGGTAAATATGACAATAATTCTAAAATTTCGTTATACAATTTTAGCGTTTTCTTTGGATATCTAAAAATTTGTTCGTAATGAAATACTCTGTTTCTTAATTTTCTTATTGCATATAATTTTTGAGAAATAACACCAATCGCTTGCGTTTTACTTGGGTAATTAACAAATATACCTTTAAAAAAGTATATTTTGTTCCAAATTTTAGAGTTGTACTTTTTCATACAAAGATTAGTCCAAAACCCAAAATTCAAATTTGCAATTACTCTGCCTGATGTAAGTTCTTTTTTGCTAGATAAACATTCTTTTTTAGTTGTGTTATATGCGCTAATTAATAAATTGTAATCATTTTCTTCTAATAAAGTATTATTAGCAATCTCATCTTCTAACCAAGTTTCAGAAATATGCTTACATAGCGCAGCATTAATAGAATTTCTGAGTATTACTTCCAATGTTGCCAACTCGGGGTATAACGCCTGAGATATTTTTATATTATCCTGATATCGTTCAATAATATCATCAATAGTGTCATCAGAAGAATAAATAAAAGATTCTATTCTATCCAAACTATATGTAGGTATAAATTTCTTAAGTTCCTCGGAATTAATCATACATAGATTATACACTAAACAGCAAATTCAGTAATTATTTAATTTTCAAAGTACAAACGTTTTTTGGGGTTATTTCTTCCAAGGTGGAAGTTCAAATTGTATAGTTTGATTTTCTTCAATTATTGGAATGTTTAATTTTATTCCACTCGATAAAACAGGTGTTCTTTTTACGTCAGGGTTGGCTTTTATTATTTGCTCATACAATTTCGGTGTTTTGTAGAATTTGTTTGAAATTTTGTCCCACCTGTCACCATCAACAGTAATGTATGAATAAAATTCCGTCATTTACGCTTAAATCCTTTGTCTTGACTTTTGTCCTCTTCATCAATTTTTCCTGTATATTCTTTTAACCGAATCTCTACCTGAATTGAAATCAAATCACCTTGCGCTGAAGCTTGTTCGGTTGTTTTTGCAATTTCTTCTATAACAAAAACTCCTACGTATTCACCGTTACCTTTAATAAATTTGAGTGGTTTGGCTTTGTCAGCGACTTCAGTCAGCTTTTTTAATTCTTCTTCAGGCTCACAAAAATTCTTGTGAAAATTTAATTTCAAATTTTCCTGCAACAAATTTTTGCCCATAAATTGTAAAACAGATTTGTTTTCAATCCGCTCGTGTTCTGCGTAATTGTATGAAACCGTTTCTGTTAAACCGTTAAAGTAAGTTATTAATTCAAATTTAATGTCACCAAGTTGTGCAAACATATTTTAATCCTTGTTTAATAAGCCATTCTCAATCTGCGTTCGTTTTCTTGCTTGAAAATCCTCAAAATTTCATCTTTGTGTTGCTTTAACATTTGTGCAAAATCTTCTTTTGATGCAGTTCCTGATAAAGTAATAATCGGATTGTAGTGGATTGTAACAGGGGCAGAATGGTTTTGTGTTACAAAATTTGAATTAGGAACATTTGCTTTAAATCCTGTATTAAATATTCCAAGAGTCTTGTTCATCGCAGAAACTATCGGTGCAGGTTTGATTGTTTGAGCTACCGTTTCAATAATTTTCACTTTGTTTAAATCTTTTAACGGTCCTGTTTTAGCAGGTGAGTGCGGTAAAAAATCTCTAATGGTTTGAGTAACTTTTTTTATTGCATCTGATACTTTTCCAACACCAGACATTATTCCGTTTGCTATCATTGTCGGAATTTTTAATCCGCATTCAAATATTTTTGAAACAAATTGAGTTACTTTAACAATAATACTTGCAATTGCTTTACCAAATCGGACACCCATATTTTCGGCAGCTCCGCCAACATCATCAACAGGCTTGATTATTTGCTTGAACCAATTGATTAAAGTTTTTATCGGGGCAATAATCGGACTCAAAGCTTCACCCATTCGCTTGAATATCGGTAAAACAGGTTGTAAACCTTCAACCAAACCTTGCCACATTCCTTTAAAAAATCCGCTTATCGGTTTCCAATATTTGTAGATTAAAAGAGCTGCTGTTCCGATTGCTAAAGCTATCCAACCAATTGGTGACGTTAGAAGAGTTAAAGAAAACGCTCTAAAAGATACGATTGTATTTTTAATTAAATTAGGAATATTGAAAAATGCCGTTTTTAAATTATTTAAGCCATTAATAAACATTGATGGAACGGCTTTTGCTGATGTTACCACCCAACTTTTTAAAGCAATAGTTGATTCTGCAATATTAGTCAGAAGCGTTTTAAATGTGTTCACAATTCCATATTTTAATTCGGTATCAATTCTTTTAATATCACTAAATAACCCACCAAGTGTGAAAGTTTGAGCAGTAGAAGTTAAGCCGAAGAATTTAAGAAGATTTGCAGAATTTTGAATAAGTACAGGAGTCAATTTTCTTGCATTATTCAAAAAATCACCATAAAATCCTAAAAGTTTACTTCCCATCAGACTTGCAACACCAACGGTTGATGCAATAGCTCCAAAACCGACTAAAGATATCGCAAAAAAGCTTTTTACTTGAGGTGATAATTTACCGAACATATTTATTCCATATTCAGTTAAATCCAAAAGTTTTCCAAATAGAGGAGATATGGCTTCTCCAAGTTCAATTCCAATAGTTTGAGTAAGGTTTTTCATCCTCTGAAGTCTTGCGTGTTCTGTATTGTATTGTTTTTGATAGCCTTCATCAATTAATGAAACACCGTATCTCATTGATTGAAGTGTATCGATATAGCTTTGGCTTTGTTTTGTGGTTAAACCTAAAACAGCGTTGTATGCCATAGTAGAACCAAACAAGCCTAAAATTGCAGAATCATTACCATTTACTTTGTCAGTAATTGCTTTAAACGCATTAACCATACCGCCTGATTTTTGTATTAATTCTTTAAAACTTTTAACCCCTAAAGAATTAAAAACTTTTGCAGAATCTTCGGACTCTCGAGTCATACCTGCAATAGCTGCTTTCAATTGATTGTGTGCCTGTGCAGCAGGTTGACCTGTTGTCGTTAATGCAGCAACTGCGGCTAAATAATCATCCAATTCAATTCCTGCTGCTGCAACTGTTCCGGCAACAGAACCAAAACCTTGTGCAATTCCTGAAATTGTAGTTTTACCGTATTTAACGGTTTTGAAAATCGTGTCATACACTTTTTCCGCTTTTTCACCTTTAAGTTGAAAAGCATTTAAAGATGATGTTACCAAGTCAACTGCTTCCGAAGTCGAGCCTAAACCTGTTAAACCTAATTGTGCAGAACGTTCTAGAACCCTAAACTGCATATCAGCACTAATTCCGGCAGAACGGATATCATACAAAGCAGAAGTTAAACCTTCTAAAGCAACAGGCGTTCTTTTTGCAATTTCTAAAACTTCATCTTTCATAGCACCAAAATTCTCGATATTTGTATCAATCAACGTGGAAACATTGGACATACCTGCTTCAAAATCCGCAGCCATTTTGAGGTTAACTGCACCAAAACCGACTAAAGCACCACCCACAAGCGAAGCCGTTTTACCGAATTTTTCCATTTTTTCGGATGTATCTTTAATTTTTGCTTGCATTTTATTAAAGTCATCATTCGATTTTTGAACGGCATCACGAATAACCTTTGACATCTTATCAAAAGCTACAAGGGTTAATGATACTTTCATTGCTTCGTCTAGCATTCGTCCTGTTCCAATGTGTTTCGACTATTTATTCCGTATTTAATCGCTTGCCTGCACCAATAAATCAAATCATCAATCAGCATTTGAGCAAGCTCCGAATATTGCCAACCTGTAATTTTGCACAAATAAATTATTGTTTGGCTGTCAGGGAGGTTGCTTCCTTTTTTGAACCACCTGTGATTTCTGTTTGGATAGCTAAAACGTCCTCCAAATCCATTTCTAAAACATCTTCATACACGATACTTTGACCATCAATTTCCGTTAGTTGTGCAATTAAAGCGTATGGAATTTCATCCGATGAATTGGAATTCTTTTGAGCATTCAATAAATCAATCCCTTTGCCTTTTTTTATCATTGCAATTTTGCCTGACGGAAGTGTTAATGTTTTTGCCATGTGTAAATCCTTTCTTTTTATGTTATAATGTAGCAAAGGAGAATATAAATGTTTCGATATTTTAGATTTTTTAAGGAATTTTTTATTGACTTTGAATTAAAGGATTTACCAGTTTTGTATTTAAACCCTAATTTGCAAAAAGTTCTAGATAACTATTATAAAACCTCTGAAAATCCAAATGATGAGTTCTTTCGTTGCAGTATACAGGATTACCGTTTGGGAATTAAACATTTGTATAATTCTCCTAGGGGAAGATTTTTTATTTAATTATTTTAAAGTTATTCAGTTCGTTTTGATACCGTTCAAAAAGTGTTCAAAAACCTTTCTATTGAATTTTACGGTCTTGGTTGGTATAAATTATCATTCAATGTATTTTTACAGGTCTTAAAATCGATTTTAAAAATTTTGAGTCATCTTGAGTGTTTCATATTTTTTTCGAGTTGCAATATCTACGGATGAATACGGAACAGAACAGGCAATAAGAGCAAGTGCTAATGCCCAAAATCTGTCTGCGTGTCCGTTTACTTCAGAAGAATCTGCATCAAAACGTATATTCCCTGCTTTGGTTGCAACTCTTCTGATTGAGTGCAAATCCTCTCGAATATCGTGGTCGTTTGGGATAAATACCGATTTATCTTCAAAATTTGTCCTCAAATTGTATGCCATTTCTTCTTTGGATTTGTTGGTGAACATAACGGTCTCGACTCGGTATTTGCCGAAATCTTTTTGTGCTGTTTCAGCGAGTTGCATTCCAATACCTGTACTATCAATACAACAACGTCTTAATTTCGGATGTCTTAATATTGCAGAAATTATTTCGTATTGAATATGAAACGGAGTTTTTTCTAAGACTTTAACTTTTCTTGTGTATTTAGAATTCTCAAATCTTTCCAAACACCAAATTACGGTTAAATCTTTTCTTCTGCCGATATCGACTCCAACATATAAATCACCTTTTATTGTTTCAAGAGATTTAAGAACATCCGTCATCTCACAAGGAGTGATGAGTTCATACGGTAGAAATGCACAAGCTTCGTCTATTGCAACACAGCAATATTCCTGTAACCAAGTGTACTCATCAAAGCAGTTTTTACGTTCTTCTTCAAGCCATTCTTCCTGTTCTGCTTTGGTTGTTTTTCTTCCGAAAATTTTATCAACCAAACCTTCAGCTACTGCAAGTTGAATAGGTGTTTTGTGGTGACTCCACTTTAATTTGCCTCTCTCAACTTGGTCTAAAAACTTGTAATAAAGACAACTTTGACCATTGTGGGTAGAAAGTATCCTCAAAGGATATCCCCAAGTGATACAAGGTCGTGCAGCTTTCCAAAGTTCGGCAGGATTATTGTGGAATGCAAATTCATCAAGAACTACTTTTCCGCCTTTAGAACGAAAACCTTTTGGGTTTGAAGATAATGCGTGGATTTTTGTTCCATTTGAAAACTGGATAACATACGCTTTTATATCTTTTTCTTTGTCTAAAACCTGTTCGCCTAAATCTTTTGCGGCTATATTAAACAAAGTTGCCCATTGTTTGCAGTAATCAATATACTCACGAGCAGCAGATTCATCGGCAGAAGAAAACCAAACGGCAGGTACAATCCGCTTTACACAATCTCTTACATCTTCATAACTTTGAACATACGTTGCTCCTATTCTTCTGGACTTTTCCCAGATTTTTACTTTTGAATTATCGTTTAACCACCGCATCTGATACGGTAAGAAAAATTTAGTTTTCTTCATTTTGGTTGTCATTTGGGGTAATTCCCAATACTTCTTCTTCGATTTGTGCAATCAATTCAGGTGTTAAGCCTCGCTTAATCTCTGTTTTTTCTTTTTGTGCGATTGTATCTTCGTATTTTTTCGATGTTCCAAATAACGGCACAAATCTGCAAAGTGCGTTTAATCTTGCAGGGTCAATTTTTTCTCCGGCATCAATATCTGCTGAAATTTCACGCATAATTTTTCTAGCGAATTCAAATAATTCCTCGTGAAAAGATGTTTTTGATTTCAGAAACGATGCTCGTTTTTTGTCCCACTCGTATTCTGCACGCCAATTGTTGATTGTTTTTCGATTGAGATTCAATTGTTTTGCTATTGCATCCGCAGGAAGATATTCGTACACAAACAGCCTTTCAGCTTCCGTCAAAAATTCTTCTTTTTTACTATTCAAATTCTGCCTCCAATTTTTTAATTTTTTCGGCACAGTTTTTCATCTCAGTTTGAACGGTATTTAAACGGCTTGTGATTGATACGATTTTATCCATATCAAGTAAAACTATTGCTTCATACGGATTCAAAAGCGAACGCAGCAGAAGAATTAATCCTGATGCTTCGGTATCCAATGCTCGATATGTCTTTTTAGATTCCGCCAAAAGTCCTTTTAATTGCAGTCTTTCAATATTCATCTAGTTGACCTCCTTTTTTAGAAGAGGACACCAAAGGTTGTTGTCAATTTTGCTTTCAATTCTTGAAAGTAATGCCGCGTGAAATTGGTTAGTTTCAAGAAGGTCTTTTAGTATTTCAAAATTATTTTGAATAATTTGTTCAAACGCTTTTACTTGTGATTGGTGGTAAATGTACCAAATCGCAAATATGAGCGCAGGAAAACCGATATTTTCTAATAGCGGTTGTAGTTGGTCAAGTATTTCCATATTATTGTCCTTTTTGTTTTTTAAGAAAGAAAGTCGGTTGCAAGAGGCTTGTAAATTCAAGCATTGCAACCTTCTTAGAGGGTAGGGGAGATTTGTAAATGAATTTAAATAAGTTGGAATATCCTCAGTCTAACCTTGTTCAACCACCGTTTCAAATGAACAATGCAAAATTTTTTACATTGAAAAATTCAATGCTAAAAATTTTGTTTTGAACATTTGAGAACCGCATCTAACACAGGTTATAGTTAGAATACTTACCAACAACACAAAAAAATGGAGCTAAAAAAATGAAATATTTTGAAGTTTTTAGAGCCGGAGTCTACCCTCAAGGCAAATTCACTAAAAAAGAAATTTCTCAAATTGCAAAAAACTACGATCCAAAATTCTGCGAAGCACCTATTACAATCGACCACCAACAATCAGGTCCTGCATACGGTTGGGTAGAAGATGTTAAAGCAGATGGTGAAATCTTAAAAGTCGCTTTTAAAGATATTCCTGCCGAATTCGAACAAGAAGTTAACAGCGGTAAATACAAAAAAGTTTCTGTCGAATTATACAGAAACCTTGAAGGTAAAGGTGCATACCTTAAAGCCGTATCTTTTTTAGGGGCTGCAACACCTCAAGTTAAAGGCTTGGAACAAATTAAGTTTATGGAATCCGAAGCCGATACTTTTGAATTCGATGAAACACTAGAAGATATCGATTCATTAAAAAATCAAATCAAAGATTTAGAAAACCAAATAGAAAAATTTAAAGAATCTAATAAAAAATTGGAAACAATTAAATCTTTGAAAGAACATATTTCGGCTTTGAACGATGAAGTAGCCGACTTTAAAGAAAAAGCCGAAGGAAAAGAAGCTATCGAAAAAGAATTGGATAGTATTAAATCAGCAATAAAACAGAAGGAATACGAAGAATTTATCAACAAACAAATTGAAAAAGGTATCCTTGTTCCTGCAAACAAAAATATTTTAATCTCTGTTTTAAAAGAATTGGATAGTGTACAAAAATTTGGCGAAGATTCAACCGTAGTTGCGGATTTTAAATCATTTATCGAAACTCTACCAAAACAAATCGATTTCAAAGAAACCGCAACAAAAGACAAGCTGCCAAATCACAAAAAAGATGGTGTTGAACCGTTTGCCAACGCTGACGAGGATAGTCTTGAAGTATTTAAGGAAGCTAAAGCACTTTCAGAAAAAGAAAATATCTCATTTAGAGATGCTTTGCTGAAATTAAATATTTAAAAAACAAAAAAAAATAAAATAATTTTACCCCAGTATAAGAATAGGAGCAAAAATGGGAAGACTAGAAGAATTACGCATAAATGCGTACCTGTCTGAAGTCGCTCGTGGATACAGTAACAACGCATTCGTTGCTCAAAATTTATTCCCCACGATTTATTCAGAAAAAGAACAAATAAACATTTTTGAATTTAACAAAGAAGCCTTTCAAATCTACGATACAGAAAGAGCAATCCGCGCTAATTCAAACGTAATCGCACCCAAAGGATTCAAAAAACATTCTGCAACCCTCGCCGAACACGATTTATCCTATCCGATTGATTACCGAGAAGAACAAGAAGCCGAAAAAGTCCGACTTCAACTCCACGCAACAAATGTTGTTACTCAAGGTCTACAACTAAAACACGAAAAAGCTTGTGCCGACTTAGCTCAAGATGTGAACAGCTACGCAACCGAAAACAAAATCCTCCTTTCAGGCTCATCTTGTTTTAACCACAAAGACTCCGACCCCCAAGGTGTTGTTGATGACGCAAAAGACGCAGTCTCAAAGAAAATCGGTCAAGACCCAAACACAATGATAATAGGTCAAGATGCTTGGCGTGCATTAAAAAGAAATGCAAGTCTAAGAAGTCTGATTTCAAATAATACAAACAAAATTATTACCCTCGAACACCTGAAAGAATTTTTTGAAGTCGAAAATATTTTTATTGGTAAATCAATTTTTACAAATGAAAAAGGTGAGTTTGTCCGTATTTGGAAAGACAATATAGTTTTGGCATTCGTTCCGAATTTAGGTACATCAAGAACAGAATACGACCCAAGTTATGCTTACACAGTTCGTAAAAAAGATGCCCTAAATATTGACGAATACTCAAAAGAAGGTAACAAAGTCAAGTACATAAGAGCAACTGATATCTACACCCCATTTTTAGTAGGTGCAGAAGCAGGGTACTTAATCTCAAATGTAGTTAATCCCCAATTAACTCGAGAAGAACAAGGATTGGTGAATAATGACTAAAAAATACAAACTCAAACACACACATATTCTGCATAACGGAATATTACGCAAGCCAAACGATATCATTGAGTTGACGGAAGCCGAAGCCAAAAAGCTTGCAGATTTTGTTGAATTGATTCCTGAAAAAACTCCAAAAACTCAACAAAACAAAAATTCAAAACAAAAAAAGACTGAAACTGATAAATCAGATGAAAGCCAAAATGAAAATCAAGACCAAAACTCTGACGAAAATCAAGGAGAAAATGATGTCGAATAAATTGTATAAACCACTCCTAATCGATTCAATAAAAGCCGCAGAAAATATCGTCCAACAAAGATTTATCGGATTTGACGGTAAATACTGCAAATTAGGTGCAAAAGCTTTTGGTATCTCTGATGTTGATACAGAAAAAGACCAATATTTACCGATATCAGTTTTCGGAATCCTACTCATAGAAGCAGGTGGAACTGTTGCTGTTGGTGATAGTATCACATCTGACGATAACGGCAAAGCCATCAAAGCAGAAGGTTCTGCTATCATAAACGGCTACGCATTAGATAATGGAGCCGATTGTCAAATTATACGAATTCTGATAGGAAAGTAGCGGATTTTCGGTAGGGTGACGGCTGCCGTTAGGCAGACTAACCCGCAAGAGTAAATAGCCTGATGAAGTGTAAAAATTTCTGTCAGGAAATTTTGAAACGAAATGAAAGGCTATACGTACCCGAATAATCCAAGACACGATTTAACAAGGATATTGAAATGACAGATTATTGCACGATTGAAGATATAGAAACTCAAACCTCTACCCCTACTCTAATCCAGCTCTCTTCTGATAATGGGCAAGAAGAAGTCAATCGTGTTGTGGTCGAAGAAGCCATTATTTATTCTTCTACGCTCATTGATGGGTATTTGAGAGGGCGTTATACACTACCTCTCAATATCCATTTTCCTTTATTAAGAATTCTTGCAATTGATTTAAGTATCTACCGCCTCTATTCTCGCCGTATGAGAAACGAAATGCCGGAAGTAATCCAAACAAATTACGACAACGCAATCTCAACTTTGAGAGATATTCAAAAAGGTGTGATAACTCTTGAAAGTGAAAGCGATACTTTAGAAACGGCATCTTTTAGTCCAAGTGAATACAAAACAAATAAAGAAATTATTGATAGATTGTTTGGGAAACAAAAGCTAAGTGAATATTAGAGAAATTGAAAATTCTATTATTTCAAAACTTAAACAACATTTCCCTGAAGTTTTAGTTGAAGGATTCCCTGACAAACCCTCAGAATTTATTCTACTCCACCCAATCGGTGCATTACTCGTGCATTATCAAGGCGGAAATTACTCAGAAACTAACGCTATTGCTTTTGTTACCCAAAATTCAAAAAAAGAATTTGCAATAACAGTCGTTACAAGAAATCTGCGTTTTAATGACGGTGCTTACGAATACATTGATAAAGTTAGAGAGTCATTATCAGGTTTTCAGCCTGATGAATGCACAAAACTTACACCGACAAAAGATTACTTCATATCCGAAAATGGTGGAATTTGGCAATACGGAATAAATTTCACTTTGACTACTCAAAATATACAAAATTATTAATTTTTTCAATTTACCCCTTTATCCCTACCCCAATCTGATTTACCCCCTAAAGGAGAAAATATGTCTGCATCCTTTTTACATGGTGTTGAAACCATTGAGATAACAAAAGGCGCAAGAACAATTTCGACAGTAAAAACCGCTGTAATCGGTCTTGTCGGAACTGCGCCAATAGACGAAGTCGATGAAGAATATCGAACAATAAACACACCAACACTCATCACTAGCGATATTGATGCCGTTAAGTTTTTCGGCAAACCTAAAGACGGATTCACTATTCCACAAGCCTTAGAATCAATATTTGACCAAGGCTCAGGTATTGTTTTAGCAGTAAACGTCTATAACCCGCAAAAACACAACTCAATCGATGAAGTCAAATTATCCGATATTATCGGCGGAGTCGATTCTGAAACCTACAAACGTACAGGTTTAAGTGCGTTTGAAGATTGTTATTCATTATTCGGATATTACCCCAAAACAATAATCGCACCAACCTATTGTGAAGATAATTCCGTTACCGCTGCAATAAACAAAATTTGCAACAAAATTCGTGCAATAGGAATCGTTGACGCACCTGTCGGAACGACCGTTCAAGATGCAATTAAAGGACGTGGAAGTGAAGGTACGATTAATTTCAACACCTCATCAGAACGTCTGATTTTATGCTATCCGCATGTAAAAGTATACGATTCTGCAACTGATTCAATAAAATTACAGCCATACTCTCAAAGACTTGCAGGAGTAATCGCCGCAAAAGACGTATCTAAAGGTTATCATTGGTCTCCATCCAATACAGAAATTCAAGGAATAATCGGAATCGAAAGACAACTGACTTCAATGATTAACGATTCAACCAGTGAAGTTAACCAACTGAACGAAGCCGGAATTATGACAATTTTTAATTCCTACGGTTCAGGGATGAGAACTTGGGGAAACCGCTCCGCAGCCTATCCGATAAACACAGACCCAACTAATTTTATTAACGTAAGAAGAACCGCTGACATTCTTCATGAGTCGGTTGAATACTCAATGTTACAATTTATCGACTACCCAATCGATAACGGATTAATTGATTCTATTTGCGAAACAGTAAATCAATTTATCCGAACTCTAATCGGACGTGGAGCTTTGATTGACGGTAAATGCACATTCAATACAGAAAAGAATCCAACAACCGAAATCGCAAACGGTCACATTGTTTTTGATGTCGAATTTATGCCACCGACACCTGCTGAACGCATTACATTTGAATCCTTTATTGATATTGATTTGCTCAAAAATTTAGGAGTATCTTAAATGTATGCAATAGTAAACAACCAAGGCAAAATTGAAGTTTTCTTAAACGAAAATGATGTGTGTTCGGTTTGCAAAAACAGATACAAATGTCCCTTAATCCAAGCAATAAGCAAAGAATACGTTTTCCTCCACTACGAAGAAGTCGAAATCTCTCAATGCGGACTTTTGAAAAAATAACAACCAACAATTTTTTACGGAGTATATATGTCCAACATTCAAATAAATAAATTAACTAACGCCAATGTTTACCTAAACGGCGTAAATCTTTTGGGACGAGCAGAAGAAGTACAATTACCGCAAATTAAACACAAAATGGCGGAACACAAAGCATTGGGAATGGTAGGCTCTGCCGAATTCTTTTCAGGAATAGATAAACTTGAATGCAAAATTAAATGGAATGCACTCTACCCACAAGTTTTAACAGTCTGCTCAAATCCATTCACCGCTTCAATGTTACAAGTCAGAGCTAACCTCGAAACCTATGGAAGCACAGGTAAAATTGAAGAAGTTCCGGCAACAGCCTTTATCATCGGAACTTTTAAAGAATTTCCTCTAGGAACAATTAAAGCACAAGAAAATGCCGACTACGAAACTGCTATGGCAGTAACCTACGCGAAACTAGTCGTTAACAAAGTGCCGATTTTTGAAATTGACGTACTGCAAAACATCTACAAAGTCGGTAACGTAGATATATTAAAGAAATTCAAATCTAATACAGGAGCTTAATCGTGGAAGAAACTGTATTGAAAAAAGCTAATTCTAAAAAGAATTTAACCGAAGAAATTGCAACACGAAAACGTGCATTAAATTTTTATTCTTTAGCAAATATTCTGCCTGATCCCGATATCGTACTTAGAAAACAAGGTAAAGATATGAGGATTTACAAAGAACTGATGTGCGATGCTCACGTTTTTGCTTGTGTTCAATCAAGAAAAGCAGGTGTGCTATCGCTTGATTGGGATATAAATCGTGGAGTGGATAAAGACGAAAATGCCGAAAATATTTTTAAGTTACTAAAATCTTTAGATATTCACAAATTAATAAATGATATTCTTGATGCAACTTTATACGGTTTTCAACCGCTTGAAATTATTTGGCAAAAGAATAAATCAGGATATATTTTACCGACAAAAATTATCGCCAAACCTCCTGAATGGTTTTGTTTTGATGATGATAACAATCTAAAATTCAGAACAAAAGAAAATTACTACGGTGAATTATTACCAAATAAAAAATTTCTTCTTGCTCAAAATAATCCGAGCTATAACAACCCATACGGTGAAAGAACATTGTCTCGTGTGTTTTGGAACGTAACCTTCAAAAAAGGTGGTATGAAATTTTGGGTTGTGTTTACAGAAAAATACGGAATGCCACATCTGATTGGCAAACACCCACGTGGAGCGACAAAAGAAGAAACAAACACTCTTGCCGATATGCTTGAAGAAATGGTACAAGATGCAATCGCAGTTATTCCTGACGATTCATCGGTTGAAATTCAAGAAGCAAGTAAATCCTCATCTGCCGAAATTTACGAAAAATTAATCGATAAAATGAATGCAGAAATTTCAAAAGCGATTTTAGGTCAAACTCTAACGACCGAAATCGGCTCAACAGGAAGTTATGCAGCAGCCAACACCCACATGGCAGTAAGACAAGATATTATTGATTCAGATAAAAAACTTGTTGAAAGTGTTATAAACCAACTGATAGCTTGGATTTATGAAATCAACTTTTCAAATGCTGAAATTCCTATTTTTGAAATGTTTGCACCTGAAGATGTTGATTTAACGCTCGCACAAAGAGATAAAATTTTATCTGAAACAGGAGTAAAATTCACAAAAGAATATTTTATTAAAAATTACGGTTTAGAAGATGATGACTTTGAAATTAGAGAAGATATTTTGCCGATGAATCCTAACTTTAAAGAATTTAAGGAAGATGAACCAATTATTGTCGGACAAAAACAAATTGAAAATCTTTTTAATTTCATCTCAGAAACCAAATTAAATGAACAATCTCAAAAAATGATTTCACCTTTGATTTCATTGCTTGAAAGTTGCGAAAGCTACGAAGAAGCCTACGAACTATTAACCGACAAAAATCTAAAAAGCAAAAAGTTTGAAGAATCACTCCAAAAGGCTTTGTTTCTTTGTGAGTTACAAGGAAGGAGCGATGGATTAGATGAATAAACTTACCCTTGAAGAATTAGCACTAAAAAAGAATTTTCTTAAACAAAGACAAAATCTTCCGCTAAATCTGAAAATAGAATTAACAAAAAGAAGAATCCGAGAATTTTACGAACATTTTGACGGACAAGTATATGTGTCCTTTTCAGGTGGCAAAGATTCTACCGTATTATTGGATATTGTAAGAAATCTTTATCCGAATGTTTTAGCTGTTTTTGTCGATACAGGTTTAGAATATCCTGAAGTACGACAATTTGTAAAATCAATAGAAAACATAAAAATTCTTCGCCCCAAAACACCATTTCACCAAGTAATCGAAAAATACGGATATCCCGTAATCAGCAAAGAAGTCGCAGGAGTAATTGAAGATAACCGCAAAAATCCAAACGGATACACCGCCAAAAAATTTGATTCCAACAGCGAATACGTGAAAAAATACGGTTCAAGGTATGATTTATCAAAATGGAAGTTTTTGCTAGAGAGCGATATAAAAATCTCAAACAAGTGTTGCAAAATTATGAAAAAAGAACCGTCATTCAAGTTTGAAAAAGAAAACAACCTAAAACCCTTTATAGCAACAATGGCAGCGGAAAGCAACCTTAGAAAACAAGAATACTTAAAACACGGTTGTAATGCATTTGACACAAAACGTCCATCTTCAACACCAATGGGATTTTGGACTGAACAAGATGTGCTTCAATACATAAAGGAAAAGAATATTCCATACTGTTCCGTTTACGGTGAAATTCTGCAAGACAAAAAAGGTAAATGGTATACAACAGGAGTGAACCGCACAGGATGTATGTTTTGTATGTTTGGTATTCAATGCGAAAAAACTCCGAACAAATTCGAAAAAATGAAAAAATCTCACCCAATACAATATGATTATTGCATTAATAAATTAGGTTGCGGCAAAGTCCTTGATTTTATCGGAGTTAAATATTGATGATAGAACTTAAATCATTATTTAAACTACAACCTGCCCTTGCAATAAAATATTTCAGAAATAAAAAGAACGTAACAAGTTGGGATTGGTACGAAATTTGGCAAGATGCTCACAAAAAGAGCTTTACTGTTGCTAAGGCTATGAACACCAAAGTCCTCAATGATATTCGTGATGCGTTGGATAAATCCTTAGCAGAAGGCAAAACTTTCCACGAATTTCAAAAAGACTTAAAACCACTACTGCAAAAACGTGGTTGGTGGGGCGAACAGATTGTCGTTGATACAGAAGGTAATGCAGAAAAAGTTCAACTCGGCTCTATGTATCGACTGAAAAATATTTATAAGGTGAATATGCAAACTGCCTATATGACAGGGCGATACCAAACTCAACTTGATAATGTCGACAATCGACCATACTGGGAATACGTTGCTGTTATGGATTCATCTACTCGTCCTGAACACGCAATGCTTAACGGTTTAGTTTTTAGATACGATGATCCGTTTTGGAATGCATTTTACCCACCGAACGGTTGGAATTGTAGGTGCCGAGTCATTGCTCGCTCACAGAAAAATCTTGATTCACTTGATATTTTGCCAAATTCTTCCGATGGTGCATTAAGTGATGAGATGCATCTTGTATCAAAGAAATCAGGCGAATACAAACCAGTTACTGTTTATACAGACCCACTTACTGGTAAAAAGATTGCCCCAGATGTCGGTTGGAGTCACAATCCTGCATCAGGTTTAGTAGATTAAAACACTTTTTGAACGGCTATTGAATAATATTTAGGAGTTAATATGACTATTGATAAAAAATCATTAATTAATTGGGTTGGTGGTAAAAGATTATTGAGAAAAACAATCGTTCCACTAATTCCGAAAGATATAAAATCATACGTTGAACCCTTTGGCGGTGGTGCTTGGGTTCTGTTTTACAAAGAAAAATGGGCAGATTTAGAAATCTACAACGACCTTGACGGCAGACTTGTAAACCTTTTTAGAATTGTAAAATATCACCCAAATGCCTTTAAGGAAGAATTTAAGTATTTGTTAGGTTCACGAGAATTATTTTTTCAATTCTTAAACGGAACATTTATTACAGATATTCAACGAGCAGTCCAATTTTATTTTCTGATTACACGCTCATTTGGTGGTCGTGGCGATACTTTTGGAACTGTAAAACGCTCTAGTGGTGGAGCTTGCAAATCTTTAAAAAATGTTCTTGAAAAAATTGATGCAATTCATGAACGTTTAGACAAAGTAATGATTGAAAATAGAGATTTCGAAAAATTGATTAAACAATATGATTGCGAAGAAGCATTTTTCTATTGTGATCCACCGTATTCAAAAGGTTGTGGTTATGCAGTAACTTCAACCGAAGATTTTGCTCACGAGCGTTTAAGAGATGTTTTAAAAGGTATTAAAGGGCGTTTTCTTTTATCCTATGATGATTCTCCCAAAATAAGAGAATTGTATAAAGATTTTGAGATGGTGGAAGTTGAACGACAAAACGGCATCAATAACAGGCAAGGAACGGATAGGACAAATAAGATTTACAAAGAACTATTGATTGCAAATTATCCGATTAAAGCGAATGTGAGCAGAGGGAGAAAGCGTTAGCGTACCCGTTTAATGCGAACATTCAAGGATAAACTAATTAATGGCAGACAATAAACCGATTGAAATAAAAATAGATAACAAAGAGGTTCTGACACGCTTGCAGGAACTTGCAAGTCGAGGTGAGAACCTTCGTCCTTTGATGAAAAATATTGCAGGAATTATGGCAACAGCAACCGAAGATAATTTCAAAGACGAGGGCAGACCTGACAAATGGGTTGATTTATCTGAAACAACAAAAAAACAACGACAAAAAATCGGCAAATACCCCGGACAAATTCTGCAAGTTTCAGGTCAACTCGCTTCTTCTGTTTCAACTGCTTACGATGACAATTCAGCCGTTATCGGCTCAAACCTAGCCTACGCAGCAATCCACCAACTCGGAGGTCAAGCAGGCAAAAACAAGAAAACCACAATCTCTGCAAGATCGTATCTGAAATTAACTGATGATAATTTTGAAGAAATTATTGCTGAAGTTGAAGAGTTTTTAAAAAAGAAAGGATATTAGGAATAAAATTCAATGGTATCGAAACAGGCTTTAAATCACAACGCAATTGTTTGTAAACATTTGTAACAAAACCCCTTAATTTATTAAAGTTTTGGCAAAAAATGCCGATAACACATGATGTAAGATGGCATTTGTTTGGAAAAGGGAAACTAATGAGCCAAGATTATAACAATGGTTACAATTTAGATAACTTGAAAAAACTTCTTAACTTCAAGGGTGTTGTTAAGAAGGATAATCTTGATGAAAAGTTAGTTAAAATTTTCAATTTTTTTGATGCAAACCATAACGGACAACTTGAAAGCAACGAATTAACACAGATTTTAAATCAAGTTACCCAATATGGAGCTTCAAGAAATAAAAGTATTTTTGATAAGCAAGAAGCTACAAGGTTTGTAAATTCATATAAAAATGCCCAAAATAAAACTCTTAAACAATTAGGTGTAAATGCTGATAATTTATACCAATTCTTAGATAAAGTAAAGAATAATGTTAACAAACAAACAATTAACAGAAAAATAACAATGAATTTAGAAGTTACCGGACTAAACACTTATAGAGAATTGGCTCAATGGTTATTTAGACAGGAAGGCAAAAAGCCAAGTGAAACTGAATTACAAAAACGAACAAATGAGTTAATTAATTTGAATAAAAACTCTAATCCACCAATTCAAAATGGCAAATTAAAAGGTAACTATGTAAAAATATCAATTTCACAAAAAGGTATTAACAATGTGTCAAAATATATTACCAAACAAGCATTTAAAGCTATAAGCGGAATGAATTGGAATGCTTCCGGCATTAAAAAAATTCAGAAAATGTTTGATAAAGGTGAAATTAACCGCTATGACATTGTAGAATTTTTGGATAATTTTAATCACAAAAAAGACAAAGATGGCAATGTTATTAGTGAAACACAACAAGGCGATACTTCAATAATTGATGCTATTATCAGTGAAACTGAATGGGGTAACAATTCGAACAAAATTAAATTATTGACTTCAATAATAGAAAATGTTTATTGGGCGGCTATTGATGCAGGGGTTCCAAAAGCAACTGTATCAAAATTAACAGCAGAATACAAAAAAGAAATGAACAAACAAATGAAATTCTTTGAAGGTACCGGTATTGCGTCTGCTGATGCTCAAGGAATGGAAAATGCTCTAAATTCATTGATAGGACAAATCAAGGTTGCTAGATTAGGTGTTAAAACAAAAACTGATTATAGTAGAGCCAAAAGATTTGCACAAGATAATAAATCTGCGGTTAGTGGTGATATAACCAATAACAATGCCGTTCAAACCGCAAAAGAATTTTATAACATAGTTGATAATAATAGTGGTTCAACTTCAATGCAAAAATTAAAAGCATTGGTTTATAATCCAAAGAAATTTAATTACAAAAACGTAGTTGATGTTATAACTGCATATAATCAAACCGGAATTAGACAAGGTGATGCTGATATCATTGATTCTATATTAAGTGAAAGTCATACCGATAAAGCTCCAACTGTTAATCATCAAAATAAGACCTATATAGCCAACGGTGAAGCTTATGATGTTATAAATAAGATTCTAAATACACTAAAACAAAGTGCAAAAGAAAAAGGTGTTCCTGATAGATTTCTTACAGAAGCTCGTACCGAATGGGCAAAAGAAATGTATAAGTTAAAGATTTCAAAGACTTCTAAATTGGAAGAAAATGAAGTCCACATGAAATACATAAATAAACTTATTGATTTAATTGGTGGTAAAAATGTTGGTGCCACAGGTGCTTACGCAGATGGCAGAGCTTCTGACAGTTGGGTTGGAATTGGTGCTGATAAAGTGTTTGGTTTGTTTGGTTGCAAAACAATGTCTGAAATGGAAGCTAAACTTGGTAATCAAGCACAAAATGCAAAAGTTTTAGTTAATATTGCAAATCATATTAAATCTGCAAAAACTAATGCTGAAAAGGCTAAATGTATGCAACAATTCAAGGTTAAATATAAAGCGATATTTGGTGTTGATTATAACCCACAAGTAATGGCTGCAAGAGAAGAATTGCAAGATAAAGTTGCACAAGTACAAATTAATAAATCATTGCAACCTGTTTTCAATAAAGCATTGGGAGCAAAAGATATTAGTTCTATGAAAAAGGCAGTTGAAGATTGCAAAATTGTTATGGGAAAAGATGATAAGACCAAGAAAAATATTTACTTAGCAGATATCATAAACATGCAAGTTGAAGCTTATATGCAGGCAAAAGCACCTCAAGGTTTGATATTATCTAATCCTAATGAGTACAATAAAATGTATTCTGAAATATACAAAAATATTGTTTCTAATATGAAAGCAGAATATCAAAAAACTGCAAAAGAAGCCATTGGAAATTCATCTTATGAGCAAATGCAAATTGATATGGAACAGTTAAATCAAGCTGCTTATGGAACTACAAATATTGGTAAAGAAGTTGCTAAGTTTAATCAAAATCAAGCAATGACTCAACAATATAGTGAACTTGCACTAGATATTGGAGCAACAATTGCTACTTGTTGGATTCCGGGTTTGGGTGAAGCCGCAGGTCTAAAGATGGTTGCTACATTTGGTAAACTTGCACAGAGTGCAACTAAAATGGCTAAATTTTATAAAGCTTTGGAAACTGCAGGAAAAACATTGTATAAGAGTAGCAAATTTGTAAAAGGTATTCAAACAACATCTGCTATTGGCAAAATGGAACAAGTTGGTGATAAAACTGTTCGTACAATAAAAGTCGGACAAAAAACTGTGCAGTTAGGTAAAGTTACTAATTTTGCATTAGAAAGTGCCGTATCAGGTGCTTATAATATGATTAATACAGGTGTAACAATTACTACTTTGCATGGTTTGGAACACTTTAATAAGAACCAAAACTGGAAAGCAAACTGGGAAGCCGGAAAAGGTATGGCAATTTTCGGTGGCGTTTCAGCTGTTGGTGGTTTTGCAGGTAAACTAGCTTCACAAATTGCATCAAAATTGGGTATAAGTTTAGAAGTTGCTCAAAAGTCATTAGCCTTTGTTGTTTCAGAAGGTGCTAATTTTGGATATGCAAATGCTGAAACAGTAATGGCATATGTTAAAGAAAAACAAAAAACTGACCCAAGTTTTAACTTCTCAAAAATGTCAACTAAAGAATTGTGGGAAGTGATTTGTAGTGATGAAAACTTAATTAATAATGTAATCATGGCGACAATGACTACTGTTACACATGTTACACAAGGAATGACATCTAAAGCAGGAAGAGATAATTTAATTGACAATATTACTGAAACAAAATTCGAAAAGCATAGTTTTGACGGTAAAGACCCTATTACAAAAAATGAACACCCTACTAATCTTACAAATGAATTAGAACGTGCTTGGTATTCAAACGATGAATTAAAAACTTTATTTCACAATAATCCAAATTTGAAACGCTCCGTTGGTGCATTACCTCAAAAATGGGGCAGAAATATTGGAACAAAAAATGGTTTTGAGAAAGTTGATAATATTTTTTATGAATTTTCTAGTTCAATATATGAAAATTTCTCTGGTGAAAATATAAATAATCAATTAAACATTATGCAAAATAAGCTATCACAAGTCCTTGGCAAAAATGTTGACATCAAATATCTTGGCAAAGGCAATGTTGGTTTTACATTTACTATTGAAGTTGATGGACAAAAATTTGTATTAAAAACTTATAATAAAAATAGCGATTTTCTTAATAACAATATTAGACATCAAGAAAATCAAGGAAATTATGCTGAATTAAAATCCGCTGTTTATGCTTCTAAACATGACAAAAATCATTTTGCAATGTTTTATATGGGTAGATTTGGTGAAACGAATGAAGGTTATATGCTAACCAAATTTGTTGAACATAAAGAAATGGTGAAATCCAACAGAGTGAATAATATGCCAATTACAGATTATCGTAATATAGCATTTGAACAACATTTTGAAAAACGCTTAGTATCAGCCGATATAAAAAGTGATAATGTATTTGGCAAAACAATAATAGATTATGGTGCTGTGCATACATCTATTGCAGATAATCTTAATGCTAAAGAATTGAAATTGGCTCAAACTATTTCAAAGGCATTAGATAACAACTTAGAAGGCGAAATAAATAATATTGTCTTGAAATATGGAAATACAAAAGAATTTAAAAATGTTATATTGGCATTAAAAGAAATAATAGATGAAACTTGTAATAAAAATAATTACAAGTTGCTTCAAACAAAGAAAGCTATGTTGGATAAATTAGGCTTAGACACTAAGCCTGATTTAAAATATTTATTGGAAACAGGTTGCTTTGATGTACATAGAGTTCATAATTATACAGAAATGTATAAATTTACAGAAAATGAACTAATACAAATGCAAAAACAATATAATGAAAAACATAAAGTTACAAAAGCTCCTAGCACAAATGTACAGATGCATGTTCCAACAGTATTAAAAGAGTTTAAAGACAGAGGTTTTATTCCTGAGAAAATTTTTAATAAAATCTTGAATACACAAGATTTGGATGTAAATGCAAAAGCAAGCTGTTTAAAATATATAGAACAAAAAACTAAAAGTTGCACCGATAAGTTCACTAAAGTTATCGAAATTCGACGTGCAATGAAGACGATTAATCAAATTCTAAATAATTCAAATGTTGATAAGAGATGTATTTCTGCAATATTAGGTTCTTATAAAGAAAAAACTTTATTACAAAATTATGAAAAATTATCTCAATATAAGTTAGAGCCTATGACAAGATATACGTTAGCTTTAATGGATAATGTGAGTGCAAACAATGTACAAAAATATAGTGAATTTATAAATGCAATTTTAAAAAGAGTAGATAATACACCTGATAATTGCATGGGAATTGCATATTTTATAAAAGGTTCTGAAGGTAAAAATTTTGATATAACAAAACTTACAGAATATGTAAAATCCGTAGATAAAAATAAATTAATAGAAATGGCACCTTCTATCAAAGAATACAGTGCCGAACAATACATAAAATTTTTAAATTTTCATAGACAAAAGGGGATAGTTAATTTTGACAAAAAAGCTTTAACACTTGGTGAAAATTTAACAGAATTTTTAGAAGAAAATCCTATAATGTATAGTTCTGGAACAAATGAATTATTAACAGCATATCCTTTAACAAACACAAGAGTTGGTTCTATGCCTGAATATTTTAATGTTAAAGATGTTGAAAGTAATAAAATATTTGAAGCAACAGAACAATTAGCTAATAATTTAGAATTAAGTCGTTTTAGAACAGTCGATACAAATTTTGAACAATCTTTATTGAATCAATATAAATTTACTTTACAAAGTATAATAAAAAAAGAAATTACTATAAATGAGATTGGTAGTGGTAGTTTTGGAAAAGTTTATAAACTTTCTATTGAAGGTGAAAAACCAATTGCCATAAAACTCTTTTTTAAAGACAAAGGGGATGAACGAAGCGGTTCAAACGTAGAAATACCGCTTGCAATTTTTACAAATAAACATTTCCCTGAACACTTTGCGCAATTTTATTTTGGAAAGGTTCCATCTAATAGTGGAGAAAATGGATTTATGGTTAGTGAATTTCTAACCCCTAGTCCAGAAGGTAAACTCCCGGTACAACACGACAAGAAATGGTCTTTTTCATATGATGATGGTCATGGGTGGAACGACTTAGGAGGAAACATTATTGGTGGAAAGATTTGCGACTTTGGATATGTTCAAATAAATGATAAAGAAAATAATACAACAAGTGTATCATTAAAATTATTTGAATATTGATATAAACATAAAATGTATTAGTGAACAATATTTTAAAACAAGTTTATATATAAATCTTTGAAATCTATAAACTTACTTTTACACCAACATTGAACATATTATTGTTTCTTGTTGAGTTTAGCATATCTTTTGTTTGACTATAACCAACAGTAACAGTTGTATTAGGGTTGATTTGTGCACCAATAGTGGTATTAAATTTAACTTTATTTTCTGTTTGTTGGTTGAATCCGCCAAGTCTTAAGTTTTGTTTTTCAATTCAGACATTTGCTAAAATTCCTTTGTCAAACAATCTATACCACCCATTGCTGATAAGTATTGTTTTGTTGGAGCAAAATAAATTTTATCAAAGCCGACTATACTTTTAAAATAATTTTCCATGTATTTGTCTAAAATTCCATCACCTGACGAGTTTGTAATGTAATATTTATCTCCGGTTTTGGCAGATGTGCCACATACACCATTCATATAATTTATAGGATTTTCGACAGATTTAGCATCTAAGCCTTGGTCTTTACCATCATCAATTTCTGTAAAACAAGGTATTTTTACAACATCATAGCCTTTTTCTTTCAATTCATTTTCTGCACTTGTTGATATTGTATCTGTTTTATTTTTCATTTCTTCAAGCTTATCTAATAGTTTAAAATATTCTTGTTTTTTATTCTGTAAAATTTCTTTTTGTTCAGAAGAAATATTTTTAGATTCTATTTGTGTATCAATATTTTGTAGTAATCTGTTTAAAACTTCTATACCAGCTTTATAATCAGGAATTGCCATTTGTCCGTTATTTAGTGGTCGATAATACATATCTATATGAAAGTCAAATTGAGGTATGTATGTAACATTTTCCTCTTTAACTCCAAGCTCTTTGGCGATTTGTTTTTTAGCTTTTATGCGATATTCATCTGCGTTATCTAAATCTAAAGCTTCAATATTCTCAATTGCTTCAACTGAACCATCTAAATTCATAGACATCATTGATACCATTGTATATTTCAAAGATTCTTCGCCAATGACAGCTCCCGGCTCGCCATTTTTTGTGAGTGTATTTAAAACATTCCCACCTTCCAAATAAGTCTTACCTTTAATAATATCACTTTGTGATACAGCATGTGAATAATTTATAGCTCTTGGTTCTTCTTCTACGCTATTTTTCCCAATCGGGTTTCCTTGCATCCCTAGTGTGACATTTTTTCGTTTTGCAATAATTTCATTATCTTTATCTAGTTTTAACATACTAAAATCAGATTCACAATTTGGAATAAGTTGTTTCTTGTCTGCTCTTACAACACTTTGGTCTTCTGCCCAATGATTAGCACCACTAATTTGTAGGAATTCTGCTTGAAATCCTTGCTCCTGTCCAACCATATTCATAAATTTAATAAGTTCAGTATTTGAGCTTGAATTAACAAATTGTATTTTAGATATATTTCTATTAATTCCCTCTGACCAGTTATTTGTTCCATCTTGATTGGTGTTTTGTATTTTTATCAAGTTTTTTGGAGTTTTAGTTATAGTTCCGTTCTCATTTTCTATTGTATTCCAAGATGCAACATAATATTTGCCACCAGTCAAATTATTCAGAGCAGAATAATCAACAATGACTTTAATTACTTTTATTTCACCATTATTATAACAACTAGAAAGATAAGTAAAATTTGTGTATTGAGTTCTATTATCAGCAGTATCTATTATTTGCGGAATTTTATTTCCTTCCAATTCTTCCAGTTCTTCATTCCTAATTTTATCAACTAATAATGCTAATTCTTCGTTTTCAAGAACATTATTGTTTTTAAATCTTTCGATTTGTGAATCTGCAAGTTTAATAAGTCTTTGTAATATGTTTAATTCTTCCTTATCAACTTTTCCATTAGAATTTTGGTCTACAAAACTAAAAACAGAATTTAATAAACTTTGAGAATTGTCGTTCTCTTTGTAAGAATTCCATTCTTTACCAACTTCAATGTTTAATTGTTTTATCTGATTGTTTTTGTTGTAGTAATTAAATTGCATTTTCACCATACCATCACTTACGACATGTATATCGGCAATTTTTTAGAAAACTTTAGTCTAATTAAGAAAAATGATACAATTCTTTACACAAAATTATGGATTTTGTTTTTTGAAATCTATAAACTTACTTTTACACCAACATTGAACATATTGTTATTTCTAGTAGAGTTCAATTTATCCTTTGTTTGGCTGTAACCAAGAGTAACAGTTGTATTAGGATTAATTTGCGCACCAATAGCGGTATTAAATCTAACTTTGTTTTCTGTTTGTTGGTTGAATCCACCTAATCTTAAGTTTTGTTTTTCAACCCCAACATTTGCTTGTCCAAAAATATTCATGCCGGAGTTTGTACGAATTCCACCTTTGAATCCGATATTGCCACCACGCTCAACTGCCGATGGAGTTGTTACATTGTAAATACTAACTTCACCACCTATGTTCCAGTTCTTTTCATTGTAAGTAGCACTTGTGCTTGCATTTAACTTTGTACCAAACATTACACCGCCTTGTTGTTCTCCGCTTGTGTATTTCAAATCACCAACAACTCCGGCATTCAATGTATTTTCAAAGGTATACTTGCCAACTTGATTTTTTACTTGTACTCCGTCCTCTAAAGCAACTCTGGCATCACCGCCGATACTTATACCGCCACCATTACTTTCCGTTCCTACAACAACTCCACCATACAATGATGCTTGTGTAGCGTTTGTAACAGTAGTTTTATCTGTTTTTACCAAATCTTTTTTTATACCAAAACCACCTTTGATAAAATTAGAAATATATGTAGGAATGCTATTTGCATAATTTCCCAATGTTGTTATATTTAGTTTATTAATTTCTTGTTTTATTTCGGCTAATTTGTCATTACCATAACCTGCTTCTTTCATTTGGCTTTCTATTTGAGAATAAAGCACATCTTTTGGATTTTCATAACTGTCTCCATGATATGAAACATTGCTCAAATTGCCTTTTGTATATGTGCTGATAACTTTTGTATCATAATAAACTGTTGTATCATTACTTGTTTGTGTTTCTTTTTTATATGTAGCTTTTGCACCAACACTTGTAGAATTTTGGAATAAAGAGGTTTCAGAATTGTTTTTATAACCAAGACTTACACCTAATTTTGATTTTGAATTGTCATTATCTTTTACAATCTTGCCTTCTGCAACAGCAGAAACATTGCCTTGGTTAGAAAATTCTACATTTGCTTTAATAGCTGTCTTTCCACTAACATCAGAATCAAATGGAGTATTTGAGTTGTAATCTCTTTTGTCCATTTCTCTGCCAAAAACAGATTCTTCTCTTAGAGCAAATTCTTGATATGACATCTTGCTACCGTCTTTAAGAGCAATATAGCCGGTGTTTTCTAATGAACCGGACTTTTTATAAACTTCTCTAATAGCATCTTTGATATTATCAGCTTCTACTGTCAGTTGTTGGCTATAATTATTAAATACATATTTATTATCATCAACTTGGTATAACAATGTTGCATGATTTCCTGCACCATTCATTTTACCACTAACCATAACGGCATTTACACCTGCATCTTGTAATGCTTTCATTGCAAATTCATGAATTGTAGAACAAATAAAGTTGTTTAAACTTTCTTCTTCGTTGGTATTCAAAATTTTATTTAAAATCTCTTCTTGATTTGCACCAACATTGCCATAATTTTTATTTTCATCATATTTTAAAGAAAAATCACCAAGAAGATGGTCTATTGTACCTTTTACAAGTTCAGGATTTTCTTTGTTTTCTTTGATGTAATTTGTAAGATATTCATAAGTTTCTTTTGCTGACTGATTATGTTCATTATAGAATTTTTTTAAATCATCAACACCAATTCCTTTGTAATCATTACCTGTTTGTTGATATGTAGCACTAAAAGTATTATCATCTACACGAACATTTATTGTTGTTGCAGTGCTATCATAAGTAGGGCTTGTTTCTGATTTACCATTAACTACCGGAGCATCATTTACATATGTTACATTAGCTTCAACTTCAACATTTTTCTTTTTATCAACTGGCATGAAATATCCTCTTTTATAACTCTTGTATATATAAAGTATTTAAGAGGAAAGAAATTGCCTATTCTCTTGTGTGATTTAATAAATCTTAATATAATTTTGTCGCAAAAAACATAAAGTCGTACTGAATATTTATTGTTCAATACGACTTTTAAAGCATCGATTTTTTATCTGCAATTATACTATTACCAAACTATATCCAACGGTCCATTTTGAGGTTCTTTTGAAAAATCAGTTTTAGAATTTTTATTTGCATTATCTAAAAGTTCATTTTCTAATGAGATGTTATCAGTCGTAGCTTTACCATTGTCATTGAAAACCATTCTTTTTGACATAGTATTACCAGTTTTTGTTTGTTTTGAAAGAATTTTACCAGATTCATTATCTATTTCATAATATATGACTTCAATACCTTTGCCAAATCTATCTTTACTCATAATTGTTCTATTATCATCAGTTTTTCGCAATGTAATTTTTATCTCTTCATATCCATCTTCAGTTTCTTCATAAGTTACAAATGAAGTAGTATTTGTTTCTATTTTTAGAGAATTTGGTTTTATATTTTTATAATGTCCATTAATCCATTCTTTTTCATTTTCAGGAATATTTGGTCTTTTATCATTTTTATTAGCGTGAGTTTTATTTTCATTAACATTTTCATTAAAATTAAAAATAAGTCCCACTTTATTAGAATTGTTTTGTTCTGTTGCCGGACAACCATTCCATAATGAATCAGAACGAATAGAATCTACTTGTAACATTTTTGCTCCTTTTTATATCCTTGTATACTTTTCTAAAGTTATTTAATTAAGAAAAATTGCCAGTATTGTAATAAAACTTTACATGTTTTATACAATCTTTGTGGAGTAATTAAAAAAAAGCAATCGCATCACTAAAATATTGAAGTTTTTAGTAGGTAGCAAAAAATATTTTTACACTTTTTTATATACGTAATGAAACCGATGTCCAATATAAGTACATACATTAATAAAATTCCTAACTCTATTAAAGATAGCAAATATCCTTTAACAAAATTAAACCTCAAAAATTTAGAAGGGGTGCAAAGTGATATTTGTTTGTTTAACAGTGAAAAACCGTTAACGATGGACACAATTAGTTTTATTACAAAAAGATTTGAAACTTTGAATTTATTTAGAGGTTGCACTGTTGGTTGCTCACATTGTTTAAAAGATGCAAAAACAGAAGATAATAGAAGCATTTTATTTGAAGATTTAGAGCGCTTCTTAGATGGATTTAAAACGCTTAATGAGCGTTTAGGATTCAATGTCTTTAATGGAAACAAATATTTAAGCATCGTTGATGATTCCAATCCGTCTGATTTCCCTATTTTGGGCAAAGATAGAAAACACAGTGTTGTTGAAGCTATCAAAGAAATTTATGAGAAATTAAATATTCCAGTATTATTTGTAACTTCCGGTTGGAATAAAGGTTCTCGCTATGCTCAAAAAGCTTCCGAAGAATTGGCGAATGCTATACAAAAAAATCCGTCTATGATTGAGGCTGTAGATATTTCCATAAACCCTTTTGTCGGAATTTTAGAAAAATCAAGAGAAGCAAGCAAAAATCATAATCAAGATAAAGCAGAGTTTTTGAGAAATGTTTATACTTCAAGAATGGCGAACACATTAGCAACTTTCTTAAACGCATTTACAAGCAATAAAGCTCATATAATTTATCGTCACGCACCAAGTGCGGAAGGCAATGAACTCATCGACGAAAATGCAGCAAAACAACTTTATGAAGAAATTTATGCAAAATTAAGAAAAATGGTTGGTTCAAAATTAGATGATATTCCAATGCTAAAACCTGAACAACTTACGCATTTTGATAAATCACATCTTATTGAAGCTAGTGGACGCGGACGTAGATTTTTTAGAGCTGAAACTAACTTTTTAGAGCAACAACAGCTTATCGATGAAGTGATTGACTGGGAAGGTTTGAGTGAGCGAGAAAAGTTCGAAAAACTCCGAGATGAAGCGTTAAAATGTATTGATATTAACGGTAATGTATATACTACAATGCCTGCATCTAAAGTTGATTATATTTCAGCACCAATCGAACTAACACTTCCTACAAAAATTCAGCTTAATTATGAAAATAAAAAACCAACAACTCCTGTTTTTAGCGATATTGATTTAGAAATTTAGAAAAGTATTTTTTATAACTTCTTTAAAATTTTATGACCTTCCTGAACCAAATCACGAACTTGTACTGGAGTAATGAAGCCTAACTTTAATTTTTTAGAATTCAATTTATCAACAAGTGCTTTTAATTGTTTTTCGATTCCGAAGTCAACTGTGTCTGAATTTTCAATTTTTTGAACCATTTCTAAAATAGTAGCTTTATCTTCCGGTTGAAATTTATCCAAATCAGAATTTCTAACAATTGTAGAAACTGTTTTTTTGATTCCTTCAACAAAATTTTTGTGCTGTTCTTCTGATAAAATACCTTGTTTTGGAGTAAACTTTTTCATTCTATTTGCACAAATAAGAGTCATAATAGGGTCTTTAAGTTCGTCCATTTTTTGAACTTCTTCTCTTAGCATTTTGCTATCAGCTTGGCAAGTTGGAGAAAGTTTTTTTCTTAAATTACTTGCAGTTTCTTCATCTCCAAAAAATTCCATAACATTATGCTCAGATGCATTTTGAATAGCACAAGTAAATTTTGATAAAAAACCTGCCATTCTCGTACTCATTGGATTGTCTAATTCAGGATACTTAAGTCTATCAAGAAGCTTTTGCTCTACCATTTGTCTGCGTTGTTCTTCCATTTGTCTGCGTTCTTCTCTAAGGCGCCTAAGTTCACGAAGTTCTGCTTCTCTATGTGCGTTAGATTTAAAGTTAATTGTATTCATTTTAGTTACATTTATTATATTGTTATTTTGTATTGATTGAATTCTCATTTCCCTTTTTCCTTTTTCGTTAATCTTTCTTTTGTTTTGTCGTATTGAATATCAATAGTTCAAGAAGACCGATTACTTATATTACTAAAGATATTCAGATAAATATTGTCCGTATTTGTTTTTAAAATTTCGTTGAAAACTCCACTCTTGATTGAGAGAATTTACAAGATGCAACAATTTTGCACCATTATATTCCATCTTGAATAATGGGGATTTAAAGCCGTATTTACATTCTTCAACTGCCCTCATTGAAAACGCTTTTATTGCGTCTTCCAAGTCTACAAACTCAAAATTCAATTCATTAACTTGTTTTTTGAACCTATCATTTTCTATTCTATTATACGCATAATCTAAATCTCTTGAATAGTTAAGTTTTTTGCCTTTTAACAATTCTAATAATTCAGTATCTTCGGAATTAAAAATCTTTTCAACTACAGAAATTCCATTTTCGTCAACCTTGTTGTAATCAATATTTGTAAGCTTTTTAAGTTTAGCAATTACTTCTTGTCTTTCGTCATTAGAAGCATTATCTATTAAATAATCAATTGCTTTTGAGATAAAATCAGTTGAGTTTAGACTTTGACCGAATGATTTCTGTACCATTTCTAAGTCTAAAGTTTTACTAATATTCAACTCATCTTCTGACATACGACTGATAACATTTTCCATTTCGGCTTTTTGGTTTCTTTCAGCTTTACTAACGACTGGAATAAATTCGCCACGAACCTTAATGCATTCTTCTTTTGCATCTGAGATGAAACGAATTAAATTTCGAGCCGTTTCATCAATTATTTGGTCTACCCTTAGATAATCCATAACGCTCCTACCGTCACCTTTATCTTCAAAAACAGTCACCAAAACTCTTGGCAAATCTTTAAGAGCCATATATATGTTATACAAGATGTCCATATTTTCAACAGTTGCTTTTGAATGTATTGGTAATTTACCATCGTTATTTCTTGTCAAATATACTTCTGCTAAAGCTTCAGGATAATCTCTTAAATACTCATTCATTCTGTTTATATCATTCTCTTTTAAAAACTTGTGAGCCGGAATATTACCATCTTTATCCGGTGTAGTCATTTGTTTTATAAAGACATTCATAGAAGCTTCATCCAATAAAGGTTTGGTACTGTATGGACTCAATAACATCAAATCTAATTTGCCGGATTGAAAATATTCATTTATATTATCCTTGTAAATTTCTCGAATATCATCCGAAGTGTTTTTATCTTCAATTACTTCTCTTGCATTATCAACGATTTCATCTTCCAATCTTTCTTTTAAACTTCTTTTATACTCTTTTAGTTCTTTTAGTGGAACCGGATAAGTTGTTGCACCGGCTAAAACAGTTTTACCTTTTTTGTTTTTTTCAACTTTTTCTCCGGCTTGGATTATTAAATCTTCAAAAGATGTAAAAAGACCGCAAATTGCGCCCAAAAAGCATGAAACAGTGCAACTTTTTTTTGGAGTTACAAGAACTTCAAACGAATCTGCGCATTCTTGAATTCCAGTTTTTTGCAATATTTCAGGAGTCAATTTCTTCAATATTCTTTTATTTCCATGCAAGCCTTGGAAGTTTGTATTGTTATTTTGTATTTGTTGGATTTTCATTTCCCTTTTCCTTTTTCGTTATTTTTTTTGTTTTTGTCGTGTTGAATGTCAATCGTTCAACACGACCTACATTCTACATTTTTGAAAGATAATCTTTACATTCTGCTTCTAGCTTAGGATTTCCGTATTTGTAAATCAATTCCTGCAATTGTTCACCATTATAATATCTTTTATATAGTGGAGACTCCGCTATTAACTTAATTGCTTCTGCGGAATTTAATTTTACAGCCTTTTCAAGATCTCTAAAATCAAATAATAAACTATCAATTTTTTCCTTGAACTCTTTATTCTCAATTCTTTCGTATGCATAATCAAGTTCCGGTCGATAGATAATAGGTTTTTTGCCTAAAAGTTCAATAAAATTCATATCTTCAGCATTCATGACATGCTCTATAACTGAAATTCCATTTTCGTCAGCCTTATCATAATCTATATTCGGAATTTTTCTCAATTCTTCGATTATAGTTTTATATTCTTCCGGTTTTGCTTCATTAATTGCAAAACCAACGATTTTACTGATATTATTGGTACGATTCATTGACAAACCATAAGATGATTGCATATACGCAACTTTTAGAATATTCATTATATTCTCAAAATTAAATTCTGTATCTATTTTTTTATTTAATTGTTCTGCAAACCTTTGAAGCAACTTACTTGCATATTCATCATAACTGTCATTTTTTGTAATTGAAACTAAAGAATCTACTAAAGTTTTACCTTGTTTATTAGGTGTTTCAAAAATTGTTTTTATGTACTGAGGATAGCAACTCAAATTTTCCATAAGAGCATACTGCAAATATGGACTTTTCATAATCGAAGGATTATGAATAGGCAGTTCTCCTTCTTTATTTTTAATTAAACAAGCTTTCAGTAAGTTTTGAGGCTTTAATTTCAATATATCAACCGCATTACGCATTTCTTGAGGATCTGCCTTATGTAATGGTGTATTGCCGTCTTTATCTTGAACAAAATATTTTGGTGCTAAAGTTGATTCAACATACTCTAAGTATTCTTTTTCAGGAAGAATCTTTGATAATTGTCTGAAATCAAACATAGATTTATCAATTTTTCCTTCTTGTATATATCGATATATTGTATTATAGCGTTTTTGATCAATAAACCAGACAGAAATGTGCCATTTGACATCTTCAAAAAGTTCACCATCTTTCAAGCGTGAGATATCTTTTTGATATGTTAAAGGTTTTATTATAGTAAATTTTCCATTCTTTCCTTTTGTTATATCTTCTCCTACTTGACACATTGGTTTTCCATAATGTCTGAATAATCTATGAATAAATGAGTCTTCGTGTTCTCCTTTTACCAAAACTTCAAACTTGTCAGCACATTCTTGAAGTCCTGTTTTTTGTAATATTTCAGGAGTTAATTTCTTCAATACTCTTTTATTTCCATGTAAGCCTTGAAAATTTGTATTATTATTTTGTATTTGTTGGATTTTCATTTCTTTTTCCCTTTTTGTATTAATCTTTTGTTTTTGTCGTATTGAACAATTTTCATTCAACACAATCTATTTGTATTTTTAAATAAATGAAAGAAATGGGTCATAGATTTGTGTAAAATCTTCATAAAAAATAACACTTTTAGAATCTAATGCAATTTCGGTTAGTTCTTTTCCTTGAACTTCTCGCTTATAAAATGGAGATACAAAATCATCAATAAGAGATTTTATTTTATCCAAATTCTCACTTTTTACAGCATCTTTTAAATTCTTAAAATTTAAATTTAATTTATCAACTTCTTGTTTGAATTCATTATTCTCAATTCTTTCATACGTAAAATCTAATGGCGGATAATAATTGAGTTGTGTTTTATTTACTAAATTTAAAAGTTCAAAATCTTCTGCATTCAAGATATGTTCTAAGATTGAAATATCATTTTTATCAACTCTGTTATAATCAATTTTTGGCAGTTGTAGCATTTTCTGAATAATAGTAGATTTTTCTTCCGGCTTTGCTTCATTAATCAAATAATTAATTGTATTAATTATAAATTCTGAATCAAGTTTTTTGCCTTTTGATTTTTGAACAACACTATTTGATAAAACTCCTAAAATATTTTTCGTAGTGGAGGTTGCTTCTGATATAACCGTTTCTGTTTTTTGCACTGAATTGTTTATATAACTGTTAAACCAATTATCGTACCACTCTTTATTTGGCTGTTTTACCTCTTGTGCAACTTGCTTTTTATTTTCTTGTATCACATTCTCAGCAAATCTTTGAGCTATTTTTTCTCCTTCTTGCATTTTCTGCATTCTGACAAGTTTATGTCCAAGCCCTTGAAAATTTGTATTATTTTGTATTTGTTGAATTCTCATTTTTTTCCCTTTTTCGTTATTTTTTTGTTTTTGTCGTGTTGAATGAAAATTGTTCAACACGACCTACGCATTATATAACCCTTTTTTTGAATGCGCTTAGCATAGTTTCAAATTTTATATTTTCTTTTTTCTTAATCGCTTGGGTGATAACTTTATCAATAGTATCCGTAATTTGACCTATTGACCAGCCTTCGGTTACTTTTGCAAGTTTTTGGCAATTTGCAACAGTCAACACTCCGGCAAAAATCGGCAAGCTTAATAAAGATTTTTGGAACAAGTTGCTTCTGTCATCTTCGTCAGGATTATCAACCTCAATTTTCGTTCCCATACGTCTCGGGTTGCCTGTGATTTCAGGATTAACTTTGTCTATATAGTTAGTTGCACCAACCAAAATAATTCCCTTCATAGAAGCGTTGTTCATTTTATCTTTATATGTATTAACTTCTTCTATCTGATGTTTTTCCGCAAAATTAGGGAAGAATCTTTCTGCTTCATCAAAGAAAAGCATTACAGGTTTTTTCAAAATTTTTGCCTGTAATTCCAGTCTATCAAAGATTTCAACAACGTGTTTTGAAATTTGGTGAATATATTGAGAATCGTTTATGGAAGAATAATCCATTTTATATAAAGGTACATCCATTTGTCTTGCTAAAGTCTCGACAATAGTCGTTTTACCAGTTCCAGGTGGACCGTATAAAATCACACCCCCCGGCAAGCGTCTTTTGTTAGCAAGTAATGCAGCTCTAATTTCAGGGTCCCAAACATCAATAACAGACTCTTGCAATTGTTCTTTAACTTTTTGCATTCCGCCTAATTCGTCCAAAGATTGGAAATCCCACTCATTATATTGATGTTGTTTAAGCCCCGATTTGTTACAAAACTCTCCCATCATTCTTTCATTATTTATCGCTTTACAATCTTCTATCGCATCTCTAAAATCGGTTCCTTTCAAAATCACCTGCCTCTTTGCGTCTTTTACGACAGACGTAATTGAAGCCATTGACATTCCGTCAAAATCTTTTGCAATTTCTCTAAGATAATTATCGTCTTTTGCAAGTTCTCTTGTAGATGGCGATTTTTCTAATGATTTTTTGATTACATCATATCTTTCTTCAAATGTCGGATTACTGAAATGTATCCAGTTACCTAATCTGCCACGACGTTTAAGAGCAGAATCTACACCATCCAAGTCGTTTGTAGCAGCAATTAAGATAAAACCGCGTTGAGCAGGATTGTTTAGTTCTTGCAACAAAGCGTCTGTTAATTCTTTATTGTGTTGCGCGCTTCCTCCACGTTCACCGCCTAATGATTCGAATTCATCCAAGAACCAAACCGAACGTTCGCCTGTTTCTTGGAATTTTCTATTCAATTGGTCTGCTAATTTTTTAAACGCTTTGCCTTCTTCATGGACTAAAGCTGTACCAATATCAGATAATTTTGTTTCATAGAAAGGTAAACCTAAAGTTTTTGCCAAAGCTTTTGCTGTGTAAGTTTTTCCGTTTCCGGGTTCGCCGTAAAATATCGCACCATCAGGCAAAGCGTCATTGCCTAATTCCTTGTATAAATCATCAAGTCTTTTCATTGGTTCAATGTACAGCTCGTTCAAACGTTTCTTTATTTCAGGCATTCCGCCCAAATCGTCAATAGTCGGATCATCAGCTGTCATTGGAGTTCTTTTGAATTCAGGAGTGTCGTAAGCTGATGTTCTATTAAAATCATCAATTGGAGTCAAACCTTTTTCTGTCGTATATTCCGCCAATTGTTCTTTAAATATCGGCATTATATTTTCGGTTTCACCACGTGAAATCGCAGTTCTTGCGGTTTCATTCAAGATTTTTTCGATTTCCGAAAAAGGAATACCTTCTGTTGAACCAGTAATTTCTTCTAAATTACCATTTAATTGGGCTAATATCTTTTTATCGTTGATTTTCTGATGTATGAATTCTTGTCGGTCATTTGCGTTCGAGCAAGGCAAAGTCAATACTTTATCAATAAGTCCGGCATGTATAAATGTATTGCCAATACTTGCCTTATCTTTTGTTGTAGCAACAAATAACATTCCTTTTGCTGAGCAATTTTTTAAAATATTCGCAAATTTATTTCTTTCAACTTGCACACTATTGTTATCTTCTGTATACATGTTGTCAAAGTTTGAAGCAACAACAATTGTCCTTATGCCGTTTTCTTTATAATTTTTTTCAATATCTGCAATCATCGGAGCTAATTCTTGCATCGAATGAATTTGCAGAGCAGGTAGGTCCGTTTCATTAACTAATGCGCTAACGATTGAATCTGTGCCATTTGGAGAAGCAAATAAAATACCATTTGGTAAAGACAAATTATCAATTTCACACAATTTATTTTTGGTACCGTCTTTAATTGGAATGATAATATTTTCTCGTAATTCTTGTTTAATATTTTCCATACCGATAATATCGTCTAAAGATTTCATTTCAGGATTTACTTCATAGTGAGTATATTCCTTGTATTCAGGTTTCTTAACAGGTTTTTTATCTGTTTTTTCAGATTTTGCTTGTGGAGCAATTTCAGTAGTTGGAACTTCATCTTCAACTTCATCAAAAGAATCAAAGAAATCTATTTTTTGTTCTTCTTGTACTTGTGGAGATTGTGGAGTTTCATCTGGCACTGGTGTTTCAATTGGTTTTGTTTCTTCTATTTCTTTTGAAGTTTCTTCAAGCTGCGTTTCTTCAACAGGACGCATTTGATTTGGAGTAACCTTAATCGGGTTTTCTACATAAATTCTTGCAGCAGTTTCTCTAGCATTTACAATACTGTTTTCTTTAGATTGTGTAGAGTTTTGAATATTTTGTCGTTCAATCCTTTTTGCACCGCGCGATAATAACAAAGAACGCATTTCATCAGTTTTAGCATAATCTAAAGGTGAAATTCCGTTATTAGTAAAATTAACAATATGTTCTCTTGTTGATGGTTTGGCTGTTAAATATGATACCAGTGCCGTATAGTTATTTGCGACAAGTTTTTGAAACAAAGTTTCGCCATCTTCTTTACTTACTTGATTAACATCAAGCTTGCCTTTGCGAGCTTCGTTTAATAAATCTTTTTCTGTCGGTAAATCGCTTATAGCCTTAGATTCTACATTCTGGGAGTATAGATTCTTGGGATATTGACTTCTAAAAATTGGTGTAATGTACATTACTTTCTCCTTAAAAAGCATTATTTTATTAATAAAAAACAGTTGGTTGATTTCATTCATTATAAAAAGCGTAAAAATATAAATTGCTACATTTCTTTATAAATCTTTACAAAAATTTTAATTTATAAAGTAAGTTAAAATAGTATATTACTACTTTTTTCCATGTGATAAAATCATTATTTTTACTAAATTGAAATTAGTAAAATTTAAAATAATTATATTGATAAAATTTAATTTTGGAAATATGTTTCTTATAATTTTTATAAGTCATAAAAGTCTATAATCGGTTACTTCACAATAAGGTTTTATATGCAAACCGTATTAACAAAGAGAAAACATGAAGTATTGCAACTAATATGTTAAGGTCATACAAGCACACAAATTGCTAAAATTTTGAATATAAGTATTTCTACAACTAAAGTTAATGTTGCATCAATTTTTCAAAAACTTGGTGTAAATAATCATATACTTGCAGTTGTGAAATATATAAAAAGTTCTAAGAATTTTGAAGTTTAATTATGCCAAAAGTATATACTAAATCAAAGAGTTTTTCTTTAATCAAGAATAAACTTTCCCAAATAATCAAACCATCTGTCTTAAATAATCAAACCATGTGTCCTTTTACAAAGTTGTTTTTTATTTTTTTACAATATTATTTAATTAAACTGTAAATTTATAAATGTTTGTGATAGAGTATAGAAGGGTAAGTAAAAATACAACATTTGACTTAGATTGTACCAATTTTTGTTGGTGTTGAGGAATTTATGAACTTGAGAGTCAGAGAAGGAGTCGTACTTTAATGTCACAAACAAACATCATAGTAGGTTCAGGTTTTTCGGGATCAACTATGGCAAGACTAATTGCTGAAAAATTGGACGAAAAAGTCGTTGTTGTTGATAAAAAAGATCATATCGCAGGCAACAGCTATGATTATCGTGATGAAAACGGGATAATGATTCACAAATACGGCTCTCATATTTTCCATACCAATAACGAAAAAGTTTGGTCATTTTTGAAACAATTTACAGATTTTAATACGTATATGCACGAAGTTGTCGGAATTTTAGACGGCATTGAAGCTCAAATTCCATTCAATTTTACTACTCTTTATCAAATTTTTCCTGAAACTTTGGCAAAACGCCTTGAAGAAAAATTACTAAAAAAGTTTGAATACAACAAAAAAGTTCCGATTCTTGAATTTCAAAAACAAGATGATGAAGATTTGAAATTCTTGGCAGAATATGTTTACGAAAAAATATTTTTGAATTATACCACCAAGCAGTGGGGTGTTTCTCCAAAAGACGTTGATGGCGCGGTTACAGCAAGAGTACCTGTGTATTTGTCAAAAGATAATAGATATTTTCAAGACAAATACCAAGGGATTCCGCTTGAAGGCTATGCTAAATTAGTCGAAAAAATGCTTGATTATCCGAATATCGAGGTTATTTTAAACAAAGATTTTGCGGAATTTAAAAAAGAAAATTCAGATCTGGTAAAAAATGCTAGAATTTTCTATACCGGCTCAATTGATGAATTCTTTGATTACAAATTCGGTAAATTGCCGTATAGAAGCGTAAATTTCAAATTCGAAACGCACAACAGAGAATTCTATCAAACCCACGCTTGCATAAATTATCCGAATAACTACGATTTTACACGAATTCACGAATACAAACATTACTTGAATGATAAGTCTGAAAAAACAGTTATTGCGAAAGAGTATTCAGAGTTCTTTGAACTTGGTAAAAATGAAAGATATTATCCTATTGCGAGCGAAGAAAACGCAAAACTTTACCAAAAATACTTAGATGAAGCTAAAAACTTAAAAGACGTGTATTTCTTTGGTAGATTAGGCGATTACAAATACTACAATATGGATTTAGCTGTCGCTAGAGCTATCGAACTATTTGAGGAGGTATTTAATGCCTAAAGTTTCGATTCTTGTGCCGATTTACAATGTTGAAAAATACTTGAGAAAATGTCTTGAAAGTCTTGTAGAACAAACTCTTGAAGATATTGAAATTATATGTATAAATGATGGTTCAACAGATTCTTCGCCTGAAATAATCAAAGAATTTCAAGCTAAAGATGTGAGAATCAAAGTAATAAACAAAGAAAATTCAGGCTATGGAGCTTCCATGAACATGGGCGTTGACTTAGCAAGTGGTGAATACATCGGAATAGTTGAATCTGATGATTTTGCAGACAAAACAATGTTTGAAAATCTGTATAACCAAGCAAACGCGAATGACTTAGATATCTTAAAATCGGATTTTATCCAATATTGGGGTGATACTAAGCAGTGCATTAAGGCTGGAAATATTGATAAAGACCATACGGATAAAGTATTCACGGCTGACGAGTACAAAGAAGTATTGAACCTAATACCATCTATTTGGTCGGCTATTTATAAGAGAGAATTTATTGAAACTAATCACATCAGATTTTCTGAAACCGCGGGTGCAAGCTATCAAGATACAGGCTGGCATTTTAAAACTATGCTTTGCGCAAAACGTATAATGCTGACTAATCGCGCATATTTGTACTACAGACAAGACAACCCGAATTCTTCCGTAAAATCGACTACGAAAGCTTATGCTGTTTGCAAAGAATTTGAATCCATCGTTGATTTCATGAAATCAACAAATAAAACCAAAAATCTTGAATACGTATATTCAATAATGTTCAAATCTTTTCGTCATAACCTTTTACGCTTGGATTCAGCATTAGCAGAAGAATATATAGACTATTATTCAATAACTTTCAAAAAAATCTATGACGAAGAACATTTAGGTGATTTGTTCTTTTCAAGATGTAAAAAGAAGGAATTGCTAATGCTAATTAACACGCCAGAAAAGTATTACAAGAAATACAAAACAAAATTGGTATTCGAAAAAATTAAACGAATAAGAAAACAAATAATCTCTGTGAACCTAACAAAAAACAAACGCAGTGTTGTGGTGATGGGTAAAGAATTGTTGGGGTTGAAGTAGATGAAGATATCTGTAATTATACCTATATATAATTCTGAAAAATATTTGCGCGAATGTTTAGATAGCGTTCTATCTCAGACATTGGATGATATAGAAGTTATTTGTATAAATGATGGTTCAGTTGATGGTTCATTAGACATTCTGAAAGGATACGCAGAAAAAGATAAAAGAATTGTGGTTTTAGATAAAGCAAATGAAGGAGTTGCTGTAGCTAGAAATATTGGAATAAATAAAGCGAATGGCGAATTTGTTTGTTTTATGGATTCTGATGATTTGTATCCGACTGATGATGTATTGGAAACGCTTTATTCTAAGGCAAAAGAGAATAATGTTTTAGTGGCAGGTGGTGAATTTTCAGTTTTTGATGAAAATATAAAACCTTATGAATTTAAACAAAAATTTGGAAAATCTATTGATGGTTATTTATTCTCTAAAGATGATATTGTAAAATATCAAGATTATCAATTTGATTATGGATTTCACAGATTTATTTTTGCTAGGGAATTTTTGATTAAAAACAATATTTCTTTCCCATTGTATACACGATTAGAAGATCCGATATTTTTTATTAAGGTAATGCACTACGCAAAATGTTTCTATGCGTTAAACAAAATCACTTATGGTTACAGGAATTGTCACAAACAAGTTAAATTTAGTAAAAGAAATACAACGGATGCACTAAGTGCAATATCTGAAATGTTGGATTTTGCACAGAAATACGGTTACAAAAAATTGGAAAGATATGTAGCAAAAAGATATTTAGAGCATTTGCAATTCATAAAAGTGACAGAAAATGAAGATTTGATAAAAAGAATTGAAGCAAACCAAGCAATAAAAAAAGAGCTTCGACAAGAAAAAAGAAAAAAGTTTTTACAGAAGTTTATTTCATTGAGGAACGACGATGAAAAAACTCATAAAATTATTACTTTATTAGGAATGAAACTAAAACTAAAAAATTATCGTAAAGTAAAAAATGACGATATTTTAGAATATATAGATTATGTTCAAAATAAGCAATTAGATAAATCAGATTTTATTAATTTATCTAATAATTGTTACAAATTCAAAGAACAAGATGTTAAATTAATATCATTTTACTTGCCACAATTTCATGATTTTGAAGAAAATATCAAATGGTTTGGAAGAGGTTTTACAGAATGGTCAAATACATCAAAAGCAGTTCCGCAGTTTACAGGGCATTATCAACCACATATACCAATAGATGTTGGTTACTATAATCTAAATGACAATTCTATAATGCGACGTCAAATTGAACTTGCAAAACAATATGGAATTTATGGTTTTTCATTCTATTATTATTGGTTTTCCGGTAAAAAACTAATGGAAAAACCTTTAGAAAGATTTTTACAGGATAAATCTTTAAATATGCCATTCTTTTTATTTTGGGCAAATGAAGACTGGACAATGCTTTGGGATAATGGTAAAGATAGAGAGGTTTTACACAAACAAGAATTGTTAAAAGATGATGAGCAAAAGTTCATGAAGGATATTTTGCCATATATGAAGGACGACAGATATATCAAGATTAATAATAAGCCATTATTAATTATTTATAATCCACATAATTATCCTTTTGAAAGATATATAGAGTTCAGCAATAAGATCAGACAAATTGCAAAAGAAGAAGGCTTCGATGATTTATTCATAATGACAACAACCTTTAGAGCTGACTGTTCTTCTTGTAATTCGTATCAAGAATTTATTCAAAAATATAACTTAGATTCTTTGTTGGAATTTTTCCCGCAAGGTATTTTAGCACGTGAGATTAGTTGTATTAGACCTAAAATAATGAATAAAAAATTTAAAGGTAAATGTTATGATATGCACGAATTTATAACGCACAAAAAATACTTATATGACACGGATTCAAATTTGTATAAGTGTGCATTCCCACATTGGGATAATACACCTCGTAAGTGTTACAATGGTGCTGATATTTATCAAAATACTCCTAAAGATTATAAAATTTGGCTAAAAGATATTATCAGCTGGACAAAAAGTAATCATTCAAAAAATGAGCAATTTGTGTTTATAAACGCTTGGAATGAGTGGGCAGAAGGTGCTCATTTAGAACCTGATACAAAATATGGCTATGCTTATTTGCAGGCTACAAAAGAAGCGTTGGAGGGAAGGTTATTATCATGAATACAGTTTCTATTGTTACAGTTTGCTATAATGAGCCAAACTTGGAAGATACTTGTAAAAGTATTGTTAATCAAACTTATCAAGACTTTGAATGGATTGTAATAGATGCTTGCTCCAATGATAATACTCAGAAAGTTTGGAATAAATACAAATATCGAATAGATACGTTTATATGTGAACCTGATGATGGTATTTATGATGCCTATAATAAGGCTATAAAATTAGTAAAAAATGAATATGTTAATTTTATGAATGCGGGAGATTCTTTCTATAATAATGAAACACTAGAAAATATATTCAATAACAAAAATTATGATGTTGATATTATTTATGGAAACAGTAATTATTTGTATACTAAAAACTTTTCTGGAAATAAGTATAATTGTCCACAGTTATTAACAGACAATGTTATTATGTTGCAAAATATCAACACTCAATCAATGTTTATTAAAAAATATTTGTTTGAAAAATATGGTTATTATAATGAAAAATATAAGATATTAGCTGATTATGACAGAACTATATGTTTTTATAAAAATCATGTAAATTTCAAATATATTCCAATAATAGTTTGTAATTATAATACGAATGGTATTTCTTCAGATAAAAAATACGTAGAATATTGCAGAAAAGAATATTATAACATTATAAACAAGTATTTTACACAAAAAGAAATAGAAAAGTTTTTAAATAATAAAGTTAAATATTCATTTCTTGAACAACTATTTTCTATCAAAAACAGTGCAACAGGTTCACACAAAATCATAACCTTTCTAGGTTGCCATTTAAAAATAAAAAGGAGCCAAAAATAATGAAAAAAGCATTAATAACAGGTATAACAGGTCAAGACGGTTCGTATTTAGCGGAACTTCTTTTAGAAAAAGGATATGAAGTCCACGGTATAAAAAGACGTGCAAGTTCTTTTAATACATCAAGAATTGATCATCTTTATCAAGATATTCATGAAAACTCAAATTTTAAACTTCATTACGGCGATTTGTCGGATTCTTCTAATTTGATTAAATTAGTTCATGATATTGAACCTGATGAGATTTATAACTTGGCAGCGCAATCACATGTTAAAGTTTCTTGGGATTGCCCTGAATACACAGCAGACTGTGATGCTTTAGGTACGCTTAGACTTTTGGAAGCTATTCGTTTGAATAATTTTGAAAAGAAAACAAAATTCTATCAAGCTTCAACTTCCGAATTATACGGTCTAATCCAAGAACCTATTCAAAAAGAAACAACACCGTTTTATCCACGTTCGCCTTATGCTGTTGCAAAACTTTATGCATACTGGATTTGCGTGAATTATAGAGAAAGCTTTGGAATATTTGCGTCAAACGGAATTTTGTTCAACCACGAATCTCCAAGACGCGGTGAAACATTTGTAACAAGAAAAATCACAATGGCTGCAACTAAGATTAAGGTTGGTTTGCAAGACAAATTATATCTTGGAAATTTAGATGCAAAACGTGACTGGGGACATGCGAAAGACTACGTAGAAGGTATGTGGAGAATTCTGCAACAAGATAAACCTGATAACTACGTTTTGGCAACTGGTGTAACTACATCAATTAGAGATTTTTGTAAGATGACATTTGCTGAACTTGGAATTGATTTAGAGTTTGTTGGAGAAGGTGTAAATGAAAAAGGTGTTGATAAAGCCACTGGCAAAACGTTAATTGAAGTTGACCCAAGATACTTTAGACCAGCAGAAGTTGACTTACTTTTGGGTGATAGTTCAAAAGCTCGTAGAGAACTTGGTTGGATGCCAAAATATGATTTGCCAATGCTTGTAAAAGAAATGGTTCAAAGTGATTTGGAACTGGCAAAGAAAGAAAAAACTTTGCGTGAACACGGGTATAAAGTTTTAATTCCACAAGAGGTGTAAGATTAAATATTAAATTTTTAAGTAAAAAAGGATATTAGAATGAATAAGAAAAATCTAAAGCAAATGATAGATATTGAAGATTTAAAAGCAGAATTATTAAAACATCTTAATAGTGGTGAAAATAATACTTTTAAATATGAGTATTTATCTGAAGCTAATAATTCAGAAAATACTGCTGTTCTTTTATTAAAAGAACTTCAAAACATTTCTTTTGATGAACAAAATTTTGAATTGCTTATTTGTAAAAACAACAAAATTGTAGAACAAATAGATTTAATAGAATCTGATATTAAGGAAAAAATCTTAAATTTCCATTATTTAAGTTTTATAACAAAATCAATAGGACTCGTAAGATATCTGACTGAAGATAAATATAAACCAGATTATTTAGATGCTTACTTATTTTCAATTACATTTACATTAAAATTACCATCTAATATAAATAGAATAAAATAATCGCGTTTAAGCACAGAGTATAAGGCACTTTATAAAAGGTTATATATATGAACAAAAATAAAAAAATCTACATCGCAGGACATCGGGGGCTTGTTGGTAGTGCGATTAAAAGAGAATTAGAAAGAAAAGGCTATACAAATATTATTGGAAAAACACATTCCGAATTGGATTTGACAGATAGCAAAGCTGTTGCTGAATTTTTCGAAACAGAAAAACCTGAGTGGGTTATTCAAGCTGCGGCAAAGGTTGGTGGAATTTTGGGAAACAACACCTATCCTGTTGAATTTATGCTTGAAAATCTTAAAATTCAAAATAATATAATTGAAAATTCATACAAAAATAATGTAGAAAAGTTAATGTTTTTGGGTTCAAGTTGTATTTATCCGAAAAATACACCGCAACCGATGAAAGAAGAATATTTGCTTTCTGATTATTTAGAAAAAACAAATGAAGGTTACGCATTAGCTAAAATTTGCGGAATAAAACTTTGCAACTACTACAATAGAGAATATGGCACAAATTACATGTCTGTTATGCCTTGCAATCTTTATGGTATAGGCGACAATTATCACCCTCAAAATGCACACGTTATACCGATGTTAATTCGACGTTTTCATGAAGCAAAAGAACAGAATCTGCCAGAAACAACTGTTTGGGGAACAGGAACTCCTCGTAGAGAGTTTTTATTCGCAGACGATTTAGCCGAAGCGGTTGTTTTCTTGATGGAAAATAAAGACGCCAAAGATATTGGTGAATTTATAAACATAGGTTCAGGTTTTGATATGCCGATTTCAGAAATCGTTGAATTGATTAAAGAAACAGTCGGTTATAAAGGCAAATTGGTTTATGACAAGACAAAACCGGACGGAACGATGCTTAAGTTGATGGATGTTTCGAAGATTAATCAGTTGGGGTGGAAAGCAAAAACAGAACTCCGAGAAGGGTTAAAAATTGCGTATGAAGATTTTTTGAAAAAATATTCTAATTTCTAAGTGTGAAATCGTATTAGAATAGCTTTTAATAACAGCCCTGGTAACAAATTGTTACCAGGGCTTAATTTTTTAATAACTATCTTTAGTTGGTATAACAAAAACCACATTAATCGTCGAGATACCTAGCAAGTCATCCAAGATTTAGTTTAACTCAATCTTTGGTGATGATTGTATCTGGATGATTGTGTTTGGCTTTAAGTCATTTTTAGATTTTGGAATCATGTATAATAAATTATTGAATTCAAACCAATCAAAATCAAATATTTTACCTATCGCAGGTTCAACGCCCAGGTTTTCATTAAAGATTGCTAATGTAAAATTGCCTTTTACATCAAAGCAGTCCTTAATTGAAGCCACAATCAGAGAACATATATTATTCTTGTCATAATAAAATATAACACGTGGATATTTTGAATAAGTTACACTATCACCATTGCGTTTGCCTGTTCCCAAGCTTTGCGCAACTGTATCATAAGACTTTCCAATGTATTGTGTAACATTGTTTTTATAAAACTTATGATTTATTGAAAATGCTCTTGGTACCGTGTTTTGCATATTAACTGTAATACCTTCTGATGCAAACGTTATACCCGCTGATAATAAAGTACTTAATATTGTTAGTAATAAAAATTTTTTCATTGTTTAAGCTCCTTAAGAATTTCTTAAATGTTTTACGTGTTTATAAACATATAAACAACCCAAAATTCCAAATATTACAACTATTGCTATATCAAATTTGTGCCAAATATGTTTGAAGGCTTCCATATTTTCGCCCATTTTTACGCCAACAAAAACAAGTAAATAGCTCCAAACCAGAGAACCTAAAAAAGTAAGCGTGAAAAAGATTCTTTTTCTTGCTCTTAAAATTCCGGCAGGAAGAGAAATAAACGTTCTTACTACAGGTAACATTCTGCAGAAAAAGAATGCCCAATCTCCATATTTATCAACCCAAGCATCAGCTTCTTCTAAATCTTTGTGTGAGATTAAAAAATATTTCCCGTGTTTTTCAACAAATTTTCTCCCGCCAAAGAAACCTAAATAATATGATGGAATTGAGCCTAACACACATCCGAAAGCACCTGCAAACGATGCAACATGAATATTCATCTCCCCTTTGCTTACAATATATCCTGCAAACGGTAAAATAGCTTCACTCGGCAATGGAATATTACAAGATTCAATTGCCATCAACAGGCTAATTCCCCAAGGTCCCATAATTGTAATTATATGCTCTATAAAACTTACCAAATGTGTTATAACTAAATTAATATACTCCATGCCATCTCCTCTTTTCTATTATATTAAATAATAAAAACACTGCACCATCAATGTTTTCTTTTAATAATTAGAATCACTCCAAAAAGTACAGCTACTATCCCTAATATGATTCTTAACGTCAGTTGTTCATGAAAGATTACGACACCGAAAAATAATGCCGTTAAAGGTTCCAATGAACCTAAAATCGCAGTTGTTGTTGAGCCTATTAATTTTATTGCAACATTTATGGTTTCAATAGAAATGATTGTAGGAAAAAGTGCCAAACATACCGCATATAGCCATAAAACAGGTGATGTCAAAGGCTGCAGTTCAGTGCAAAAATTCAAATTTATGATGTAAAGAATTAGTCCGAATAACATTACATAAAAAGTCATTTTAGCACTGTTCATATGTCGAACCTGCCTGATATTTTTTACTCCAACTATATAAAGTGAATATAAAAGTGCAGATAGTATTACAATTAGTACGCCATGTAAATTCAGAGTTGCACCTTCTTTGCCGTGATACAACAGTGAAATTCCTACTGTAATCAACGCAATCGATGTAATTACGGTTTTTGTAATTTTCTCTTTAAAAAAGATTGCCATGATAACTGCAACAAGAACCGGATAGATAAACAAAATCGTGCAAGCTATACCTGCTTCAATATATTTAAATGCATCAAATAATGTATAAGAAGAAAGCGAGAAAAACAGTCCTAAAATAAGTAATATTACGGATTCTTTCAATGTGATTTTTAAAGAAATTTGTTTAATAAATTTTAACCAAAAAAAGTAAATTGCTAGAGCAAGTGCATATCTATAAAACAGGACGGAATTAACACCGATTCCTGCCGCATACAGAGGTAATGCAAATAGCGGGTTTGTACCATAACTGGCTGACGCGAACGCTCCATAAGTAAGCCCTATTCTTCTTTTTTTCTCTTGTGAAATCAAAAGCCCTTCCCTCTATTATCAATAGACAAATTAACTTAAATAAATATAAATTTCAAGCAATTCTTGTTAAAAGGTGATTCTTAAGTTATAATATAAAGTATGGATTTATTTAAAATCGGTCAAAATTTAAGTTTATTTATAGAAGATGGAAGCAAGCTTATAGAAATTCGCTCAACAATTTCAGGGCTTTTGGAAGATAGGATGGTTGTTGAATTACCGCAGTATTTCATGCGCTACATTAATTTCTTGCAAGTCGGATGCAAATTAACCGTAAAAGTTTTTTCTAAAATGGGTACGGTTGATTTTAATACAATTGTTATTGCGTCACCTTTAGAAGATAATTTCTGCATAGAACTTGATTATAATGCAATGAAATTAACTCCTTCTGAAGAGATTCCAACTGTCGATGCTATTGAAAAACTTCTTATAAGGGTCGGAGAAGAAAATGAAATTAGTGTTAAAACTTTCGAATTAGCAACTGACCATATAAAATTTTATTGCGACACAAAATTGAATATTGATGATTCGTTTAATTGTGAGTTAATTTTAGCAAAAGATTATGGTACAATTAAATTTAAGGTAACAGTAACTGATGTCGATCCTGTTTATGATAATGAATACACGGGCGTGTATTCAAATATGACAGAGGACGACAGACAAGCTTTATTATATTATATGTATTTATATTCAAATAGCACTGATTAATTAGGAAAAATTATGAAAGACTTAGCAGAAAATAACGTTAAAAAAGAAAATATTATCAAGAATAAGATGTTCGACCAAATCGAGCGTTGCAGATTGGATTTACAAAAGGATCCGACAAATCCTGCACTCCATGTTCGTTTAGGTGATTTATACGTAAAATGGCATTTGGATATTTTTAATGCCGGACAATATATTGATGAAGCTATTACTGAATATCAACTTGCGATGGAATCTTTAATCGAATCGCATGAAATCTATTACAAGCTTGGTGTTGCATTTTACCACAAAGGCGAATTGGATAAGGCTATTAACTATTTCACAATGGCTTTAGAAAAGAAGAAAAACTATTATGATGCTTATTACATGCTTGCGGAAACTTTTGTAAAAAAAGCTCACTTTACGGATGCAATTGATGCAGCTGAAGGTGCTGTAATTTGTTCAAGATTAGGTTCTTCAAGCGCGCATTTCTTGTTATACAAGCTTTATGAAGCATCTTCATTTAAGAACACAAAAATCAAACTAAAATCTTTGAGCGAAAAAATACAATCAATTTTGCTTGCTCCATTTGATAAAAACGCTATTGAAAATATTATCAAAAACGTTTCTTACATGCGCTTTTTGCCTTTATTTTTGAAAGGTTTTTATGCAATTCAAGTTAAAGATTTTGGAAAAGCAATCGAATTATACAAAAATGCGATTGAAACAGCTCCAGGATTTGCGCCTCTATATTGTGTTTTAGGTGATATTTACCTTTCAACAGGATATTATGATGATGCTATTACTGAATACAAAATGGCAATTTGGTTGGATTCATTTAATATTGCTGCATATCGTCATTTGTGCAGAGCTTATGAAGAACAAGGCGACTATAACCAAGCAATTGATATTTATAATAAATTAATCGCTATGGCACCAAATATTCCTGATTTATATTCAAATTTGGCAAATATTTATTATATTAAAGGCGAATTTGATTTAGCGATTTCTAATTATCAAACTGCAATTACTTTGAATCCAAACAGAGCTTGGACAAGTGTTATTGCTCAGACAATGGGATTTGTTTATCAAGAAAATAAATCAGATCCTGATGCTGCGATTTCTGCGTATCAAACAGCTTATGTTTTGACACCTGAAGACGTTGATATTTATGTAAATTTAGGCAGTGCCTTCTACGATAAAGAAGATTATGCAAATGCGTTAGCCGTTTACCGTCAAGCTTTAGAATTACAACCATACAATGCAAAAATCCATTGTAACTTAGGCTTCTTGTATTGGGGTAAAGGCGATACGGAAGAAGCTATCAAGTCTTATGAATTGGCTATTAAATATAATGACAAATATGATATTGCATACAATAACTTGGGCGTAATTTATTTGGACGATTTAGGACGCGTTAATAAATCTATTGAATTGTTTAGAAAAGCTGTTGAAGCTAATCCTAATTATGCATTGGCTCACTTCAATTTAGCCCGAGCAATTTCAATTATTGGAGATAAAGTTGAAGCTGCTAAATTGTATCAAATGGCACAAGACATCAATAAAATTACCCAAGAAATAGACCCTAGAGATATTGCAGATAAAATTAGTGAATTATTTGAGTCTTAATTTTGTCTGTTGTATAATGTTAAAATATCATTCAATTGGAAGAAAAGTATGACAGAAGATGATAAAACGGGAATTTCCCATCTAATAGAGAAGGAATTAACTTCCTCTGATAAAATTTTAAAACCTGATTTCAACCAAAAGACAGGTAGAGAACTTCTTGCGTTCTATTTACAATCAAAATTCAAACAAGTATTAGCATACGACAATAAGGCTGCCGAACCGATTTTTATTGAGGTTCGGTATGATTTTATTCAGAAGTTTTCAAGACGACTTATTCAAAATCCGAATAAAAGAATTATGATTGGAATTACGGGCGAATCAGCTTCCGGCAAATCTACTATTTGCCGTGAAATTGAAAATGTTATCAAGCGTTTCAATATGCCTGTAACTATTTTGACGACGGATAATTACTTCAATGATATTTCAGAACTTATTAAAAAGTACGGAACATTTGATAATTTGCGCGACAACGGTTATGACGTAGATTCTCCAAACAGTTTTCAACTTGATGTTTTGCATGATGATTTGAATAAAATATCTCAAGGCGAAGATATTTATTCTCCTGAATATTTGCTAAACGGAACGGGTGTTTCTGTACCAAAAGCTAAATTTGTTCCATCAAACAAAATTATTGTAGTTGAAGGAATGGCTTCAATGTTTGGTGATAACAAAGATATTTTTGATATCAAGGTTTATGTAGAAACAGATTTGGAACTAAGAAAAGAACGTTTCTTAACAAGAGCATATACTGAGCGAAATCAGGATTTAGAAAACGCTAAAAAACATTGGGAATATATTCTTGGTGCAGGTGAAAAATATGTTAAACCATATAGAAATGAAGCTGATATAATTATTAACGGCGATACAAATTTGGCTTATTTCTCTCAGATTTTAGAATATATCCACGCGATTACTAACAATTTTGAGGGATAGTATTTTTTAAATAGATTATGTGATATAAATATGAGTACAGTACAACCAATTAATTTTCAAGGAAAAACTCGCTATCTTTCAGATAACGCTTATAACAATATGAAATCGGTTTTAACCAAGATGAATCATAGGACCGGTTATATAAACGGTGGTAATGTGTTTTCAACTTCACATTTAGTTCGTTTAAAACTGAATGATAATAGCGCAACATTTTATGATAGCAGATTTTTACTTAAAAAAGTTGAAGACAATGAGCAAATGCAAGGCAAAACCTTGATTAGTACACGTAATGCTCAAGTAGAAATTGATAATAAATCCGGTGAAGTCAAAGGACTTGATAAGCCGTTTTTCTCAACTTGGACAAAGGTTATAAAGAAAGTCGAACAAGCAATTCAAAGATTTGCAGAGAATTTTGAAAATTCAAAATATGTAAAACGTGGTTATGTTTCGCTAATTGGTATGACAAAAGATGGTGAAACTAAGATTAATAACATAATTGAACACATGGAAAAATAGATAGTTTGTAGTTTGTAGGTCGTGTTGGACAATTGTCATCCAACACGACAAATACATAAATTTTAATGTCGTGTTCAATGAAAAATGTTGAACACGACCTACAAACTTTTAGAATTAGATAGTTATTCGCAAAAAACAATTACAACTCTTTTAAATTTTCATCCAAGAAACGAAGTCTTGTAATATTGAATAATCTGTCAGGATTCACAAGTTGCATTAAGCTGTCAGCTCTTAATGCAGGGATTTCAGAGCCTTGTCCTGTTTTTAGGAATATATAAAGGCTACCGCCTTCAAACCTATGAGTTCCTACTGACTTTTTGAAATCAGTAGTTTTTTCAATTCCTTTTTTATTTTTCTTGGAAATTAAAATCTCAGGTGAAGTTAGCACTCTTTCAACATCCTTTTTAAATTCCTCAAAATCATAGTTCTCGTTAGATTTACAATATGGTGTTATACAATATTCCGCCCACTGCGCAGCTATATCAACCGCCGTAGTATATCTTTCAACCCTTTTAACATCAACAATTTTCGCACCGTCAGGGAGTTTTGGATTAATAACATCCATAACCTCATTTTCGGTCAGATTATCATAAATTTCGATATCCACAAGTTCGCCTTCCGATTGCGCAAACAAAGGTAGTGCAACCCCCATAGACACTTTCATTGTCGGATTAAATCCTAAAGAAAATACCATATCCAAGCCGGAACGCGCCAAAACTTTATGGAAAGTGCTTTGCCAATCAAGGTGTGAAAAATATCTAAGCAAGCCTTTTTTCGTTATTTTCAAGCGATAGCGATAAACAGGAATATTAGGGTCAACATTTGCTCTTGTCGGATCACGATGTTCTTCTATAGAAACAATTTTTTGAGCTTCTTCTGATGCTTTATAAGGCTTTGCCATTACTTTATGTGTTTTTAAAGAAGGACAAACACCACATTGAACACATTTGTTTTCGCAGGTCGGCTGTAAATTGAATTCGCATCCTTGTTTCATCGCTTCTCTATATTCGTTTTGCAACCATTCTTTTTTAAGCCCTGTATTAATAAAATCCCAAGGCAAAACTTCATCTAACTCAAAAGATTTTCTTGCATAATCTTCAAGCGTGAAACCACATTCTTTTGCAGTTTCAGCCCAAACGTTTTTGTCAAAATATTCACCCCAAGCATCCAAATAACAACCTTTTTTATAAAGAGCTTCTATATACTTGCATAAGCTTGCATCGCCGCGAGTCAAAGCAGCCTCAATTTGAGAAACAAACTTTTCGTGGTAATTAATTTTTAGACCTTTTATATGCTTAGTTTTTTCTTTCAAGTAATGAATATGCTCGGTTACTTTGTCCAAATCCATTTGCGGACACCATTGAAACGGTGTAAACGGTTTTGGCACAAAGATTGAAAGCGTACAAGTAATTTCAAAACCATGTTTTAACTCTTTTTCGCGCTTAATCAATCTTGCGCGATATTTGATTTTATTCAGAAGCTCAGCCATCTCATCCATATCTTCCAATGTTTCAGTTGGAAGTCCTGAAATGAAATAGAACTTAATTTTTGACCAGCCGTTTTCGTAAAGCGTTAGAGCAGCATTAATAATTTGTTCTTCTGAAATGTTTTTCTTAATAACATTTCTTAAACGCTGACTTCCTGCTTCCGGCGCAAGTGTCATGCCGGATTTACGGACAGATTGAACAAGATTTGCAAGTTCAAGATTAAATCCATCAATACGTTGGCTAGGGAGTGAAACCGAGATTTTCTTTTTGTTGAAATCGACAGCCAATTCTTTTATAACTTCTTTTATGTTCGAATAATCGTTTGATGACAATGAAAGCAAAGAATACTCGTCATAACCGGTATTTTTCACAAGTTCTTTTGTGATTGTGATAATATCTTCTGCCGAACGTTCTCTAACCGGCAAGGTTACGTGTCCGGGTTGGCAAAAACGGCACATTCTTCCGCATCCGCGACGAATTTCCACAATTGCTCTATCGTGTACTGAACTAGAAAACGGGATCGGATAAGAAGTTGAAGCAGATTCCAAAGTTAAAGGCGCAAGACGCTTTTCAACAGGACGGTAAGTTTCACTCGATCCTTGTGGGAGAGGGTTTTGCGCGTTCCAACAACCTTTTATTTTACATAAATCTTCAATTCTATCTCTTCTCGGTAAACCTTTTGTACGCTCTAATGATGCGCATACATCCACCATCATTTCTTCGCCGTCACCGATACAAAATACGTCAATAAATTCGCACATTGGAAGCGGATTATAACAACAAGGTCCGCCTGCTAAAACGATTGGCTCATCATCTCTTCGCTCGTCATTTCTAACAGTAATTCCTGACATTTCGAGCATTTTTAAAACAGTCGGATAAGATAATTCATATTGTAGAGAAAAACCGACACCGTCAAAATCTTTAAGTGCACGTTTTGACTCTACTCCGTATAAAAATTCGGGTTTAAAATCAGGCTCTGGCGCATAAGCGCGGTCTGCCATAAATGGTGATTCTATTTCATTCGTACCATCAATTGAGCGTTTAAACACATTGACTCTATCATAAATAACTCTTACACCTAAGTTGCTAATCCCAATTTCATATTTATCAGGGAATACAAATGCAAAACGAACTTTTGCTTTGTCAAAATCTTTGTTATATGATAAAAATTCTCCACCTACATATTGATAAGGTTTTGTAGCTTTATACAAAGCTTCTTGCTGATCTCTAAAAAAACAATTCATAATAAATCTATAATATAACAAACTGTAACAATTTAGCAATTTTTTCTGATAAATTGTTTTGATATATATAAGTGTAGTTGTGCAGGAAAATATCAAAATGGTAAATGCTTACTATTATGATGGAAATCAATATATTCCACGAACGCAAGGCGACAGTTCAAAAGGTTTTATCTTGGCGTCACTTGCTTCATCTGCAATAATGGGAACTTTACCGGCTTTTTCGAAGCCGTTTTCTTCACAACTCGTAAAAGAACATCAGCAAAACGATTTGTACAAAAAAGCTTTTGAACAATCAATAAATATTGCCGGACTTGATAAAAAAGGTGTTCAAATCATTCCTGCACAATTTCTAAGAGATAAATCCGATGTATGTTGCGGACAAAATGCTTATTATATGCCTAAAACAAAACAAATCGTAATTAATACAGACAAAATTTCAATCGCAGGTTTCCATGAAGCGGGTCATGCTTTAAATGATTTAAAGGGAAAATGGGGTAAGGTTTTAAGCAAAATGCGTTGGCCAGGACGTGCAGTTGCAGGTCTAATGGGATATGTTGCATTATTCCAACGCACAAAACCTAAAGAAGCACCTAAAGATAGAACCGACTTTTTAAAAGACAATTGTGGGAATATTGCGTTTTTAAGTATGCTACCTACTGTTTTTGAAGAAGGAATGGCAAGCTATAAAGGAGTAAAACTTGCAAGAAAAACAGGACTTGCAGAACCCTTGATTAAAAACATGAAAAAATTATACACAAAAGCACTTCTAACTTACGTTGGTCATGCAATCGCAACCGGGCTTGCTGTTGGAGCCGCAAGTGTAATTATGGACTACTTTAGTCGTCCAAAAATTATAAACTCAAGCAACATATTTATAGATGAAGAATTTTTCAAAAAATAAGTGTTGCAATTACAATTTTAGTATTGTAGTATAAATCAATAACAAAATTATAAACTTAGAGACAGTGGTAATATGAGAATCAATCAAATTAACAATCAAAACAGTCAAAATAAAATCAGCTATAAATCAGTAAAAGTACATTATAAAGATTGTTGGCATCCAAAATTGTTAAATGAAATATTACAAAATAAAGAAATAGAAAAAGCTGCAAACTTCCTTGAGAAACGAAATTCTTCGATGGAAATGTGGATTAGAACTGATGGGATAAAGAGTAACAAGACATATTCTGTAAGTTGTACGTATGATAGAAGATACAAGCCTCATGGTGAAAATTGTAATATATTAGAAAGAATGTCCCTAAGTGACGCATTAAATAAATTAAAAAATTTTAATTCAAGAGACTTTATTGCATTCGTAAAAAAATCAGAACGTACTAATACAGATAAGCTTGAACAAATTCGTATTTTACACAATCCAAAATCTAAAGACAAAAAAGAAAAATATAAGAACCCTATACGTACATTTTTCAAGCATTTTGGATTCTGATATAAGGCTATACCTTATTCTGACAATATAAGTTTTAATTCATTATTATCACTATCTAAGACTTTGATTTCGTTGCGTTCATTATCTTTATATTTTGGTATGAATATATTCTTTACTTTATAATCTGAAGTATAAACAGTTTCTTTTACTTTTACACCATCTGCGTATTCACTCATGACACTACCGCTTTCATCTTGTTTTTCAGCATTATAATAAGTAAATCTTGTTAAATCTGCCCCGTCATAATTTACGGTCAAATTCATTTTGGTTTTACCATCTTTATCATAAACAAGATGCTCCTGACGCATACTGTTATTATCTTCAATAGTTTCTTTTACAAGCGAAATAACTTTATCATCTTTGTTTTTAAGCTCATATTTTATAGGTTGTTCTGATGAATAATTCCATGTTTCTACAAACTCGACATCTCCATCTGAATTATATTTAGTGTGTTTTGTAGGACGTTTTACATCTTCTGAAATATCATATTCCCATAAGTCATCATCCGTGTTCCCTTCACTATATTTTGATAACAAAAAGCCTGTTTTTTCATGTTTACCGTCTGCGGAAATTTCTACAAACTCCAGACCGTGTCTGTTATCATCAGGATTTTCTACTATCATAAAAAGTTTATTACCATTGCGTTTTGCATATAATACGCCTGTAGAATTATCTACAAATTGTTTTATTATTATTTGCGCATTGTTACTCAATGACGCAACCTCACTTATTACAGAAAGTGGCAAAAGACTGTCAGGAACTCCATTATACAAGTCTGTTTTTATATTCTTTTCTTTTTTTACTTCCGTTTTTTGTTGTGGAACAGTTTGTTTTGCAGATTTTGTCGCCGTCTTCTCTATTTTCTTTACCTCTTTATCAGGCAATACGTTTTCTTCTTGTTTAGTTTCCTTAGAAACCAAACACGCTGAAATACAAGCAACAACTACAGCACCTATAACAATACCACCAATTAATTTCTTTCGCATATCAACACCCCACAACACATTATAAATATGTTTTCTATAAATATTATAGAGATATTTTTCACTTTTAGCAATAGTAACATTTTTGTAAAAATAAGTTATTATGAAGGTTTTTCGTGGTAAAATCAGTATATGGAAATTTTAGAATTCTTAAAGGGAAAAGTTATCGTATCATCTCAAGCCATGCCTGACGAGCCACTTTATAAAGAAGAGTGTATGCAAGCAATGATGGCATCTTGTGTCAATGGTGGTGCAGGCGGACTAAGAGTTGCAGGCGCAAGAGATGTAAGAAATGCTAAAAAGTTTGGTGTTCCTGTTATTGGTTTAACTAAACCTGACGGATTACCTGCAAACTGGAAAGAAATCGTTTATATCACACCCGGTTTAAAAGAAGTAAATGCGCTAATTGAAGCAGGAGCGGATATAGTTGCTTTTGATGGGACTTCACGTCCGCATGACAATTGCACTATAGAAGAAATAATTTCTACCATTCATAATGCAAACAGACTTGCAATGGCAGATATTTCGACTTTAGAAGAAGGCATAAACTGTGCTAAACTCGGTGCGGATGTAATTTCTACAACATTAGCAGGTTATACCACTGAATCAGGTGAACCGACTGTCGGGCCTGATTATGAACTATTGAAGAATTTAGTTAAAACAGTTGATAAGCCTGTAATATTGGAAGGGCGAATTTGGATTCCAGAAGAAGTAAAAAAAGCATTTGAATTAGGCGCACATTGTGTTGTAATCGGGTCTGCAATCACAAGACCACAATTAATTACTAAAAGATTTATTGAAGGAATATAAAATGAAAAAAGCTTTAGCATTTGATATCGGCGGTACAAAAATTTATAGCAGTATTATTGACGAAACAGGAAAAATAGTTTCTGAGATTGATAAATTTCATACGCCAAAATCTATTCAAGGAATTTTAGATATTCTAAAAAGTCAAATCGCGAAGTTTGAAAATGAAGTTGATGTTATCGCTATTTCAACTGCAGGTGCTGTGAATAACGAAAACACATCCGTAAATGGTTCAACAGGAAATCTTGTAAGTGGTTATGCTTCAATAAATTTTCAAGAATTAAGTAAAAAAAGAGTATTTTTAGAAAATGACGCAAATTCTGCAGCTTGGGCTGAATACCGAATCGGTGCATCTAAAGGTACAAACGTTTCTGTAATGATTACACTTGGAACTGGTGTTGGTGGCGGAATTATTGTTAATAATAAATTGCTTAAAGGAAAATCTGGTGCTGCTGGTGAAATGCACTTCAAAATGTATCCTGATAAACGCAGAAGATGTACTTGTGGAAGCTGGGATTGTTTTGAAGCATACGCATCAGGTACGGCTCTAAAAGTTGATGCAGAAGAAATGCTAAATAATCCTGATGTTACGACCTATGATGTAATGGACGGAGTTAAAAGCGGTGATGAAAAAATGATAGAAATTTTCAATCGTTGGATTAATGATATTACTATAGGTGTAAATGGTTTAGTTAATTTATTTGATCCTGATTGCATTGTTTTATCAGGTTCTATGGCTCAATTTGTGGATGCAAAAAAAATGGAACAAACAGTAAACAGTGATATTGTAACTTCACCAACTTCGATTAGAATTGCGACTGCAGGTAATTATTCCGGCATGATAGGAGCTGCTCTTTTAGCATTTGAAAGTGAGGCGAAGTAGTAATGGGTAAAGCCAAACAACGAAGCTTAAAAAAAGGAATAAATGACAGATTTACATATATGACAAGAGAATCTGCATTAGAATCTGTTATAAAAAACATTAATAACAAAGCTGAAGTGATTGACACAATTACCCTTTTTGGATTTTCAGCTGAAGAAATGCTTGAAGCGGGCGCCGAGTATGAAGACGTAATGGCTTTCGGTGGGTTGGTAGAGTAGCACACAATTAAGTGATAAATTGTCTATAAGCTTATTTTGTGTTAAATTATTTATAGGAATTGAACAGTTTTCTGCTCGCTAAAATTTTAAGGGAAGGGGTAACGATGGAAACTAATTTTATATTTGCAGGTTTTGGAGGACAGGGCGTACTTTTAGCAGGTACAGTTCTTGCAAATGCATTTATGCTTGAGGGCAAAAATGTTACTTGGTATCCTTGCTACGGTGCAGAAATGAGAGGCGGAACCGTTAATTGTGAAATCGTTGTATCAGATACGGAAGTAAGTTCTGTTCACAAACAAGATACCGATTATGCAATCGTTTTAAACCAACAATCTTTTGATAAATTTGTTAAAAGGGTAAAAAAAGGTGGCACAATCGTTGCAAACTCTACACTTGTTGCTGAAACTCATCCGCGCGATGATATCAAATACGTATTTGCTCCTATGACAAAAATAGCAAATGATTTGGGTACAAGCAAAGTTACAAACGTTGTTTCTTTAGGCGTTCTAGCTTCTGTTTGTAACATTGTAACAAAAGAATATTTGGCAAAAGGTGTAGAAAAAGTTTTAGGTGCAAAGAAAAAAGATTTATTACCACTTAACTTGAAAGCACTAGATGCAGCTTGTGCAGGTTGTGTGTAAATATATGAGCCTTATTTCAATCTTAAAGCGCAAAAACAGAAAATCTTTATTCACAACGCCGAGTCATGCTGGTAAATTGTGCATTTATCATAAATTTTATCAATGGTACCGTTCCGACATTTCGGAAGTCGATGCTTATAATCCGGAAGAAGCTTTAGTAAAAGCCGAAGCTAAGGCTGCTCAAATTTATGGAACAAAATCTACTGATTTTTTGACAAACGGCTCCTCTAGCGGAATTATAGCTGCAGTTTTGACAGCTTGTAAACACGGAGAAAAGCTTTTAATCTGGGATAAATCTCATCCTTGCCATAGAAATGCCGGCAGACTTGCAGGAGCAGAAATTATTGAGTACGAACTTCCGTTTAATGAAGAATGGGGAGTTTTTGAAGGTTTAAATAATATTGAAACGCTTTTAGATAAGCACATGCCAAAAGCAATAATCGTAACCTCTCCCAGTTATGAAGGAATTGTTTCTGATATTCCACTAATTAGTAAAGCTTGCAAAAAACGCGGAATATATTTGATAGTTGATGAAGCTCACGGAGCTTTGTATCCGTTTTCGAATGAACTTCCTGAAAGTGCTATAAAATATGCGGATTTTACAATTCAATCATTACACAAAACCGCCGGAGGTATCAATCCGACTGCACTTTTACATTGCAATTGTGAACTTGATACAAAACCTGCGTTAAAAATGATTACGACAACATCGCCATCATATCCGATGCTTGCAACTATAGAAGCAAATATAAATTATTTAAACAGCAACAAAGGACGCAAAAAAATTTCAGAATTGATTGCTCTGATTAAAGAAATAAAATCAGAATTAACCAATTTAGAATTTTTTGGTGATGATATAACAAAAATTTTGATAAAAAAACAATGTTTGAGCGGGTTTGAATTATCAGAAATTCTTTTTGATAAATTTAATATAGAAGACGAACGCACCAACGAAAAATCAACAATGCTTTTGACAGGTTTAGGCACTACTAAAGAAAAGATAGAAAAATTGAAACAATTAAGAAAAGTATTTTAAAATAAAAGGCTCAACATTCAGTTGAGCCTTTTATTTTATTTTATTAACATCTGAACTTCTTTGAATTTTGGATGTTTTGCTCCTTTTAGCCATTCAAACAAAGCAATTTCTGTTGTCAAAACATGTGCACCATTGTCTTTCATTCTTTCTAATCCTGCTAAATATTCCAATTCAGAACGACTACCACACGCATCTCTGATTACGGAAACTTCAAAACCCTCTTGAATCAACGCATTTGTTGTTTGGCTTACGCAAATGTGAGTTTCAATACCGAAAATAACAACTTGTTTTTTACCTGAATTTTTCAATGCTTCTAAAACGTCATTATTTTCTAATGCTGAAAATGCTGTTTTTTCAAAGTATTGTGTATTTTCTGGCAAAACCTCTCTCAAAGTTTCAACAGTTGCACCTAAGCCTTTTGGATATTGCTCAGTAACAATTACCGGAATTCCCAAAATCTTTGCAGTATTAGCAAGTGTTGTTGCTTTCTTTTCTAAAGATGCTTTATTAAAAACCGCATTCAAAAGTTTTTCTTGAACATCAATAATCATTACAACACTATCTTCAATATTAAGTATTGTCATCGTTAATCTCCTTCCTAAATTCTTCTACAAAATGTTCTAACAAATCTTCTAAAAATCCTGTTTCAAATTCCTTCGGGTCAAGTGAAATTCTTTTAGGCGGGATATTTTTGGCTGATTGATAAGTTATATCAATATTGATTTTGGTAAACCCCGCAGTTGTGATTTTTAGAGTTGCACCTGCATTTCTACCCGTAATTTTCAAATACCCGTGTCCGTCAACGACATCTTGTTCAATATGCATCCCAAAAAGTTTATCGTTAAATTTTTGTTGTGTCATATACAAAACAGGACTAATTGTATTATCAAATTTCTTATTGTACTCTTGGCGATACATTTTGAAATTTGTCACTTCTTTTTCTTTTGTTTCTTCATCTGTTATATTTCTGCTAAAATTAATTGCTTCGTGTAATCTGTTTAGAACCTCATTAATCAATTGTTGACGCACTTTCCCGATAGTGTTTGCAAAACCGGCATATATTTTTTCAGGAATAGATGTTTTTATTTTTTCCCAACGTTTTTTAGCAGAATCTATATCTGTATCCCAAAGCAAAAGAAAATATTTGTTCGTCGCATAATTCATAAGAATATCATTTCTTCGAATATTATTCAAAATAATTGTTTCAATTTGGTTTGCCTGCAACAAAAATTTTGATTTATCATTCGGCGAAATTGCTACTAAAACAGCTTTTCTTCCTGTAGAATTAATTATTTCCAGTTCATTATCCAAAATTGATGCGTAATCCGTAAATACTTCGTTATTTTTAAGTATCAAGTTATTTTTTACAAGCATTTCTCTGTATTGTAAATATTTCATCTGCATAGACGCAATGTTTAAACCATTCACTGTAATTGCCCAAAATTCTTCATCTGAAGTAAATGGAGTTAAAAAAGCTAACGCACCCAAAGTATAAACCTGTAAGCGCAAATTATCATTATCATTAAACGCAAAAACTATCGCTGGAATATTTTTCGTAAGTCTTAATAACTCCAGTGTTTTTTGCGATGAATTTTCGCTATTAATAATTAATACGGATGTTGATAAAAGATGGATTTTATTAGGAATGTCTTCAAACGAAAACTTAAACAGTTCGTCACTTTTTCTAAGGTTTAGTTTTGAATAGATGTATTCAAAAAAATCAACATCATCAGAAATAAGTACAATCCTGCTCTGCATTTCGTTTTTACAATTCCTATATTACCTCTATGACAATTCTGAAATGAGCAATTCCGCCTTTTGTAAAATTACATCTCTTAAGTCACCAAGGTCTTCAAAATCAATACCCAATGTTTTTACAAAGTCTTTATCAATTGAATTTGGATCATAATTATCTTGAACCAATTTATCAACAAAGCAAACCAAGTTACAAGGCACCGGAATTGATGATAAAGCCGGTGAATGGTGATAAGAAATAATATTTGCTAATAATATTGGTAATTGCCATCTTTTCGCAAGCAAAGATCCTGTTTTTACGTGATCACTGTCAAAATATTTGCGCTCTGCATCTAAAACATCCGTTCCCATCTCAACAGAATTCAAAACCTTTGTATAAAGTTTTTCGTTTGTCATCTGTAAAACCATTTTACCAACATCATGAACAAATCCTGCGATAAATGCTTCGTCTGCATCCATAACTTTAGTTAAGTTAGCCAAGTATTCACAGCCTGCAGCTACTCTCATTGAGTGTTTCCAAAGTTCTTTATCTCCTTGGTTTGACATCATAGGTTTCATAGCAACAGCTACGATAATGTTCTTAACTTTAACCATGCCTAAAAGTGATAAAGCTATATTGATAGAGCTAATTTGTTGCGAAAAACCATAATAAGCAGAGTTTACCAACGCTAAAATTTTAATAGTCAAAGACTGATCAAACATGACAATATCGCCCAACTCTTTCATGCTTGCAGTCGGTTTCTTCATAACATTTAACGCCTTAACGATTACGCTTGGCATCGCTTGTATATCTTTTATTCCGTTTACTAATTCAATAGTTTTATCCATAATTATCACCTTAAACTTGCAAGTGTTTCTTTATTGATAACAAGCTTCCACTTGCACCAAAAGCCGTACCAATTATCAGTAATGTTATTATAACTATATTTTGTGCATAAACAGGATTTGGTATCAAGAAAAATTTATGCACATTCATCAACAAACCTTGCACCCAATTCAAAGGAATTACAGCAATAACGGATGAAACAAAGCCGTAAAATGCACCCTGCATAACAAGCGGAGTCTTGATATACCAGTTGCTTACTCCCATCAAACGCATAATTTCAATTTCATCTTTTCTCGATTGAATTACAAGTTGGATAGTATTATTAATAATAGTTATTGTTAAAGCTGCCGAAATTATGATTACAAATATCATAGAAGTGTTTACGACATTCGTAAGCATCTGCATTTTCTTCGCCAATTCTTTTGCATAACCCAAATCTTCTACACCTGCAATCGGTTTTATATTTGCAAATACAGTGCCAATACTATCAGGTTTATCGACTTTTACTCTCAATGTATTAGGAAGTGGATTTGCAATATCATGCAAACCTAATTCCTGTTTCATACTTTCCCAAGATTCTTCTTTTGTTTTTAATGTAACAGACTTAACGTGTTCAATCTGCTTAATTCTATCTTTTACAATAGAAGGTGAAGCGTCATTTTTTAAATAAACAGATATTTCAAGAACATTACCTAACTCGTGCGTAAATGTAGAAAGAGATAATGTAAACCTAAACAACACGCCAAAAATAGTCAAAATGGCAGCCATTGTAGTAATAATTACGAGGTTAATAATCCCTGTACGTTTAATATCATTAACAGCTTCCATAACTATACGATAAGCTATTCTCAATTCACACAGCCAGTCTTTCGGTATATGTCTTTTCACCTGTCTTTTTAACTCTTGTCTGCTATTGTCCATAAGTACCTGCCTGAATATCTCTTATAATTTCGCCCTTTTCAAGAGTTAAAACTCTTTTTCTGAATCGGTCAACAAGCGTATAGTCGTGAGTTGACACTATAACCGTAATACCTCTTTGGTTAATTTGTTCCAAAATCTGCATAATTTCCAAAGAGTTTTTAGGGTCTAAGTTACCTGTAGGTTCATCTGCAATCAAAAGAGGAGGTCCGTTTACAAGTGCTCTTGCAATACTTACACGTTGTTGTTCACCGCCTGAAAGTTCTGACGGTTTTGCCTTAGCCTTATCCAACAAGCCTACAACTTTTAAAGCACCGGTAACACGAGTTCTGATATCAGAAGAGCTTATTCCCAATGTCCTGATTACATAAGCAATATTATCGTAAACACTTTGATTTTGAAGCAATTTATAATCCTGGAATACAATTCCCATGCATCTTCTTAAATTTGGCACTTTTTCAGGCGGTAAATTAGCAATATTAATTCCTCCGATTAAAACAGTACCCGTAGTCGGAGTTTCTTCCTTATAAAGCATTTTTATAAGCGTAGATTTACCCGCACCTGATGCGCCTGTAATAAATACAAATTCACCTGACAAAATATCAAGGTTTATATTTTTAAGTGCATAATTATTCTTATACTTTTTAGTAACCGATCTTAATTGTATCATTTTTTCAACTCAATAATTTTATTAGCTATACTTTCTGCGTCTAATTCGTAGTGTTTTAATAATTCGTTTGGAGTTCCACTTTGTCCAAAAGTATCATTAATACCGATTCTTAAAACTTTATGCGGTGCGTTTTCTGATAAAGTTTCACATACTGCTGAGCCCAAACCGCCAATTACAGAATGGTTTTCAACCGTAACTGCCAAACCTGTTTTATTGACACTACTTATTATAGTTCCACAATCTAAAGGTTTGATAACGGGTATATTGATAATTTCCGCATCAATTCCTTTAGCTTTTAAAATTTCATTTGCTTTCATAACTTCTGCAAGTAAATCACCGGTGACAAATACACTTACATCTTTGCCTTCTTTTAAAGTTACGGCTTTATTAATGTCTAAAGTATAATTTTCATCATAAACATCTGGAACATTCATTCTTGAAAGCCTGATGTAAACAGGACCATTATACTCTGCTGCGTATTTAACAGCCTGACGAGTTTGGTTATAATCCCCTGGAACAATAACCGTCATATTAGGAAGTCCTCTCATAAGAGAGATATCTTCTAAAGCCTGGTGGCTTGCACCGTCTTCACCGACAGTAATACCACCGTGCGCACCAATCACTTTAACGTTACCTTTTTGGTAGCAAATTGAGTTTCTGATTTGGTCATAAGCACGACCTGTTGCAAAGACCGCAAAAGTCGCTGCAAACGGAATTTTACCCTCCAGTGACAAGCCTAAAGCCGTTGTCATTAAATCTTGTTCTGCAATACCTACATCAAAGAATCTTTCAGGAAACTTTTTTGCAAAAATTGAAGTTTGCGTAGAACCTGATAAATCAGCATCTAATGCAACTATATCTTGATTTTGTTCAGCCAAGAATGAAAGTTCTTCGCCAAAGGCACCTCTTATGGATTTTTTAGCTTCGTAATTAATTGTTCTCATATTCCCCCTCTAGCTAAATAAATTATACCATGAATTACGAAAAAATAAAAATTTCTACCATATCAAATCCATAAATCTAAAAAAAGACACTACGAATTAAATATTAAAACTCTTTCTTGTGCCTTCTTCGTGATACAAACCACCACCACAAATAGTTTCAACAACTTTTAATACAAATTCTCTTGAAGCATCCGTATTATTCAAGAAAAATTCTCTGTTTGATAAATGTCTAATCTTAAAAATGGAATTCTGAGTTTTATCTGCAGGTACAAATAAAGATGCAACTTCTTTATCCAAAAGAACTTCCATCATTTGATTTCTTGATGATATACCTTCCATTAATTCATTATAATTTCCGTTAATAGCCATAATACGACCGGAGAACATCGGAGGAGCACTTTCTCTAAACAATGCTTGAGGCTCATAATTACATCTGGTCGTAAGACTGATTGTATGCCAAAGAATATTTATAACGACAACTGTTTTATCCTTATCATACTCAACATAAATATTCTCCGTTGTAATCCCTCTTGCGGAAAAAGATTGTTTCAAAGAATCCGCAATAGCTTTCAAATTATCTATCATTTCCACAAATATCTCAGCTGTGTTTAAAGTCGCATGCTGATAGTCCAAGAACTGCTTATACATGTGGGTAGAAACAAGCCCAATGCGTTCTTGGATAAGTGTGGATTTTCTGAAAGATGTTTCTGAGTTATTAAAATTTTCGTAGCCTTTACTCAAATTTATAAAGCCTCCTTATATAATTGTACACTCAACATGCTTATTATGTAAACATGATGTGTAACAGATTGTAACAAGTATCACTTTATTTCTTAAACAGTAAATTAATGCCTGCGACAAAATAATTTTTTACCTCAGCAAAACTTCTTAAAGACAAAAACGTTTTTAATATAAATTTCGGACGTAAATAAAAACGTTTCACAGCTTGTTTATGAAGTTCAAAAATTCGTTCTTTACTCAAATGTTCAGAACGCACAACGGGTTCATAATAAGCACTTCTGAAATCCAGGTTGCCCTCAACTAATTTGTTCATCATTGCGTAAGCAAAATATTTTGTTCCAGGAAGCGGAGTTGCAGTATAAAAACTGATAAAATTGCTATCAAGTTCAATTGCAAATTTAATTGTTTCTTCAACTGTTTCTTCTGTTTCCCAAGGAAGCCCAATTACAAAATAATTATAAATTTTAATCTTATTCTTTTTAAGAATTTTTACCGTATTTCGAATATCATCAAGCGTAATTTTCTTTCCGATATTATCCAACATCTTTTGAGAACCGCTTTCTACGCCGATACTTACAAGACGACAACCTGATTTGTACATCATTTTTGCCATCTCATCATCCATTGTGTCAGCTCTCGTATTGGATGACCAAGTGATTTTCAGTCCACTTTCAATAATTTTTTGACAAAGTTCAAGCGTCCATTCTCGATTAAAATTAAAAATATCCGACCAAAAAAGAAAATTCTTTATATTATATTTTTCAATGCATTCTTTTAACTCAGCCACAATATTTTCAGGAGAACGCGTTCTCACTTTAGCACCCGAAACAGGAGTTGCCAAACAGAAAAAACAATGGAACGGACACCCGCGAGCAACTTTAATAACTGCCTGCACTTTTCCATTATCCGGACGTTTATAAATCGAATTATCGACTAAATGTCTTGCAGGAAATGGTAAAATATCCAAATTATCTATAAATGGACGCTTATCATTTTTAACCGGTTGAAAATTTTCTCTATAACAAATTCCTAAAATTTCATTATCAGGAACTCCGTCCAAAATATCTTTTAGAGTTAATTCGGCTTCACCCATAATTACATAATCAATGAACGGATTTTCATAAATTGTATTAGTATTGTATGTCAAAAACGGCGCGCCTTTAACAATTGTACAAATACTTGGAACAATTTCTTTTGCGTGCTGTACAGCCATCATATCAGATTTAAAAGTAGGTGTTGCAATGTTTGCAACTAAATAATTCGGTTGAAATTCTTTTAAATCCGCTTCAAAATTTCCACCTTGACTGTAATCACGAATAATTGCTTCAAATCCGCAAGATTCTGCAATTGAAGCCAAATACATTAAATCCGTGGGAGGCAGGGGAGGTATGACCAACAATTCTTTTGTCGGCTGCTGACATCTATCTTCTCTGTTTATTACAGGAGAAGGCGGGTATATTAACAAAACCCGCCCCTTCTTATTTTGATTTTCTAAAACCATTTATGAAACCTTAATTTCTTTTTGTTTTACTCTTGATGCAATGATTGATGCAGTAATCAAACAGAATGTACCGATTAAGAAAGTGTATTCCCAATGATAATTAACTCCGCCAATTACATTAAATGAACATCTGTTAATAATCCAAGAAACCAATGTGCAAACAAATACTTGAGGTCCTGCGATGAAGATATTAAAGATACCCATTACAGAGCCTTCAGTTCCTGGTTTAATATATTGAGAAAGCATTGCAAAAGGTAGAGCGCAAATACTTGCCCAACCGATACCTGATAAAGCCATCAAAGCTGCAACAACTTTAACATCCTTAATAAATGCCATTCCTAAAAATGCCAATGCCATTGATAACATTGAAATGATGTGAACTTTTTTGTTGCCAAATTTAACAGATAAAACTCCGATTGGAATTGCAACAACAAAGCAAACAAGGTTGAAGATAGCAAAACAAATTGAAGAAAAGTTTGTTCCAGCTAGAACTGCAGAATCATAGCTTGCTTTAACAACCTCTGAAACATTTGACAAATCAGGTACGCCATATACTGTATGGATAGCATATTGAGTGAAATAAATCATCATACACATATTTCCAATCCAAGTAAAGAATTGCATCCAACAAATTTTACCAACTTCAGGAGATAGTGCAAAAAATTCTTTTAAAGATTTTACTAAATCAAATTTTTCTTTTTCTTCATTTTCTTTAGGTTGATATCTGCGTTCTTTAATCATTAAGCATGTCCAAGCCATACCAAGTGAGAACGCTAAAGCCGCCATAACAAATTGAGCGTTAATAGACATTTGATAATTAAACGCCCATTTTAAAAATGGTGCTGTACCTGCAGCAAAAACAGAACCTAAACCGATTGCTAAACTTATGTATGAGTTCGCAATTGAATGTTGTTCTTGTGGTACAACATCAGGAATCAATGCTCTATAAGGACCTTGAGCGATATTAACACAAGCATCAAGAATCCAAATCATAACTGCTGCAAAGCAAAGTGCAGCTAAAGCAGGAAATTTAATATGAAGTGTTGAAGAAATAAAGTTTGTAATTAATTCTGAATTAGGTAATGCCCAAAGTGCTAAAGCTGAAAGCAAAGCACCACCTAACAAATATGGTCTTCTTCTTCCGAATGGAGAAGTTGTTTTATCACTCAAAGCACCAATTACAGGTTGAACAACCATGCCGGTGAACGGACCTGCAAGCCAAATTAACCCGAATAAGAATGGTGAAGCACCAAGATTTTCTGTAACAGGACCCGATAAAATAATTCTCATTTGCCATGCAAATTGCAAACCAAAAAATCCAAGAGCAAAACTCAAAAATTTTGCAGTTGAAAAACGTTTCAAAACATTGTCTTCCATATATCTCCCCCAAATAAAACTATTATTTTATTAGTTTACAAGTAACAAAAATTTGCGTCAAGTTGTTGATAAAAAAATATTGTTAAACAAGTACAGACTACTTTCAATGGAAAGAGGAAAATAGAAAATAATTTAAAATAATTTTCTATTTTCCTCTTTATAGACCTGAATAGAAGGTATGAACCGCGTAAGCGACTTCCACTCTTATAACCTTTGAAACATTAAATCAACAACTGCGTACCGAGCATTATTCTGTGTGAATCTTTCGCAGCATCGTTTTGACAGAATACATAGTTCAGAATAAATTTCAAACCTTGACCTTTTACAAAGTAGTTCAAACCAACAGAGTATTCACGTTTATTGTTATTTGCAATTTCTCTGTTTGGATCAAATTCATCATATCTTGCTAAGATTTGAAGTTTTTTCGTCAACATATATGCAACAGTTGCGTAAAAACCGCTTGCGTGCTTATCGGTTGAATATCCTGCTGTACCGTTGTAACCGTTAGCTTGCGCCCATTCAAAATTTGCCATAAATCTTTTGTATTCATATTGAACATGCGCACCGACTACGCAGAAATTATTATCTCTATGACCTGCATCCATGCTACCGCCAACAAGTAATTTACCATATTTGCCATCAGTTTTTCCAAGTGGTTTTAAGTCAACTCTACCAATAAATTCTGCCCCTGGGAAAAATTCTTGGAAATACGTATCTGAACTATAAACACCAAAGTCATAATCCATCAAACTGTATGTTCCTGCAACTTTAGCCCCTAGTTTACGAACTGTGCCGAAATTTCTTGAAATTTGAGAACGAGCTAAAAATGGCAATACAAATGGTCCGTAAGCACCTTCTAAACCAACAGGCGGACGAGAATTACCGATTAAAATTCTGTGGTGTGGAATCTTGTTTGTTGCGATGTACATATCAGCGAACAAGTTTTCTACCCAGTTTCTTTCTGATAATGGTGAGAAGTTAAACATAATTCTAAAATCACCATTATTGTTCTTTAAGAATCCGTCATAACCAACGTTAATTGTATTGATGTCATAATGGTTTGTTGTATGTTCACGATGCATTCCGCCTTCATTAAATTGAAGTCCGATGTCACCGTTGTAACCAGCCCAAAATTGAGTTCTATCCCATACAGAATCTTCATCAAATTTATGAGTCAAAACATCCTGTAAAAGATATGTCGGTTTATCGTATTTATAAACTTCTAAGTGATACACATCTTGAAGTTTTTCTTTTAAACTTTTCTCTTGCGGAGCTTTTTCTTCTGTAACAGAAATTGCTTGAGGTACTTCTTCCACATTCATTTCTTCTTGCGGAACATCAAGCACAACTTCTTCTAAATTTTGCTCCTTAACTTTTGCCCACACCGGTGTGGTCAAAACAATTGCTATTAATGCCAGTAAAATCTTTTTCTTCATAACTACATTCTTATATATTATACAAAAAAAGACCAATTCTCACCAAGTGAAAATCGGTCTTTTTAAACTAAACTAATGTTGATGTCTGTGTTCTTCTCTTAAGTATGCTGTCCAGAATAATAGAACAACAAATACAAAAGCACCTACAATGTTACCGCAAGTAACAGGAAGTAAGTTGTGCAAGAAGAAACCTTTCCAAGTCATTGTTGCTAATTGATCAGGAGTCATGCCTGAAGCAGCAACGATAGATGGGAAGTGTTTCATCAATAATCCATTTGGAATAAAGAACATGTTTGCAACACTGTGTTCATAACCTGAAGCAACGAATGTCATGATTGGGAAGAAGATTGCAAAAATCTTACCAATAACACGTTTAGAAGTTGAAGCCATGAAGATTGCTAAACAAACTAACCAGTTACAAAGAATACCTCTAAAGAATGCTTCTCCAAAACTTAAATTAATTTTAGAGAAAGCTGTTTGCATAGCGGTAACACCTACTGCGTCGCCACCATTATGTCCCATGCCTGCACCAAATATCAAACCTGCAACAAGGATAGAACCTAAGAAGTTTGCAATATAAACGATTGTCCAGCTTCTTAATAATTTAAGAAGGCTAACTTTCTTTTCTAAAACTGCGAAAGTCATCATTACGTTACCTGTGAACAATTCAGCACCTGTCAATGCAACAATCATCAAACCTGTAGCGAATGTCATAGCTCCGATAAGTTTTGTGAAGCCCCAACCCATCATTGAGTCGCCAGTCATAACTGTTAATGATACTTGAGCACCAAATGCGATAAATGCACCTGCTGCAATTGCTAATGTAAACATTTTAGTTTTACTAAAACCAGCTTTTCCTGTCATAACGCTGTCACTAAGCTCGTGAACAGTGGCACTAGGAGTTAAGCTGTCTTGTGTGGAAATTACTTTTTCTTCTTCCATTTTTCCTTTTCTCCTATTTTTCTCTCTTTTTAGAACACCAAATTTTCATAAATTTCCCTCGGAAATTACGTCGGCTAAATGTGTTTGACTATCTATATCCTAAAATTTTAATGTTCTTAAAAACTCTGCTTAAATCAATTTAGTTTAAGTCCTTATTGATAATAGCACTTGAAAAAATGATTGCAAGATTTTTTTTGCAAATATAATTCCTATAAATTTTTCACCAAGAATTCAGTAAAATCCTCTACTTTATATTGATTAAAGGCAAACAAATTCAGAGCAGCCTCGCAGCCTAAACAAGAAGTTAAAACGATTTTTGTTCCACTGTTTTTGATATTGTCATGTTTTTTCTTAAATAATTTTGATAAAATTTTGTATTCATTCAATTTTATAATTCCGTTCAAACCGCAACAAGAATCAAATTCATTCATCTTTACATATTCAAGATTTTTAGTATTATTTAAAATCCATTCAATATCTTGAAAATTATCTATATTGCAAGGTTTGTGAAAAGTCACTTTCTTTTTGTTTTTTAGTTTTAATTCTAAATTATATTCTCTAATGTACTCGAAGATATTCTTCACATCTATTTCGTCAGAAAATTTCTTTATCGTTTTTTCACAACTTGCGCAAGTTGTTACGATATCCGTAATTCCGTATTTATTAATAATATTTAAGAAATCTTTTTTAGCCTTCTCAAAATTATCAATATCACCTCTTACTATAAATGGAATTCCGCAACAATTAAAATTAGGCGTTATAACTTCTATGTTGCAATTATTCATAAGTTTCACAACAGCATTGTTGCCTTTTATATTTCCACTACAACCACCAAAATAAAGAACTTTTTTGTCAAACTTTTTCGATTTAATATTTTTTGCAAAAAATCCAAGAACTTTAACACCCAACCCAAAAAGAATATTCTTTTGTATAAAAGATATGAGTTTTTCTGACGGATGAAGCTTGAAAAATTCAGCTTTAGCAGAGGTTATAATATCAACGACATCAATACCGCTCGGGCAAAATTTAGAACAAGCACCGCATTTTAAGCATAAATCCAAATAACGATTGAGTTTAGCGGACATTTTTAAGTCACCCTTTATTAATCCGCGAAGCATAATAAACTGCCCGCGAGAAACAGTACAGTCGTTGCCCGTAATTTTATATATAGGACAAACAGCTTGGCAAAGTCCGCACTTTGAACAAGAATGAATGTTCTCTTTATACTCCGCTAAATTCTTCATATTAATATATTAGCACGGTTTAGTAAATTTAGAGTTGTTTTGTTAGATGGGCTTTTGATATTTTGATACCCCCCACCCTAACTCTCCCCCTATAAAGGGAAGGAATGAACTTGCGCTTAGTGAGCGACATTAGCACGTTCCCTCTCCACGGGACTCTGCCTAAAAAAGTTGACTTAATGTCAAGTTTTTGAGAGGTCAGTTAGGGTGGGAGCGTATTTACTTATTTGTTTAAAAAAAACATAAAAAAAAAGAACTCGCAAAATGCGAGTTCTTTAAACATTAATTTTATTCCTACAAAATTTCCATTACCGGTTCAGAATGTTTTACCTCTGGAATTTCTCTCAAATTTGGAAGTTCAACAGCTTTTGGAGCATGTTTTACTTCGCCAGAAGCCTTTGCTACTTTTGGAGTAACAGGTGTATGCGCCCGTTTAACTTTTGCAATTGCAGGGTCCGGATTTAATTTTTGTTGATGGTAATCAGCCATAATCTGATTTACAAATCTTCTGGTTTCTCCGTAAGGGGGAATTGATCCGCCGAATTTTTTAACGTTGCCTGGGCCTGCATTATAAGCAGCCAAAGCTAATTCTGTTGAGCCAAACATCTTGTACATCATCTTGTAATAAGTCAAACCTGCCTTGATGTTTTCGCTTAAGTAATAAGGGTTAAATCCCATTCTTTGGGCTGTTGACGGGAGCAGTTGGAACACGCCTACTGCGCCATAGGGGCTTTTTAATTCGTGTCTAAAGCCGGATTCTTTTTTGGCGATACTTAAAGCTAACGCTGGGTCAACATTCATTTCGATTGAATGTTTTACAATGGTTTCTTTAATTACGTCTTGAGTTGGAGCAGCTTGCACCCTAACGCATAGCAAACTAAGCAATGCCATAGTTGTTAAGACTGTCTTTCTAATCATTGAAATCCTCTTATTATATTAGTAAATTGGATTCTGTATTGCTACTATAAAAAATCCTCCCTACGGTTTCACTTTGTTCTCGTTTGGTTCCTAACATAGCGTCTTTCCTAAATTTTTTACCCTCCATTTGTGATAAATGTTGGTGCAATCACTAAGTTTCATGCCATAAAAAACTTGTTAGGCGACTATCTGATGCTATTTCCCGCACTCCGGCTTGGATAAATAACTATACAGAATGTATGTCATCTGTATACTAACGCAAACAAACAAAAATTTCAACCCTTTTGTTGTAATTTATACACTTAATACAACGAATATACGTTTTTATCTTTTATATTATGCAGAATCTTCTATTTAAAAGTTGGTGTTTTTCTGATTTAAAATCAATTTCACTGACAAAAAGTTCCACTTTTTTATCTATATTCATGATATTAAACAGAACAAAAACATCTGACGCAATATTAAATAACCCAACATTACCAATTTTTGTAAGCATATCAATAAAATCGACGCCACATTCATTAACATAGCTCATATCAATCCCTATTTTCAGGCTTCTATTTACCCAAATTTCTTCAAAAATTTTTTGCACATCAACTTCGCTCAATTTTTGCGAAAACGGGGTAATTATACAAAATTTATCAGAGGTTTTGATTTCCATAATATTATTATAAATTTTGTTTTAAAAAATAAGAATTATCCAAAATTATAAAAAAACTACAACAAAAGTTATAATTTTGTATTACAAAAAAATTATTAAAAACATTACGCCATTTTTTTGCTATAATTTAATCATTGGTTTATTGTGCAAAAAGGAGAGTTTTAATATGGATAGACAAAGACCACACGAACAGGATAAAGTTGAACGCAGAAGTAATTTTCTTCCTGTAGAAGAAAATTTAACGGAAGAACAAGTAAAAGCAGAAGCTTCGAGATGTTTAAACTGTAAAAATCCAAGATGTGTAAAAGGGTGTCCCGTTAATATCCATATTCCGGATTTTATTAAGGCTGTTAAAGAAGATAGACTTGAAGAAGCAGGTGAAATCATCAGACGAACAAGCATGCTTCCATCTGTTTGTGGTAGAGTTTGTCCTCAAGAAAGACAATGCGAAGGTAGCTGCGTTTTAGGTATAAAAGGTGATGCAGTAGCTATCGGTGCATTAGAAAGATATGTTGGCGATAATACATCCGCAAAAATTTCTGAAATCATTCCATCAGGTAAAAAAGTTGCAATTATAGGTTCAGGCTGCGCAGGCATGACGGCAGCGTGTGATTTAAGAAAAGCAGGACATGATGTAACTATCTTCGAAGCTTTACACAAATTCGGCGGCGTTTTAAGATATGGTATTCCGCCTTTCAGACTACCAAGAACAGTTCTTGACAGAGAAATCGAATCACTTAAAAACATGGGCGTTAAATTTGTAAATGATGTGGTTGTAGGTAAATCAATTACTTTAAAACAACTTCAAGAAGACGGATTTGATGCAATATTTATTTGTTCCGGTGCCGGACTTCCTAAAATGATGCATATTAAAGGTGAAAACTTAAATGGCGTATTTTCAGCCAACGAATTTTTAACTCGTGTAAATTTGATGCACGCAAACGAAGAAAATTCTGCGACTCCTTTGAGAGTCGGTAAATCCGTTGCCGTAATCGGTGGTGGTAACGTTGCAATGGACGCGGCGAGAACAGCTGTCAGAGTCGGATTTGAAAAAGTTTATATTGTTTACAGAAGAACTGAAACCGAACTTCCTGCACGTTTGGAAGAAATCAGACACGCAAAAGAAGAAGGCGTTATTTTCCAATTCTTACATGCTCCAGCAGAAATTCTTGAGAAAGATGGTTATGTTGCAGGCATGAGATTTGAAATAATGGAGCTAGGAGAACCTGACGAATCAGGCAGACGCAAGCCTATTGGAACAGGAAGATTTATAGATTTAGATGTAGATACTGTTATTGTAGCTCTTGGAACTGGTCCAAATCCTATTATTCAAAAATCTGCTCACATGGATGGTTTAGACTTTGCACTTGATAAAAAAGGTTATTTCACAGTTGATGCCGAAACAAGGAAAACTTCAATTCCTGCAATCTTTGCAGGTGGTGACGTTGCACCTGTTGGTGAATCTAACGCAATCAATGCAATGGGCGCAGGAAAGAAAGCTGCCAAAGCGATAAATGAATATCTTTCTAACAAATAATTTACAAGATTATCATTTTATGATATAGTTTTGATGTTATATAGTGCTAATATAGTGATTATATATAATCACAAGTTTAAGAGGGCTTTTTAATGCTTATAGAAAAATATTTGGAAGTTGTAGTTAAGCAAAGAGGATCAGACTTGCACATCTCTGCCGGACTTCCACCGGTTGTGCGTATTGACGGTAACCTTCAAAGAATGGATGTACCGGCTTTAAAACCGGAAGAAGTTGAACTTCTTTTATTTCCAATGCTAAACAAGGAACAAAGACGTAAACTTGAACAAGACTGGGAATTGGACTTCTCATACGGCATCCAAGGTTTAAGCCGTTTTAGGGTAAATATTTATAAAGATAGAGGGAATTATGCGGCTGCATTCCGTGTAATTGCGTCAAAAGTTCCTTCATTTAAAGAATTAGGTTTATCCGATACAGTTAGAAAAATTGCAGAAAAACCGCGTGGATTGGTTCTTGTAACAGGTCCTACCGGTTCAGGTAAATCAACAACCCTGGCTGCAATGATTAATTATATTAACGAAACTCGTTCAGAACATATTCTGACAATTGAAGACCCTATCGAATTTATTCACCCGTCAAAACGTTCGGTTATTCACCAAAGAGAATTGGGTCAAGATACCAGAAGCTTCGCTAATGCGCTTAAATCAGCACTTCGTGAAGACCCTGATATCATCCTCGTAGGTGAGATGCGTGACTTAGATACGATTCGATTAGCGTTGACAGCTGCTGAAACAGGTCACTTGGTATTCGGTACTTTACACACCTCATCAGCTTCTCAAACAATTGACCGTATCATCGACGTATTTCCAGAAGGTCAGCAACAACAAGTTCGAGTACAGCTTTCAAACTCACTTGTTGCGGTATTTTCACAAACTTTATTGCCACTTCTTCAACCTGATGGCACTAAAAATGGTCGTGTTATGGCACAAGAAGTTATGTTAGTAATTCCTGCAATTGCTAACTTAATTAGAGAAGCAAAAGCAGCTCAAATTTATTCAACAATGCAAACAAACTCCGGTTTTGGCATGCAAACTCTTGAAATGTCACTTCGTGACTTGTATATGAGAAAGAAAATCACTTTAGAAGATGCTCTTGCTCGTTCCAGCCGTCCTGAAGAATTCAAGAGAGGATTGCAAAACTCTTAAAAAATCTTTTATATTTCAAAGGCGACCGATTTTAAAATCGGTCGCCTTTGTGTTAGAATAGTAACATTATGATTACGACAGAAAATTTAACCGTGCGTTTTGGCACAGAACCATTATTTGAAAATGTTAATATAAAATTTGCAGAAGGCAATTGTTACGGTCTTATAGGCGCAAACGGTGCAGGAAAAAGTACATTCTTAAAAGTGCTTTCAGGTGATTTAGAGCCTACAAGCGGAGAAGTCCATGTTAAAAAAGGGCAACGTATTGCGGTATTAAAACAAAACCATTTTGAGTTTGATGAATTTACTGCAATTGACACTGTAATTATGGGACATAAGCATCTTTATGACGTTATGAAAGAAAAAGATGCTCTCTATATGAAGCCTGATTTCAACGACGAGGATGGAATCAGAGTTGCACATTTAGAAACAGAATTTGCAGAAATGGACGGCTGGCAAGCTGAATCCAATGCATCATCTTTATTAAATGATTTAGGAATTCCACAAGAATTACATTATTCTTTGATGAAAGATCTTTCAGGCAGTGAAAAAGTGCGTGTATTATTGGCACAAGCTCTTTTTGGCACTCCTGATATTCTGCTTTTGGACGAGCCTACAAACCACTTGGATTTGGCGACAATTACTTGGTTAGAAGATTTTTTGATTGATTTTCCAAACACAGTAATTGTTGTTTCGCACGATAGAAAGTTTTTGGATAGAATTTGCACGCATATTGCGGATATTGATTTCAGAAATATTCAGCTTTATACAGGGAACTATTCGTTTTGGACTCAAGCAAGCGCATTAATTATGAAACAAAAAGAAGAACGCAACAAAAAGCTTGAAGAAAAAGCAGAAGAATTTAGAAAATTTATTGCAAGATTTAGTGCAAACGCGTCTAAAGCTAAGCAAGCAACATCAAGAAAAAACATGCTTGAAAAATTGACTCTGGAAGACATTAAGCCTTCTACAAGAAGATATCCGAGTATAAATTTTAAATTCTCAAAAATGCCGGGGAAAGATGTTTTAACGGTTCAAGGTTTGAAAAAATCTATAAATGATGAACTTCTTATTAAGGCTTTGTCTTTTGATGTTCGACAAGGTGAAAAAATCGCATTTATTTCTAAAAATCAACTTGCTGTAACAACGCTTTTTGAAATCTTAGAAGGAAAAATTGAACCTGATGAAGGTTCTGTAACTTGGGGTGTTACTGCAACTCATTCTTATTGTCCGAAAGACAATGGTGAATTTTTTGATACGAATAAAAATCTAATTCAATGGCTTGCACAATATTCGCAAGAACAGCATGTAAGCTTTTTGAGAGGATATTTAGGTAGAATGTTATTTTCAGGAGAAGATGCTGAAAAATCTGTAAATGTATTATCGGGTGGCGAAAAAGTTCGTTGCATGTTTGCAAAAACTATGATTGAAGAATCAAATGTTTTGATTTTTGATGAACCTACAAACCATTTGGATTTGGAAGCAATTACATCTTTAAACAACGCGCTTATTGATTATACGGGAACAATTTTATTTACCTCACAAGACTATCAATTCATAAATACAGTTGCGGATAGAATTATTGAAATTACGCCAAACGGATATTTGAATTATCAAATGCGTTATGAAGATTATCTTGTAAATGAAGACGTGCAAAAGCGTAGAGCTTTAATGTATAAATAAATTACTATATTGCGTGATATGTTCCAATAACATGAAACATTTTCACAAATTTCTTTATTTCTTCAAATGCTTTTTGCACGTTAATATCATTCATATGACCTTCGAAATCAATGTAAAATACATACTCACCCAATTCTTTTTTAGAAGGGCGTGAATCAATGTATGACATATTGAGATTATATTCATCTAAAATATTTAAAATTTTGCTCAACGCACCGGCTTTGTTTTCCGTTGAAAATGTGATGCTCGTTTTATCGTTTCCTGTTTGAGGTGCAATAAATTTACCCAACAAAATAAATCTTGTTTGATTATTATTCTCATCATTAATTTTTTCTTCTATTACAGGTATTTCATACATCTTTGCACAATCAATGTTTCCTATTGCAGCAATCGATTTATCATTTTCAAACAAAGAACGAACAGCTGCTGAAGTAGAGAGCGTAGCTTCTTCTATTAATGTATCTGGGAAATTATTCTGTAAAAACGTTTTACACTGTGCTAATGCTTGAGGATGCGAACGTACAACTTTTATCTCTGTAATTTTATCTGCAAATCCTATTAAAGCATGTTCAACATTCATAGTAGTTTCTGCAATAATTTTATAATCTTCTTTTTTTAAAGAAGATAAATTATCCAAAGTTTCACGAACAATACCCTCAATAGAATTTTCAATCGGAATTACAGCCACTATGTCCTCTGAATTTTCATCCTTCAAAGCTTTTATAACGCCTGATATTGATTTTAGATTTGTACTTACACAATTCAAACCAAACGCATCAATAAATTTATTTTTTGCAAAATCACTATAAGAGCCTTTTGGTCCTAAAAACAGTAATTTTCGTATTCTTGATGTGTCTAAAATATCCGGCATCACTTTTAAATCCTCATAATTAATTATTATCTATCTGATGAAAAATCTCTTTGTAATACATTATTAATTCTTCTTGTAGCTTTATCTATGTCACCGGTTTTGTAATATAATCTGGCGAGCAACATTTCTCTTGAAGACGATGGTGACATATTATATGCTTTTTGAGCATAAGATAAAGCTGTGCCATAACGTTTTACTATTGCATAAATTGTAGCAATTTCTTCATAACTGTGAGCAACTGTTACTGTATCATTAGTTATAGTAGGTATTTGTTGATATTCTTCTAAAGCTTTTACAAATTGTCTGTCTTTTCGATATTTTTGAGCTTTTATAAAAGCTTTTTCTGCTTTTTCTTCTGGCGTAAGCTCTACTGGTTTTGTAACATCCGATGAATTTGCAGATACTGTTTCACTTGGCAAATCAGTTATATTTTCTAATGGTTCGACAACTTTGTCTTCCTTTGCAGTTTCTGTTTTTGTTTTTTCTACGATATCAGGAGTCAAATTTACATCTAAACTTTTATCTTTAGCATTTTCAGTACTTTCATTTTCAGTACTTTCATCTTCTGCACTATCTTCAGAATTTGATGCAGGTTTATTGATGTTTTCAATACTGTTACGACTTACAGTAGCATCATTATCTGCCATAGGAATATATTCAAATGCTTTAATAATAACAACAAAAAATACTACACAGATTAAAAGTAGCATTATTAAAAATTTTTTAGAATTTGATACAATATATTTGTTCATCAGCTATGCTCCTAATTTTGTACTATTTAATTCTACACCAAAAGCAAACATTGCAAAATCATATTTTGTAGGGTCGTTTGGAGAAAATTCTCTTAACTTAGTTGTAAGCTCAATTACAGCTTTAAAATCATTGCTTTTTCGGTTTAATAAACCCATATTCCTAGAAATTCTTGCGACATGAACATCCAGTGGAATCAGTAAATCTTTTGGTTGCATAAAATTCCAAATTCCTAAATCTACAGGTGATTTTCTAATCATCCAACGTAAAAACATGTTCATACGCTTCATTGCGCCACCATTAGCAGGGTTTGGAAGCATGTGATAAAACCCTTGTCCGACAGTTTTTGGTGCACGAGAATAAAAATAATCTATAACCGTTTGAAAAAACTTTAAATAATCAAATGTTGTGTCCCCTCCCTTTATAGGGGGAGGGCTAGGGTGGGGGCTTATTTGCCCTGAGCCGGAAACCTTCCATCCATACTCAAACAACTCTTCCAGCCCGCGACTTTCTTTATACAACGCATATAAAATTTCAAAAATAGGAATAATATCATAATCCTTCGAAAATCTGTATTCCAAGTCTTTCAAATTTTCAAACTCGCCATTTTTAACATAATTAGCAATATCATTATCTGCACGATTAAATAAATCATTTAATTTGGCAATAAACATTTTTCTGTTTCCGTAAGCAAATAAAGATGCAATAAATCCGGCGAGTTCTATGTCTTCTTTATTTTTGAATCTATGCGGAAATTGAATCGGATCATTTTTTATAAACTCCGTGGTTTCATATTTTTCTACTAAATCATCTAATTCGTATTTTGTTATCATAATTATTGTTGGGCTCTCTTGTCAAAGGTTTTTATTGTTGGGCTGAAAGCCCAACCTACTATCTTCTTATTTTTTCGAAAAACTCTTTTAATATTCTATCACATATTTCTTCTTCTATTCCACCATAAATTTTAATTTTAGAGTGTGATAATTTTGGCAAATCCAATACACTTCCCATAGCCCCATATTGCAAATTATATGAGCCGAAATATACTGTTTTTATTCCGGCTTGCAAAATAGCCCAAGCGCACATTGGGCATGGCTCTAATGTTACATACAGTTCGCACTCATTTAGACGTGATGTATTCAAAATTTTTTGTGCGTCTTTAATTGCTAAAATTTCTGCATGCGCTGTAACATCATTATCAACTTCTCGTTTGTTATATGTACAAGAAATAATATTCCCATCTTTTTTTATCACACAACCAACAGGAACATCTATTTTACATAATTTTGCTTGTTCTATTGCATATTTCATTGCTTATGGTTTTGTTTTCAAAGCTGCTTCATCACATTTTTTTGCAATTTCAGGTGTTAAAATTCCGATTTTTTTGAAGAAATTTTTATACATCCAGCTATCTGCAAAATGTTGATAAACTCTGCTTGTATCAACATCTTCAGCAAGTTTAAATTTGCCCATATTATATTCTTTTGGAGAAATTCCTTCATCGGTTAACATTCTATCTATTTCATTAAAAGTATATTTCATATCTGCGGCTACATCATTAAACTGTGCAACTTTATCAGTATCTTTTGCTGCTGCCGTAGTATTAAAAATATTTCTATAAACAGTAGAATCTAATTCAGCTTGTTTTAAGCAATTTTCTTTTGCAATTTCTATTTCATTTGTTTTGTTTGCCTGAGATGCACTAGAAGCCACAACCAAACTACTAACAGTAACAACAGGTAAAAATGTCTTTAACGATATCTTCATATCCTACTCCTTTATGTACTTACTTTAATGTTGAAATTATATTTTTAGAATATTCATCACATTTTTGCTCAACATTCTTATCTAAAACACCATTTTCTTTAAAAAACTTTTTATATACAAAATTGTCCAACAAATTTTGACGAATACTTGTTTTTCCATAAGATATCATTGTTTGGAAATCCTTATGCAACATACCTGCTTCAGTAGCTTTATTTCTTTGAGAGGTTGGAACATCAACAGAATAATCTGCGGGCGCTCTATTAGAAGAAGCAATTTTATTAAATTCTGCAATTTTAGCAGAATCTTTTGCAAGTTTTGTTGTTTCGAAAATATCTCTATAAACGATTGAATCTAATTTTGAAACTTTATCAGAAGGGCTTTTGGTTAATACTATATTTCTATAATCTTTTTCTGTTTTGTTATCATCTAAACAATATTTACTTGCAATTTTATCTACAGCATAACCATCATCGCAAGAAGTCAGTGTCATAGCACCAACTAAAGTGATTGGTAAAAATGTTTTAAGTGATACGTTCATTTTTATACTCCTTGTACTTATATAAAACTTGTAAATTTAAATTTTGCTACCTTCGCCCCAAATTTCATCGTCATAATAACCTAATTCTAAATGCCCGAGAATTACAGTATCACCATTTTTCAAACCATATTGGTGTAATTTTTCAAAAACACCCATACTCTTCATGATGTTTTGAAGTCTTACGACTTGTTCAGTATTTCTTGCATCAGTTACTTTTGCCAAACGATTAATTTTTCCGCCTGAAATAATATAAACATCTTTAGCTACTTTATTAACTTCAAATGCGCTATCATCATTATCGTATGCACCCAAATCTTCTTCAACATCAATATCGAATTCAGGTTTAGGAATTTCGTCAACCTTATTTGAAATAAAGTAAAGTAAATCATCTAAGCCTTGTTTAGTAACTGCAGAAATTGTGAAAATATCTTTAGCTAAAGGTTTAAATTCTTTTTTCAGTTTTTCTAAATCTTCATCCAAAACTGCATCAATCTTATTAAGAACAAGAATTTGATAAAGATTTGCCAATCCTTCCGAATGCTTTTTTAATTCATTATTAATAATCTTATAATTTTCAACAGGATTTTCTGCTGTCAAGTCAACTATATGAACCAAGAAACGACATCTTTCCACGTGACGTAAAAATTCATGACCAAGTCCGACTCCTTCTGATGCGCCTTCAATAAGTCCTGGAATATCCGCGATAACATAAGAACCGCCATCAGGCTTTTTCACAACGCCCAAATTTGGCACAAGTGTTGTAAAAGGATAATCTGCGATTTTCGGTTTAGCAGAACTTACTGCACTAATAAATGTTGATTTGCCCGCATTCGGCATACCCAGAAGCCCTATATCTGCAATTAATTTAAGTTCTAATTCTAAAACTCTTTCAATTCCAGGTTCACCCGGTTCACAAAATTGTGGTGCTCTTTTTTGTGCAGTTGCAAATCTTGCATTTCCACGACCACCGCGACCACCTTTTGCAATAAGAACTGTTTGCTCGTGTTCTGTTAAATCGGCAATTATATTACCCGTTTTAGTATCTCTAACAATCGTTCCCATTGGAACTTTTAAATACAAATCTTTAGCGCAAGCACCATGCATACCCTTGATACCACCGTTTTCACCGGATGGTGCTTTGAAAACCGATTTGATTTTGAAATCCAAAAGTGTTGACATGTTTTCATCTGCAACAAAATAAATATCTCCGCCACGTCCGCCGTCACCACCAGCAGGACCACCTTTATCTACATATTTTTCACGACGCCATGCAACCATACCGTTTCCGCCATGACCTGATATTACTCTAATTTTTGCTTTATCTAAAAACTTCATTTTTTTCACCATTTGGGCGGGTGACATTCCATCTTACTACAAGTTTACTTTCTTATTCCAAGTCACCCTTTGGAACAAACTATTAATATCGCTTTGTTATTCGATTTTCACCATTTGGGCGGGTGACATTCCATCTTATTACAAGTTTACTTTCTTATTCCAAGTCACCATTTGGAACAAACTATTTAAACATTGTTTCCACGATACATTTGTACTATAATGCTACTATGAACAAGATTAAAAATACATTATTCAGTAACAAACCTGTTACAATTGATAAAAATTCAGTAATCATGGCAATTGAATCAAGCTGTGATGAAACAGCATGTGCCATTGTTAAAGGCGGACGAGAAGTTTTAGCAAACGTAGTCGCTTCTCAAATCAAAATCCACGAAGCTTATGGCGGAGTTATTCCTGAGATTGCAGCTAGAGAACACTTAGAAGCGATTAATGTGGTTATTGATGAAGCGTTTAAGCAAGCAAATCTAAAAGGCGAAGATATTACAGCTTTTGCAGGAACAGTAGGTCCCGGGCTTGTCGGCTGTCTATTAGTTGGCTTAAATGCAGCTAAATCATTGGCATTAGCCTATGACAAACCTTTTATAGGTGTTAATCATTTAAATGCGCACTTGGCTGCAAACTTTATTGATACAGAACTGGAACCGCCATTTATTGCACTTTTAGTAAGCGGTGGTCATACACAAATAATCAAAGCAAATTCTTATTCTGATTTGGAAATCATCGGTGAAACAATTGATGATGCTGTAGGCGAAGCTTATGACAAGGTAGCAAGACTAATCGGCTTGCCTTACCCAGGTGGACCAAAACTTGATAAACTTGCTCAAGAAGGTAATCCTCACGCGTTTAAATTACCTGAAGCAAAAGTCGGCGGATATGATTTTAGTTTTAGCGGACTAAAAACAGCAGTGTTAAGACTTGTTAAGAGTTTTGACGGCAAAGAAATGCCTGTAAATGATATTTGCGCAAGCTTCCAAGAATGTGTTTCATCTACTTTGTTCAAAAAAGTTAAACGAGCATTGGAAGAAACGGGCTATAAGCAAGTCGTATTAGCAGGCGGTGTTGCTGCAAACTCTGAAATCAGAAAGAAAATTTTTAGCCTGAAAGATGAAAGGTATTCAGTTTACGCACCTATAATGAAGTATTGTACAGACAATGCTTCAATGGTAGCATCTTCCGCTTATTTCTTTAATAACACTTTTGATGACATTGATGTAGAAGTTTTTTCAAGAGCAAAGTAGAAAACTAGCCTTGAATGTCAAATCCGCCATTTTTCTTGGCTAATCTGGCTTTTTGCTTATTAAATCTATCTATCTTAATTTGTTTAATAGCTTCGTTTATTTTTCCTATCTCGACATCAAGTCCACCGAGTTTATCAGAATAATAGTCAGAGGCATAGCTTTGAACAGAATTCCCGCCACAACGAGTAGTTGAAGCACTCTCCAATATCAAGTTATACAATTTTATTCTTTCTAAATCAATTTGTCCTTTTGCTTTTTCTAACTCACTTATGCGCTTTTTATCTTTAGGTGTCAACTTTAAAATTAAACCTTTATAATCACTTTTTGGAACAAGTTTTCCGCCTTTAAAGGTTTGTTTTGATACATTTGATATTCCATTATTTACCACTACGGGATTGATTGAGATAACGTTCATATTTTTCTCCATACAACTTCACATTACTATTAAAACAAAACAAACTAAAAAATTGCCTTATTGATTAAAAAAACTTTACATATTCAACCGGCATGTTTTTTACCACACTGAATTTTTATAGTATAATTGAGGCAAAAGAAGAAAGGAAACTTTTATGACAAATTTATCACCATTACAAATCGAAAGATTAAAATACCAGCCTAAGCTTCCTGCTTCATTGGCAAATGGTATCAATCACTTAGTTTCTCAAGAAGGATCTGCAACTGAATCTGTTGCTAACCAAGAAGAAATTAAAGCTTTATTCAAAAATACTTACGGAAAACCAACCGTAACATTCCAAACGTCAACAGAATCTACTCCAAGCGAAGTTAGAAATGTTGGTGTTATCCTATCAGGCGGTCAAGCTCCAGGCGGACACAACGTTATCGCAGGTCTTTATGACGCTTTGAAACAAGCTAACTCAAACAACAACCTTTACGGTTTCTTGGGCGGTCCAAGCGGTATTATTGAAGGTAAATATGTAGAATTCAACGACGAATTCATTAACGATTACAGAAACACAGGTGGTTTCGATATCATCGGTTCAGGCAGAACAAAATTGGAAACTGAAGAACAATTCAAATCAGCTCTTGAAGTTTGCAAAAAATTAAACATTTCTGCTGTTGTAATCATCGGTGGTGATGACTCTAACACAAACGCAGCATTATTAGCTGAATGGTTTGTAGCTAACAATGCAGGTATTCAAGTTATCGGTTGCCCTAAAACAATTGACGGCGACTTGAAAAACGAACAAATCGAAATTTCATTTGGTTTTGATACAGCTACAAAAACTTACGGTGAACTTATCGGTAACATTGAAAGAGATGCTAACTCAGCTAAAAAATACTGGCACTTTGTAAAAATCATGGGTAGAAGTGCTTCTCACGTAGCTTTGGAAGCTGCTCTTCAAACTCAACCAAACATTACTTTAATCTCAGAAGAAGTTGAACAAAAGAAAATGTCTTTATCATCAATCATTGATTACATGACAGACATCGTTGTTAAACGTTCTGAAATGGGTAAAAACTTTGGTATCGCAGTTATTCCTGAAGGCTTAATTGAATTCGTTCCTGAATTAAAAACTATGATTGCTAACTTGAACGACATTATGCCAACTTTAGAAAAAGATTCTAAATACACTTCAGGTTCTGATGCTGAAAAAATCGCTATCATTGAAAACACACTTTCAAGCGAAAACGCAGGTGTATTCAAATCACTTCCTGCTCTAATTAAATCTCAATTATTGATGGACAGAGATCCGCACGGTAACGTTCAAGTATCTAAGATTGAAACTGAAAAGCTTTTAATCTCTATGATTGAAGAAAAATTAGCAGGCTTGAAAAAAGAAGGAAAATTCTCAGGTAAATTCTCAACTCAATCACACTTCTTCGGTTACGAAGGACGTTGTGCATTCCCTTCTAACTTCGATGCTGATTACTGTTACTCACTAGGTTTCAACGCATTTGCTTTGATTAACTTCGGTCTAACAGGTTACTTATCTTCAGTTAGAAACTTAACAGAACCTGCTAACGATTGGGTTGCAGGCGGTGTTCCACTTACTATGATGATGAATATGGAAAGAAGACACGGTGAAATGAAACCTGTTATCAAGAAGGCATTAGTTGAACTTGATGGACCTGTATTCAAGAAACTTGAAGCTAACAGAGAAGATTGGGCACTAAATGACAGATACTTGTTCCCTGGTGCTATCCAATACTTCGGACCATCTTCAGTTTGCGATATTACAACAGTAACATTGCAACTTGAAAGCGAAGCTAAATTGGCTAACGTTTAATATTTTGTCAGGCATCGTCTGACGTATTAACATATAAATAAGACGGATTTCGGTCCGCCTTATTTTTTTGATATAATTAACAAAAAAGGAGAATAATATGCTAACAGGACCATTTTTAGACAGAAATTGGATGGGAGAAAATAAAAACTATAACGAAGCAAATATCGTAATGCTTGGTTTACCATTCGACGGTACAGTTTCATACAGACCCGGCTCAAGATTTGCGCCGGAACAAATCCGTCTTGCCAGTTGGGGATTAGAAGAATATTCTCCATATTTTGATAAACATTTAGAAGATTGTAACTTCCACGATGCGGGAGATTTAGAATTTCCGCTTGGAAATACTGAAAAATCTTTAGACCTGATAGAAAAAAATGTTGAAGAAATATATAAAGACGGGAAACGCGTTTTTGGCATTGGTGGCGAACACTTGGTTACATTGCCGGAAATCAAAGCTGTTGCAAAATTTTATGATAATTTAGCCATTGTTCATTTTGATGCACATACTGATTTGAGAGAAGAATATTTAGGGGAACCACTTTCTCATTCGGCTGTAATAAGACACTCTGCGGACATTGTAGGCTTTGAGAATCTTAAACAAATCGGTATTCGCTCCGGCATGAAAGAAGAATTTGAATTAATGAAAAAGCATAATACGTTAATCCATGATTATTCAGAATTGGACGTTTTTAAAGATAAAAATATTTTCATCACTGTTGATTTGGATGTTTTAGATACATCTATTATGCCGGGAACAGGAACCCCTGAAGTTGGAGGTTTAAACTTCAACGAACTTATCGGATGGTTTAAATATTTATCAAAATTCAATATTGTCGGTGCTGATGTTGTCGAACTTGCTCCTGATTACGACGCAAGCGGAGCTTCTACAGCCGTTGCAACAAAAGTTATCAGAGAATTATTAATGACAATGAATTAACACGAAGTTATAACCCCAAAAGTGCGCCACTCAAAATATTGACGCACTTTTTGTTTTAATTATAATCTCTTAGTGGTGGTCTTGACGGATCAAAATCGCCGTATAAATTATTTTTTCTTGTTTTTTTAAGGTTAATTGGTTGATACAAGCTTTCATCCTGTAAAGTCTGTTTTTTATAGTTAATATTTTGAATACCGTTTTCTACAGGTTTTACAGGTTCAGCTTTAACTTCTAGTTGTTTTTGCAAAGCTTTTTCTTTAGCTTTTTGTTCTCTATCTTCTTTAAATTGTTTATATTTAGACTTAGTTTTTTCTTTTGTGTCATTAATTTTATCTTTAGTATCTGCAATTTTTGCATCTACTCTGGATTTAGCGACAGCGTAATCTTTGCCGCCTTCTTTGTGCCATCTTCTATATTTTTTAGTAAACACATTATCAAAATTCCCCATATCATAATAAATTTGATTGGATTCTTTTGCATAAGTCGCAGGTGGTAAAACTCGTTCTTGAACATTTTGAGCTATTTCAGGACAAAGCATTCTTGAATAATCTCTAATTTTTTGAAGCTGTTCTGTTTGAGGCGATGGTCCTCTTGTTATGATTCTATTTTCCACAACACTTATGGTTTTATAGAAAGTGTTTGACCACAAAGCAACATTTTTTTGTAAATCAATTAGAACTGCATAAGTATTAATTTTATATGCAGGATCAACAACTGTTGCACCAGGGATATTCACAAAATCCCAAAAAGTTCTTCTTAAGATATAGTTTTCTGAATCAATTGAAGATGTGATTAACAATACATATCTTGCTTGATTAGAAATCTTTTTTAATTGAGTGTAATCCACATTGTATGATGTTTTAAAACGATTTGTGAGATTTCTTGCAGGTATCATATAATACGGATTACTTTTCAAAAGTTTTCTTTCTTCGCTCACAGTAGGTGATTTAATATAATCTGTTTGGTTTAACAAATTAATAACTTCGTTTGCGAAAAATTCCGAAGTCGCATTATAAATATAGGAGTCAACTGCTTCATTATCAGTTACAATATTATCAGGAATAACAAGCACTTTATACTGCTCCGCCATAGCAAACGGAGCAATAAACATAACCATCCCAACCAATAATATTCTTAATAAATCTCTCACAAAAAGATTATAACATAGTTGAGTATAAATGCCAAGAAAGAACAAAAGAGTTATTAAAATTGAAAATGGATAATGGAAAGTGGAAAATTGTTTAAAAAGATTTTCAAGTTGCTATACATTCAATATTGAACGTACTTGTACAAAAAATTGTAGGGTGCAATTTTTTGCACCATTAACAATTTTCCATTT
>OIYY01000031.1_pt1 | contig 105529 bp, 98 predicted proteins | sample 1588341 | NCBI WGS metagenome assembly OIYY01 (sample SAMN03283287) | human gut metagenome | biome: human-associated habitat; material: feces | host: Homo sapiens | place: Peru | collected 2012
ATTATTCTACGCCCCTTCTAGGGGCAGAGCCTGTAAGGCATCCTTCTAGGAATTTGCAAACCACTAGTTTACTAGTGGTTATGATTTAATTTCAACTTCGTTGATTCTGCCGACACCGTCATTATCAAATTCAATATTAAACCCACGCTTTATAACCGAACCGTCTTTGTATTCAACAGTCACGATTACCGTGTCTTTCAAATCGCTGAGTTTAATTTCATCGGTTTCGCTGAGATATGAGCCTAAATATGTCAAATCCCAAGTAAAGCTGTTGCCGAAATTAATTTCTTTTTTGAACTTACCGTTTGAGAATGAGCATACACCGCTGTCATATGACTTTTGTAGCTTATCTCCGGTTATTTCAACTTTTCTTGCGTCTTTATACCAATTACCCATATCGTCGTCAAATACCGCTACAGAAAGCTCGGCGTATTTGTTTTTATTTTCGATGGTTAATTTTTTTACATCTTCAATGTTACCGACATTAACCGTAAAGTCACCGCTTGACAATGTGTAAAAATCATACTCTTTGCCTGATTTTTCATTTGTTGCCGTGCTTGAGCCGGACCTTACTGACGCCGTGTAGTCATCCTTGCCTAATTTTTCGGCATCATCCAAAAGCTCTTGCTTGTCTTTTTGCCACTTGCTCATAGCTTCTTTGGTGTCATCGGCAATATAAACTTGATAGGAAAAATCTTGCGGCGTAGCTTTTTTTATGCTTGCAACCTCATTCGCATTTGCCACATATATTCCGACGCTTGCCTTGTCACTTACAGAATAATTTATGCCGAAACCGCCGCCGATGACCAAAGCAAATGCCATGGCACAAGCAAGAACTTTTTTTGAAATACCGGTGCTTTTTAGCTTTTTATTTGCGGTTATATCATATAAATTATCTATTGTTTTGTTTGAAACATAAAGCTGATTGTAAGCATTTTTATATTCGTTATTTCTCATAATCGTCATCTCCCAATTTAACTTTTAGTTTTTGCCTTGCCCGTGAAAGCCTTGTTTTAACGGCTGATTCTTTGATATTTAAAAGCTTTGCTATTTCATTTATTTGCAAATCTTCAAAGTAAAACAGATGAATAACCGTTCTTTGATTTTTAGGTAATGACATAACGGCTTTAATCAAATCAATATCCTGTGTGTTGTCAATGTTTGAAAGATTAATTGCTTCTTCAAGCGGCACATTTCTTTTCCTAAAATGAAGCCTTAATAAATCTTTGCTCTCGTTTATGCACACTTTCGTAAGCCATTTTGCCATATGCTCGTCGGAGTTGAATTCTTTTTTGCAGTTCCAAAGTTTTAAATATACATTTTGAAGTATATCTTCTGCGTCTGCCTGATTTTTGGTGAACGACAAAGCAATTAAGTACAGCCTTTGGCTCTGCGTTCTTACACATTCGTTAAATTTCGATTCAGTCATTATGTCACCTCACATCTTTTTTGAAAGGTCCTTTCACTTTAGTAACGGCTGAAGTTGGGAAAAGGTTACATATTTTGCTAAAATATAAAAAAGTAGAATGTTGAGATAGTGAGATAAATTTTGTATTTTGCGAGTGGGTGCTGTACTTTAATCTCACTCACTACGAAACAGTTCCCCGAACTGTTTCTCCCAAATTTGTTGCTCCTTAAAGTCTCCAAATTTGGAGTCTCGTGTCTCTTGTGCTTGTGCACAATTCACTCCTCCGAGCAAAAGACAAAAAGTGCCAAAAATAGCTTGAACTCGATGTTCAAGCTATTTTTCAAATAGTAATTACAATGCTTACGGCAAGAGCAAGCCCTTGCCCTACGAATTGTCTATCTGCATTTTAATAATTCGGCACGGTTTAGCCACTATATCAGCATTCTGTATAAAAAAAGAACTACACTAAAAAGTGTAGTTCTCTTGGCGCAGAGGGTGGGATTCGAACCCACGCGCCCTTTCGGACAAACGGTTTTCAAGACCGCCTCGTTATGACCACTTCGATACCTCTGCGTTTGGTGCTTGTAAATAGTACCACACAGAAAATGAAATGTCAAGACTTTTTTAAAACTTTTTTGCTATTATTTAAAAATAAAAACAGAGCCGGCAAAAGCAGACTCTGTTTCTATGTAAAAATTAATTATGCATTTTCTTCCTGCATTTTAGCAAAGCACTCACTGCAATAAACAGGGCGGTCGCCGGTTGGCTGGAACGGAACTTTACATTCCTTTCCGCAAGAAGCGCATACAGCGTCGTGATATTCACGAACGGCATGCTTTCTCTTGTCACGACATTCCTTGCATCTCTGCGGTTCGTTTGTAAAACCTTTCTCTGCATAAAATTCTTGTTCGCCTGCGGTGAAAACGAATTCGTTGCCACAATCTTTGCAGACTAATGTTTTGTCCTCGTACATTTTTTACACCTCTTAATTATATTTGTCGGTTTTAAAATTTACGGCAGCCAACTTCTTCTTGATTCGTTGAAGGGCATTGTCAACCGATTTAGGTGTTTTGCTTAATCTATTGGCTATTTCATTGTAGTTGCAACCGACAATGTGTAACCTTAAAACTTCGTTTTCATAATCAGAAAGGTTCTCTTTTAAGATTTTAGCTAACATTGAAACACTTTCACCGGCGATATAATAGTCTTCTGCGCTTATGCTTCCGTGCTGCTCGGGAATTTCCTCCTCGGCATATTCAATGACTTGTGATTGCGGTATGTCCTTTTGCCTGGTGAATTTTTTTAAAGCAGTTTGAATGGAATTGTTAATGCAGGTAGCAGCATAAGTTTTAAATGAAGTACCGTTGTTTTTGTCAAATGTTTTTATTGCCGCAAGTAAACCTATCATACCTTCTTGAACAATATCATCGTATTCAAGTGATGAATTTGTATACTTGCTTGCAATCGCTTCAACAAGTGTACGGTTTTGAACGATTAAAACTTCCGCTTGCTTATTATCGCCTGATTTTGCATTTGAAAGAATCGTGTCGTTTGAGATTTTGCCGTTAACTGACATAATTACTCTCCCACCTTAGATTAAATAATAGCAAATAATTTGAAAATAGTCAACAAAAATTATAAATAAATTTCAAAAAAATTCAACAAAACTACTAAATACTGCAAAATATGCTCGAATTTTGCTGATTTTGACAAAATCCGAGCATACTGAAATTAAACATTAAATCTGAAAAGGACGATATCTCCGTCTTTCATTACATATTCCTTGCCCTCTGAGCGAACAAGTCCTTTTTCTTTAGCAACGGTCATACTTCCGCATTCCATCAAATCGTCAAAAGAAACAACTTCCGCTCTGATGAAACCTCTTTCAAAGTCGGTATGAATTTTACCCGCTGCCTGCGGCGCTTTTGTGCCTTTCTTAATTGTCCATGCTCTTACTTCCGGCTTGCCTGCGGTGAGGTATGAAATCAAACCGAGGAGCGAGTAACTTTTTTTGATAAGTCTGTCAAGACCGCTTTTCTCTAAACCCATATCTGCAAGGAAAAGCGCTTTTTCTTCATCGTCAAGCTGAGCGATTTCCGCTTCCATTTCAGCGCAGATAGGGAGCGTTTCGGCACCTTCGGCTTCTGCGATTTCTTCAACGGCTTTATAATACTTGTTGTTTTCAATTCCGTCAATAAAATCATTTTCGCCCATATTGCAAGCGTAAATAACAGGCTTGATTGTAAGAAGTGAAACATCTTTTAAATATTCTTGCTCTTCTTCGCTTATTTCTACGCTTCTTGCTGTTTTGCCTTGCTCCATTTCAGTTGCAAGCCTTTCAAGAAATTCAACTTCTCCTGCAAGCTTCTTGTCGCCTTTCATAGCTTTCTTTCTTGAATCGATTCTTCTTGTAAGAATGTCAAGGTCGGAAAGTACAAGTTCAAGATTTATTGTGTCAATATCTCTCGCCGGGTCAACACTGCCGTCAACATGGGTAATGTCGTCGTTTTCAAAGCAACGAACAACATGGATAATAGCGTCAACCTCTCTTATGTGCGAAAGGAACTTGTTTCCGAGACCCTCGCCTTGAGCCGCACCTTTAACAAGACCTGCAATGTCAACAAACTCTATGGTGGCAGGAGTGAACTTGTCAGGGTGATACATCTCGGCAAGCTTGTCAAGCCTTTCGTCAGGTACGCTTACCATACCTACATTCGGTTCAATAGTACAAAACGGATAATTGGCACTTTGAGCACCTGCGTTTGTAATAGCGTTAAATAATGTGCTTTTGCCGACATTAGGCAAACCGACAATACCAAGCTTCATATATATTCTCCTTTGGTCGTTTAAATTAATTCCTATCAAGTATATAACAAAAATATTCTTTTTACAAGTGTAATTTATCTTATTTTATTTCTTGACATTGTTTGATAAATAATATATTATATCTTTAATATTTTTTTAGATATCAATTTTGTAGCAAAAGGAGAGAGGGAATATGAAGCTTAACGGCTCCCAAATCGTTCTTGAAGTATTAAAAGAACAGGGTGTAGACACTATTTTCGGTTACCCCGGCGGAACGATTCTCAACATTTTCGATGAATTATATAAATACGGCGATACATTTAAGCATATCTTAACTGCTCACGAACAGGGTGCTTCTCATGCTGCCGACGGTTATGCAAGAGCTACCGGCAAGGTCGGTGTTTGCTTTGCAACATCGGGCCCGGGCGCTACTAACCTTGTTACCGGTATCGCTACCGCATATATGGACTCTGTTCCTATTGTGGCTATTACTTGTAACTATGCAACTTCCGGTCTTGGCAGAGATTCGTTTCAGGAGGTTGATATTTGCGGTATAACAATGCCGATTACAAAGCATAACTTCCAGGTTAAGGATGTTAACGACCTTGCAGACACTATTCGCCGTGCATTTTCAATAGCTCAAAGCGGAAGAAAAGGTCCTGTACTCATCGATATTCCAAAGGATATCACTTCTGACGAGTGCGAATATACACCTATGCCTAAGGTTGAACCTGAAAAGGCTAAGCTTCCAAAGGATAGCTGCGTTAAGCGTGCTGTTGAACTTATCAGGAACGCTAAAAAGCCTCTTATCTATGTTGGCGGCGGTGCTGTTCTTTCAAACTGCGGCGAAGATTTAATTACTTTTGCAGAAAAGATTGACGCTCCCGTTGCTTCAAGCCTTATGGGTCTTGGCGCATTCCCTTATGATAACCCGCTTCATCTCGGTCTTATCGGTATGCACGGCCATTTTGAATGTAACAAGGCAGCTCACGACTGCGATGTTCTTATCACTTGCGGCGCTCGTTTTTCAGACCGTGTTGCAGGTAACAGAAAGAAATTTGCTCCTAATGCGGAAATTTTACATATAGATATCGATTCGGCTGAAATGGATAAAAATATCGTTTCAAACTATCATCTTCGTGGCGACCTTGCCGATGTTCTCCCTATCCTTACAAGGGAGATTGAGCAGCTTGACCACAGCGAGTGGAGAGCGGAGATTGAAGGCTTCCGCCGTCCGTTTAAGCAGCTTCAAATCGGCGATTATGTTAACCCTCAAACTCTTATTGAAAAGATTGACGCCGCAACACCGGACGATACAATCGTTGTAACGGATGTAGGTCAGCACCAGCTTTGGGCAGCTCAGTTTTATAAGTTTAAGTATCCGAGAACACTCCTTTCTTCAGGCGGTCTTGGCACTATGGGTTATTCAATGGGCGCTTCTATAGGCGGTCAGTTCGGTCAGCCTGATAAGACTGTTGTTATGTTTGCAGGTGACGGCGGTTTCCATATGAACCTTTCAGAACTTGCTACTATGCGTTCTTATGATGTTCCCGTTAAGATGTTTATTATGAATAATACCGTTTTGGGTATGGTTCGTCAGTGGCAGAAACTTTTCTATGACAGCCGTTTTTCCGATACCGACCCGCACAGAGCTACCGATTTTGTTAAAGTTGCTGAGGGCTTTGGTATTAAAGCACTTCGTATCAGCACCAATGACGATATCGACGCTGTTCTTAAAGAAACATTTGAATATAACGGTCCTGTTCTTGTTGATTGCAGAATCAGTCCTGATTCCAATGTTCTTCCTATGATTCCGCCGGGCGGTGCTCATACCGATATTATTGAGGAATTTAAGTAAGGAGGTAACTGAAATGAAAGAAAAATTAGTATTGTCAGTTCTTGTTGATAACGAAAGTGGCGTACTTCAAAGAGTTGCCAGCCTTTTTTCAAGAAGAAGTTATAATATTTCATCTTTAACCGTTAGTGAAACCGAGGATGAAAAGTTTTCCCGTATGACTATTGAAACCGAAACCGAGCCTGAAAATGTAAGGCAGATTAAAGCTCAGCTTTTAAAGCTTGAAATTGTTAAGAAAGTTGCCGAGTTGAAGCAGGATAATTCTGTTTCATCGGAACTTTTGCTCGTTAAGGTTCACGCTCAGGGTATAGAGCAGAAAAATGCGCTTCTTGCTCTTAACGCTCGTTGGGGTGCTCGTGTGCTTGATGTTTCAAAAACTACCATTACATTTGAATTTACTGGTCTTGGCAGCACTATTGATATGTTTATTGAAGATATTGAAAATGACTTTACCGTTGTTGAACTTGCCCGTACAGGTATCACCTCTCTCGCAAGGGGCGAAGGCTCGTTCACAGACGATATATAATAGTAAAAATATACTATTTATTAACTTATAGGAAAAAGGTGATTTTATGAGTATGACTATGACTCAAAAAATATTAGCTAATCACGCAGGTCTTGACAGCGTTGTTGCCGGTCAGCTTATCGAAGCAAAGCTTGATATGGTTCTCGGTAACGATGTTACTTCGCCTGTTGCTATTAACGAAATGACCAAATTCGGCAAGAATTCGGTTTTTGATAAAACTAAAATTTCACTTGTTATGGACCATTTTACTCCAAATAAGGATATTCAATCTGCTCAAAACTGTAAGCAGGTTAGGGAATTTGCAAAGAAATACGATATTACTCATTATTATGATGTTGGCAATATGGGTATTGAACACGCACTTTTGCCTGAGCAGGGTGTTGTTACCTGCGGAGACTGTATTATCGGTGCAGACTCTCACACTTGTACATACGGTGCGCTCGGCGCATTTTCAACCGGTGTCGGTTCAACCGATATGGCAGCAGGTATGGTAACAGGCAAGGCTTGGTTCAAAGTTCCGTCTGCTATTAAAGTTGTAATTATAGGCAAAAAAGCATCTTGCATCAGCGGTAAGGATGTAGTTCTTCATCTTATCGGTGAAATCGGTGTTGACGGTGCTCTTTATAAGTCGCTTGAATTTACCGGCGACGGTATTAAGGAACTTTCTATGGATGACCGTCTTTGCATTTCAAATATGGCTATCGAATGTGGTGCTAAAAACGGCATTTTCCCTGTTGACGATATTACTCTTGAATATGTTAAGGGCAGAAGCGAGCGCCCTTATGAAGTATATGAAGCAGACGAGGACGCAGAGTATGACAGCGTTGTAACTATCGATTTGTCAACTCTTGAGCCTACTGTCGCTTGCCCTCATTTGCCTGAAAATACTAAGACTGTTAACGAACTTTCCGACATTAAGATTGACCAGGTAGTTATCGGTTCTTGCACCAACGGCAGAATTGAGGATATGCGCACTGCCGCCGCAATTATTAAGGGCAAGAAGATTGCAGACGGTGTTCGCTGCATTGTTATCCCTGCTACTCAAAATGTTTATCTTCAGTGTATTAAAGAGGGCATTGCCGAAGCTTTTGTTGAAGCCGGAGCAATAGTTTCAACTCCTACTTGCGGTCCTTGCCTCGGCGGTCATATGGGCATTTTGGCTTCGGGCGAAGTTGCAGTTTCAACTTCAAACCGTAATTTTGTAGGTAGAATGGGTCATGTTGATTCAAAAATTTATCTTGCGTCACCTGCCGTAGCCGCCGCTTCAGCAATTAAAGGCTATATTGCAGACCCAAGAGAATTATAAGGAGGCAGCATTATGAAAGCAAAAGGTACTGTACATAAATTCGGTGATAATGTTGACACCGATGTAATTATTCCTGCTCGTTATCTTAATAAGAGTGATGAGGCTTGGCTTGCTTCTCACTGTATGGAAGATATTGACGCTGATTTTGTAAAAAATGTTAAGCCGGGCGATATTATGGTTGCCGAGGCTAACTTTGGTTGTGGTTCTTCAAGAGAACATGCTCCTATCGCTATTAAAGCTTCGGGCATTTCCTGCGTTATCGCTTCAACTTTTGCCCGCATTTTCTACAGAAATGCTATCAATATTGGTCTTGCTATCCTTGAATGTGACGAAGCCGCAAAGGATATTAAAGCAGGGGACGAGGTTGAGGTTGATTTTGACAGCGGTGTGATTACAAATTGCACAACAGGCAAAACTTATAAAGCTCAGCCGTTTCCGCCGTTTATTCAAAATATTATCAAAAACGGTGGCTTAATGAATTCGATTGAAAAGTAGTTTTAACTGTTTTTGCATATCATATAATATTATTAAAACAGTTATGACGAGGTATTTTTAATGAAATTGTTACTCAATGAAAAAACATTGCGTTTTGTTTGGGGAGGCAGTGGCGAATATTGGTACTCAAGAGTTGACTCTCAAATTCATTCAAGTGCAGAGCTTGAATGTGAAGATACCGAAGATTTGATGACAAACGGTTTTATTCCGTTTTTAACTATTTCCAATGAGGAAGTTATCAGAGCGTATATTAAATTCCTTGATAATAAAAAGGTAAGCGCCGTTCTTGATAAACTTTCAGGCAATGAGTATATTGACACTTTTTGGAAATATTTTAACGCTTATTCTTCAATCAGTGAGGGTTTTGACGAGTTCGAGCAAAAATTCGTTCTTGAAAAAGTTGAACAGTGGTGCAGTCAAAATGCCGTTGAATACGCAGTAAATTTGGATGATGAAAAAATTATTGATTATTAAGGGCTCGCCTCGTGAGGACGGCATTTGCCAGGAACTTATTAATCAGGTGCGTAAATATTTTCTCGACTGCGAAATTAAACTTTACGACTCTTATAAGCTTTCTCCCGCACCGTGTACCGACTGTAAATGGTGCGAATATCACGACGGATGTTCTAATAAAGATTTGGACCTCTTTTTTGAAGATTTTGAGGATGCAGACTATATAGCCGTATTCACTCCGGTTTATAACAACTTTTATCCCGCTCCCGTTAAAGCCATTCTTGACAGGTTTCAGCGTTACTATAACGCTCGTTTCAAGCGTGGCTCCAACCCGCCGATTAAAAAGGCAAAACGGGTGGGCGTTGTTATCGCAAGCGGCTCTAATGCAAGGCAGTCGGCTGATTTTATGTATAATGCGCTTAAACAGTCGTTTGAACCTCTCGGCAGCACCGTTTGTGCCCGCTACTATATCCCTAATACCGATATGGGCAGGTATACATTCAATATGACCGAACTTCAAAAATTTGTCCACCAACTCAAAGGTAAAACAGAATAATATCAAAACGGATGACCTTGCGTTGTCCGTTTTTTGTTATATAAATAATTTATATATTATTTATTGCTTATTAATAATATATATGCTATAATCAAATAGATTATGGTGGGGTAGTGTGTTATGATAATTCTCGGAATTGACCCCGGTTATGCGATTGTCGGCTGGGGTGTGCTTGAATACAATATGAATAAGTTTAGGGTGCTCGGCTACGGCGCAATAACTACCGAAGCGCATACCGATTTTCCTTTAAGGCTTCAAACGATTTATAACGATATGTGTTATCTGTTTGAAAAGTATAAGCCTGAAGTTATGAGTATGGAAAAACTTTTTTATAACAACAATGCAAAAACCGTTATTGATGTTGCACAGGCGAGGGGAGTTATTACTCTTTCGGCGCAAAACTACGGCGTTGATATTTTTGAATATACACCGCTTCAGGTTAAGCAGGCTGTTGTAGGCTACGGCAGAGCGGAGAAAAAGCAGGTGCAGGAAATGACGAGGCTTATGCTTGGTCTTTCTAAAATTCCGAAGCCTGATGATACAGCCGATGCGCTTGCTATGGCAATTTGCCACGGTCACTGCTCCGGCTCAATTATGGGCAAACTTAATTCGTTAAAATAGGGTAATTGATATGATATATAATTTAAAAGGCAAACTTACTGTTTGTGATGTCAATTTTATAGTTGTTGAGTGCGGCGGTGTCGGCTTTAAGTGCTTTACTACGCTTAATACCGTTAAGCAAATCGGCAAGGTCGGAAGTGAAGTTAATGTGTTCACTCACCTTTCTGTCAGGGAGGATGCAATGGACCTTTACGCTTTTGCAACTCCTGCCGAGCTTGATTCATTTAAGCTTCTTATAACCGTATCGGGCATAGGTCCAAAGGCTGCCGTTTCGATTCTTTCAGAGCTTACTCCCGACCGCCTTGCACTTTGCATTGCTTCGGGTGACGCTAAGTCGATTACTGCGGCGCAGGGTGTCGGCAAAAAAACGGCTGAAAGAGTTGTGCTCGAACTTAAAGATAAAATGAACGGCATTGTGTCAGAGAGCGTTTCGTCTTCGGTTAATAACGCTTCAAGCGTTGAGTCTTCGTCGGCAAGTGAAGCCGTTGCAGCTTTGGTTGCGCTCGGCTATTCTCAGTCGGACGCCGCTGTTGTTGTCGGCTCTCTTGATAAGTCAATGAGTGTTGATGAAATGATTAGGCACGGTTTAAAGCAACTTGCCAAAAATTTGTAAGGAGGTAATCTTTTATGCAGGAAACTGAAATGGATTTTGAAAGCAGAATAGTTACCTCTGATTTTACACCGGAGGATAACGATATTGAAAATTCGTTAAGACCTAAGGTGCTTGACGATTATATCGGTCAGGATAAAGTTAAGGAAAATCTTTCAATTTATATTCAAGCCGCAAGGGGCAGGGGTGAGGCTCTTGACCATGTTCTTTTGTATGGTCCTCCGGGTCTTGGTAAAACTACTCTTGCCGGCATTATCGCTAATGAAATGGGCGTTAACTTTAGGGTCACAAGCGGCCCTGCGATTGAAAAACAGGGTGACTTGGCAGCTCTTTTGACTAATCTTCAAGAGGGCGATGTCCTCTTTATTGATGAAATTCACCGTTTGAACCGTCAGGTTGAAGAAGTGCTTTACCCTGCTATGGAGGACGGCGCACTCGATATCATTATCGGCAAAGGTCCTTCGGCAAGGTCAATCAGGCTTGATTTGCCGCATTTTACCTTGATTGGCGCTACTACCCGTGCAGGTCAGCTTTCGGCTCCGCTTCGTGATAGGTTCGGCGTAATTTTCAGGCTTGAAATGTATTCAAACGAGCAACTTGCTTCTATCGTTAAGCGAAGTGCTCAAATTCTTGATATCCCTGTTGATGAAAAAGGTGCTATGGAAATTGCTTCCCGTTCAAGGGGTACGCCGAGAATTGCAAACAGGCTTTTAAAGCGCAGCCGTGACTTTGCTCAGGTTAAGTATGACGGTATAATAAGCAGGGAAGCTGCTGTTGATGCGCTTGAAAGAATGGAAATTGACGAGCTCGGTCTTGACAATATTGACAGAGTTTTGCTTAAAACAATGATTAAAAATTATAACGGCGGTCCGGTCGGTCTTGACACTATTGCGGCGGCAATCGGTGAGGAATCGGTTACTATTGAAGATGTTTATGAGCCGTATCTTATGCAGATAGGCTTTCTTTCAAGAACGCCGAGAGGCAGATGTGCAACCGCACTTGCATATAAGCATTTGGGTATTGAACAACCCGGTCAGCAAACTTTAATTTAATAAATTTAACTTTTTTTGGAAATGAGGAACTGTTATGGGCAGATTATTTGGTACAGACGGTGTCAGAGGTGTTGCAAATGTTGATTTGACAAGTGAGCTTGCACTTCAAATCGGCAGGGCTTCTGCTATGGTTTTGCTTAAAGAAAGTAAATCGGCTAAGCCGACTGTTCTTATCGGCAAAGATACAAGAGCGTCTGGCGATATGCTTGAGGCGGCACTCACTGCAGGTCTTTGCTCCGTCGGTTGCAATGTGCTTTCCGTCGGCATTGTTCCTACCCCGGCGGTAGCTTTTTTGGTGGAAAAGTACGGTTGCGAGGCAGGTATTATGATTTCGGCTTCTCACAACCCTTGTGAATATAACGGCATTAAAATTTTTCAGGGTAACGGTTATAAACTTGATGACAGCTTGGAAAATGAAATTGAGGCTATCATCCTTGATAATGCAGAGGAAATACCTACCTTAACCGGCGGTGATGTCGGCAACAGGCTTTATTGCAAAACTGCTGTTAAAGATTATGTTGACCATGTTGTTTCAACTGCAAGCGTAAGGTTTGACGGAATGTCAATAGCTCTTGACTGCGCCAACGGCAGTGCAAGCGTTTGTGCTAAGGAAATATTTACTTCCCTCGGCGCTAAGTGCCTTATGCTTTCAGACACTCCCGACGGTACAAATATCAACTATAATTGCGGCTCAACTCACCCTGAAGAACTTATGAATTTTGTTAAAAACGCTTCACTTGACCTCGGTCTTGCGTTTGACGGTGATGCCGACAGAATGCTTGCGGTTGATGAAAACGGCGAACTCGTTGACGGCGACAAAGTTATTGCAATTTGTTCAAAGCGAATGAAAGATGAGGGCAAGCTTGCAAAAAATACTGCCGTTGTTACAGTAATGAGTAATATGGGCTTTTTCAAATTTTGCGAAGAAAATGACATTTCTTGTGCCAAAACTGCCGTGGGTGACAGATATGTTCTTGAAAGAATGTTAAAAGACGGTTATAATATCGGCGGTGAACAGAGCGGCCATGTTATCTTCCTTGATTTTGCCACTACCGGCGACGGTGAACTTTCCGGTGTTCAGCTTATTGAAACCGTAGTTAAATCGGGTAAAAAGCTTTCGGAAATTGCAAAAATTATGAAAGTTTATCCGCAGGTGCTTATTAATGTTAAAGTTACACCCGAGGGTAAGCAGAAATATAATAATGATGAATATATCATTTCCGCTGTTCAGCAGGCTGAAATGGAATTGATGGGCGAGGGCAGGGTTCTTGTTCGTGTAAGCGGAACAGAACCGTTAATTCGTGTTATGCTCGAGGGCAGTGATATAGACCAAATAACAAAACTCGGTAACAAAATTGCCGATGTAGTCAAAGAAAGATTATCATAAAGGAATTATATTATGAGATATACAACCGATTGGGAAGATTATGAACTTATAGACTGCACAAGCGGATATAAGCTTGAAAGATGGACGAGGGAAATTCTCGTCAGACCTGACCCACAGGTTATATGGAAAAGCAAAAAGGAAAATAAGTATTGGTTTCAACCTGACGCTACATATGTTCGCTCCCGTACAGGCGGCGGCAGATGGAAGGTTCATTCAAATATTCCGGCTTGCTGGCAGGTAAGATATAAAGATTTAACCTTTAATGTTAAAACTATGGGCTTTAAGCATACAGGTATTTTTCCCGAACAGGCTGTTAATTGGGACTTTACCCGTCAGGTTATAAAGGAAAGCGGCAGAAAAAATGTCAAAGTTCTTAACCTTTTTGCTTACACGGGCGGCGCTACCGTTGCTTGCTTAAAAGAGGGTGCGTCGGTAGTTCATGTTGACGCTTCCCGTGGTATGGTAATGTGGGCAAAGGAAAATGCTGAGGCTTCCGGTGTTAAAAACAGCGATGTAAGATGGATAGTTGACGACTGTATTAAGTTTGTTCAGCGTGAAATAAGAAGGGGCAATAAGTACGATATTATCATTCTTGACCCGCCAAGTTACGGCCGTGGACCAAAGGGCGAAATTTGGCATTTGGAGGACAGTATATACGATTTTGTAAAGCTTATTTCAGAGGTTCTTTCCGATGAGCCGCTTATGGTTCTTCTCAATTCTTACACTACCGGTCTTTCGGCTTCCGTAATGAAATATATACTTGACGATGTTATTACTAAAACAAGGGGCGGCAAAGTTGAAGCGGATGAAATCGGTCTTCCGGTTTCGTCAAACGGTCAAATTCTACCGTGCGGTTCTTCAGCAATTTGGATGTTAAAATAATGAACTTAATTGAATTTAAAAATGTAGACTTTTCTTATGTAATTGACGATGACGAGGAAAACAAAACAGTTGTTGATGTACTTAAAGATTTTAACTTGACTGTTGAAAAAGGCTCGTTTGTAGCGGTTTTGGGTCATAACGGCTCGGGTAAGTCAACCGTTGCAAAGCTTATTAACGGTATCAATATTGCTCAAAAGGGCGAAATTTTTGTTGACGGTCAAAAGGTTGTTGACGACGATACGATTTTTGATATAAGGCGCAAGGTCGGTATGGTTTTCCAAAACCCCGATAATCAAATTGTTTCATCAATAGTTGAGGAAGATGTTGCTTTCGGCGTTGAAAATCTCGGCATTGAACCTGTTGAAATACGGACTCGTGTTGACAATGCGCTTAAAACGGTAGGTATGTACGAGTATAAGGATAAAGCGCCCAACAAGCTTTCGGGCGGTCAAAAGCAGAGGGTTGCCGTTGCAGGTATAATTGCAATGAAACCTATGTGTATCGTTCTTGACGAGCCTACAGCTATGCTTGACCCGAGCGGCAGAAGAGAAGTGCTTTCAACCATTAAGAAACTAAATAAAGAAGAAGGTATAACAATCGTTCTTATCACTCACTATATGGATGAAGCGGTTCAGGCTGACAGGGTAGTTGTAATTGACAACGGTGAGGTTAAGATGGACGATAAACCAGAAAATGTATTTTGCAAAGTTGACGAGGTTAAGGCGCTCGGTCTTGATGTTCCTCAGTCAACAGAACTTGTTTATCGCTTGAATTTAAAGAGCGAACGCACAGTTTTAAATGCGGATGACTGTGTAAATTTATTAAAGCAAACCTTGGAGGCAAAAAAATAAATGGCGTATCTTGTCTGTGAAAATCTTGAATATCTTTATAGCGTCGGTACACCGTTTGAAACTCACGCTCTTAACAAAGTCAATCTTGAAATTGAGCAGGGCGACCTTATCGGAATTATCGGTCATACGGGTTCGGGTAAGTCAACTCTTATTCAGCATTTAAACGGTCTTTTAGAGCCTCACGCAGGCAAAGTTTTCCTTGACGGAAAAGATATTTGGACTAAAGAAAATAAAAAAAATATCAGGCAGGTTCGTTTTGCGGTTGGCTTGTGTTTTCAGTATCCGGAATATCAAATTTTTGAAGAGGATGTATATAAAGAAATAGCTTTCGGACCAAAACAAATGGGTCTTGACGAAGCTGAAATAGATAAAAGAATAAAAAGAAGTATGGAGTTTGTCGGTCTTGACTTCGACAAATATTCAAAAAAATCACCGTTTGACTTGTCCGGCGGTCAAAAAAGGAGAGTCGCAATCGCTTCGATTATTGCAATGGAGCCCAATGTGCTCATCCTTGACGAGCCTTGCGCAGGTCTTGACCCAAAGGGCCGTGATGTAATTTTAAATCTTATAAAAACATATCAGGAAAAGATGGGTAATACCGTTTTGTTTGTTTCTCATTCTATGGAGGATGTTGCAAAGCTTTGCAAAAAAGTTGTTGTTATGAATAATGGCGAAGTTGCTTTTTGCGGCAGTGTCGATGATGTTTATTCCCACGGCGAGCAACTGAAAAAAATGGGTCTTAATGTGCCGGAAATTACCGATATTTTCTTAAAGCTTAAAGCGTCGGGTATAGACTGCAAAACAAATATTTATACTGTTGAGCAGGCTGTGGAAGAATGGCACAGGCTTTTGAAGGAGGGAAATAATCAATGATTACCGATATCACAATAGGTCAATATTTCCCGGGCAATTCGCTTGTGCACAAGATGGACGCAAGAATGAAAATTATTCTTACCGTTGCTCTTATTGTTGCAATTTTTATATGCAAAACTTTGCCGTCTTTGGCAGTTATCGTTTTGGCTTCAATCGCTCTTGTGCTTGTGTCTAAAATACCGCTTAAAACCGTTTATAAAAGCATTAAGCCCCTCGGTATTATTATTCTTTTTACCGCCATACTTAATCTTTTTTACGGCAAGGGTGAGCCGCTTATTCAAATTTGGAAGCTTAAAATTACCGAAGCGGGTATAATGACTGCCGTATTTATGGCAATACGAATTATATCTCTTGTTGTTATAAGTTCACTTTTAACTTATACCACTTCTCCAAATGAGCTTACCGATGCACTTGAAAGGCTTATGAAGCCGCTTAAAGTATTTAAAATTGATGTTCATTCAATTTCTATGACTATGACTATTGCATTAAGGTTTATTCCAACCTTGATTGAAGAAATAGATAAAATTATGTCGGCTCAAAAATCTCGTGGCGCCGATATGGAATCGGGCGGAATTATCCACAGGGCAAAGGCTCTCGTTCCCGTTCTCATTCCTCTTTTTATATCGGCTTTCAGGCGAGCAAATGAGCTTGCATACGCAATGGAGTGCCGTTGTTATCGTGGCGGCGAGGGCAGAACCAAGATGAAAGTTATGAAGTTTTCCTCAAGAGATTATATTTCTCTTGTTGTGGTAATACTTTTTATTGCTCTTTTGGTTTCATTCAATTTTATATTTAAAAAAGTTATATGAAAAAATTAGCTATCACAATTCAATATGACGGCTCAAACTATCACGGCTGGCAGGTTCAAAATAACGCCGTTACCGTTGAGCAAACTTTTCAGGACGCTGTTGAAAAAGTGTTTTTGAAAAGGCTTGATGTTAAAGGTTGCAGCAGGACTGATTCATTTGTCCACGCAAATATGTATGTTTTAACGCTTGAAACGGATATGAACATTTCAAACGAGGGCGTTATTATGGCGCTCAATTCAAAACTGCCAAACGATATTGCCGTTATTGACTGCAAGGAGTGCGAAAATGATTTTCACCCTCGCTATTCCTGCAAGTCAAAAGAATACATTTATAAAATTTATAACGGTAAAAGACCTAATGCTTTTTTGCCTAAATATGCTTTTTATTATAGGAGAAATATCGACGCCGATTATCTTAACAGGGAAGCGCAGGCTTTTGTAGGCACTTTTGATTATTCCGCCTTTTGCTCTGCTAAAAGCGATGTTGAAGATACGGTAAGAAGCGTAAAATCGTTTTCTGTTTGGCGGCAGGGCGATATGGTCTATTTTAAGGTTGAGGCTGACGGCTTTCTTTATAATATGGTAAGAATAATGGTCGGCACTCTGCTTTTTGTGTCTGAGGGTAAAATTAAAGAGGGTGAACTTTCCTCCGTCATTTTGTCAAAAGAGCGTAAGCGTGCAGGCAAAACAGCTCCCCCTCAAGGACTTTATTTAAACAAAATCAACTATTAGGGCAGGTGAGAAGTGTGGCAAATTATCAGCGTGAAATGAAAAGAGCTGAAAACAAAGCGAAAAAAGACAGGAAAAATAAACGAATTATTTGGACTGTTATTATTTTGGCTTTAATAGTTATAGCCGCAATGAAACTCAGCGAAATTAATATTAATACAGTTAAGCAGCGATTGACTGATTCCGATAACAAGATTTCTTTATCTCAAAATATAACCAAATCTAATTTCCCTTACAGTATCGATTCATCTCAGGGTGTAACCGTTAAAAATATTAATAACAAACTTGCTGTTTTAACACCGACAAGTTACACTGTTATCGATACAAAACTCGGTACTTCAAATTATTCGTTTGACCACGGCTATTCAAATGCGATTATGCGTTCTTCTGGTATATATTCGCTTATTTTTGACCAGGGTAACAAAACATTGCGCCTTGACAATACGAGTGAGAATGTGTATGAAAAAACGCTTGAAGGTGATATCCTTTGTGCCGATGTTGCTAAAAACGGAAATGTTGCAGTTGCAAGCGTTTCGGGTGATAAGCTTTGCAATGTTACAATTTATAATAAGGCTATGAAGTCGAAACTCAGTTTTGATATAGACTATGGCTATGTTACAAATATTGCGATTAACAACAGCGGCAGTAAAATTTCTTTTGTTGCGGTAAACAGCAAAAATGCTCAGCTTAAATCTAAGCTTTACACTATGAATATCGGCACAACTGAGCCGAAAGCCCAAATAGAGTTGCCCGCTTGCAATGTGCTTGAACTTAAATATAATTCAAGCAATCTTTATGTTATCGGCGACAATTATATAGGTGTTGTTTCAAACCAAAAGAAGCTTAAAGATGTTTTTGAATGTGGCAAAATCAATACTGTTTGCTATAATTTTACACCTAGTAACGAACTTATTTTGGCTTATAACGATTACAGTAATTCAACCGATAACAAACTTGTGCGAGTAAGAGGTGGGGGCAGTGCAAGAACAAGTGCCGACCTTACGGGCAACATTAAATATATTACTGCTTCTTCAAGTACAGTAAGCGTGCTTAGTGACAGTAATATTACTTCTTACAGGCTCGGCAATTTGAAAGAAAAGAAAAAAATCACCGTTGATGACAGTGTGAAATCAATTTGTCAAATGGGTTCAACTGTCTTTGTCCATAAGCAGTCTGTTATTGATAAAAGCGAGAGTGAAAAGTAATGAACTATATTGATTTATTTCTCGTAGTTTTAATTGTTGTTTATACTTATGTCGGCGTTCGCCGTGGCTTTCTTATTTCGCTTGTCGGTATGCTTCGCTTTGTTGTGGCAATTCCTTTGTCTGCGTTTGTCGGAAATACTTATACCGAACCGATTTATAAAAACTATGTTCGTTCATATGTGCTTAAATATGTAAGCGAAAAACTTTCGTCGTCGGCTCAAATTACAGATTTTACAGACGGCTTAAAATCGCTTTCAAATGCATTTTCATTCGTGTTTAAGGATAAATCTGCTCTCGCTTCGATTAACGCAATTACACCTGACACGGCTTCTGCATATGTAACCGATAATATTCTTTGTCCTATTGTTCAAGAAATTATTAAAATACTTTTAATTGTATTGACTTTTTTACTTTTTTATGTAATAACTGGTATTATAATGTCTTTGGCAAAGAAGATAAGGCAAAAGAAAAATTTGCCGCTTCACAAAACAAACAGCTTTTTCGGCGGCGTTTTCGGTCTTGTAAAATCATTGGCACTTGTGCTTGTTTTGGCTTCGGTTTATGATTTTATAATGCCGCTTGTTACTGCCGACAATTCGTTTTTGACACAGCTTAAAAGCAGTGTGATAATAAACTATATTAACCAAATTAACCCTTTGATTTGAGGAGGAATTATGAGTAAATTTAACGATAATGTTAAGGACCTTTTTGAAAATTGGAACACTATTCCTAACTGGATGTGCTTTCTTCGTATAGCGCTTATCCCTGTTTTTACGGTGCTCTTTATTAAAGACTGTTACATAGCTGCTTTCATTACTATGATTGTAGCGGCTCTTACCGATGTGTTCGACGGTAAAATTGCAAGAAAATTTAATATGGTTTCAAATCTCGGCAAAATTCTTGACCCTATTGCGGATAAACTGTCACAGGTAGCTATTGTTATCATTTTGCTTGTTAAGTTTTGGGACGGTCCGCTTAAATATGTATTATTCTTATTTATTATTAAGGAACTTTTAATGGTAATCGGCGGTGCAATTCTTATGGCAAAGGGTATGCGCCCTGTTGCCGCAGAGGTTTGGGGCAAGCTTGCAACTGTTGTATTTTATACTTTTATGATTACAATTATTGCAATCGGTCCAAACGGCGCACTTCTTTCAATCGATTTATTTAAAGGATTGGAACTTAATAACACCGTAATTATGATTATGGTTATTATTTCAGCCATTCTTGCTTTTGCGTCACTCTTTGGTTACGCACCCGGCTTTATTCGTCAGCTTAAAGAAAATAAAGAAAAAAATAACAAATAAGCCGGAAGTAGTTTACGAGGTGATTTAATGAAACAACAAATGTGCTCACGCTGCGGTCAAAGACCTGCGGTTGTGTTTATTCAAAAAATGGAAAATGATAAGGTTACGCCGGAGGGGCTTTGCATCAAATGTGCGAGGGAACTCAATATCGGCTCAATTAATCAAATGATTGATAAGCTCGGCATTTCCGATGAGGAAATTGAAGCCGCAAGCGAGCAGATGGCTAATCTTATGGAAAATATGGGAGATTTTGACCTCGATAATTTAAGCGAGATGTTTAACCCTGAAAATTTTGACGGCGCTCAAACTATGCCTTTTTCCGATTTAATTAACGGCGCTCTTTCAACCAATGATAACGACGGTGAAGAAGTTGAACTAAATAATGCTTCTTCCGGTGACAATCAGGGCAAAAAGCGTAAAAAGGGCAAAAGGGGAAGCAAGGACGATTCAAGAAAGTTTCTTAATACTTATTGCACCAACCTTACCGACCGTGCAAAGCAGGGCAAAATCGACAATATCATCGGCAGGGAAAATGAGATTTTTCGTGCTGTTCAAATTCTTTGCAGAAGAACTAAAAATAACCCGTGCCTTATCGGTGAACCCGGCGTAGGTAAAACTGCTATCGCAGAAGGTCTTGCAATCAAAATTGCAAAGGGCGAAGTTCCTGCCCGTTTGGCTGATAAGGAAATTTATCTTCTCGATCTTACCGCTCTTGTTGCCGGCACTCAGTTCAGAGGTCAGTTTGAGGGCAGAATTAAAGGTCTTGTTGACGAAGTTAAGCACGAGGGCAATATTATCCTCTTTATTGACGAGGTTCATAACCTTGTCGGCACCGGTGATTCCGAGGGCACTATGAATGCCGCAAACATTCTTAAACCTGCTCTTTCTCGTGGCGAAATTCAGGTTATAGGCGCTACAACTTTTAATGAATACAGAAAGTATATAGAAAAAGACGCTGCTTTGGAGCGCAGATTCCAGCCTATCAAGGTTGAAGAACCGTCCATCGATGACGCTTATAAAATGCTTGTCGGTATCAAGAGTTATTATGAAGATTATCATAAGGTGCAAATCTCCGATTCTCTTGTTTATAAAGCAGTAACTATGTCTGAAAGATATGTAACCGACAGGTATCTTCCTGACAAGGCAATAGATTTGCTTGATGAAAGCTGTACGAGCGCAAATTTGCGTAACCCTGCTATCAGTCAATATCAAATGGCGCTTGAACGCAAAAAGCTGTTAGAGGAGAATATAGAAAATCTTTCCAACCCTGAGGACGGCGCTGAAATCGATTATGAACTTGTCACAAAGCTCAAGAGCGAAGTTTTGCAGCTCAATGATAAATTAGCCGAACTTAAAGATAAAGCCTCCGATAATCAGGTTTTAGAGGCTGATTTGGCAAAGGTAATCTCTCTTTGGACGGGTATCCCTGCAACCAAGATTGAACAAAATGATGTTAAAAAGCTTGCAAACCTTGAAAATGAACTTAAAGAACATATTATCGGTCAGGATACTGCTATTGAAAAGGTAGCTAATGCAGTTCGCCGTGGTCGTGTTAATATCAGCCCTAAGAAAAGACCACAGTCATTTATATTTGTCGGTCCTACAGGCGTTGGTAAAACGGAGCTTGTTAAGCGCCTTGCAGACAGTCTTTTTGACAGCCCCGACAATCTTATCCGCCTTGATATGAGCGAATTTATGGAAAAATTCAGCGTTTCAAGAATTATCGGTTCTCCTCCGGGTTATGTCGGCTATGACGATGCCGGTCAGCTTACCGAAAAAGTTAGGCGCAAACCTTACAGTGTTATCCTTTTTGACGAGATTGAAAAGGCGCATAAGGATGTGCTCAATATTCTTCTTCAAATTCTTGACGAGGGCAGAATAACCGATGCCCAGGGCAGAAGTGTTAATTTTGAAAATACTATCATTATTATGACTTCTAATGCAGGTTCAACCGACTCTGCTTCTCTCGGCTTTAATAAGTCTGCTAACGATATCAATGCCGAAGTTACTATGAAAGCGCTTGAGCGTTTCCTGCGTCCTGAATTTCTCGGCAGGGTAGACGAAGTTGTTATCTTCAATCAGCTTACCCACGATAATTTTGAAAAGATTGCTAAACTTATGCTTGACGAACTTGTTGAAAGCTTGAAGGATAAGGCTATAACAATGACTTATGATGACAGCGTTCCTGTTTACCTTGCAAAAAAAGCATACGGTTCAAAGAAGAATGCGAGGGGTCTTCGTGATGTCGTTAGGCGTGATGTTGAAGAAAAACTTGCAAACGCTATTGTTTTCAATCAGGATACTGAGATAAAATCACTTGCTTTATCTGCAAATGAAGAAAAAATCGAAATAAAAATAAATTAATTTTAAAAAAAGGCTTGACAGTTGCACGCTCTTTATGTATAATAATGAGCGTTGCAACGCACAGCGTGCGGGTGTAGTTCAATGGTAGAATCCCAGCCTTCCAAGCTGGTCGTGTGAGTTCGATTCTCATCACCCGCTCCATTGATGTTTGCGCTGATAGCTCAGCTGGATAGAGCAACTGCCTTCTAAGCAGTAGGTCGGGGGTTCGAGTCCCTCTCAGCGCGCCAAAAATTATCGTAACAGTACGCAAGTGCTTTTACATATATGGTGGGATTAGTTCAGTTGGTTAGAGCGCCAGTTTGTGGCACTGGAGGTCATCGGTTCGAATCCGATATCCCACCCCACTTTTAATAATTATCCCAATATTGGGGTGTAGCCAAGCGGTAAGGCAACGGACTTTGACTCCGTCATGCGTGGGTTCGAATCCCGCCTCCCCAGCCAACACCCTAAAATAGGGTGCATCCGGTTCATTAGCTCAGATGGCAGAGCACTTGACTTTTAATCAAGGTGTCCGGGGTTCGATTCCCCGATGAGCCACCAAGTAAAAAACCTCAAAGCTTAGTGCTTTGAGGTTTTTTCATATCTTTTAATATTTATTTCTTGCATACTATATATTATATATATTAGTATATTAGTATTATTTATAGTATTATTGGGTCAAAAAAATTGATAGGGGGCGCTAAAGAATTTTGATAGGGGCGCACAAATATTTTTACCACCCCGATAAAAATATTTGACTACCTAAAATTATACAAATATTGACATATGTAATATTTCCTGCTATTCTTAGTATACTAAGAAAAAAACGAGAGGAAAATGCTTTGAAAAAGTTATTTGAAAAGCTGAAAAATAAATTCATAAACTTTTGCAAATGGGTGTGGAGTGAGTGCAAAGATTGGCGAACACTTCTGCTTTTCGGCATAGTTGTCGTGCTGATGTATACTCCCGTTTGGCTTGGATATATTCTTTATTTTGTGTTTAAGTCTAAATGGGCAATGGGTATTGCAAGCGCATATCTTGTTTTTTGGGCAGGTCCGTTCACCCCTTATTTTCCTCTTTGCGTTGCAATAACTTTCGGTATTAAGAAAATTATTGAAAAAATTAAAAGCACAAAGAACACAGATATTTAAAATAATGATGAAAACAGTTAAGCAGTAAGCAGTCTTTTAAAGGCTGTTTTTCTTTTTTGTTAACAAAATATGATAGAAACCACTTGACAGCCGTGCTAAAATAATTGTTGTAAAAATAAAGGAGATGCTAAAAATGGTAAATAAAAATCAGCAAATTCCTGTTACTCTTTTAACAGGTTACCTCGGCGCCGGTAAAACGACACTTTTAAATCATGTTCTTGCAAATCAAGAGGGTTATAAAGTTGCCGTTATCGTTAATGATATCGGTGAGGTTAATATTGATGCTTCATTAATCGCAAAGGGCGGTAATGTTACACAGAAGGATGAAAACCTTGTACCGCTTTCAAACGGCTGTATTTGCTGCACTCTTAAAGTTGACCTTATGAAGCAAATTATTCAGCTTGCAACAAGCGGAAGATTTGACTATATTCTTATCGAAGCAAGCGGTATTTGCGAGCCGGGACCTATTGCCGGTTCAATTTGTATGCTCGACGGCACAGATTCGAGAAGTGAGCTTCCTGCAGTTTGCTACCTTGATAATATAGTAACTGTCGTTGACTCACTCAGAATGGTTGATGAATTCCTTTCAGGCGACGCTTTGCTTAAAGAGGATAAGGACGAGGACGATATTGAAAATCTTCTTGTTGAGCAAATCGAGTATTGCACGACTATCGTTCTTAATAAAGTTGACCAAATCAGTGACGAAGATAAAGCAAAGGTTCTTAAAGTTATTAAGACTTTACAGCCTGAAGCTAAGATTATAGAGGCTACTTACGGCGATGTTGCCGTTTCCGATATTCTTTCAACAAATTCCTTTGATTATGAAAAAATCTTGAATTCACCGGGTTGGCTCAAAGCTATGGAAGGCGAGGAAGAAGATGAAGATGAGGGCGAAAGCGAAGAGTACGGTATCGGCACTTTCGTTTATGAATCGTTGCCGCCTCTTGACCAAAAAAAGTTTGAAAACTTTGTTTTTGCTCATTATCCAAAGGAAGTTATCAGAGCAAAAGGTCTTTTTTGGATAGAGAATGACCCTCAAACCGCTTACATTTTTGAGCAGAGCGGTAAGCAGAAAACCGCAACGGACGACGGAAAGTGGATAGCTTGTATGCCAAAGCATCAGCAGGAACAGATTCTTGCTATGAACCCTGATATTGCCGCCGCTTGGGATGAAAAATACGGTGACAGAGTTAACAAGATTGTATTTATCGGTCAAAATATGGATAAAGAAGCTATCACAAAAGCTCTTGATGCCTGCAAAGCCGAATAACTAAAGTTAATAAGCATAAAAGAAAACCGAGGTTCAAATTGAATCTCGGTTTTTTGGCGCAGATGTGGGGATTCGAACCCCAGAAGCCTCGTTAAAGACTTACACGATTTCCAATCGTGCTCCTTCGGCCAGCTCGGACACATCTGCATAATGCTTTGATATTATAACCTATCAAAGCAAAAAAATCAATATTTATTTACTATTTTTCAATTCAAGTTCGTTTGCAAAATAAATTGAGCGTGAAGTAAAGGCAAATTCGATTGACATTTCATCGGCAAGAGATTTAACTTGGGAGTTAAAATTGCTCTTGAAAGTGAGAAAGTCGGTAAGAGACGGAATATTTGCATAAAAGAAAACTTCTATATCAAGCGAGGAATCGGAATAATTTGAAAAGTTAACACGGATATCCGACTTATCGACCTCGTCAAATGAATTAATAAGCTCTCTGAGGCTGTCACAAAAGGCTTTTATTTCTTTTGATGTGTGTTTATATTCTATTCCCAAAGTCTCGTTAACAAGCCTTCTCTCGATTCTGGAGAGGTTTATGATAGCTGAGTTTGCAACGGTTGTGTTAGGATAAATTTTTTGGCTTCCGTCAGTCATTCTGAGCCTTGTTGTACGAATCTTTATTTCTTCAACCTGACCTACTTCATTGTCAATTTTAATAAAATCGTCAACCTCAAAAGGCTTGTCATAAATAATAATGAAGCCGGAAAGCAAATTCTCAACAGCGTCCTTGCAGGCAAAAGCAACAGCAACACCGCCGATACCGAGAGCCGCAAAAACTCTTGTGGCAGAAATTCCGAATTGCTCAAGCATAAGAAGTGCACAAATAATTACTACAAAAATCTTGATTAAATTGGAAATAAAATTAACTGCCGTCTTTTTTGTTTTGGTGTCATCTTCTTTTAGTACAAAATAAAAGTCGCTGTTTATGAAATTAATTAAGAACCAAGCGATAGAAAAAATTGCGCCGAGCTTGAAGATAAGCAAAATCGGACTTCGTATTTCACCGCTCGGAACAATAATTTCAGCACCTAAATAAATTCCTAAAACAAAAATAAAAAACGATAGTGGGGCGCAAAGAGCGTCAACAAGTGCCTTTTGTGCAAGTTCACTTTTCCTTGCAAGCGTTTTTGTGCAAAGCCAAACTAAGGCTTTGGAAATTTGTTTTCTGAAAACAGCAAGTAACAAAAAGACTGCTAAGCTTATAATAAGTCTTAGCAGCATTTCTTTTTCATCTTTAACTCCCTCAATAGATGTTACAAGCTTTGACAGAAATTTGTTAATACTGTCTGTCATGATAAACCTCTTTCAAATCAGTCAAGCACCTGATAATAAGGCGAATAATTATTTAACTTTTCTTCAAATTTATCTTTTGGCTGTTCCTTTGGAACTTCAATAGGGTATTTGCCGGTAAAGCAACCGTCGCAATAGTCAAAATCTGTGTTTTCTGCAAGGTTGTGCGTAGCCTCAACGGAAAGATAACCGAGCGAGTCAACACCGATTTCTTTTGCAATTTCCTCAACTGTGTCGAATTGGCAGGCAATAAGATTTTCTTGGCTGTCAACATCGGTACCGAAGAAACAAGGATGCTTAAACGGCGGGGAAGATATTCTCATATGTACTTCTTTAGCACCTGCTTCTCGCAAAAGTCCTACGATTCTTGCACAAGTTGTGCCACGAACAATAGAGTCGTCAATCATAATAACTCTTTTGCCCTTAATATTTTCTTTAACAACATTAAGCTTGATTCTTACTGCGTCACGGCGCTGACCCTGAGTAGGTTGAATAAAACTTCTTCCTATATATCTGTTTTTAATGAAGCCGATACCGTAAGGAATACCGCTTTCGTTGGCATATCCGAGCGCTGCGTCAAGACCCGAATCGGGAACACCGATAACAATATCGGCGTCAACAGGATGCTCCTGAGCAAGGAATTTGCCGGCTCTCATTCTTGCGTGCTGAACAGATGAACCTTCAATTACAGAATCAGGACGGGCAAAATAAATGTATTCAAATACACAAATTGTACCTTTCTTTGTGCAGTGAGTGTCAATAGATTTAATACCGTCACGGCTTATAACAACAATTTCACCAGGTCTTATATCACGAACAAATTCTGCACCCAATGTGTCAAGCGCACAGCTTTCAGATGAAACTATCCAAGCGCCGCCATCGGTTTTGCCAAGGCAAAGCGGACGAAAACCGTTAGGGTCACGAAAAGCGATGAGCTTTGTTGCAGTCATTACAACGCAGGAATATGCGCCTTTAAGTGTAGGCATAATTTTTTCAATGGCTTCTTCCGTGCTCTTGCTTGTTAAACGGGCAGAAACGATTGAATATGCGATAGATTCCGTATCGGAAGTACCGTGAAAAATACCGCCTTGAAGTTCAAATTTCTTTCTTAAATCGGGTGCGTTAACAAGATTACCGTTGTGAGCAACGGCAAGATTACCTTTAATATGGCGAATAACAAGCGGCTGAATGTTGTTTACATTTTTACCGCCGGTAGTTGAATACCTAACATGACCGATTGCCATATTACCTGTACCGAGGTTGTCAAGCTTGTCGCTTGTAAATACATCGGGTACAAGTCCGTCACCTCTGTGATGCCTGAAAACACCGTCGTCATTAATTGCAATACCACAGCTTTCCTGACCTCTGTGCTGGAGCGCATAAAGTGCAAGATAAGCTGAATGTGCTACATAAGTTGTTTTGTTTTCAAAAATGCCGAATACACCGCATTCTTCGTGAAGACTGTTAAACATTGGCAAACTCCCAAAAAATATAAAATTTTATTTGTTTTGCGTATTATAACACAATATAAAATGAGTTGCAATATTAATGTGCGGTAAATTATTGTTTGCAATCGGTTGACGGCTTCGCCACATTATAGTTTTTCTCTCCCTCAGTCAACAAAGTTGACAGCTCCCTCATCAGATGGAGCCGAGTTTTCTTGCTTCCCTCTGACGAGGGAAGTGGCGGCTTCGCCGTCGATAGGAGAGAAACCGATATTAAGATAAACTATAATTTTCGTTAGTATATTCCTTGAGCCATCATGGCTTCTGCAACTTTTTCAAAACCTGCAATATTTGCGCCTGCAACAAGGTTGTAGCCAAGACCGTATTTTTCAGCCGCTTCAACCGAATGTTTATGAATGTTAATCATTGCTTCGTGAAGTTTTGAGTCAACTTCTTCTGCGCTCCAAGAAAGTCGCTGGCTGTTTTGGCTCATCTCAAGACCCGATACGCAAACGCCGCCTGCGTTAACTGCTTTTGACGGGGCAACAATTACACCGTCTTTGTCCATCAAATAGTTAAGCGCTTCTTCTGTTGTAGGCATATTAGCAACTTCAATATAATATTTTGTACTGTTTGCAATAATCTGCTTTGCCTCGGTAATTCCTATCTCATTTTGTGTTGCGCAAGGCATGGCGATGTCTGCTTTAACGCTCCAAGGCTTTTGTCCTTTATGAAACGGAACGCCGAATTTGTCAGCGTAATCTTCACATCTGTCCCTGCCGCTTGCACGCATTTCAAGAAGATAATTAATCTTTTCTTGTGTAATAATGCCGTCCTTGTCATAAACATATCCGTCAGGACCGGAAATTGTAACGGGTACTGCACCAAGCTCTGCAAGTTTTTTGCAAGCTCCCCAAGCAACATTACCAAAACCGGATATGCCTACTGTTTTTCCTTTTAATGTATCATTTTCGTGCTTGAGCACTTCGCAAAGATAATATACGGCACCGTAACCGGTAGCTTCCGGACGAATGAGCGAACCGCCGTATGAAAGCCCTTTGCCGGTTATAACGCCGTTTTCAAATGCGTCGGCTATTCTTTTATATTGACCGAATAAAAAGCCTATTTCACGAGAACCTACGCCGATATCACCTGCCGGAACATCGACATTAGGACCTATATGACGGTAAAGCTCTGTCATAAATGCTTGGCAAAATCTCATAATTTCGCCCTTACTTTTACCTCTCGGGTCAAAGTCAGAACCGCCTTTAGCTCCGCCCATAGGTAAGCCTGTAAGCGAATTTTTAAATGTTTGCTCAAAACCGAGAAAATACATAATAGAACTGTTAACGCTTGGATGAAAACGCAAACCGCCCTTGTACGGACCTATGCTTGAATTAAACTGAACACGGTATCCACGGTTGATTTGAGTTTTGCCTGCGTCGTCAACCCATGCAACTCTAAAGGTAATGAGTCTGTCCGGTTCAGCCATTCTTGTAAGCAAATCGTCTTCAACATATTCCGGGTGCTGTTCAATAACTTTTTCAAGCGAACGGAAAACTTCTTTAACACACTGTATGTATTCAGGCTTTGCATTATCTCTTCTTTCGACTGTTTTAATTACATTTTCAATATATTCGTTCATAAATTTGACCCCTCTTAAAATAATAAACTTTGGTGAGTAACCACTCACTATAAATATAACACTATTATAATATTAATCAATATTGTGCCAAAAAGTCTGTGTAAAATAAACAAGAATCACGCTTTTTAAATTTGTAACAAATAAAAAAGAAAGTGCCCAAAAACGGACACTTTCCAAAAAATTATTACTTATAAATATTAAGTCATTTTTGTGCAATATTAAAATATGCCGAGAGCCTGAAGCAAAAGAACGATAAGAAGGGCAGGGGCAACAACTTTTACCATTGCAATATAAATATATTTTCTGCCGAATTTTTCACCGTTCTTTGTAACTTCGTCAATAACGGTTTTAGGCTTAGCAACCCAGCCGATAAGAATACAAGTAAGAATTGCAACAATCGGCATAAGAATATTGTTACTCAAATAGTCGAAAATATCAAGAATTTGACCTACTGCGCCTGACGGAAGTTTAAGCTCAAAGTAGAATACATTGTAGCCGAGGCAAACGATAATTCCAAAGATTACAGCGTAAACAGTAACGAGCACCGCACTCTTTTTTCTGCTGAGTTTAAACTTATCCATAATGCTTGCTACTATTGCTTCCATAATCGACACAGAGGACGATACTGCGGCAAAAAATACCATAATAAAGAATACAATGCCGACTACTGTTCCTACCGTACCCATTTGGTTAAATACCTTTGGAAGTGAGATAAACATAAGTCCGGGACCTGCACTCATACCGTCTGTTCCCGCAAAAACATAAACTGCCGGAACAATCATAAGACCTGCAAGTATTGCAACTATTGTGTCAAATATTTCAATTTGGTTAATAGATTTGTTAATGTTTGTTTTGTCAGGTACATAAGAACCGTATGCAACCATAATGCCCATAGCAACGCTGATAGAATAGAAAAGCTGACCCATAGCGTCCATAATTACAAGGAAAAACTGCTTAACTGTTACGCCTTTAAAGTTAGGTATCAAGTAAAGTTTCATACCCTCTAAGCCGGTTCTTGTAATGCCTGTTGCCTCGTCTGTATAACTGAGCGTTAACGAGAAAATCGAAATGCCGATAATAAGCACAACGAGAATAGGCATAAGTATTTTTCCCATTTTTTCAATACCTTTGTCAACACCGGCAATAACTATGCCGGCAGTTGCCGCAAGGAAAACAAGAAGCCAAATAATCGGCTGCGTTTTATCACTTATAAAGTTAGTAAAATAGCCGTCTGCCGCCGCTTGCGATGCCTGACCGCTTACAAAGGATACAAAATATTTGCAAACCCAGCCACCGATAGCACAGTAATACGGCAAAATAATTATCGGTACAAGTGTTGCAAGCGAACCTAAAAAGCCGAATTTTTTGTTAATCTTACCATAAGCCATAAGCGGACTTTGCTTCGTTTTTCTGCCTATTGCTATTTCGGTAGTAAGAAGCGTAAAGCCGAATGTTACAACCAAAATAAGATAACAGAAGATAAATAAACCCCCGTTATCCTTTGCCGCCAAATACGGAAATCGCCAAATGTTACCAAGACCTACCGCACTGCCTGCAGCCGCAAGAACGAAGCCGATAGAGCCTGAAAATGTACTTCTTTTAGTTTTACTCATATTATTCTCCAATCGATAGTTATGTTGTTAATTATATATATTATTCGGTTATAAATCAAGTCACCGAGATAACACTTTAAAGCGTTAAATAAACGAATTATTGCTTTTTAACAAAATAGCAGATATAATAATGTTAAAAATGACAAAGGATAATCAAAATGAAATTTAAAAATATTTTCTCACTTTTTCTGGCAATTATTATGTCTTTCTCATTTGCAAGCATTTCTTACGGCAATGAAACAGATAAAGAATTAACCGAAACAACTGTCAAAGAACAAAATGCAGAGCAAAGAGCAGAAGAAATACTTTCTTCAATGACTCTTGAAGAAAAAGTCGCTCAAATGTTTATGGTTTATATGCCAAGCAAAAATGCGGCGAAAATTCAAAAGAAATATCAATTCGGCGGATATCTTCTTTTTGCCGATAATTTTAAAAATAAATCATATTCTGAAAAAAAGAAGCAAATTAAATCTTACCAAAATGCTTCAAAACTAAATATGCTTATTGCAGTTGACGAAGAAGGCGGAGCAATTAACCGTGTTTCACTCTATAAACAGTATCGCAAAACTCCGTTTTTGTCCCCTCAAAAGCTTTATTCAAAGGGAAAATATAAAAAGATAAAAAGTGATACAAGAGAAAAAGCCGACCTTCTTCTTGACCTCGGTATTAATACAAATTTAGCACCGGTTGCGGATACTCCGTATAAAAAGAGCGATTATATTTATTATCGCACTTTTTCAACCTCTGCCAAGAAAAACAGCAAATATGTAAAAACCGTTGTTAAAGAAATGGGTAAGAAAAATCTTGTCAGCACATTAAAACATTTCCCGGGTTACGGCAATAACGGCGATACTCACAGTCAAATTATCCGTGACAAAAGAAAACTTAAAGAATTTAAAAACCGTGACCTTTTGCCTTTTGAAGCCGGTATTGATGCAGGGGCTGATATGATTATGGTAAGCCATAATATAGTTAATGCGTTTGATAAAAAATATCCTGCCTCTCTTTCAAAAAAAGTACATAAATATTTAAGAAATGATATGTGCTTTGACGGTGTAATTATTACCGACGGTTTGGCTATGGCAGGTGTTGTTGATTTTGTAGGCGGGGATGCGGGCAAAGCGGCGGTTAAAAGCGTCCTTGCCGGTAACGATATGCTTTGTGCAGATGATTATAAAGTGCAGTATAACGCAGTGCTTGAAGCGGTTAAAAACGGCAAAATTAAAGAATCGCAAATTAACAAAAGCGTTAAACGAATTCTTATAATGAAGCTTAACAGAAATATTATTGAATAACTTTATACCGTAGGGGCTAACATTTAGCCATTAAAATTCCAATCAAAAAAGGTGTTGATTAATTTCAACACCTTTTTCTTATATCTTTTTTTACTTTGTTGTTAACTTATCAATCAGCCTGTTCCATCATTTTTTCACGCTTAGCTTCAAGTTCTTTTTGAGCCTGTTCCTTAACTTTACCTGTGTAGTTGTTAAAGAACATAGGAATAATTGTAAGAAGGAAGCCGATTGCAGGAACGATAGTTACAAGTGCTAAAAGCATTTTTTGAGTGTCAACAGATTGCTCAAAGAAAATCTGCCTGCCTGCATTGTCAACGAGCGATTTGTCAACTGCTTTAAAGTCTGTTCCGTCAAGAATTTGACCGAATACGAATGTAGCTACAGCGGCATTGACTTTTGAAAGGAAAGTTTGGAATGCAAAGCAAACACCTTCTTGCCTTTCGCCCGTTTTCCATTCAAGATAGTCAACAGAATCGGCAATAAGAGCATAAGTGATAACATTATAAATGCCGAGCGGAAGACCCATAAGGAAGAGGAATACCCAAAGGACATAAATGTTAGCCTTTGTAACATCTTTTGCCATAACTACATAGCAAAGTGCATGCACTACAAGACCGAAAAGTGCCGAGCCGATGTAGATTTGCTTGAGCGAAAACTTCTTTCTAAGGATAGGGAAGATAGCCATTGCAGGTACCATACCAACACCGATTGCAACCGTAAGAGTTGTTACAATAGTTCCACGAGGTATCCAGAAGTCATAAGCTGCGGCTGCGTCAACATTAGGTACAAGTGTTGTTTGCGCACCCGGTAAGAAATCTTGGAAAATCTGAGTAAAGTTAGTGTAGTTTTGAATGATGATGTAGTTACCGATATAGTCGGCGCACTGGTTAGCTGTTACCATTGTTGAGCCTAAAATTGCTGCGAAGATAACAATGATGAGAAGTTTGTTTTTGCCAAGAACAACAAATGTTTCTTTAAATGACGGAGTGTGGTCCATCTTAGGTACTCTTTCTTTGGAAACAAAGAAGATAAGAATTGAAAGACCGCAACCGAGAAGGGCAAAGATAACGCCGCTTAAAAAGAAACCTTTTGTGTAACCCATATTGCTCTGATAAAGAATCGGAACGAGAAGGGCAGGGAGGATACCGCCGAATGTTGAACCTAAACGAGCGGTAGAAATGAAAGATGTTCTTTCGCTTTCAAGCGGAGTGATTACAGATGAAAGACCCCAGAAAGGAACATCCTGAATTGTAAACGCAACGCCCCAAAGAATGTATGTAACAAGCGCCCAAACAAAAGCGGCTGTTGAACCCTCTTTAAACGGAGCAGAGAAAAGCGCTATTGTTGTTATTGCGATAGGAATAGGAGCGTATAAAAGGTAAGGCCTCATTTTGCCCCATTTTGATTTGGTTCTGTCAACAATCATACCCATAACAGGGTCGTTAAGTGCGTCAAATATACGACCGATAAGAATAATTGTTGTGCCTTGTTTAAGTGTAAGTCCCGCACCGTTTTGGAAAAATACGAGTGTGAACATTGACATAAGGGTATATATACCCGAACGACCGAATGCACCGACTGTAAAGCAGATGCGCTCTTTCATAGTTAAATATTTTTTAGTTTCAGCCATTTATTTTCTCCTTTTAATTATTGCAGGAAAAATAACCGGAGCTTCTTCACCTGCGTTTTGCATTTGTTTTAATAATAAGTATTTAAGTTCTTGCCTGATGTGCCTGTACCTTGAATCTTTAATAAGATTAACTTTCTCGTTAGGGTCTTTTTCCAAATCGTAAAGATAATCTTCGAAATACACTTTAGCCTGATGATGCGCATAGCCTGTTATAGCTGCGTCACGAACTTCATATTTAAACCTGTCGGTTCTTATAGCTCGTGAGTTTGAAGCTTCGCTTATTTGCATAAATACGCAGTCACGCTTAGCGTTCGGGTCATCAACTTGCTTGTTTAAATCAATACCCATATATGATTTAGGAATAGGTATATCAGCCATTGAAAGGAGAGTAGGCGGTAAGTCGATAAGAGAAGAAAGCCTTTCTTCCTTTTTGCCGCCGATAAATTTGCCACCCTTAATAATAAGCGGTGTGTGAGTTGCACTTTCATGGCAACTGCGCTTATATTCGGGATTTCTTGTTTTAAAATGACTGCCGTGGTCGGATGTGTAAATAATAATTGTATCGTCATAAATTCCGAGTTCTTTAAGCTTTTCAACAAGTCTGCCGACATTGTAGTCAAGCCTGTTGATAGCCGAAATATAGTCGGGATACATTTTTTTGTAGTCGCCCTTTAAAAATGTTAAATCGTCAGGCAAAGGATAATCTTTATATTTATCAACAGTAGGCTTGTAGCCCTCGTATGTATGCCGGTCATTTTGATGGTGCGGCTCAAGCTGGCTTACAAACATAAAGAAAGGTTTTTCCTTATCTCTGTTATCAAGAAATTCAAGCGCAAAATCGTTGATGCAATCGGCACGATAACCCTTAAAATCAAGCTTGTTTCCGTCGCCGTCAAACACATATCCGTCATATCCGTGCGAAGTGAATTCGAGCACATCGGCTGCTCGCCAATACTGATATTCACCTTGCTTGTTTTTAGGCACAGCCGTGCTTTCGCAGTGAAGACCGATGCCCGGAAGCCTGTTTGAAGCTAAATGCCATTTGCCGATGTACGCTGTTTGGTAGCCTGCTTCGTTAAAATAATGAGCAAGCGGCGTAATGTCGCTCGGAAGCGGAATACCGTTCCAATAACATCCGCACTGAGTTGCGTAAACACCCGATTGCAAACACGCTCTTGCCGGACCGCATACCGGCTGACAGGTAAAGTTGTTTTCAAACTTTACACCTTCGCTTGCAAGCTTGCAAAGGTTTGGCGTTACTTCTTCATTAATCGTGTCCCAACGCTGTTGGTCAGAAAAATAGAAGATGATGTTCTTTTGTTTCATAATTTCCCCCTTAAAAGCTATTTTAAGCTATAAATCCTGCAATCGCATTGTAAAAATTAACAATCGCAATCGCAGTAACAACTGCCGTAAAGACAGTTTGAATTACTTTTTCATTGCCTTTTTTATTCATTTTAGCGCCTAAAAATCCGCCGACAACTGCGCATACTATTGCTACAATAAGAGTTATAATGTCAAACTTCGGAATAGTATGAGTTATGCCAAGCGTAACAAGCTTTGAAAGCTGGCTGAAAAATATGGTTCCTACACTGTATAAAGCAGCTTCCTTAACCGTCATTGAAAAGAAAAGCGCCAAAAATGCAACATTAATCGGACCGCCGCCGACACCTAAAAACGAAGCGATAAAACCGAGAGTTAAACCGACAATTACAATCAAAATCGGGTTTTTAACCCTAAAACTCTTGGCATTTTTAACATTGATATAAACAACGCTTGCAACGAGTAAAATGCCTAAAGCAAGCCCCTGAATACTTTTCAACATATTGTTGTCGAATATTCCTAAAAGGTAATCAAAAAGCTTTGAGCCGAGTATTCCGCCTATAACAGCGCCGAGCGAAAGTGATAAAATAAGCTTGAAATCAATTTTTGTTTTAGATTTAATGTGCTTTATCATTGAGCTGATACTCATACTGAAAACAGCACAAGCCGAGTAAAAGTTAACAATGTTGATAGGGTCTTTGCCTATAAGGTCGAGAAGCGGCTTTATTATTACTCCTCCTCCAAGACCTACATACGCACCCATAAAAGTTGCAAAAATTATTATTATTCCATATATAACGGTTGTCAACTTGTCCACCTGCCATAATCATAAAAATACGCTTTTGTTATTATATAATAATTTGTACTTTTAGTCAATAAAAAGAACTATTATATACTGTTTACGGCATAAAAGTTGCTTTCCCAAGCAGGAATGTAAACGCTGTGCCTGAAATAGAGCTTGTAATTTTCATCGAGTTCCAATATCTTTTTGCCGAGCGCAAACAAATCTTCATTTCTGTGATAAGCGCAAACATAAAGCTTCGGCAAATATTTTTTTATCGTGTTTTCAGCACCGCAAAGCGCTTTCATTTCCGAGCCTTCAATGTCCATTTTTATCATAGTAACGGGGCAGTCGATAAGACTGTCAATGTCGGTCACTTTAACGGGCGTACCCTCGGCTGAAATGTGCGAATTTCTGCTTTGCTCTTTTGCAAAAATAAGCGTGTCTTTTTTATCCCAAGCGCCCATATTAATCGTTTGAATATTATTCATATTTTTTGTGTTTTTAACAAGTTTTTTGTAGCTTTTTGCGTCAGGTTCAAGCGCAATAATTTTGTTGTATTTACCGTTTGTAAAACTTGTAAATTCTCTTATCGTGTCGCCGTCATATGCGCCCAAATCGACTATTGTTTCATTGTTTTCAAGTTTCAAAATATCGCTGTAAACCTCGCCTTTGTCGCAAAAAGAATTAAGCAAATAATCAACTTTGCCGCTTACTTTAAAATTGAGAATGTTAACATAAACTTCCTTGCTTTTTTTGTCTGCAAGGCGGTTATAAACAAAGTCGAAATCATTATCGTGTTTTTCAATATATTCTCTTGTAAAAAGTCCGCCGCCGGCAACCGGAACATCCGGAGCAAAAACCTTGTGCTTGCTGTTAATTTTTTTAATGTTTTCAATCACATTTTCAAGGTGGGTTGCGAATGCCAAAACGACATTGAAATCATCGTATTTTTCGCAAACTTCACTGTATTTAAGCACCTTGTATCCCAAAAACGAATGACCCCTCACAAATTCGTCGCTGGCAAATATTTCACTTACTTTTACACCGTATTCGCTGAGATTTGCAATGATTTTTTCAGCCCCGTTTCCCATACCGTAAACCATAACAGGCTTGCCGTCATTTGCTAAAAAGTCCCAAACATTTTGCTCTTTAATTAATTCAATCATAATTTTCTCCGAATATTTTGATAAAATGATTATAGCATAAAACAATACTCTTTACAAATATAAAAAAATATTATATAATAAACTTTGATTGAAAATAATAATTTATTGGAGGAATGTGCCTATATGGGCAGCAGCCTGAAAAATCTTTTTAAAAAAGAAAGCTCAACCGAAGAAGAAATAAAGCAGCTTGTTGAGGAAGACGAACATATCGGCGAACTTGAAAAAAAGCAGAGAGATATGATTAACAATATCTTTGAATTTGACGATATTGATGCCGGTGATATAATGACCCACAGGAGAGATATTGTAAGCGTCGATGTTAATTCAAGTATTGTTGACGCTGTTAATATTGCAATAAAAAACGGTAATTCCAGGCTCCCTGTTTATTCAAACGACCTTGACAATATTTGCGGTATTCTTTATGTTAAAGATTTGCTCAAGTTTGTAGCTTTGCCTATTTCAAGCGGCGACAAGTTGGCTGATTTTGTTCGCAAGCCTCTTTTCGTGCCGGAGTCTATGCCGTGCGGCAAGCTTTTTGCCAAAATGACGGAAACGAGGATTATGCTTGCAATAGTTATTGATGAATACGGTCAAACTTGCGGTCTTGTCACTATGGAAGATATTCTTGAAAGCATAGTGGGTAATATCTGCGACGAGTATGACGATGAAGAGCAAAGCGGTGTAACAAAGATTGATGAAAAAACATTTATTTTTGACGGTTTTACCGATATTGATGAGGTTTCATCTGTTTTAGGTGTAAAACTTCCGAGCGGTGATTATGACACTGTTGCGGGTTTCGTAATAAGTCTTTTGGGCTATTTGCCTAAGGAAGACGGCGAGCTTCACAGCGTCAGGTATGAAAATTTCATTTTCACCGTTGATAAAGTCAGCGACCGCAGAATAAAGAAAATTAAAGTGGAAGCGGAATAATTTAGTTTAGATAGAAGAAAATTTATGGCAGAACAAATAATTGAATTTGAAGCAATGGAGCAGGCGGTCAGCCTTTTTGGAAGCTTCGACGAAAATGTAAAGTTAATAGAAAACGAGTATGATGTTTCAATCATTTCCCGTGGCAGCGAGCTTAAAGTTGTAGGCGGCGAAGAAAATGTAGATAAGGCGTCAAAGGCGCTTCATTCGCTTTTAACTTTAATTAATAAGGGTGAAAGTCTTACGGCTCAAAATGTTCGTTATGTTCTCACTCTTGTTAACGAGGGAAATGAAGATAAAATAGCGTCAATGAGCGGCGGCTCAATTTGTATAACAACCAAAGGCAGACCTGTTAAGCCTAAAACGCTCGGTCAAAAAAGATATTGCGAAGCGATTAAAAACAATACAATCACTTTCGGCATAGGTCCTGCCGGCACGGGCAAAACTTATTTGGCGGTTGCAATGGCTGTCACGGCTTTTAGGGCGAAAGAAATTGACCGTATCATTTTAACAAGACCTGCGGTTGAAGCGGGCGAGAAGCTCGGTTTTCTTCCGGGTGATTTGCAAAGCAAGGTTGACCCTTATTTAAGACCTCTTTACGACGCTTTGTTTGATATGCTCGGCGCTGAAAACTTTCAAAAATATCAGGAGCGTGGCGCTATTGAGGTTGCACCTCTTGCATATATGCGTGGTCGTACTCTTGATGACAGTTTTATAATACTTGATGAAGCTCAAAATACCACGCCCGAGCAAATGAAAATGTTTTTAACCCGTCTCGGTTTTAATTCCAAGATGGTTATAACGGGTGATATAACCCAAATTGATTTGCCTGACGGTAAAAAGTCGGGTCTAAAAAAAGTAATGCACATTCTTCGTAATGTTAACGATATAGCTATTTGTAAATTTGACCAAAAGGATGTTGTTCGTCACAAGCTTGTGCAGGATATAGTTAATGCTTACCAAAAATACGAGGAGGATAAGAATAATGGACGCAGTTAAAGTAATAATTTCCAATGACCAAAAAGCAGTAAAAATACCAACCGGAATAAGAATGTTAATCAGGCGTTGCTGCCATGCCGTACTTGAACTTGAAAATTTTGAAGGTTCGGCAGAAGTAAGTGTTCGTTTTGTTGACAATGAGCAGATTCGTGAACTTAACAGGCAGTATCGCAATATTGATAAAGAAACAGATGTTCTCTCTTTCCCTCTCGGTGAAAACGGTGAATATGACATCAACCACGACACCGGTGCTAAGCTTTTGGGCGATATAGTTATCTCTGTTCCAAAGGCTATGGAGCAGGCAGAGCTTTACAATCACCCGCTTCAAAGGGAAATAGGTTTTCTTACCGTTCACTCAATGCTTCACCTTTTGGGTTACGACCATGAAAACGGCGGACTTGAAGCAGTACATATGCGTGAAAAGGAAGAAACCGTACTTACTCAAATCGGCTGGAAGCGTGACAATAGCTATTATATGGGAGACGAATAATGACAAAAACAGCTTTTGTAGCTATTGTAGGCAAACCGAATGTAGGCAAGTCCTCACTTCTTAACAGAATGCTCGGTCAAAAAATTGCAATAGTATCATCAAAACCGCAAACCACAAGAACTAAAATTATGGGTGTTCTCACTCAGGGCGAAACTCAGCTTGTTTTTACAGATACACCCGGTTTTCATAAACCGCATAACAAACTCGGCGAAAAAATGAATGAAGCTGTCGGAGATACCGTCGGCGGTGTTGACGCTTGCCTTTTTATTACCGAACCGAGGGGTGAACTTAACGAGCAGGAGCTTCAGCTTCTTGATATGTTTAAGAAGCAGAAAATGCCTGTTATTCTTGCAATCAATAAGATTGATATGATAAACGATAAAGAAGAACTTTTAAAAAGAATCGTTTATTTAACCTCGTTTTATGATTTTACTGCAGTTGTACCCGTAAGTGCAACTGAGGGTGACCATGTTGACGAGCTTATTGACGAACTTGACAAGCTTGCGTTTGACTCACCTCACTTTTTCCCTGACGATACTCTTACCGACCAACCTGAAAGGGTGCTTGCGGCTGAAATTATAAGGGAAAAAATTCTTCGTTTAATGGATAAGGAAATTCCGCACGGTATTGCAGTTGCGGTTGAAAAAATGCGTGAGCGTGACGATAAAGATATTCTTGATATTGAAGCAACAATTTATTGCGAGCGTGAAAGCCATAAGGGTATGGTTATCGGCAAAAAAGGCGCTATGCTTAAAAAGATTTCAACCTATGCAAGGCAAGATTTGGAAAATTTCTTTCAAATTAAAGTCAATCTTCACTGCTGGGTTAAGGTTAAGGAAGATTGGCGCAACCGTGAGGGTTTAATTCATAACTTCGGACTTGACAACAAATAAGTTCTGTTATTAAAAAATAATTTTTTCCAATTTTTCACACGGCTAAACTTTTCATCGTAGTATAAAATAAAAACGGTGATATTATGTTTGATAAATCTTGGGAAAGTTTTTGGAACAGCGGCAAAGTTGAAGACTATATAAAATATAAGCAAAGCGAGAGCTTGCTTGATGTTAAAAATCGGGAAGTGCAAAATGGCAACGACAAAGGGACTTGTAATCAAAGAGCAAACAGTTGGGGAGAGTGACCGTTTAGTTACTCTCCTTACTGCTGATTATGGGCTTGTTCGTGCTTTTGTAAGGGGTGCAAAACAGCTTAAAAACAAGCTTGCCGCCTCCACTTCTCTTTTTGCATATTCCGAGTTTTCGCTTTATCAGGGCAAGGATGCGAGCGTGGTTGATAACGCCACTCCGATTGAAGTTTTTTTTGATTTGAGAAAAGATATTGAGCGCCTTGCCGTTGCACAGTATTTTGCCCAGCTTGCTTATGAAATTGCAAACGAGGGTGAGCCTGAGGGGGAAATGCTCAGCGTTATTCTCAATTCGCTCCATCTTCTTTGCAAGGGTGAAAAAAAGATAGGTCAGATTAAAGCCGTTGTTGAGTTCAGATTAATGTCGCTCGGCGGCTATATGCCAAATATTTTGGCTTGCGCAAATTGCGGTACATATGAAACGGATATAATGTATTTTGATACTCTTGAGGGTTGCATTTATTGTGAAAACTGCGGCAAAAGCGGTGCAATTTGCTGCCCTAAAAATGTTATTACCGCAATAAGATTTATATGTTTAACCGACCCTAAAAAAATATTTTCTTTTTCGCTTTCGCCTGATAATTTGGAACTGCTTTCAAAAATCAGTGAACAATATGTTCTTTCACGAATACAAAAACGCTTGCCGACGCTTGAATTTTACAAGTCGGTTAAGCTTTAAAGGATAAAAGTATGAATAAAAATTATAAAACTCTTGAACTTGATTTAATACTTGAAAAGCTTGCAAATGAGTGCTCGTGCGACGACGCTGAAGATTTGGCTCGTTCACTTAAACCAAGCAGTGATATGAGCGAAGTTGAGCTTCTTTTGCAGCAAACGGAGGACGCTTTTTCACTTCTTGCCCGTTTCGGCGGTCCGTCGTTTTCAGGCTTAAAAAATGTAAATAACCCGCTTCACCGTGCTTCGGCAGGCGGTTCGCTTAACCCCAAGGAACTTCTTGACATTGCCTACTGCTTGCGCAGTCTCAGAACTCTTGACGAATGGCACAGCCACTGCTCAGGCGTTCGGACAAGTCTTGATTTCTTTTTTGAGGGAATAACCACAAATAAATATCTTGAATCTAAAATTTTGACCTGCATTATCAGCGAGGAGGAAATTGCCGATAAAGCATCTGAAACTTTGTATGATATAAGAAGAAAGATTAGGTCTAAGGAAAATTCAATCAGGGAAAAACTTGACTCTTTAATTCATTCTTCCCACTATCAGCAGTTTTTGCAAGAAGCAATTATTACTCAGCGAAACGGCAGATTTGTTGTCCCAGTTAAGGCTGAATGCAGGGGTAATGTGCCGGGTCTTGTCCACGATACATCGTCAACAGGCGCTACCGTTTTTATCGAACCGGCAGGTGTTGTTGACGCTAATAATGATATCAAAGTGCTTCAGGGCAAAGAGCGTGACGAAATTATGCGTATCCTTTTTGAACTTTCGGCTGAAGCAGGCGATTTTTCAGAGTCGATTAAACATTCTTATGACAGCGCAATAATGCTTAATCTTATTTTTGCCAAGGCTCATCTTGCATATAAAATGAAAGCTACAAAGCCGACTCTTAATAATGAGGGCATAACTTATCTTAAAAAAGCACGCCATCCGCTTATTGACCCTAAAAAGGTTGTTGCTACCGATATTGTCCTCGGTGACGAATATGATACTCTTGTTATCACCGGCCCGAATACCGGCGGTAAAACCGTAACGCTCAAAACTTTAGGTCTTTTAACTCTTATGACTATGTGCGGTCTTTTAATTCCGGTTTCCGATATGTCAAGAGTTTCCGTTTATAATAATGTTCTTGTTGATATCGGCGATGAACAGAGTATTGCTCAGTCGCTTTCAACCTTTTCTTCTCATATGGTCAATATTATTGATATTATGAAAAAGGCTGACGATAAATCGTTGATTCTTATTGACGAACTCGGTGCAGGCACAGACCCTACAGAGGGTGCGGCACTTGCCGTTTCCGTTATTGAAGCGCTTAGGGAAAAGGGTGCAAAAATTGTTGCAACAACCCACTATGCCGAGCTTAAAGCTTATGCGCTTGACACACCGGGTGTTACAAACGGTTGCTGTGAATTTGATATTGAAACGCTTCGACCTACATATAAGCTTTTAATCGGTGTTCCGGGTAGGTCAAATGCGTTTGCCATTCTTTCTCATCTCGGTATGGAGCAGTCGGTTATCGATAATGCCAAGTCAATAGTAGGCAGTGATAACCGTGATTTTGAGGCTGTGCTTGAAAAACTCGAGGCTTCCCGTCACGCTCTTGAAGAAGAAAGGAAAGTTGCCGAGCAAATGACTGAAAAGGCAAAGAAAATCGAGCAAAGAGCGCAGGAAGAAAGAGATAAAATAGAAACGCTTAAAGCAAGGGAAATGGACAAAGCTAAGCGTGAGGCTCAAAAACTTATTGATTCTGCTCAGCGCAAGAGCAGTGAATTCTTGCTTGAACTTGAAAAACTGAAAAAAGAGCAAACTTCCTCTAACGCTACTGAATTTGCACGCAAAACAAGGCGTGCTGTTAAGGCTCAAATGGGCGAAATGGACGACCTTATCAACCCTAATGAACTTGCCGATAATTGGGACTATGACTACAAATTACCCCGTAACCCCGTTGCCGGTGACCGTGTTGTTATTAAAGGTATCGGCGAGGGTGAAGTAGTAGAAGTTAAAAATAATAATATTCTTGTTAAATCGGGTCTCCTTAAAACAAGAGTTAAAATGTCCGACATTATGATTCTTGACAAACCTAAAAAGAAGCCGGTTAAAACTCAACATAATGTTTACAGAACTTCGTCGAGAGCTGATGCCGATGTCAAAACAGAGATTGATATGCGTGGCGAAACAGTTGATGAAGCACTTAGCGAACTTGGTTTGTTTATTGACAGATGTGTGCTTAATAATATTGAAGAAATACGAATTATTCACGGTAAGGGCACGGGTGCGCTAAGAACTGCCGTTACCGATTATCTTAAAACTCATCCAAATGTGTCCGAGTTTAGGCTCGGCAGGTACGGCGAGGGCGAAAACGGTGTGACAATCGCCAAACTTAAATAAATTTATTAGGACTTGCTCCTATCAAAATAACAAAATTAACTCGTAAGGCAGGGCTTGCTCCCGCCTAAAATGAAAACGGAGAACGAAATGGCAGAACAAAAGCTTGAAAATTTAACAGCTATGGTTGAAGGCATAACCTATAGAAACGAAACTAACGGTTATGCCGTTGCCGAGGTCGGCACGGGTGACGAATTTGTTACCGTTGTCGGTATTTTGGGCGATATTGCCGTTGGTGAGCAAATCGTTTTTCAAGGCGAATGGACTATGCATCCTACTTTTGGCAGGCAATTTAAATCTGTCAGGCTTACCCGCAGTCGTCCTGCCGATGCAAACGGTATGCTCCGTTTTCTTGCAAGCGGAATGATTAAAGGGGTAAGGGAAGTTACCGCTTCAAAAATTGTTGAAAAATTCGGTTCAAACACATTTAATGTGATTGAAAATGAACCTGAAAGGCTTGCCGAAATTAAGGGAATAACAAGGACTAAGGCTAAGCAAATAGGTAAAGAATTCAAAATGCAGTTTGCAGCCCGTGATATTATGAACGGTCTTGCCGAACTCGGCTTCAATCAGCAGGAAGCGTATGATATTTATAGCGTGTTTAAAGCCGATTCCCTTGATATTGTTAACGAAAATCCTTATGCGCTTGTGTCAATGGTTTCAAGTATCAACTTTGAGCGTGCAGATGAAATTGCAATGAATTTAAAGCAAGCGCCGCCTTTTGATTATCGGTGTCAGGCGGGTGTTACATATGTAGTTAGGCATAATCTTTTTAACGGTCATACTTGTTTGCCACGCAAAAGCATTATTCCTCCTGCAAAATCGCTTCTTAACTGTAATGATGACGAAGCTGAAATTGCGATTGACAATGCTATCGAGTCAAAACAGCTTGTTGAAGAAAATATTGACACAAAACCGTTTCTCTTTTTGCCGGAGATTTACGAGGCTGAATCGGGCATAGCCGAAAGAATTAAAGTTATGCTTGAGTTTCCGCCTACTCCCAAGGAAATTTCACCGTCGGAAATTGATGCGTTTGAAAAAACGAATGACATAGTTTTTGATGAAAAACAGCGTGAAGCTATAGAAATCGCAGTAAATAAAGGCTTGCTTATTTTAACCGGCGGTCCGGGCACGGGTAAAACCACCACAGTTAAGGGTATCATCACTCTTATGGAAAACAGAGGGCTTGATGTTGCGCTTGCGGCACCTACGGGCAGAGCGGCTAAGCGAATGAGTGAACTTACCGGCAGGGAAGCTAAAACCATTCACCGATTGTTAGAGGTGGAATATAAGGACGGCGCAACAGAGCCGAGCTTTGCTCACAATCTAAAAAACCCGCTTGAATGTGACGCAGTAATTGTTGACGAACTTTCAATGGTTGATGTTACTGTTTTTTCTGCGCTTCTTGATGCGCTTCCGCTTTCTTGCAGGCTTATTATGGTTGGCGATAAAGACCAGCTTCCGCCGGTGGGCGCAGGTAATGTGCTTGCAGATTTGATTAAAAGTGAACTTATCGGAGTGGTAAGCCTCGATAAAATCTTTCGTCAGGCAATGGAGAGTAATATCGTTTCAAATGCCCACCGTGTTGTTAAGGGCGAAATGCCTGTTTTTGACAACAATGTAAATTCTGATTTCTTTCTTCTTCGTGAAGATTCTAAATATAATGCGGCTAATAAAGTTGTTAATCTTGTAACTAAGCGTATTCCTGCAGGATATGGCTTTGACAGCATCAAGGATATTCAAGTCCTTTGCCCGAGCCGTAAGGGTGAAGTGGGTACCGAGCATATAAATGCGCTTCTTCAGGAAAAGCTTAACCCACCGTCACAAAACAAAATGCAAATAAGATATAAGGGTTATACTCTGCGTGAGGGCGACAAAGTTATGCAAATTAAAAATAACTATGATGTCCCTTGGTTTAAAGACGGTGAAAACGGAACGGGCGTTTTCAACGGTGATATCGGTATTCTTACCCGTATTGACCGTGCAAACGATATTATTAATGTTCGCTTTGACGATAAAGAAGCAATGTACAGCATTGAAAATGTTAAGGAAATTGAGCTTGCATATGCTATGACGGTTCATAAAAGTCAGGGCAGTGAGTTTCCTTGTGTAGTTATGCCTACCATTGCAACACCGCCAAAGCTTTCTTATCGCAATCTTTTTTATACTGCTTTGACCCGTGCAAAAAGCCTTCTTATAATTGTCGGCAATGAAGCTTCGGTTAAAGCAATGGTTGACAACGATAAAAAAAGCAGGCGCTATAGCGCACTTGTTCATTTTTTATCTGTTGACAATAATAATGTTTTTAAGTAATATATTTTGTAGAAAATTAATTGTTTCAAAATTTTTCGGCGGTTAACATTGTCCGCCTAAATTGAAAATAGAATGGATACATAATTATGTTTGGATATGATTTGGGTATAGACTTGGGTACAAGCTCGGTTGTCATTTCCGTTGTGGGAAAGGGCGTCGTGCTTAGTGAACCTGCCTATGTTGCTTATGATGTAAATAAAAGTGAAATGCTTTATGCCGGTAAGCGTGCTTATTTCCTTGAGGGCAGAGAGCCGGTTGGCGTGAGCGTTATTCAGCCTATAAAAAACGGTAATGTGAGCAACTATGAACTTGCCGTAAAAATGGTTGAAAGCTTTATGAATAAGGTTCTTAAAAAGAATATTTTTAAGCCGAGAATTGTTGCTTCTGTTTCGTCGGCAAGTACCGATGTTGAAAGAAGGACGCTTATTTCCGTGCTCATTTCAGCAGGTGCAAGGTCTGTTTGCCTTGTTGAACAGCCTCTTTGTGCCGCTTTCGGCGCAGGTATTGACCCGCTTAACCCGACCGGTGTTTTTGTTATCGATGTGGGCGCAGGTTCAACCGATATGGCGGTTATCAGCCAGGGTGCTATGAGCCAAAATGAAACGGTTAAAGTCGGCGGTGATGATTTTGATGAGGCAATAGTTAAGTATCTTAAAGAAAAACACGGCTTGCTTGTCGGTTTAAGGACTGCCGAGGATATTAAGAAAACTATCGGTTCAGCCGTACCGAGGGATACGGATGTTACTATGAACGCTAAGGGCAGAAATGTTCTTTCGGGTTTGCCAAAGGTTGTTGAAATCAGCGGTAATGAAATTTGCGAGTGCTTTGATGAAGTGCTTGAGCAAATCACTTCTGTTGCCAAGGCGATGTTTGAGCGTACTTCTCCTCAGCTTGTTGCCGATGTAACAAATTCAAGTCTTCTTTTAACCGGCGGTATGTCGCAGCTTTTCGGTCTTGACAAGCTTCTTTCTCAAACGCTTAATCTTGATGTAACCATTCCTGTCAGGGCAAATCTCTGCGTATCAAAGGGATGCGAAATTGCGCTTAAAAAAATGCATATTCTCGACCAATACGGTTATTCGTTCAAAACTAAGGAAGAGGTCAGAATCAGATGATTCAAATTTATTACGGCTTCGGCAAGGGTAAGACTACTGCCGCAATCGGTCAGGGTGTCCGTGCCAAGGGCAGCGGTATGAATGTACTGCTCGTTCAGTTTTTAAAAGATAATAAATCGAGCGAGTTAAAAGAACTTAAAAAGCTTGAATTTGATGTTTTTGAAGCGCCTGATTCTTTGCCGTTTAACCCCGGAGATTTTTATAAAGAGTGGGTTGACAATGCTCTGAATTATATTAAAAATTCAAATGCAGATATGATTATTCTTGATGAATTTGCAGACATAATAGGTTCGTTTATTGATGAGTCTTTCGCTGCTTTATTTATTGGAAGTTTGAAGGGCAAAGAAATTGTTATTACAGGTCACAAAAAAGTCGATTTTCTTTTTGACTCAGCCGATTATATTACTCATATGGAAAAGGAAAAGCATCCGTTTGATTTGGGTGTTAAAGCTCGCAAAGGTATTGAATATTAAATAGTGGAAAGGAGTAGCGATATGGATAGATTTTCAAGATTTAATCCTAAAGTCAGCTTCTCCTTTTTTGTTTTTGTTATTTTACTTGTCTTGCTCAATTTTAACCCGTTTTTCTTGTTTGTTTCACTTCTTGCCGGGTTGATTTATAATATTATGCTTCAGGGAAAGAAAGCTTTGAAAACTTTTTTCACTTTCCTTTTGCCGTTCACGCTTCTTATTGCCTTGTTTAATATGTCCTTTACTTCGTACGGCATTGATATTTTGTTTACTGCGTTTGACAAGAATTTTACTCTTGAGGGTCTTTTCTATGGCTTTTGCCAGGGGCTTATGTTTTCCTCGGTAATTATTTGGCTTTCAAGCTATTCCTTGGTTTTAACGAGTGATAAGTTTATGTCCGTTTTTTCAAAAGTTGCACCTAATACTACTCTGGTGCTCACTATGGCTTTGTCCTTTATTCCGAGACTTAGAAAAAATGCAAAGGAAATAAATGATGCACGGCTCAATGTTAATCAAAATGACACTAAGTTAAAAAAGAGCCTTGATAATTTTTCTTCGCTGATTTCTATGACTTTGGAGGAAAGCATAGAAGTGAGTGATTCTATGCGTGCTCGTGGTTTTAATTCTAAAAGAAAACCGTATACAAAATATAAATTTAATTTTTATGATTTAATTGTGCTTGTTGTGATTTTTTTGTCGGCAATTTCTTGTTTTATAATGAAAGGGTTTGGCTTGTCAGATTTCTTGTTTGACCCTGAAATAAAAATACTTGCTTTTTCGCCGATTCATCTTATCGTTTTTTCTTTATTTATGTTTATACCTATAATTACTAATATTTCGGAGGATATAAAATGGCACTTTTTGAAATTGAAAATTTAACATTTTCTTATCCTTGCTCATCTTCAAATGCACTTGACGGCATAGATTTAAAAATAAATGACGGCGAATTTGTCCTTATTATGGGCAAAAGCGGAAGCGGAAAGTCGACTCTTTTAAGGCTTTTAAAAAAAGAAATTGCCCCGGTTGGTACTCTCGGCGGTAAGCTTGATATAAATACTTCTTCAATCGGTTTTGTTAACCAAAGTCCGGAAACCTCGTTCGTTTGTGATAATGTCAGGGGCGAGCTTGCTTTTGCACTTGAAAATCTTTCACTTTCAAACGATGAAATAACCGTTAAAATCGGTGAAACTGCGTCGTTTTTTAATCTTAATCACCTGCTTGATAAAAAGTTAAGTGAACTTTCCGGCGGCGAAAGGGCAAGTGTTGCCGTAGCTTCTGCTATGATTGGCGACGCAAAGGTTTTGCTTCTTGACGAACCGTTGTCGCAACTTGACCCTAAAGCCGTTGTTACCGTAAGTTCACTTCTTAAAAGGATAAATGAAGAACTCGGTGTGACGGTTATTGTCGTTTCCCATTCAAGCAGTGAATTTATTGATTTCTGCGACCGCCTTGTTATTTTGGAAAGTGGCAGGGTTATATGCGACTCTGCGCCAAAAACCTGTAGGCATAATACCGATTTACTCCCGTTCTTTCCTATATGTACCCGAATTTTTGACGAAAGACCGCTTAGCGTTAAGGAGTCCGTTTTTCTTGCTTCTAAGCTTGAAGAAAAGGATGAAAAGCCTTTGCATTTTGATAAAAACGATGTTTGCGTAAAACTTAAAAATATATCTTTTGCTTATGGTAAAGGGCAGGATGATATCCTTTCTTTTCTCAACTTTACCGCATATAAATCTAAAATTAATTCTGTTATCGGCGCTAACGGCAGCGGCAAAACCACGCTTTTAAAGATTATTGCAAAGATAAATAAGGCTTACGGCGGCAAAGTTAAAGTAAACGGAAAGTGCGCCTATATGCCTCAAAATGTAAAATATCTTTTTACAAAAGAACGAGTTGGCGATGAGATAAAAATCGAAACTGCAAACAGACTCGGCATATCAGACCTTATTGACCGTCATCCGTTCGACCTGTCGGGCGGTCAGGCTCAAAAGCTTGCATTTGGTATTCTCCTTGAGCAGGATGCCGATATTTTCCTGCTTGACGAACCGACAAAAGCATTTGACGAATTTTCAAAAAATGAACTTAAATCTCTCTTGCTTGAACTTAAAAATCATGGCAAAACAATTATAATGGTTTCCCACGATTTAGATTTTGTGGGTGAAGTGAGCGACTGCGTATCTTTTTTGAGCGACGGTATTATATCGGCAGCAGGCGATAGACGAATGGTTCTTTCAAGTCTTAATTTTTATACTACCGAAGTCAGAAGAATAACTAAAAGATACTTGAACAGTGCCGTGTCAACAGGTGATTTGAAATGAAAAAATTATATCCCGTCTTAATTGCGCTCACTCTTGTGTTTATCGTTTTGTGGCAAATATTTTTTGCAAACACAAATTATTATCTTGTAAGCGTGCTTATTTTAATTGTGTCAATGCTTCCGTTTTTTGTTTCGTTTGAAAGAGAGGAGCATACCGCAAAAGAAATTACTCTTATTTCAAGCCTTATTGCACTTGCTGTTGTAAGCCGTGCTGTTTTTTATCTTATACCGCAGGTCAAACCTATTGCTGCGGTTGTCGGTGTCAGCGGCGCAGTCTTGGGTGCAAAAAGGGGATACATTGTCGGCGCATTTTCTATGTTTGTGTCGAATTTCATTTTCGGTCAGGGTGCGTGGACGCCGTTTCAAATGGTTGCTATGGGCGTTGTCGGTTTGATTTTCGGCATTGTTTTTGAAAAAATTAAGGTAAATAAAATTTCACTCGCCGTTGTCGGTTTCTTTTCTGTTTTGATTTTTTACGGTTTAATAGTTGACTTATCGTCAGTTTTGTATTTTAATAGCGATATGAGTTTAAAGGGAATTATTGCAGTCTATGCCGCAGGTGTTCCGTTTAACCTCGTTTTCGGCGGCACAACAGCAGTGTTCCTGTTTCTTTTCGGTGAAACTTTTATTAAAAAAATCGAAAGAATTAATATTAAGTACGGAATCTGTCAAAAAGGTTAGAAAGGTTATGGTGATTATTATGGATAATAAAAATAATGATGTTGAGGATATTGTGGCTGAGGCTAAAAAAGAAATTAAAAAGGACGCTGTTGCGGCAGATAAAAAGGAGCAAAAGCAGGATGTGTCTGTTATCGACCGCCTTTGCCGTTTCGCTTTTATTATGTCAACAATCGGTGTGCTTACCATCGGTATTTGCCCTGCGTTCGGCGTTATGGGCATAGTTGTCGGCGAAATATTTAAGGCTAAAAAATTTGAACTTTCGCCGCTCAACGATGACAGATGCAAAAAAGCAAAAATTTTAGGTGTCGTGTCGCTTCTCCTTTTTGTGGTTGATATTGTTATTCTTGCAATCTATCTTCCGAAACTTAAAGGTCAGGCATAACGGTCATAATAAATCAAGTCGCCGTTTGGCGGCTTTTTTTATCATATATTTTGTAATTTTATATTTTTCGACACCCAACAAATTGTGTCAATACTTTTTTGACAAATTAAATCAAAAATATTATTGCTTTTCCCCTTGACATTATCGCTTGTCTTTAGTATAATACTGCTTGCTGTAAAGATTAAATACTTTACATATCTTTTGAAAGGAGAGGCACTTCATGGCAAAGAATCTTGAAATTCCTTTTTTGCTTGATTTCTACGGCGAAATGTTGACAAAAAAGCAATATGATTGCCTTGTTTATTATTATGAAGACGACCTTTCTCTTTCGGAAATTGCAGAAAATGAGGGCATTACCCGTCAGGGTGTTCGTGATTCAATCAAGCGTGCCGAGGCTCAGCTTTTCGATATGGAGGAAAGGCTCGGTCTTGCAAAGCGCTTTAACGAAATGAAAAAGGGCATTGACGAAATTATTCAGTGTGCCGATAAAATTAACGAATACAACCTCAATCATACACTTTCTATGGAAGTTAATGATAATGTAGCAAGAATAAAAACACTCGCTTCTTTTCTTAAAGAAGGATAATATTTATTAGGAGTTGATTTCTTGGCATTTGAAGGCTTGAGTGAACGACTTGAAAATTCGTTCAAAAAATTGCGTGCCAAGGGCAAATTAACCGAATCAGATGTTAAAGAGGCAATGCGTGAAGTTCGCCTTGCACTTCTCGAAGCAGATGTTAACTATAAGGTATCCAAGGAGTTTACCGCTAAGGTGACCGAAAGGGCTATCGGTGCAGATGTAATGGAATCGCTTACACCGGGTCAAATGGTTATCAAAATCGTTAACGAAGAGCTTACAGAACTTATGGGTGGCAACGAAGCAAGGCTTGCAATCGCCAACCATCCGCCTACAATCGTTATGATGTGCGGTCTTCAGGGTAGCGGTAAAACAACTCATTCGGCAAAGCTTGCTCTTAAACTTAAAAAAGAAGGTCACAGACCTTTGCTTGTAGCCTGCGATGTGTATCGTCCGGCTGCTATTAAACAGCTTCAGGTTGTCGGCGAGCAGGTCGGTGTTCCCGTATTTGAAATGGGAACGGAGAACCCTGTTAAAATTGCTGAGGAAGCAGTAAAATTTGCCAAAGACCACGGCAACGACTATGTATTTCTTGATACTGCAGGCAGACTTCATGTTGACGAGCAGTTGATGGAGGAACTCCAAAACATTCGTTCAACCGTTCATCCTCACGAAATTTTACTTGTTATTGATGCAATGACAGGTCAGGATGCGGTTAATGTTGCAAAGAGTTTTAATGAAACACTCGGTATTGACGGCGTTATTCTTACAAAACTTGACGGTGACACCCGTGGCGGTGCCGCTCTCTCGGTAAGAGCCGTTACCGGTAAGCCTATTAAGTTCATCGGTACAGGTGAAAAGCTTGACAATCTTGAAACTTTCCACCCATCCCGTATGGCTTCCCGTATTCTCGGTATGGGCGATGTTCTTTCGTTCATTGAAAGAGCCGAGCAAAGCCTTGACGAAAAGAAAGCCGCCGAGCTTGAAAAAAAGCTTGCGAAAAATAAATTTGACCTTAACGACCTGCTTGACCAGTTTGAACAAATCGAGCGTATGGGCAGTTTAAAGGATACAATAAAAATGATTCCGGGTATCGGTAGCAAAATTAAGGATGAAGATATTGACGAAAAAGCGTTTGACCGTTTTCGTGCAATAATTTATTCTATGACAAAGCAGGAAAGGGAGCGTCCTGAAATCATCAACCCGTCAAGAAAACGCAGAATCGCAAATGGCTGCGGTATGCAGGTTGAAGATGTAAACAAGCTTCTGGCTCAGTTTAAGCAAATGCAAAAAATGGTTAAACAAATTGGCGGTAACAAGGGTCCGAAAATGAGCAAAAAAATGCGTCGTATGATGCAGGCAAACCCTGAAATGGCTGAAAAAATGATGGGCAAAATGGGCGGCGGCTCAAATAACCCTTTCGGTCTTTAATTTAAGTTAATCTACCAAACTTTGTTTGGAAAAAATAAAAAATTATATTTACTTTTGGAGGTAATTTAAAATGGCAGTAAAAATCAGACTTCGTCGTATGGGCGCAAAGAAAGCTCCTTTCTATCGTGTAGTAGTAGCAGATTCAAGATATCCTCGTGACGGTCGTTTCATCGAAGAAATCGGCACATATAACACAATGGTAGACCCTGCTGAAATCAAGATTGACGCAGAAAAGGCTAAGAAGTGGATTGCTAACGGTGCACAGCCTACAGATACTGTAAAGAGCATCCTTAAAAAAGAAGGCATCCTTTAATCTTTGACATTTTAAGCAAAGATTTATTCAGGAGGTGTTTTCTTTGAAAGATTTGTTAATTTCTATCACTAAGGGTTTGGTTGAAAATCCTAATGCAATTTCTGTTGATGTTAGCGAACCTGACGAAGAGGGTGTAATTGTATACCATCTCCATGTGGCTGAAGAAGATATGGGCAGAGTAATCGGAAAGCAGGGCAGAATTGCTAAGGCTATCCGTGTTGTTATGCGTGCTGCAGCAACAAGAAATGATGCAAAAATTTCTGTAGAAATAGATTAATCATTGCTAAATTAAAACCGTGATACTCACTTGAGTGTCACGGTTTTTCTATATCTGAAAATTATTAAAGGCCACGCCAAGCGGCGTGACCTTTAAACCTTTTTATTTATCTTCACTTTCAAAAATTGAATTAATCAAATTTTCATACACTTCGCCCGGATGAAGCTGAAATTTTTCTTTTACAACTTCAGCCTGCGCTTCGCTCGGAAAATAAAGAGTTAGCACCATAAAGTCGCAGTCTTTGTCGCTTACATGAAGTGTTACTTTGTATTTATCTCCGTCTTTTTCTATGCTTGCTTTGTTTTCTTTTTTAAAAATATCGTGTTTTGCTGTTTTTGCCGCAAGTTCAACCGCTTTTTCCCTTATTGTAAGAGGCAAATCATTTTCAAGCATTTCAACATTAAATGCACATTTGTCCGTGATGGTTAAATATCCGTCTTTGTCAACTATCAAATTATCGGTTTTAATCATTTTTGATATTGCGTTTGATATTTCAAAATAATTTGCTATCTTGCCCTCAACAAGAGCGTCAACAACATATTTTGCAGTAAGTCTTTCTTTGCTTTTTGCTATAATATAACATGCAAGAAGAGAAATTGAAGAACTTGAACGAAGACCGCCTTCTTCAATTCCGCCGGTAAATGCGTCAAATTGCATTGCCGGGTTGTATTCTTTTTCCATGTGTTTCACCGTCCTTTAAATTTGCGATTTATATATTAACATATTTTGATTAAACTTGCAATGAAATAATAAATGTGTTATAAATATCATTAGCAGATAATTATTTGGATAAAATAATATTATCTCAACAGATGTAAAAAGGAGTACGAAACTTATGGAAATTACAAAAGATACTATTATCGGTGATGTTCTCGACGCTTATCCTGATACTGCACCTCTCTTTTTAGAGATAGGTATGCATTGCCTTGGTTGCCCTGCATCAAGAGGCGAATCAATCGCAGACGCTTGCGCAGTTCACGGTACAGATGCAGATGAGCTTGTTGAAAAGCTTAATGCACAGGTAGGCTAATGGTTAAACTTACCAAAAGACTGAATGCAGTGGCGAGCCTTGTCAGTTTAGGCTCGTCTGTTGCTGATGTCGGATGTGACCATGGATATGTGCCGGTATATCTTGTGAAAAACAATATCGCCGCTTCTTGCGTTGCAATGGATATTAATGAAAAACCGCTTGCTTCTTGCGAAAGACTTGTTAAAGAAGAAATGCTTGAAGAAAGAATTAAAACAAGAATTTCCAACGGCCTTGAAAAGCTTGAAAAAGGCGAGTGCAATACGGTTATAATTGCAGGTATGGGCGGTGAACTTATAGTTGATATAATTTCCCGTTGCTCATTTTCAAATGAGCTTCATTTTATTTTGCAGCCTATGACCCATCCTGAATATGTTCGTAAATATCTTTATGATAATGGGTATGAAATTTATAACGATATTATTGTAAATGAAGGTAAGCATTTGTATTCTGTTTTTGACACGAAATATACAGGCAAAATTACTCCTAAAACTCAAAAAGATTATTTTCTCGGTAATATTAAAGATTTTTCACAAAAGGAATATTTTTTACATCTTTTAAACTATCTTAATAATAAAGCTAAATCGGGTGTCGATTTAACCGAGGTTATTTCGGCAGTGGAGGAAATCTTATGACTTTGGTCAAAGATATATATAATTACATAAATAAAATTGCGCCGTATGACGAGATGGAAGATTGGGATAATTCCGGTTTCATTTTGGGCGATATAAAAAAGGAAGTTAAAACAGTTGTAATGTCACTTGATGCAACAAAAGCGGCAGTCGCTTTTTCTAAGAGCGTTGATGCCGATTTGCTTCTTACTCATCATCCGATTATTTTCGGCGGCGTCAAGAAAATCAAGAGCGACAGTGCAATTTATCAGCTTATAAATAATGATATTGCCTGTATGTGCGCTCACACTTCTTTTGATAAAGCAAACGGCGGTATTAACGATAATCTTGCGCTTTTGCTTGAACTTAAAAATACAAGAAAGCTTGAAAACGGTTATGTCGTAGTCGGCGAACTTGAAAATGAAATGAGCATTGACGATTTTGCCACTTTTGTTTCAAATTCGCTTGATGTTCACGCACTTCGCTATACCGATACCGACAAAATGATAAAAACCGTTGCGGTAGGCGGCGGTGCTTGCGGCGAATTTATTGATGACGCTATGCAAAATGCAGATTGCTTTGTTACGAGCGATTTGAAATATCACCAAATGCTCGATGCAAGCGAGGAAAATTTTGCGCTTATTAACGCCGGTCATTTTGAAACCGAAAATAAGGCTTTTCTTATGCTGAAAAATAAACTTGAAAAGGAATTTGAACAGGTGGAATTTATTGTTGCTCCCGTTCAAAATCCCGTATTGGAATTATAATTATGGCACTTGACGGAATATTTTTATACCATTTAAAAAATGAAATAGCCGATTTTGCGCTTGACAGCCGTGTTGATAAAATTCATCAACCGTCTAAGGATGAAATAATAATAGGACTTCGTTCAAGAAGCGGAAGCCGCAAACTTCTTTTGTCCTGCAATGCCGATTCTTCACGAATTCATTTTACCGATTTTCCGCCTGAAAATCCTGCAAAACCGCCTATGTTTTGCCTCCTTCTTCGTAAAAGGCTTACGGGTGCGTGGGTGACGGCAATTACTCAGGATAATCTTGAAAGAATTTTAAGAATCGATTTTTCGGGAACCGATGAACTTGGCGACAAAACCAAATATTCTTTGATAATCGAGATAATGGGCAAGTATTCAAACATTATCTTTGTTGATGAAAATAATAAGATTATTGATTCAATGAAGCGTGTTGATGAAAATAAATCTCATATCAGGGAAGTTTTGCCGGGTGTTACCTATATCGCTCCTCCTCCTCAGGATAAGCTGAATATTTTTACCGACGATATAGAAAAAATCAGGCAAAAAATAGCTTGTGGCAAAAAAGGTATGTATAAGGCGGTTATGGAAACGGTTAAAGGCGTTTCACCAATCGTTTGCCGTGAGTTTGAATACGGTCTTACCCTTGATGAATTTAAGGCGGAAGCTTTAAACCCGACTCCTACTCTTGTTTTTATTGATACGCCTAAAGATTTTTCTTTTATCAATATTAATCAGTATGACAACTTGGCTCAAATAAGAAAGTACAGTTCTTTTTCCGAACTTCTCGATTATTTCTACTTTGAGCGTGTTCGCTTAATGCGAATTAAGGCAAGAAGTGCCGACCTTTTCAAAACCGTTACAACTTTGCAGGAGCGTGCACTAAGAAAAGCTGTTAACAGAACGAGGGAACTTGAGGAATGTAAGGATAAGGAAACATTTAAGCTTTTCGGTGATTTAATTAATGCAAATCAGTATAGGCTTGAAAAAGGCTCGCCTTATTACGATTTGGAAAATTATTACGATAATAATAAATTAGTTCGTATCCCTGCCGATGTTATGCTCACTGCGTCGCAAAATGCTCAAAAGTATTATAAAGAGTACCGCAAAAAGCAGGTGGCAGAGAGTAAACTGAATGCTTTTATTGAAGAAGCGAATGCGGAAGCGCAGTATTTTGACAGTGTAATTGATTCACTTTCAAGAGCGGAAACCGACAGTGAAATTACTGCCATAAAATCTGAACTTGCCGCTCAGGGTTATATAAAAAAAGCAACGGACAAAAAGCGTGAACCAAAAGCACTTAAACCTATGCATTTTAAAACCCGTGACGGTTTTGATGTTTATGTCGGTCGCAACAATATTATGAATGATAAGTTGACAATGAAAACCGCTAAAAATTATGACACTTGGTTTCATGTTCAGGAAAGTGCAGGCAGCCATGTTATTTGCGAAACATCGGGCAAGCAGATAACGGACGAAGCAATACACGACTGCGCTGTTTTGGCTTCGTATTTCAGCAAAGCTCGTGAATCGTCAAATGTTGCGGTTGATTATACTTTAGTTAAAAATATACGCAAGCCAAACGGTGCAAAACCGGGTTTTGTTGTTTATGACCCATATAAAACAGAATTTGCAACACCTACTATTGAAGAAGTGGAGGCGCTAAAAAATGAGTAATACCGCAATAATTTTGGCAGCAGGCAACGGTACCCGTATGAAAGCCGATAAAAGTAAACTCTTGCTTGAAATTAACGGCAAAACAGTTATTGAAAGAACTGTTAATACCTTTTCAAATATAGCCGATATTGACGATATTATTGTAGTTGTAAGAGAAACCGATATTCCTCTTTATGAAAATGTGCTTTCAAAATATAATATATCTTATTGCATCGGTGGCTCAACAAGGCAAGAGAGCGTTTCAAATGCAGTAGAAACCGTTGACAATGCCGATATGCTCATTATTCACGACGGCGCAAGACCGCTTGTGACAGAGAATGAAATTTCAAATACTCTCAGAGTTGCTCAGGAAAAGGGTGCTGCCGCTGTCGGCGTTAGGGTTAAAGATACCATAAAAGTCGTTGATAAAAACAATAAAATCATTGACACTCCCGAGCGTTCAAGCTTAATTGCTATTCAAACGCCGCAAATTTTCAAGTTTGACAAATATATTGAAGCAATGAAGCTTGCGAAAGAGCAGGGCAAAGATTTTACGGATGACTGCAAGCTGCTTGAAAATGCAGGCGAAGATGTGTTCGTTGTTGACGGCGAATATACAAATATAAAAATTACTACTCCGGAGGATATTCCGGTGGCTGAATCAATACTTAATGCGAGAGGTGAAGAATGATGCGTATAGGTCACGGTTATGATGTTCATAAACTTGTTGAAGGTCGTAAATGTATAATCGGCGGTGTAGATATTCCGAGTGAACTCGGTCTTTTGGGCCACAGCGATGCCGATGTTCTTCTTCACGCTATATCCGACGCTGTTTTGGGCGCAGCCGCAATGGGCGATATCGGTCATCTTTTTCCCGATACCGACGACAGGTGGAAAGGCGCAGACAGTTTGAAACTGCTTGAAGAAGTGGTAAAACAGGTGAGCGAGAGGGGATACAAAATTATTAATATCGATTCAACTATTCTTGCTCAAGTTCCAAAGATGGCACCGTATATTCTTGATATGCGCAAAAATATAGCTAAGGCTTGCAATGTTGATGTTGACCTTGTTTCCGTTAAAGCAACAACGGAAGAAGGCTTAGGTTTTACCGGTGCAAAGCAGGGTATTGCCGCTCACGCAGTATGCCTGATTGAAAATAAATAAGAAATTATAAATCATAGAGGCGGACAATGTTCGCCTCATTTTTATGCCCTAAAACACTTGGCTTTATGCAAAATTTCGTAAAGGTCAAAAAAAGTCAAAAAAATTTCAAAAAAACTCTTGACTTTCTCTGACCTTTGTGCTAATATCACGATAGAAGGTCAAAGAAAGTCAAAGACAAACACAGATTAGTGAGACTTAAACAGTGTGTAAAATGTCAGGCTTGTGACCAAAATCAAAGGAAGTGATTGGAAAATGAAACTGAGCGATGCGATAGCCGATATGATTCTTAATATGTTTGATGAAAACACACCGACAATCCAAATTCAGCGTAATGATTTGGCACAGCAACTCGGTTGTGTTCCCAGCCAAATAAATTATGTAATAACTTCAAGGTTTACACCTGAGCAGGGTTACAGAATAGAATCAAGGCGTGGCGGCGGCGGATATATTATGATTACCCGTGCGGCTACAAAGGAAAATGCCATAATGTCACTTGTAAATTCAATCGGCAATTCGATTGATGAAAAAAGTGCCAAAGCTAATGTATATAATTTGCATTATCAAGGACTTATAAGCGACAAAGCGGGCAGAATTATGATGTCGGTTTTGTCCGACAGCAACTTTAAAGGCATCGAAACAGATGTCAAAAATCAAATCAGAGCAAGTTTGCTCAAACAAATGCTTTTAGCGTATGTTGATTAGGAGGTATTTATTATGCGTTGTCAACATTGTAATCAAAACGAAGCAACAACTTTTATTAAAAGAAATATAAACGGTCACAAAGAAGAAATGCATCTTTGCAGTGAGTGTGCAAAAGAGCTTGGTGTTATGGACGAATTTCGTATGCCGAGTATGAGCGAAATGTTCGGCGATACCTTCCTGGGAAATTTCCTCGGTGCAGGCGTTGCCGCAATGAATTCACTTGCCGGTGTTGACAGATGTAACACTTGCGGCTCTTCTTTCAACGACATTGTAAACAGCGGCAGACTCGGTTGTGCCGATTGCTATGAAAAGTTTGAAGATAAGCTTGAACCGTCAATCAGAAAGATTCACGGCAAAACAAAGCATATCGGCAAGTTTGTATCGTACAGCGAAGAAAATGAGCAAAACGAAAGCGAACAGGCAAAAGAACAACCGAATGAAAAAAGCGAACTCGAATCTTTAAAAGAGCAGATGAAATCTGCAATTAACGAACAGAGGTTTGAAGACGCCGCTATTATCCGTGACAAGATTAAGGAACTTGAGGAGGGCAACAATGAGTAAGTGGTATAATTTTCAGGGAAACAACAGTGATGTTGTCCTTTCATCAAAAATACGACTTGCAAGAAATGTGAGCGACGCTCCGTTTCCGTCAAGAATGAGCAACGAAATAAGAAAATCGGTATGCAAAAAAATCTTTGCAGCTATAAAAAATTCAAATCAGGCGGGTGAGTTTGATTTGATAGAAATGCAAAGCGTAAATGATTTAAAAAAGATTGCTATGGCAGAGCAGGGTCTGATAAGTCCCGAATTTGCAAAGCAGAGCGGCTTTGGTTCGCTTCTTGTATCAAAGGACGAAGCGGTGTCAATAATGCTTTGTGAAGAGGACCATATCAGGCTCGGTGTAACAATGGCAGGTCAAAATCTTGAAGACGCTTACAAAAAAGCGGATGAAATTGACGATATACTTATCGATAATCTTAAAATTGCATTTGATGAAAGACTCGGCTTCTTAACTTCAAACCCAATGAATTTGGGCACGGGTTTAAAAGCGTCGTTTATTCTCCACCTGCCGGCAATATCGGCAAAAGGTATGATTTTATCACTTAGCAGTATGGTAAGCAAGCTTGGCTTTAACATTAGACCGGTGTACAGCGAAAACAGCGATTTTTATGAGCTGTCAAACAGAATTACACTCGGCATTACAGAAAAAAGTGCTATTGACAATTTAAACAGCATATGCGACCAAATTGTTAAACAGGAGCGTGCTTTCCGCCAAGAATTAATTAAATATGAAGACTTTGAAGATAAAATCTTCAGAGCAATGGGTACACTTAAAATGGCAAGAAAGCTTACCTCAAAAGAATTTTACAGCCTTATTTCTCTTGTAAGGCTCGGAATTTCAATGGGCAGCTTTGATGAAAATTACGAAACAGTTTCAAAGCTTCTTCACGAAGTCGGTACGGCAACTATTATGTCGGAAAGTGATGAGGGTTTGACTGTTGATGATACAGACAAAATTCGTGCACAGTATGTCAGAGAAAGCTTGAATTGAGATTTTAACCTCTTTAAAAGCTTTTGATATGCTTAAAAAGGAGGAATTCACTATGTATAAGTTCAGTTATTTTACTCAAAGAGCAAACGAAGTTTTAAACTTCGCTATAAAATCGGCTGAGCAGTTCGGTCACAACTATGTTGGCAGTGAACATATTTTGCTTGGCTTGCTTAAAACAGACGGCGGCATTGCGCTCAATACTCTTGAAGAAAAGGGTGTAAATGCCGAAAATGTAGAAAATTTAATTAAAGAATATATCGGTCAGGGTATGCAGACAAAGCTTACTCCCGACGATTTCACCCCGAGAACCAAAAGAGTTCTTGATGTTGCATTCCAATATGCAAGAAGTATGAGAAGAAGCTTTGTTGATACCGAGCATCTTCTTATGGCAGTGCTTCAAGAGGGCGATTCATATGCCGTTAAGTTTCTTAATTCTCTCGGTGTAGACGAGCGTCAGCTTTTTGAAGAACTCGTAAATGAATCGGGCAGAGAGGGTACAGACGATAAAAATTCGTCAAAAAGAAAGGGTAAGTCAAAAACTCCTACTCTTGACGAATTTGGCAGAGATTTGACCGCTCTTGCAAAAGAGGGCAAAATCGACCCTGTTATCGGCAGAGAAAAGGAAATTGAAAGAGTTATTCAAATTCTTTCAAGAAGAACCAAAAACAACCCTTGTCTAATCGGTGAGCCGGGTGTCGGTAAAACCGCTATTGCAGAGGGTTTGGCATTAAAAATAGTTAAAGGTGAAGTGCCTGAACTTTTAAACGGCAAAAAAATTGTTGCACTTGATTTGACTTCAATGGTAGCGGGTACAAAGTACCGTGGCGATTTTGAAGAAAGAATTAAAAAAGCAATGGACGAAGTTAAAAATGCTAAGGATATTATCCTTTTCATTGATGAAGTTCATACTCTTATGGGTGCCGGTGCGGCTGAGGGCGCAACGGATGCCGCAAATATCCTCAAACCGTCACTTGCCCGTGGAGAAATTCAGGTTATCGGCGCAACAACTATTGACGAATACCGTAAAAATATTGAAAAAGATGCGGCTTTGGAGCGTAGATTTCAGCCGGTAACAGTCGGCGAACCTACAGAAGAAGAAACAGTTCAAATTCTTAAAGGTCTTCGTGATAAATACGAGGCTCATCATAAGGTTAAAATCAGCGATGAAGCTATTGACGATGCAGTTAAAATGTCGTCAAGATATATTGCCGACAGATATTTGCCCGATAAAGCTATCGACCTTATTGATGAAGCAGCTTCAAGAGTAAGACTTAAAGCTTATACTGCGCCTGACAATATTAAGGCAATGGAAAAGGAAGTAAAATCTCTTGAAGAAGAAAAAAGTTCCGCTGTTCGTTCACAAGATTTTGAACAGGCGGCAAAACTCAGAGATAAGCAATCAAGCCTCAAAAAGCTTCTTGACGAGGAAACTGAAAAGTGGAAGAACTTATCTTCTCACCAAGTTAAAGAAGTCAGCAGTGAGGATATAGCAGAGGTTGTGTCTTCTTGGACAGGTATCCCTGCAACTCAAATCACTAAGGAAGAATCTGAAAAACTTCTTCACCTTGAAGACGAACTTCATAAGCGCATTGTAGGTCAAGATAAGGCTGTGTCTGCCGTTTCCCGTGCAATCAGGCGTGGCAGAGCAGGTCTTAAAAATCCAAAGCGCCCTATCGGTTCATTTATCTTCCTCGGTCCTACAGGCGTAGGCAAAACAGAACTTTCAAAAGCTCTTGCCGAAACTATGTTCGGCGATGAAGACGCTATCATAAGACTTGATATGAGTGAGTATATGGAAAAGCACACTGTATCAAAACTTATCGGTGCGCCTCCGGGATATGTTGGCTTTGACGAGGGCGGTCAGCTTACCGAAAAGATAAGAAGAAAACCGTACTCGGTAGTTCTTTTTGATGAAATTGAAAAGGCACATCCGGATGTATTCAATATGCTTCTTCAAATTCTTGAAGACGGTGTTTTGACCGATTCTCAGGGCAGAAAAGTAAGCTTTAAAAATGCCGTAATTATTATGACATCAAATGTAGGTGCGGCTAAGATTACCGACCCTAAACTTGCACTCGGTTTTGAACACAAGGGCGAGGGCGAAAAGGATGAAAATGTTGATATTGAAAAGCTTGTTATGGCAGACCTTCGTGCAACATTTAAACCTGAATTCCTTAACCGTGTTGATGATATCGTTGTATTTAAGCAACTTGAAAAAGACGATATTAAGGAGATTGCACGCCGTATGCTCAAATCTCTTAACAAGAGATGCGAAGAAATCGGCATTGAACTTGAAGTTTCCGACAAGGCACTTGACGCTATTGCGGATAAAGGCTTTGATAAAGTTTACGGTGCAAGACCGCTTCGCCGTGCTATTCAAACAAAGATTGAGGATAAACTTTCCGAACTCATTCTTGAGGATAAAGTTTCAGGCAAGTGCAAAGTAGATTTTGAGGGCGACGAATTCACTTTCACAAGCGTAAAATAAATATATTAAACATATATATGTAATATCTTCCCTCGGCTGCTCAGTCAGTTGAGGGAAGTAAACATCTAATCACCGCAAAAACATATATTTTGTTTTACATATAAATATTTTTAAATAATTTGTTAAGTCTATTGACAAATGGAAAAAAATTGTTAAAATAGTATTTGTTAGCACTCAAAGGTAAAGAGTGCTAAACCGAATGGTTAATAATTTTAGAGGTGATAAATATGAAAATCAAACCACTTGCAGACAGAGTTCTTTTAAAGTCTGTTGAAGCAGAGGAAACAACAAAGAGTGGTATTATCCTTGCCGCTTCGGCACAGGAAAAACCTGAAATGAGTGAGGTCGTAGCAGTAGGTCCGGGTACAGATGAAAACCCAATGACCGTTAAAGCGGGCGACAAAGTAATTATCAGCAAGTATTCAGGTACTCAGGTTAAGCTTGACGGTGTTGAATACACTATTACATCGGTTAAAGATGTTCTTGCAGTAGTAGAATAATCGGAGGAATAAGTTATGGCTAAAGATATTATTTACGGCGAAGACGCAAGAAAAGCTCTTCAGGCAGGTATTGATAAGCTTGCCAACACAGTTAAAATTACACTCGGTCCTAAGGGTCGCAATGTTGTACTTGACAAAAAGTACGGCGCACCGCTTATCACTAACGACGGTGTAACAATCGCTAAGGAAATTGAACTTGACGACCCGTTTGAAAATATGGGTGCTCAGCTTGTTAAGGAAGTTTCATCAAAGACAAATGACGATGCCGGTGACGGTACAACAACCGCTACGCTTCTTGCTCAGGCTCTTGTGAGAGAGGGTATGAAGAATGTTGCCGCAGGCGCAAACCCAATGGCTGTTAAAAACGGTATCAAGGCTGCAGTTGACGCTACTGTTGATGCAGTTAAGGCAAACAGCGAGCAGGTTAAGGGCTCAGACGATATCGCAAGAGTTGCAACCGTTTCTGCCGCTGACGAATATGTAGGTTCACTTATTGCAGACGCTATGGAAAAGGTTTCTGCCGACGGCGTTATCACTATTGAAGAATCAAAGACCGCAGATACAACTTGCGAAGTAGTTGAAGGCATGCAGTTTGACCGTGGCTACATTTCACCTTATATGGTAACAGATACAGACAAGATGGAAGCTGTTATTGACGATGCAATGCTTCTTATTACAGATAAAAAGATTTCATCAATCGGGGATATTCTTCCGCTTCTTGAAGCAGTTCTCAAGAGCGGTCAAAAGCTTGTAATCGTTGCAGAAGATGTTGAGGGCGAGGCACTTCAAACAATTCTTCTTAACAAACTCAGAGGTACATTTACCTGTGTTTGCGTTAAGGCTCCGGGCTTTGGCGACAGAAGAAAGGAAATGCTCCAGGATATCGCAATTCTTACCGGCGGTCAGGTTATCACATCCGATATCGGTCTTGAACTTAAAGATGCTACTATGGATATGCTCGGCAAGGCTCGTCAGGTAAAGGTAACTAAGGAAAATACCATTATCGTTGACGGCGCAGGCGACAGCGATGAAATTAAAAACAGAGTAAATCAGATTAAGACTGCTATTGAAAATTCAACTTCAGATTTTGACAAAGAAAAACTTCACGAGCGTCTTGCTAAGCTTGCAGGCGGTGTTGCAGTTATTAAAGTCGGCGCAGCTACCGAAACCGAAATGAAAGAAAAGAAGCTTAGAATCGAAGATGCTCTTGCAGCTACAAAGGCAGCAGTTGAAGAAGGTATCGTAGCAGGCGGCGGTGTTGCTCTTATCAATGCAATTCCTAATGTTGAAAAGCTTCTTGATACTGACGATGCTGATTTCAAGACAGGTGTTCAAATTGTTCTTAAAGCACTTGAAGAACCTGTTCGTCAGATTGCCAAGAATGCAGGCGAAGAGGGTTCTGTAATCGTAGATAAGATTAAGAATTCCAACAAAGTCGGCTACGGTCTTAACTTTGCAACAAACGAATACTGCGATATGATTGAAGCCGGTATTGTTGACCCTGCAAAGGTTACTCGTTCTGCTATTCAAAACGCTTCTTCTGTTGCAGCTATGGTTCTTACAACCGAATCACTCGTAACAGATATTAAAGACCCACAGGCAGATGCAGCTCAGGCAGCGGCACTTGCAGCAGCTCAGGGCGGCGGAATGTATTAATAAAACGCCGTAATGCAGCTATAAATCATTGACAAATTAAGAATATGCTCTTATAATTAGGGCATATTCTTTTTTTATATTGAAGGTATCATAATGAATTTTAAAAAGATAATTTCTTTAATATTGGCAGTAGTTATGACGATTTGTACTTTGTCATTCGCTGATTTTAATGTATTTGCAGATGTTATTACCACTCAGGAAATTGTACCGGGTGTAGATGATACGGATACGCTGCTTACTTATCCGGAATTCAACTCTAAGGTTACCGACAGCGCATTTGTTATTCCGGGGCTTATGTCTGCTGCTTCGTATAATAAGTCTTTAAAACGCTATGCGGCTTCGTCTACTATGTGTCCGCAGGCAATGTGCAAAGTTGGTCACTATACGCTTATTACCGCTTATGACAGCAGTAATGTTTTTAAGTCGGTTGTTTATGTTCTTAATGCAGATAATGTTCTTGTAAAAACTCTTGTGCTCCCTGATTCTTACCATGTAGGCGGTATAGCATATGACAGTGCCAATCAGCTTATCCTTATAACAAAAGGCAATCTCAGTGCGCTCGGAGTTATTTCATTAGAAGATTTTAACAAATATATGAAATTTTCAAACTCGTTTGTTAAAATTGATTACACTATTGAAGAAAACGACTGCGACAAATATGTAGATAATGCGTCGGGTGTTACATATAAAAACGGACTTGTTTATATTACTAATTTTAACAAATATCCTAAAAGCTATGCTTATTGCTACACCCCGGTTTACGATAAGAATGCAAACGAATATAGGCTTTATTTTAAATATAAAATGAATATCCCCGACTACACTCAAGGCCTTTCGTTTACTCGGTATAAAGGCAAACTCAGAATGTTTGCCTCCGTAGCTTACGGCAGAAATGAAACAAAAAATATTTATTGCTCTTATCTTTATACTTATACATTTGACGACCAAACGGGAAACAAAACGCTTGACAATATTCTTTCCTGTCCGCCTATGTTTGAATATACTTATGCTCAGGGCGGCAAATTGTATTGCCTTTTTGAATCTGCTTCAGACATTTACAGAAATGTGTCAAGAAAACCTATTTCTTATGTTATGCCGATTAAGCTTAGCGCTCTTTGCGACGAAAAGCAGGGAAGCATACTTAATATAACAACAACCAATGTTGAAAACGGTAAATATGTAAATGCTTCGTGTACCGAGCAAGGTGCCGATGTTTATTACAGCACATCCGTACCGTATATCAAAAAGGGCAGGCTTTCTTCAGGTTACTTGTATCCAAACGGATATTTGAAGCAAAATACAAGTATGGTTTATGCGGTAGCAGTTGTTGACGGCAGAATTATTGCCTGCGATTCAATATATATTTCGGTCGGTACCGCTTTGGCTCCTTCAAACTTAAAAGTTACTAAAAAAACCAAGAATTCTGTTTCTCTTTCTTGGAAAAAGGCTTCGTCTTCTACTTCTTATGCAATTTACAGAAGTACAAGCAAAAATAAGAATTTTGAAAAGGTTGCAACTGTTTCCGGTTCTAAATCAACATATAAAGATACTAAACTTAAAAAGAATAAGAAGTATTACTATAAAATTCGTGCAATAAGAAAAGGCTATATTAATTCTTCTTATACTTCAACGGTTAATGCAAAAACTTTGAAAAAATAATATTGTTCAATTTTACTAAAAAAGGCAGGATATTTTTATCTTGTCTTTTTCTTTTATACACTTGTATACTTCTTTTCTTTGTGGTATTATATATTTAATATAAAATTATACAAATCAACTGATTTGACATAGATTCGGAGGTTGTTATGCCAAAAAATAATAAACTTGGATGTTCTTATTCAACTCAGCTTAAACTTGCAAATTCGCTTAAAGAACTTATGAGCACTCAAAGTCTTGAAAAACTTTCTGTTTCGGATATAACAAATCATTGCTCACTTCACAGGCAGACTTTTTATTATCATTTTGATGATAAGTACGAGCTTCTTGACTGGATAATTTATAAAGAACTTATTGAACCTCTTGTTGACGGCTTCACTTTCGATAATATGTACGACCGTTTTATTATGCTTTTCACAACAATGGTTGAGGAAAAAAAGTTCTATCTTAATGCGCTGAAAATTGATGTTGACGATATGTCAAGGTATATCAGCCGTCTTGCTTATGAACAGTTTATGATTGTAATCGACTGCATTGAGAAAAATACGGGCGTTAAATCTGACCACGAGGAAAATGTTATGTTTGCCGAGTTTTTGGGCTACGGTTTTGTCGGTCTTGTTTTCGGCTGGGCGCAAAGGGGAATGAAAGATTCACCGGAGGTTATGACTAAGCGCCTTGAAAGAATTATAAATAATCTTAAACATATTGCACTGGAAAGCAATAGGTGATTTTTTAACGGGTGTATTTATTACGCCCGTTTAATTTTTGTTGTTCTTCAGCAAAAAAATAACCCCCGGTTCTACCGGGGGGAGATAAAAACTTTAGTAAAAATAAAACTGCCGAGTTTGGCGCAAGGCAAAAAATGTGGTTTTGATTTATTAGTATGATTTTCTTCTGCCTTTTTTGTGCTTAATCGGCTTTTGGTTAATTGTATTTTTAATTTCTTTTTGAGCCGCTTTTCTTAAACTGTCGGCGTCGTGAATAACCGTTTTGTCATAGCAATGACTAAGCGCCTGAGTTAAGCCTAAAAGTATAAACAAATTAATAATCTGCTTAGGCGAGTTGAAAATATAGTCTGTAAGACCGAAAAGCAAATACATCATCATAGATGTAAATATGCAAAATACAAGCGTGAATTTCTTGCCGTTATTAGCGTTGATTTCAAGAAGCTTACCGAAAGCGCAAACAAGAACTATAACAAGAAGCACAAGACCTATAATTCCGAGCTCAACCCAAGTTTCAAGCACAAAGTTGTGACCGTGCGGTTTGTCAAGGTCGTACATATTGTAAAGAATTTGACCCGTTTGCTCAACACCGAAACCGGTACCGATAATAAACGGAAGCGCATTGTGGAATATAAAGTCTAACAGACTGCCCCAAATTTGCAAGTGTGCCGCAGATGATTTTGCAGCTTCCGCACCTGCACCCCTTGCCTTAAATATGATTCCGTATCTTGTAAGAAGTGACGGAACTATAACTGCAACTGTAGGAACAAATATTTGAAGCATAGGCTTTTTATGTTGCTTAAATAAAACAATAAACATAAAGAGCCAGCCGAGAATGGCGATAACGCATCCGCCACGGGTGAGGGTTGCACTGATACCGCCGCTGATAAGCACATTTATCATAAAATAAGTGATTTTGTGCTTTTTGCCCTTTGTGTTTAAGAAGAGATAAATTGAGATAGGGTAAACTATCATCAAATAAGTTGCAAGCAAATTAGGGTTAGAGAAGAAACCGCTTGCTCTTGAATCCCACCAAAGCGTTGTATCTATGTCAAACGGAAGCCAAGTATAAACTTTTTTGTCAAGCAGCTTGTAAAACGGAGTGACAAACACCTGCGATTTTTTAATATAGTCATACTTAAACAATGTATATGAGCATATTTGCAAAATTGCAACAAAACCGTTTATTGCACCGGATATTGACATTGCGGCAAGAAGCCTGTCAACCTTCTTCCTCGTTCTGACTAAGTTATGAATCATAATTTCAATCAAGAACATTCCCCACCAAAGACCTGCGGTGGCGAGTGTTGAAAACTTGGTGTCGGACCAAAGAGTGCTGACAAGCGCATATCCCATAAAAGCCATCATAAGCTTGCCGAGAGTTCCCACTTTCGCTTTTTTACCTTCTTTTGACCATTGCACCTTAAATACAATAAAACCGATGAAAAGTAAAAACGGACTTACATATTCCGGCAAAATAGGAAATAAAAATACTGTTGCCAAAAGCCAGCACCAACCGGGGTTGGTATTGTATTGCTCCTTCAGGCTTATCATTTTTTCTTTCATAATTAAACCTCAGCGCCTTAAATCTTTTAGATTTATTCGCTTTAATCTATATTTATTTTTACAAAATTTAAAATAGTGTGCAAAACACAAATTATAATATACACTACTTGTATCGAATTTGCAAGTATAATAATTTACCATTAACTTTTTGTGAACAAGTTTTGGCTTGTTAATATTTTCATAAAATAATATTTAATATATAATATAGTTATTTGTGTTGCATTAATTTTATTTTTATTGTATAATTACCAAGTATCTAATCATATTTTTCCCCGTATTTTGTGTTTCGGGGAAGTAGGAGTGAAATTATGGACGAAAAAGACTTAAACAATCTTAACGATGCAAATGAAGAAAAAGATTTAGAATTAGAAACAAATCTTGAAGAAAAAGACGGCGTTAAGTACGAAACTAATGATGACTGGGAATTTGAAGCAAAAGCGCCTACTCTTGATGATGACCTTGTAATGGAAAATCAAGAGTACAAAATTTCTTTTGAAAAGGAAAAGCCTGAGCCGAAACCTGCAAAGCAAAGTGCACCGGCTGCCGTTGATTCTTCAAACCAAATTGTTATAAAGAAAGAAAATCTTAAATTTATTCCGCTTGCGATTTTTATGGCGGCAGTTATTGCAGTTGTGTCTGTTTTAGGCGTCAGGTACTATACTGTTCCAAACGGTAAAGAGGGTAAGTATATGAATCCCGCTTCCGTTGTTGCAAGCGTTGACGGTCAAAAAGTCAGCATAGGTATGTATGATTATTATTATGCAAGTATGGTAAGCTATTATGAGCAGTATGCATCATACGGCTACTTTGACCTTGACACAACAAAAGATTATTCAAAGCAGTATACTACAAACGATGACGGCAAAAAAGTATCTTGGCAAAAGTTTTTTGAGGATGAGGCTCTCCACGAAGTTGAGCAAATAACAGTTTATTATTCAAAAGCAGTTGAGGACGGCGTGACTCTTACTTCTGCTCAGAAAAAGACTATTGAAACTCAAATTAAAACTCTTAAAGATTCGGCTTCTCAAAATAATTTGAGCCTTGACCAGTATATTAAGGCTAACTTCGGTGCTTATTGCAGTGAAGACACAATCAGACTTATGCTCACTCAGTATTATATGGGCGCTAATTATAAAGGAAAGTATAAGGCTGAAACAAAGGTTAATAACAAGCAAGTTAAAAAATATTATGACGATCACAAAAGCGATTATGAAAAAATTGAGTTTTACTATATAGCTGTAGCTTATGATTCAACCGATGATGACACTAAGGCTGACTCTGTTAAAAAAGCTGAAGAAATTATGGCTAAAATGAAAGATAAAAAGTCTGTTTTAGCTCTTGTACCTGAAGTTTATTCATCATATATCGAGTCTGACGCTAAGTCTGCAATGGAAAAAGATTCAACTCTTACCGAGGAAAAGGCTAAAGAAGAAGCAGTTAAAACTTATGAATCAAATGTTGTTGCAACTGTTTCCGGCAGTGAATCACCGTTTGATGATGAAATGAACACTTGGCTTTTCAGTGATGATACAAAGGTTGGCTCAAAAAAATATTATATTGATGCCGACAACGGATACATTTATATTGTATTAAAGACTGAGAAAGCTTCACTTGAAAATGATGAAACATATACAGTAAGGCACATCCTTATTGAGCCTGAATCTGACGATGATTCTTCTTCATCAACTTCTTCAACCGAAAAGAAATTTACAGACGCTCAGTGGAAAGCTGCAAAGAAAAAGACCGACAAAATTGTTGCTGAGTTTAACAAAAGCGACAAGAGCGAGTATTCATTTGCAAAGCTTGCAGAGCAGTACAGCACCGATACGGCTTCAACTTCTTCCGGTTCAAGCGATTCTTTCGGCGGTCTTTATGAAGGTGTAGTTCTCGGTCAAATGGTTGACGAATTTGAAACCTGGGCAACAGATGATTCCCGTAAGTACGGTGATGTTGACATAGTTAAGTCAGATTACGGCTATCATATTATGTTCTTTATTAATGATTGCCCTAAGTATGAATCAAAAATTATTACTCAAATCAAGAGTGATAATCTTTCAAATATGGTAGACAAGGCTGAAATTAAGGTTCGTGAATCTTCAATAAAGAAAGCGGTAGAAAAAGAAAAGCAGGCTAAAGAAGAAGCCGCTACATCAACCACTCAGTCAACAACTTCAGCGCAAACAACTGCATCGGCTGAGTAAAAAAACGACAAATTAAATAATAATTTTAGAAAATATAAAATAATTCTTGTAATATTCGTTATAATAGTGTAAAATATTCTTTGAATTAAATTTGATTGAAATAGGTAGGACGAAAAAATGGCAAAAAAACAATTAGATGATGATTTATTGACAGGAGGCAGTGTTGCAGGCGACGATAAGTCTGCAAAGAAAGCTGCTAAGGCTCAAAAATCAGCTGAAAAGAAAGCCGCTAAGGCTGCAAAGCTTCGTGAGAAGAACGAAGCTAAAAGGGCTGAAATAAAAAAGGAAATTGACGCTCTTAAAGCTAAAAAGGCAGAAACAACTGATGAGAAAGAGCTTGAAAAACTCTCTGCTCAAATTAAAAAGCTTAGCGATAAGTATTCTTCTATCGGTTCAAACGGTAACGGCATAGCTCCGAGAACAGTAAAGATTATCAAATCTGTTATTTGCATTGTTCTTGTTGTTGCACTTCTCGTTACTTATGTTGCAACAGGTGCTGTAAGAAAAGGCTTTATCGCTTCTCTCAGTATTCCTGCTCAAACATTTACAGGTATGACTGTTTCAAATTCTGACGGTTCATCAAAGGCAAAGATTAAAGTTGCTACATACAACTATTATTTTGCAATGACATATAATAACCTCAGAAGCAGGCAGGAGCAGTACAGCCAATACGGTCTTGATTTAAAGAAGTTCAACCTTGATGTTGATTTTGACCAAAAGCTTTCAAAGCAGACTACTACCAACGATGATAAGGAAACCGTTACTTGGGCTGAGTATCTTCAGGATGAAGTAATTGAGTCTATAGAAGACACATATACTTATTATCTTGCAGCTAAGCAAGCTAATGACGGCAAAGAACCTGAAATCACAGCCGACCAGAAGAAGGAACTTAAAGAAACTCTTGACAAGTACAGAGAATCTGCTCACAACTACGGTTACACACTCAGCGGTTATCTTGTTAAGGCTATGGGTAAGGGCGTAACCGAAAGTTTATTTAAGCAGGAAGCTACAAGAAGCTACATTGCTGAAAATTATAAGTCGGAACTCAGCGACAGTTCTTCAAGCAAAACATATACAGACGAAGATTATAATAAGTACAAATCTGAAAATGAGGACAGCCTCAAAGCAGTAGACATCAAATTTTTTGAATGTTCAAGCGAAGATGATGCTAAAGCATTTAAGAAAGCACTTAAAGCTGACGGTTCAAACTTCTCATCTCTTGCTCAAAAGTACGCTTCGTCAGATTTTGATAAAGAAGCTTACGGTGACGATGCTTATTCAACCGAAATCGGTGTAACTAAAGAAAACCTTAAAAACAAGCATTATGCCATCGCTACCGCAGACAGTAAAGATAAAAAAAGCTATCCGGGTCTTGATTGGCTCTTTAGTTCAGACAGAAAAGCAGGCGATTCATATCAGTACAGCACATCTGTAGTTTATGTACTTGCTCCTGCTTCAATTCAGGATAGAAATACAGTTAATGTTCGCCACATCCTTATTGCTCCTGAAACCGACGATAAAAACACTGCCGCTAAGGACGCTACTGAAAAGCAGTGGGCTGCAGCTTATAAGAAGGCTACTAAGATTCTTGATGAGTTCAATGCCGGCGACAAGACTGAGGACAGCTTTGGCAAGCTTGCTAAGGATAACTCAACAGATACCGGTTCAAAAAATAACGGCGGCCTTTATGAAAATGTTACACCTGGTCAAATGGTTAACTCATTCTCAACTTGGTGCTTCGATTCATCAAGAAAAGCAGGCGATACCGATATTGTAAAGTCTGATTACGGTTATCATATTATGTACTTTGTCGGCAAAGGTGACCTCAAGGTATGGCAGTACACAGCTCAGCAGAAACTTTCATCAAGTGACAACACCGCAGCAACTGATAAGCTTGAAAAAGATTATTCAATCAAGGTTAATTGGTTCGGTTCTCGTTACTTTGAAAAGGATGTCGACATCGACAACTAATCAACGCACGAAAAAGAGGTTGTGTATTCAACCTCTTTCTTTGCTTTATTCTAAGGGGAAAATAAATGGTAAAAAATTCTGATGTGCAAAAGTTAAAAGATGAAATTTCTCGTCTTATGGCTGCACTTGAAGATGTTAATTTTGAATGTCAGCGCCTTGAAATTATTAATTCAAATCTTGACTTTCAACTTAAATCTGTCAATAGGGAATTAAAACAGAATATTGCAACACTTGAAGCTTTGGAAGAAGAAAATAAGCAGTTAAAACAGCAGCTCGAAGATAAAAATTAATTATTCAACCTGCTCTTTAATGTCGTTTAGAACTTTCTTTTCTATTCTTGAAACATAGCTTCGGCTTATATTTAACCTCTGCGCAACTTCTCGTTGTGTCAGGGGTTTTTTGTTGTTTAAACCGTAACGCAAAATAATTATTTCTTTTTCTCTCGTATCGTCTATATTTTTTATTACTTTTGCAACCTTTTCCCATCGCACTTTTGTTTCCAAATCTTCCGCAAGGTCAATCGGCGAACTAATCGTATCCTCGATTGTAAGCGGGTTTCCGTCTTTGTCTATTTCCAATGCGTCGCTTAAATAAATGTCATTCGATTGCTTTTTACCTGCTCTGAAATGCATAAGTAACTCGTTTTCAATGCACCTTGAAGCGTATGTGGCAAGGCGAACGCATTTGTCACTGTCAAACGAATCTATCGCTTTAATCAGCCCTATTGTGCCAATGCTTATCAAATCGTCATTGTCATTCGTTTTTGAATAATATTTTTTTACAATATGACTGACAAGCCTTAAATTTCTTTCAATCAGCACCGCTCGTGCACTTTTGTCACCGTTTTTCATCCTTTCAAGCATTTCTTTTTCTTCCTTGTGATTTAAAGGCTTTGGAAAGCTTGATGTGTTTTGAATGTGTAAAATAAAGTAAATTATGTTTGCACTGATTGCAGATATTAATGCCGACAACATTTTCATCACCGCTATAATATATGCTCTTTGTTTCTTGATGATGTATGTTATAAAATATTTAACAAACGGTATTGACTTGTACTATATTTAATGGTAAGGTATCCTTAGATATAAGTTTAGAGGATTTAAAGATGAAAACTGATTTAATTAACGGTAAACCGCTTAAAAGCATTATTTTGTTTGCACTTCCTATTATGGCAAGCTCAATGCTTCAGTATAATTATAATTTGGTCGATAATATTATTGTCGGCAGGTTCGTAGGAACGGACGCTTTGGCGGCGGTCGGCAATGTCGGCTCAATTAACAGCTTTATTGTCGGCACTTCAATCGGTTTAACTTCGGGTTTTACAATCTCGGTTGCTCAGTCTTTCGGTGCTAAACGGTTTGACAAAATGAACAAATATGCGGGTAACAGTATTTCACTCGCTTTTATAATAGGTATGGTAATTATGGTTGTGGCTCACTTTTTGTCACGACCGCTTTTAAGGCTTATTGATACTCCCGATGAAATAATCGATATGTCGGCGCAGTATATTGATGTTCTTTACTATGCCGTGCCTATTCAAATGTCGCTTAATAATTTTAATGCGCTTTCCCGTGCGGTCGGCGACAGTAAACGACCGCTTTACTTTTTAATTGTAAGCGTTATTGTTAATCTGGTGCTTGATTTTCTGTTTGTAGGCTATTTTAAATGGGGAGTTATCGGTGCTGCTTGGGCAACTGCAATAAGCGAACTTGTTGCAATGGTTTTGTCGGGTATCAGCGTTTTTAAATATACTAACGAATATAAGATTGACAAAGCTTCACTTAAACTGGACGGCAAAATTTCTTGGTCACAGATTAAAATAGGTATTCCTATTTCACTTCAATTCAGCATTACTTCTATCGGCTCAATGGTTCTTCAAACTGCTGTTAACGGTTTCGGCGCTAATGTTATTGCAGGTTTTACTGCCGCAGGCAGGGTAGAGCAGCTTACAAATATTCCTATGTCAGGTCTTGGCGTCGGCAATATGACTTTTGTTTCGCAAAACTACGGCGCAGGCAAGTATGAAAGAATAATTAAAAGCGTAAAGCGCATATTTATTCTTGATGTTATTGTTTCCGTTTTCTGCAGTGCACTTTTGGTCGGTATAGGTCCGTTTATTGTTAAACTGTTTATGAAAGAATATAATGCTGAGATTATGTATGCGGCAAACCATTATCTTTGGGCGATTGCCGAGTGCTACAGCCTTGTTGCTGTATTGTTTGTGTTTAGAAATACGCTTCAGGGTCTTGGCTTTACTTATGCAAATATGATAGCCGGTGCGGGTGAATTTTTCGGCAGGCTTGCCGTCGCACTTGTTTTCACACCGCTTATCGGTTTTAATGCGATTTGCTATGCAGGTCCCGTTGCTTGGCTTCTTGCCGATATTCCGCTTATAATAATTTATATCAGTAAAGAAAAGAAATTTAAGCAAAAGATTAATCAAAATAATCAATCAATTAAGGGGGAGATTTAATATGTACTACATTGTTTTATCTGTTGGTATTGTTGTTTCGCTTATCTTTTGTTTTGAAAGAAGTAAAGGCTACAGCGTAAATAATTTGATTTTTAAATCTGTTTCAAGCCTTTGCTATCTTCTTACCGCAGTGTTCGCACTTATAACTAATTGGCAAGCTTATACATACGGTTCGCTTGTAATTATGGGCGGTGCACTCGGTCTTGTCGGCGATATTTTGCTCGACTTAAAGGGAATTTATAAAAATGAAGAAAAAATTTATTTAAAGGGCGGCTTCATTTTCTTCCTTATCGGTCATATCTTCTATTTCTGCGCCGTTATTTATTCAATTAAGATGAAATGGTACTTGATTCTTATTGCCGCTGTTATATCTATAGTAATCGGCGTGTTGACCGTAGCTTCTGCAAATCTTATGAAAGTTCACTATGGCGCATACAGGCGAATTGTTGCCGTTTATGTTGCTTTTCTTGCTATGACTTCCGTTATCTCGGTTATGGCTGTGTTCGTTACTCATTTTCAAAAGGCATATGTCATTATGGCAGTCGGCTCGATTCTGTTCCTTCTTTCCGACGCCGTTCTTTCAAATACCTTCTTCGGCAGGGGTAAGGATAAACCTATCCATCTCTTTATCAATCATTTCCTTTACTATGCAGGTCAATATCTTATCGCCGCATCTGTCATTTGTGCGTAAAGGAGAATGTTAAATAATGAAGTTTGATTTCTTTATGCTTTTTGTTGACCTTATTTTGCCGCTGATAATGTTTATATCAAGTTTCTTTTTTATCAAAGGCGGACCGAAAAATATAAATTCACTTGTCGGCTACAGAACAGAACGGTCAATGAAAAATACCGATACTTGGGCTTTTGCTCATAAATATTGCGGCAAACTCTGGCAAAAAATCGGTTTGATTTTCATAATCATAACTTTAGCTGTTCTTGTACCTTTCATATTAAAAACAAGTGTTAAAGTCTATACTGTTGCAACATTTGTGATTTTCTCTTTTGAATTTGTTTTGCTTTTCTATACGATTTTCAAAACAGAAAAAGCACTTTCAAAAGCATTTGATAAAAACGGAAAAAGGGTGATTTAATGTATTTCTTTGCAATTCCTTTTTTAATTATGGCACTTGTGTTCTTTTTGGGTAAGGGTAGTGGTTTGATTGCAGGCTATAATACAGCATCTGATGAAGAAAAAGCAAAATATGACGAGAAAAAGCTCAACCGTACCTATGCATTTTTCTGCTTGGTTTTGTCAGTCAGTTTTGTATTGACCGGAATAATTGATAAACCGCAGGCAATTTATTTTTTGTTAATACCGGCTCTTCTTTTAGGTGTTATTTTGCTTTTTGTTCTTTCAAATACATATTGCAAAAAATGATTAATGATTTTCATTTATTTATAATATTTAAGTTTAATGTATAAACTGTTTATAATTTATCCATAATATCCTATTGACAAGGTAGGAAATTAGTGCTATTATTTCCTATTGAAAAGATAGGAATATAAATTTATTTCCGTCTTGAATTTAATTTATTTTCTGCCAACCACAGCAGGTTTAAAAAATTGTGGTTAGAAAGGCGATATTATGACAGTTTATGCAGATAATGCGGCAACTACTCAAATGAGCAAAAGCGTTTTAGACTCGATGATGCCGATGCTTACCGATATTTACGGTAACCCGTCGTCGCTTCACACTATCGGTCAAATCGCTAAGGAGCATTTGGAAGCTGCAAGGGAAACCGTTGCAAATTGTATCGGCGCAGACCCTAAAGAAATATATTTTACATCAGGCGGAAGCGAAGCTGATAACCAGGCTATTCGTTCTGCCGCTTATATAGGTGCAAGAAAAGGTAAGAAACATATTATTTCAAGTAAGTTTGAACACCATGCTGTTCTTCATACTCTTGAAGCACTTAAAAAGGAAGGTTTTACAGTTACTCTCCTTGATGTGTATTCAAACGGTATTGTTAAGCCCGAAGATGTAGCAAACGCTATTACAGACGAAACCTGTCTTGTAACTATAATGACTGCTAATAACGAAATCGGTACTATCCAACCTATCGCTGAAATTGGAAAAATTTGTAAGGAAAAGGGCGTTCTTTTCCATACAGACGCTGTTCAGGCAGTCGGTCATATCCCTGTTAATGTTAAGGATATGAATTGCGATATGCTTTCGGTTTCGGCTCATAAGTTTCACGGTCCAAAGGGCGTCGGTTTCCTTTACGCTCGTAAGGGTATTCTTCTTACAAATATCATTTACGGCGGCGCTCAAGAGCGTAATAAGAGAGCAGGTACTGAAAATATGGCTTCAATCGTCGGTATGGCTACCGCTATTAAGGAAGCAACCGATAATCTTGAAGAAAACGCTAAAAAAGTCACCGCAATGAGGGACAGACTTATTGACGGACTTAAAGGTATTGAAAGAAGCAGAATTAACGGCGACCTTGAACATCATCTTCCGGGTACACTTAATATGTGCTTTGAGGGTATTGAGGGTGAAAGCTTGCTTCTTTTACTCGACGCTCGTGGTATTTGCGCTTCAAGCGGTTCTGCTTGCACAAGCGGCAGTCTTGACCCGTCACATGTTCTTCTTTCAATCGGTGTCCCTGTTGAAATTGCTCACGGTTCGTTAAGACTTTCAATCAGTGAGTATAATACTATGGAACAGATGGACCATATTGTTAAAAGTGTACCGGAGGTTGTAACTTACCTTCGTTCTATAAGTCCTGTTTGGGAAAAAATTAAAAAGGAGGAAAATAAATAATGGCTCTTTATTCAGAAAAAGTAATGGACCACTTTACAAATCCGAGAAATGTTGGTAAAATTGAAGATGCTAAAAATGTAGGTATCGGTGAAGTCGGTAACGCTAAATGCGGCGATATAATGAAAATGTATATTCAGGTAAACGATGAGGGTATAATTGAAGATGTTAAGTTTAACACTTTCGGTTGTGCTTCGGCTATCGCTTCAAGTTCAATGGCGACAGAGATGATTAAAGGTCAGCCTATCGATAAGGCTCTTGAACTTACTAACAAGGCTGTTGTTGAGGCTCTTGACGGTTTACCTGCTATCAAGATTCACTGCTCGGTTTTAGCTGAGGAAGCAGTTAAGGCTGCTGTTAAAAATTATTACGATAAAAACGGCATAGAATACGATGCGGCAAAGTTTGCAGGCGTTGACTGTGCAGAGTGTGGAGTTCATCACTAATTATGATTACTGATATTCAGCAAGAGATTATTAAACTTAAAAAAGAAAAGGATATTTGTATCCTTGCACATTGCTATCAATCACCTGAGATATTGGAGGTTGCCGATTTTGTCGGTGACTCCTTTGCCCTCAGTGTTGAAGCGTCAAAGGTAAGCAATAAAACAGTCATTATGTGCGGCGTTCGCTTTATGGCTGAAACCGTTAAGATTTTGTCGCCGAATAAGACCGTTTACCTTGCTAACCCGGATGCGGGTTGCCCTATGGCTGAAATGATGGACAAGGAAGTCATTTCGCTTGTTAAGGAGCAATATCCCGATTATACCGTAGTTGCGTATATTAATACTACAAGTGAGCTTAAAACCATTTGTGATGTTTGCGTAACTTCGTCGTCGGCACTTAAAATATGCAAGCAGATTGAAAATGATAATATTCTTTTCATCCCTGATTGTAACCTCGGCGATTGGATTTCAAAAAAGCTTCCTGAAAAGAACTTTAAGCTTCTCAGCGGCGGTTGCCCGACCCACGCAAGAATGGGTGAGAGGGATGTTGAAAAAGCACGCAAGGCGCATCCAAACGCTCTTTTGCTTGTGCATCCCGAGTGCGTTCCCGATGTTGTAGGGCACGCAGATTATGTCGGTTCAACAACAGGTATTATGAATTTTGCTAAGCAGAGTGACGCTAAGGAATTTATTATCGGTACTGAAAACAGTATTGTAACTCATCTTCAAATGAGTTGCCCCGATAAGATGTTTTATCCTCTTTCTAAGGACTGCGTGTGCCATAATATGAAAGCAACAACTCTTGTTGATGTACTTAATTGCTGTAAGGGTACTTTCGGCGAGGAAATTACTCTTGATGAAGAAACATATCTCGGTGCAAAGAAATGTATCGATGAAATGATAAGGCTTGGTTAAATGAACAAAAAATGTATTATCGCAATGAGCGGTGGCGTTGATTCCAGCGTTGCCGCTTTTTTGATGAAAGAAAAAGGCTATGAATGTATCGGCGCAACAATGAAACTCTACGATAACGAGGAAATCGGTATCAGCAGGGAAAAGACTTGCTGTTCTCTTGACGATATTGAGGATGCAAGAGCTGTTGCAAGGCGACTTTCTATGCCTTATTATGTTTTTAATTTTAAAGACGAATTTGAAGAAAAAGTAATAAACAAGTTTATTGAAACTTATGAAACAGGCGGCACTCCTAACCCGTGTATCGATTGCAACCGCTATTTAAAATTTGAAAAACTGTTTCAGCGTATGTATGAACTCGGCTATGACTATGTTGTAACCGGTCATTATGCTGTTGTTGAGGAAAAAGACGGTTGGTTTTATCTGAAAAAGGGTAAGGACAGCACTAAAGACCAAAGCTATGTCCTTTATTCGCTTACTCAGGACCAGCTTTCACATATTCAGTTCCCGCTCGGTGAGTATTCAAAAAAAGATATTCGTGTTATTGCCGAAGAACAGCATTTTCTTAATGCACGCAAGCGTGACAGTCAGGATATTTGTTTCGTTCCCGACGGCGATTACGCTAAGTTTATTGAGGGATACCTTGGTAAAACTTATCCCGACGGCGATTTCGTTGATATCAACGGCAATGTTATCGGCAGACATCACGGCATAATCAGATATACTAACGGTCAGCGTAAGGGTCTTGGTGTTGCTTTTGGCAAGCCTATGTATGTTGCAGGCAAAGATATTGAAAAAAATACAGTCACTCTTTGCACTAATGATGAACTTTTTTCTAAGCAACTTGATGCAGTTGATTTTAATGCTCTTATTCCCGATATTCAAAGTGAGATTAAGTGCAGCGCCCGTGTTCGCTATAATATGAAAGAGCAGCCTTGCACCGCATATATTAACGGTGATAAGCTGAAAGTCGTTTTTGACGAACCTCAGCGTGCTATTACTAAAGGTCAGGCTGTTGTGCTTTATGACGGTGATACTGTTCTTGGCGGAGGTACAATAATATGACCGAGCCTAACACTTGCTATAAACAGTCTGTAACAGCCGTTGTTATTAAAGATGGCAAGGTGCTTTTGGCTCGCCATACATACGGTGCAGGTAAAAATTTACTTATCGTTCCCGGCGGATATATTGACGAGGGGGAAACTCCCGAAGATGCCGTCAGGCGTGAGTATTTTGAGGAAACCGGTATTGTTATAAATCCTCGTGATATTATCGCAATCAGGTTTAATCTTAAAGATTGGTATGTAGCTTTCAGTGCTGATTATGTATCAGGTAATGCTCACAGCGATAACGATGAAAACAGTGAAGTTGTTTGGCTTGATACCGATGAAGCACTTGAAAGGGAAGATGTACCCGAGCTGACTAAGAAGCTTATTGAGGCATCGCTTAATTCAAACAATTCGTTTTCAAAAAAAGATTTTGTAAGCAGAGAAAATCACGGCACATACTCACTTTATACAAAATGATATACAATATATTGTTTATACACTTGTATAACTAACAATATTTGTAACACTAAACTATTGTTGATTTTTGCAAAATAATTTATATAAATATAAAATTTTAGTGTAAAAATTGCTAATGTTTACAGTTTGTTCACAAAATACTGCCATTTCTGTATAAATTTTTATTGAAATTTGATATCGTTAATGGTATACTACTATTAGACTTTTAAGGGGGTAGACTGCCTTGACTAAAGAAGAAAAGAAAGCTAAGAAGCTTGCCAAAAAAGAGGCAAAATCTGAAAAGAAAGAAGCTAAAGCCGAAAAGGCAAATGCTAAATATAAAGCAAAGGCTGAAAAAAAGCACGCTAAGGCTTATGCTGGTTTCGTTAAGGAAACAGAAAAAAAGAATGCTAAGCTTCAGGCAAAGGCTCAAAAAGACGGTAAGGAATTCGTTCCTATCGCAGTTCCAAGTGTTGATGAATATCAAACCAAAAAGGAAATCAAAGCCGAAAAAGCCACAACTAAGGCTTACGGCAAGTATGTTAAGAAGTTAGAAAAGAAGAATGCAAAGGCTGAAAAGAAATGTGCAAAGAAGGGTAAGCCTTTCGTTCCTGTTCAAATTCCTACCGAGGAAGAGTTTGCTAATTCTTCAACCGGCAACCAGAATAAGGCAGGCAAGATTATCCTTATGATAATTCTTCTCCTTCTCATTTGGTTCTTAATTTACTTCATCATTATGTACATAAATGCAGAGTATGTTGCTCCTGTTGTTGAAACAACTACTGTTGCTGAGGATGACAGTAAGGTTGCGGCTGATTACGAACTTTATTCTAACCCGCACGAAATTACTACTACACCTGACTACAATGTAACCGACGCTAAGCGTATGCTCAAGCAAACTATTCACGATAATTATAAAACTATTGGCTACACATCAGATGTATCAAACAGTGCAATTTCATTTAACAACAGTGTTCAAACTGTTAACGGTGCTGATTGCTATATGTTCACTTGCTCAGGCAAGCAGTTTGCAGTTGCAGTTAAGCTTTCTGCTGTATATTATGTTCATAACGGCGAATATACACCGCTTTCATTTGCAAGTACAGAAATTTTGTTTGACTAATTTAATAAGATTAAAAGGTGCTGATTTTCAGCACCTTTTCTTTTTTATTGACATATTTTTATATGAAATCATAATAAAAAGGCGACCGTTTGGCCGCCTTTTACTGTTTTTATATTCAATTATAACTCGACTTTTTCAGGTACGCCGCCGTTTTCTCTTGACTCATCTGCGAGGTAAACAGCTAAATGACCTGCCACGCTGTCAAAGATTGAAGTGCAGGCAAGGCTTGGTTTTCCGCCTTGAATAAACTTAACAAAGTCCTCGGCAAGTCTTTCATCGCCGCCGCCGTGTCCGCCGTAAGCGCCAACCATATCGCCGCTTACATTAAGGTCAACTTCTTCTATCCTGCATTCACCGTTGTGAGCGTCAGGTGACGGGTCAATAGTTGAAACATAGAACTTTGATTCTTCAAAGTTGCCGTAAATTTCGCCTTTTGTGCCGATAATATGTATTTTTCTCATAGGTTCCGACGAACCGCCAACCATATTGTGAGTACCTGTTGCACCGTTTGCAAAATTGATAAGTACGCTTTGGTGGTCAACAACATTGTTGTCACACTTGTACATACATCTTGCATATGGGCTGTCACTTTTCATAAGATTAATCTTGTCCTCAATAGTCGGGTTTTCAATATCTTCAAGTGCGTCCCAAACATAGAATGACCATCTGTCAGGGTGGTCAATGTATAATCTCTTGGTAGAATAAACGCAAGTGTCAACAAGCGGGCAGTCTTTCATACAAATTGTGCCTGCGCCCTTCGGTGCGTTTTCAGGCTTAAACTGATATTTACTGCCGAATGAAGAAATTTGAGTAGGTTTTGTGTCACTCATCATCCACATAATAATGTCAAGGTCGTGGCAACATTTTGCGAGGAGCATAGATGTATGACACTTGTCCGAGTTTGCCCATTTACCCCTTACATAAGATGTTGAAAGGTGATGATAAGATACATGCTCGTTAGTTTGAATGTTGATTATGTCGCCGATTTCACCGTTAACAATTCTTTCCTTAATTCCGTAATAAAAAGGAGTATATCTAAGAACATGGCAAATCATAACTTTAGAATTGTTTTTCCTTGCACATTCAACAAGTTCTCTCATTTCCTTTTCATTAACCGCAAAAGGCTTTTCAAGAAGCATATCGTAGCCGCAGTTTAAAAGCGGAACAGATGTTTCAATATGCTGTTCGTCCATTGTGCCGTTAATAATAGCGTCTGCCAGTTTGCCTTTTTTAGCAAGTTCATCTGCGTTTTCAAAGCACATATCCTCTGAGAAACCGAACTTTTCCATACAGTGCTTTCTTCTTACCGGGTTAGGGTCTGCAACACCTACAATCTTTAATAACTCAGGGTTTGTTAAAGCAAGCTTGCTGTAAACCATTGCTCTGTGTCCGGCACCTACTATTATTGCTGTAACCGGTGATTTTTCCATTACTTGTTACCTCTACTTCAAATATATTTTTTTATTACTATACACCCATTTAATATTGTTGTAAAGTGTCTAAATTAATTTTTTATAATTTATTGACTTTAGTCTTATTAGTATTATAATATATAAATTAGTTAATAATTAATTCTTAGGAGATTAGAATTGAAATCACTATTAGTATATTTAAAAGGATATGTTAAGGAGTCAATTTTTGCTCCTTTATTCAAACTCTTGGAAGCATCGTTTGAACTTATTGTCCCGCTTGTAATTGCTTCTATCATTGATAAAGGTATAGCAAACGGCGACACTTCTTATATTTTAGGCAGAAGCGGTATACTTGTTTTTTTGGCAGTTATAGGTATGATTGCCGCTATTACCGCGCAGTATTTTGCCGCTAAGGCAGCAACGGGTTTCGGCAGGGAACTCAGGAGCGCTCTTTACGGCAAAATTCAAACTCTCTCGTTTAATGAGCTTGATAACCTCGGCACTTCGTCTTTAATCACCCGTATGACAAATGATGCTAATACTGTTCAAAACGGTGTTAACCTCGTTCTCCGCCTTTTCCTGCGCTCTCCGTTTATCGTTTTCGGCGCAATGATAATGGCATTTTTCATTGATGTTAAATGTGCGCTTGTTTTCCTTGTTGCTATAGTTCTTTTGTCAATAGTGGTTTTCGGCATTATGGCATACACAACACCGGGTTACAAAGGTGTTCAGAGCAAACTTGACAGTGTTACTCTTATTACCAGGGAAAATTATGAAGGTGCAAGAGTAATTCGTGCTTTTACTGATGAAAATAATGAAATTGCCGAATTTAATAAGAGAAATAATGCTTTATCCTCACTTCAAAAAGGTGTCGGCAAGATTTCTGCTCTCTTAAACCCTGTTACTTATGTAATTATCAATATTGCTATCGTCGTTCTTGTTTATACAGGCGGTGTTAAGGTTAATATCGGCGACTTAACTCAGGGTCAGGTAGTTGCTCTTTATAATTATATGAGCCAAATTCTTGTTGAACTTATTAAACTTGCCAATCTTCTTGTAACAATAACAAAGGCTCTTGCTTCTGCTGACAGAATTAAAAGTGTATTTGAACAGGAAAGCACACTTGAGCATAATAACAACAGTGAGAAATCTGACTCTTATATCAAATTTGATAATGTTTCGCTTAAATATCGTGGTGCAGGTGATATGTCACTTGTTGATATCAATTTCAGCGCAAATAAGGGCGATGTTATAGGTGTTATCGGCGGTACAGGTTCGGGTAAATCAAGTCTTGTTTCTCTCGTTCCTCACTTTTATGACGCAAGCAAGGGTACTGTTTTTGTTGAGGGTAGGGATGTTAAGTCACTTGACGATGAAAAACTCAGAAACAAAGTCGGTTTCGTTCAGCAACGAGCTGTTTTATTTAAGGGTACAGTAAGGGATAATATGAAATGGGGCAAAAAAGACGCTACTGATGATGAAATTATCGAAGCGCTAAAACTTGCTCAGGTTTATGACACTATTGAGGAAAAGGGCGGTCTTGATTTCTTTATTGCTCAGGGCGGCGCTAATCTTTCCGGCGGTCAAAAACAGCGTTTGTCAGTTGCCCGTGCTCTTGTTCGTAAACCGGAAATTCTTGTGCTTGACGACTCGTCTTCCGCACTTGACTTTGCCACTGAAGCAAGACTTCGTGAAGCTATTTATTCTCTGACTTATAACCCAACCGTATTTATAGTTTCTCAAAGAGCTTCTTCCGTTATGAGCGCTGATAAAATTATCGTTCTTGACGACGGTGCTGTAGTAGGTATCGGTACTCATAATGAACTTCTTAAAAAATGTGAAGTGTATAATGAAATTTATGTTTCACAATTTGGAAAGGAGGAAGCATAATGAATAATAAACAGCAAAATAAAAGTACGCTAAAAAAAGTTTTTTCATATATCGGCAAATATAAATATTTTCTTATTTTGTCTATGATTTTTGCCGCAGTAACTGTCGGTCTTACTCTTTACGCTCCTATTTTGATAGGTAAAGCTATTGACTGCATAGTAGGCAAGGGTGATGTTGATTTTGTTTTGATGAAATCAATTCTTATTAAAGTTGCAATTATCGTTGTCACAACCGCTATCGTTTCGTGGCTTATGAATGTTTGTAATAATAAAATAACATATAATGTTTCCCGTGACCTTCGCAAAAAAGCATTTGACAAGATTGAAATTCTTCCTTTTTCATATATCGATACCCACTCTAAAGGGGACATTGTCAGCCGAGTAATTACCGATGTTGACCAGCTTTCAGACGGTCTTTTAATGGGCTTTACTCAGTTTTTTACCGGTGTAATAACCATTATAGGCACACTTGCATTTATGCTCAGCGTTAATGTGTTTATTACTCTTGTTGTGGTTGTCGTTACTCCTCTTTCTTTCTTTATCGCTAGGTTTATTGCTAAAAAGACATTTAATATGTTCTCACTCCAGTCCAAAACAAGAGGTGAGCAAACAGCTTTTATTGACGAAATGATTTCTAATCAAAAGGTTGCGGATGCATATTCTATGGATGAAGAAAACAAAAAGCGCTTTGATAATATTAATAATGACCTTGCAAAATATTCGCTTAAAGCTACTTTCTTTTCTTCAATAACCAACCCGGCAACAAGATTTGTAAACAGTATTGTTTATGCCGCTGTTGCGCTTTTCGGCGCTATTATGGCAGTTAAGGGCAATATCACTGTCGGCGTTCTTGCTGCATTTTTGTCATATGCAAACCAATATACAAAGCCGTTTAACGAAATCAGCTCTGTTGTAACAGAACTTCAAAATGCTCTTGCCTGCGCCGGCAGAGTATTTGAGCTTATTGAAGAAGACGGCGAAACACCTGACAAGAATGATGCTAAAGAACTTTCAAAAGTTTCGGGAAATATTGATATAGACAATCTTTACTTTTCATATGTTCCTGAAAAGGAACTTCTTAAAAATGTAAATATCAAGGTTGAACACGGCAAAACTGTTGCTATAGTAGGTCCAACCGGTTGCGGTAAAACGACCCTTATCAATCTTCTTATGCGTTTTTACGACCCACAAAAGGGCACAATAAGTGTTGACGGAATTAACACTCAGGATATTACCCGTAATTCTCTAAGGCAAAATTTTGGTATGGTGCTTCAGGACACTTGGCTGAAATCAGGCACCATTGCCGATAATATTAGGCTTGGAAAAAACGACGCAACCGATGAAGAAATTATTGAAGCGGCAAAAAAAGCGCGCGCTCATTCGTTTATCAAGCGTTTGCCTGACGGCTACAACACAATGATAGGAGAGGATGGTGGTTCTCTTTCTCAGGGTCAAAAACAGCTTCTTTGTATCACCCGTTTGATGCTTTGCCCGCCTCCTATGCTCATTCTTGATGAAGCTACTTCTTCTATCGATACTCGTACTGAAATCAGAATTCAAAAAGCATTTAACACACTTATGAAAGACAGAACTACATTTATAGTTGCTCACCGTCTTTCAACAATTCAAAATGCCGACTTGATTTTGGTTATGAATGAAGGTAATATAATAGAACAAGGAACTCATACTTCCCTTTATAACCAAAAAGGTTTTTACTATAATTTATATAACTCGCAATTTCCAAAAGCTTAATATATTTTTTGGGGAGGAAATTTGATGAATATTACTATTATCGGTGCAGGTAAACTCGGTGTAATGCTTGCGAAAACTTTGACAAGTGAAAATCATGATATTACCGTTGTTGATATCAACGAAGAAAAGGTTGAAAAACTTGTTGAATCGCTTGATGTTCAAGGCGTCGGAGGCAGCGCAACACATTGTAATGTGCTTGAAGAAGCAGATATGAAAGATTGCGATCTCCTTATTTGCACAACTCCGTCTGATGAAAAAAATATCCTGTCTTGCCTTATTGCAAGGAAAATGGGTGCAAAACATACTATTGCACGAGTTCGTAATCCGGAGTATTTATCTCAAATGACTTTTATGAAGGATGAACTCGGAATTTCAATGATGATTAACCCCGATTTTGCCGCCGCATCTGAAATTTTTCACATTTTGCAGTTTCCGTCCGCTTCTACCGTTGAGTCTTTTTCTCACGGCAGAATTCATATGGCAGGCTTGAAAATCAGCGAATCAAGTATTCTTGCAAATAAAAAAATCAGCGAAATACCTTCTAAGTTTATTAATAGTTTTATTATTTGCGCAGTTTGCAGAGGTGATGATGTTTACATACCAAACGGTGAATTTGTAATCAAACCCGGCGATGTTCTTCATATTACAGGTTCTCACAATGACCTTGGCAAAATTGTTAAAGAAATTATTTCTAAAAAATCAACTAATGTTAAAAGTGTAATGCTTATCGGCGGCTCAAGAATTTCTATCTATCTTTGCAATATGCTTACCGAAGTCGGCAAAAATGTTGTAGTTATCGAAAAGAATAAAGCAAACTGCGACAGGCTTTACGAGCATTGCCCAAAAGCTACAATAATTAACGGTGACGCAGGCGATTATTCTCTCCTTGCAGAGGAGGGTATTGATAAAGTTGACGCAGTAGTAACGCTTACCGATACAGATGAAGTTAATTTTCTTGTTTCAATGTACAGCGAAAGTATAGGCGTTCCTAAAAATATTACTAAGATTAACAATCAAAACCTCAGCCGTATGCTTACAAAAATGGGTATGGACTCTTATGTGAATATATCCGAAATTACAAGTGATATCATAACGCAATATGTTCGTGCAAGGTCAAGCGTAAGTTCATCAAATATGAAAACGCTTTACAAACTTGTTGACGGTAAAATCGAGGCTATCGAGTTTGTTGCCGGTAAAGATTTAAAATTCTTAAACAAACCAATTTCTTCACTCAAAATTAAGAAAGACATTCTTATTGCCGCAATTCAGCGTAAAAATAAAACAATTTTCCCAACCGGCTCGGATGTTATTAAAGAGCACGATAGGGTAATCATTGTTTCAAAAGATACAAAAATTTACAGTTTAAACGATATTTTATCGTAAGGAGCATGTATGAATTATAGGTCTGTTTTTTATGTGCTCGGTAAAATAATGAATATTTTAGGTTTATTGATGCTTTTGCCTTTGTTTGTATCGTTTTACTACAATTTGCAAGGCTTTGTTGAGGCAAAGTATTCCTCTTTCATTATTCCTATTGTACTTCTTATTTGTCTGGGTATGGTATTGAAACTCGCTAAACCGTCTTGCGTTAAGATTTATGCCCGTGAGGGTTTGGTTATTTGCGGTATCGGCTGGATACTTGTGTCGCTTTTCGGCTCGCTTCCGTTTATTATCAGCGGTACTATTCCTAATTTTATTGACGCTTTTTTTGAAACAACTTCGGGTTTTACCACTACCGGTGCAACAGTATTGAGCAAAATTGAATCAATACCTAAATCTATTCTTTTCTGGCGCAGCTTTACTCACTGGATAGGCGGTATGGGTATTCTTTGTTTTCTTATTGCTGTTGTTCCTAAGTCTAACAGTAACTCTATGTATGTTATGAAAGCCGAAGTTCCGGGACCGAAGGCGGGCAAGGTTACTCCTAAAATTTCTGAAAGTGCTCGCACACTTTATATTATCTATTCTGTTATGACTGTTATTGAAGCGCTCGTTCTTTTTGTCGGAAGCAGGATAACGGGTGAAAATCTCAGGCTTTTTGACAGTGTTGTAACTGCCTTTGCAACTGCCGGTACCGGCGGTTTCAGCGTGCTTAATAAATCAATATTAGGCTATAACAGTAAGTTTGTTGAATGGGTATGTATAATTTTTATGTTCCTTTTCGGCGTTAATTTTAATCTTTATTATTTCTTTATAACTAAGCGTTTTAAGGAAGCGTTTAAAGATGAAGAACTCAGGGCATACATAATTATCAATGTTACCTTTGTTGCTTTTATTACTCTTAATATTATGGGTACTTATTCTAATGTTTTTGATGCACTTCGTGATTCGTTTTTTGCAGTTAACACTTGTATGAGCACAACCGGTTTCTGCACTGCAGATTTTGATTTGTGGCCTACTTTTTCTAAAGCTATCCTTATCCTTGCTATGTGCATCGGCTGTTCTGCAGGTTCAACAGGCGGCGGTATTAAGGTTTCAAGATTAGTTCTTTATTCTAAACAAATCGCCCGTGATATTCGACTTTCAACAAGACCTAATACAGTTATTAAGGTTAGAATGAATAAGAGGGTAGTTGACCAAAAAGTTATTAACGGTGTTAATGTTTATCTTATCATTTATGTAGCTGTAATGGCGGTTTCAACGCTTCTTTTGTCGCTTGAGGGTTACAGCATTACTACTTGTTTTACCGCTGTTGTGGCTTGCTTTAACAATATCGGACCGGGTCTTGAACTCGTTGGTCCGACTCAAAACTTTGAATTTTTTGGTGCCGGCGCAAAATTCGTTCTTATTATCGATATGCTCGCCGGCCGACTTGAACTTTTCCCGATTATAGTACTTCTTTCGCCAAACACCTGGCGCAAGGCTAAATGATGTATATCGGTTGGCGTCTTTGCCGTTTACGGGAGCGAATGGCGAACACTGTTCGCCGCTACGATATTCTTATCAATTTAGACTATTAAAATAGAAAAATCACCGTAGGGGCTAACATTGTTAGCCGTCTAAAATATAATTTATATTCAAAAAGGAGAACCTTGCGGCTCTCCTTTTTCTTTTGCTGAAAAACTAAAAAATAAAGGATGCCGATTTGGCATCCTTTAAAAATAGCTGTTTAATTAAGCGTTTGCCTGATGGTCTTTAGCGTCTTGCTCAGCAAGTCTTTGAGCACGCTTCTCGGCAAGTTCAACAATCATCTGCTGCTGAAGGTCGCCGTGGATAGGGTAGATAATGAACGATATACCGTAAAGACCTCTTGCGAGAGCAGGAAGGATACAGAATACAGCCCAAATACCGTTAAGCATTGTAGGGTCAGTCTGAGGTACTGCGTTGCCGAGCGAGTCGGTAAGCGGAACATAGTTAATCCATGTAAGTACCATACCTGAAAGCCAACCTGTAACAGAAGTTGCAAGCTTACCAAAATAGCCCTGAACTGTTGTAACAAGTGCCTCGTTTCTAAGACCGTGCTTCCACTCCATATAGTCAAGAGCTTCAGCAGTAACAATCTGACCGCTTACATTAAGAATTTTGTTAGGAAGACCGCAAACGGTAAGACCGAAGATAACCCAAATAAGGTTGAATATGTAATGGTCCTTAAATGTTTGACCGAATGGATGGAAACCAACGAAGAATAAGGTCATATATGCGAAGAAACCGAATAAACCTGCAATGATTGATGTTGTTCTTGCGCCCCACTTTTTAACCATTTTAGCGGCAATGGGAACCATAATGTAGTTTGGAATACCTGTAAACAAACCGCAGATAGTTTGGTTAAGAAGCGAACCTGTATTGTTGAGCCAGAAGTAAGATTCCGATGAACCGCCGACTGCCTTAAATGAGTTAAAGAAGTTAGCAAGGATAACAGCCAAAAGAGGTCTGTTAGTAATAATGTTTTTAAGTGATTCAAGAACTGATGTTTCTTTAATTTCTTCACGGCTCATAAGAGGAACACGCTCTCTCATATTAAAGAAGCCGAATACCGCAAACACAGCCGCAAGGATAAGCATAAAGTATGCGAAGCCTGAATAAACACCCTCCATTGTGATGTTCTTATTAATTTTAGGAAGAAGAGTAACAAGAACAGGAACGAGTGACGGAAGCCATGTGCCGAAAAGTTCAAAGAACTTTGTGGTTGTAATAAGGTTGTTACGCTCGTCGGTATTAGGGGTGATATTATAAATCATAAGACCCCAAGCGCCGAAGTAACTCATACCCAAACCGTAAATAACTATTGCGATTGCTGCCCAAACTACTTTGCTTGTAGCACTGATATTAGGCGCCGTAAACATCATTGCGCCGCCGAAAAGCCAAAGCGGAAGCGGGATGATAAAGAAAGGTCTGATTCTGCCCCAACGAGTACGGGTACGGTCGATAATCAAACCTGAAATAGTATCGTCAAGTGCGTCATAAATAGATGCAAAAAGGTTGATGTTAGCATAAGCGGTAGAGTTAAGCTTTAAGAACTGAATCATAAAGAACTCTTTAAATGCGTCAACGAATTGCGTTAAGTTCTTCTGACCGAAATTTACAAGCACATATGCTGCAATTTCTTTCGGCGTAAGATATCTTTTGTGAGTGTAGGCGAGCTTATCAAGTTCGTCCATTTCCTCTTGTGTCAATTCTTCGGTGAGTGTTTCTTCTGCCAAATTATTCCCTCATTTCTTTAGGCGTATTGCCTGTGAAAATATAACATTATTATACTAACATATCAAACCTTCTAAATCAACACTTTTTTGTGCTGTAATTATAAATATTTTTATCTTGCCACTATAAATATGTATTAAGTATATAAAACTTTTTTGATATATTCCTAATTACTTATTGACAATTTGACCGTTTCAATATAAAATATCAAGGTAAGTTACTTTGAAAGGGGTACGATTTTATGGCAAGTACCTGCCCTAATTGCGGCAAAAAATTACATATTTGGAATGTTAAAGCTGACTGTTCGGCTTGCGGCGTTTCTATTCCTAACTATAATTGGCAAGAAAGACTTGAAGAAGACAATGTTAAGGCTGAAAAGCAGTTTGCTGTTTTCTATAAGTCGCTTAACAGAATTGCTTATTCTATTTGGGGTACAAAGCTTCGTATTGCAAGGCTTGTATTAACTTTTCTTCCGGCAATCGGTTTTATTCTTCCGTGGGCAAATCTTAACAGTGACGGCACAAGCTTCAGTTTAACTATTTATTCACTGTTTAATAAAAACAAATCGCTCGTCGATTTTTTCTCAAGCTTTTTTGGTAATACGGGTCTTTATACCGCTAATATGAAGTTTGAGGGTTACAGCGGTGCGCTTACCTTTGCAAGCCTCGGATATTTGTTTTTTACTCTCAGTGCCGTATGTATCGTTCTTGCATTTTTACTTACAATAATTCTTTGCAAGAAGCCTAAAACAAAAACTATGGTTGTTTTTGATATTATTTCTATAGCGTTTTCGGTCGTATCGGTTGTTATGTTTGTTATGTCCGGTTCGCTTGCATCTCAGGCAGTTGCGTTTAACTTCGGTGATATGGCTGTTATTAACGGCAGCGCTTCAATTTCATGGGGTTACTTTGTGGCTCTTGTTCTTCTCCTTGTTGCAACAGGTATCAATATTGCCGTTGCAAAAGCTCCTGCTAAGAGTGATGAAACTCTTGAAGAAGAAAGGCTTGCCCGTCAGGCAATCAAGGATGAAAAAGAAAGACAGAAAGAAATCGAAAGAGAAAAGAATCGTGAAGCTGCTGAAAAAGCCGCTAAGGAAGAAGAAAAGAAGCGTGTTGAGGAAGCTAAAGCAAAACTCGCCGCCAAAGCTAATAAAAAGAAAAAATAAAATCTTGATTTTATCGGAGCAAAGTGTAAAGCTTTGCTCCTTTTTTCTTGACCTATTAATATAGTTTTGCTATAATTAGAATATATTATTTAAGCAGAAAGGCTTGTAAAATTTATGGAAAACAAAAATGAACAAATTGCTGAGGTTCAAACTAAAAAAGTAAAAAAAGTTATGGACCCGAAAAAGAAGAAAATTACTGTAGCAGGTATTATTGTCGGTATTGTTGCCGTTATTGCAATACTAATCGGTGTTAATCATACTGCTATTATGTCAGATTTGACATATGCTTTTATGCCGAAAGAGCTTGAACCTACAGTTGACGGCTATCAAATGGAATTTCATGTTTACAAAAATAAAGAGTACAATCAATTTAAAGATAAAGAAACGCCGCTTAAAGCTTTCGGTTTTTATTATATCGATTCTGACGGTAAAAAAGTTGATTTGGGCTGGGACGGTGCATATACCGGTGCCAAGGGTACTCAGTTTACTCCTAATATTTGGTTTTTAATGAAGGCTCAGGAAAACAAAACTACTTTCCAAAACAAAGTAAATAAAGTTATTCCTTTTGTCGTAATAATTCTTGTAGTATTAATAATTTATCTTTGGTTTAAAAATTGGTGTAAGCGTGAAGATGAGCGTATGGAACAGCTTTACGGTAAAAAAGAGGATAGGCATAATAATTCAAACGGTAATAAGAAGAAAAAGAAGAAATAATTTCAGTTATTTTAAGGGGTAATTATGAGCTACGATATGTTGTTTTCACCTATGAAAATAGGTAATGTTGAAATAAAGAACAGAATTGTTATGGCGCCTATGTGTATGGGTTTCGGTCAATATAACGGCTGTGCCACTCAAACTATGATGAATTATTATGAAGAGCGTGCCAAGGGCGGGGTAGGTCTTATTTTTACGGAGATTACCCGTGTTAACGATATTACGGGTGCGTCCTCTTTCGGTCAGCTCGGTATGAGCCACGATTATCAAATTCCCGCTTTAAAGGAAATGGCTGACAGAATTCATAAACACGACTGTAAAGTTATGGTTGAACTTCATCATCCGGGCAGGCAAAATCTCGGTTTAATGATTGGCACCGTTCCTATCTGTAATGTCGGCAGTAAGCTTATGGGTAATCTTTATACTAAAATTTTGACCGGTGCGGTTATTCCTCCAGGAAAAATTTTGCAAGATAAGGATATTGTGCCGAGGACTGTTGCGCCGAGCAAGTGCGAAAAAAGTAAAATGAGCGAAAGCGTTAACCGTGAACTTTCAAACAAAGCGGTTAAAAGGCTTATTTGTCAGTTTATTGAAGCAGCAGTTAGGGTTAAAAAAGCCGGTTGTGACGGTGTTGAACTTCACGCTTCTCACGGCTACCTTATCCAGCAGTTTTTGTCCCCTAATACAAATAAGCGCACAGATGAATACGGTGGAAGTTTAGAAAACCGTATGCGCTTTTTAAATGAGATTATTGACGGTATCAGGAAGAATTGCGGAGCAGATTTTCCTATAGTAGTTCGCCTTACTGTTGATGAAATGTATGAAAAAATCGGCAAAGCAGGTAAGGGCTATAATTTAGAAGAAGGCTTAAAAATGGCTAAGATACTTAATGATAAGGGTATTGACGCTATTGATGTTTCATCTGCCGCTTATGATACTTTTAACTACTGGCTTGAGCCGACTACTTTTACTCCCGGTTGGAGGAAGTATCTTGCTGCTGAGGTTAAAAAGGTTGTTGATATTCCTGTTATTGCGGCTAACCTTATTCGTTCTCCAAAGCAGGCTGAACTCCAGCTTGAGGAGGGAACGCAGGACTTTGTTTCGCTCGGCAGACCGCTTATTGCAGACCCTAACTGGGCAAATAAGGTTAAAAACGGTAACGAAAATCTTATTAAAAGATGCGTTTGTTGCCTTTACTGTTTTGAAAGTATGATGCATAATGCATATAAATATGACCACGGAAAATGCTCCGTCAATCCGTTTGTCGGCAGGGAAGATGTTAAGCTTAAAAATGACGGCAACGGCAGGAAAATTGTTATAGTCGGTGCAGGTTGTGCAGGCTTAACTTGTGCAGAACTTCTTTCTAAGCGTGGTTTTGATGTCACTGTGCTTGAAAAGGAAAGCAAGCAAGGCGGTCAGCTCAATCTTGCATGCAAGCCTCCTCACAAGGACAAAATGAATTGGGTTTGCGATGATTTACTTGCAAATGCGGTTAATAACGGCGCAAAAGTTATATTTGATACTTTGGCAACTAAAGATATAATTGCGTCTTATTCACCTGAAATTGTTATTAACGCAACGGGTGGTAATGCTATTCATCCAAGAGCTTTTCAGGGTGATAATGTTTGCACCGTTACCGAAATTCTTAATGGTTCTGTTAAACTCGAAAATAAAAATGTCGCTGTTATCGGCTCGGGTATGACCGGTCTTGAAACGAGTGAACTTCTCGTATCTCAGGGCAATAATGTCAGCGTAGTTGAAATGGCGGATGAAATTGCACCGGGTGCTTGGTTTCAACATATTGACGACGCTATGCCTGTTCTCCAAAAGGCAGGTACAAAATTTTTGACTTCGCATAAGCTTTTATCTGTTACTAAAGCGGGTATTGAACTTGAAGATTTGAAAAATAAAAAAGCAGTCGCATTAAAAGTTGATTATGTCGTACTTTCACTCGGAGTTAGGCCTGACACCGCACTTTATGATTCTATTAAAAATTGCGTTGATTATAAAGTATATAATGTTGGCGACAGCGTTAAAATAGGCAGAATTGCAAATGCTACCGAATCTGCATATCAGTTGGTGATGAGTATTGAGTAATATTTTTTCAAGACCGTCGGCTCGTGAAATTCTCAGGCAAAAGCTTGACGAAATCAGCGTTAAGATTGAAGATAATCTCGATATTGATTTCAGCAATGTTAGCCAAAGAATTGATGATTTGGAGGCTTTTAATAAATTTATTCTTGACCCGTTTTTAAGCGGTGAAAGATTATTTTATAGGGGAGAGAGAATTAACGACCCTAACCGTCGTCTTTTACCTACTTTTTATCGTGACCAGGAAATTACGCTTAAAAATTCCGATTTGGGTATTAAGCATATCAATTCCGAGTTTATTTTTGATTATTATAAGTCACTCGGTGATTTTGTTTTTGTTTTTAATAAAACTATGGGTAATGCAAGTCCAAAGCATCTTTATGATATTTGCGCTTTTGCTCAGCATTATTACCATATGTCGCCGCTTATTGATTTTACAAAGAGCGTTTATCCGTCCCTTTCTTTTGCACTTAAGGACAGGAAGTTTTTTGATGAGGATATTGTCCTCTATGTTCTTAAATTAACGGATATGGACGATTACACCAAGAATATCGCTATTGCCGATAAATGGCTCAGTGACCTTGATGTTTATGTAAGCTACTTTGATGAAAACAGCGTAAGAAATTCAATAAAGGAACTTATGGAAAACAAAAAAATTGTAATGCCGAGCGATTTCAAAAGGCATCTTGATACAATTTCTTCAAACCCTGCGCCAAAAGCAAAGCTTATTGATGTACCTACAAATACAAGAATGAAATTTCAGCAGGGTGTGTTTATGCTTCTTACTGATTTTCAGCTATTCAACGATACTTATTTTACCAAAAATATTCGTGATTCGTTTGAAATTACAAAGTTTATTATATCAAAAGACCTTTGTCCGATATTAGTCGATATGATTAAGTCTGAGGCTCCATGGTATACTTTTGAAAATCTTATGGATATTGAGTCTGCATTCAAGAGTGCGGTTTATAAAAAATAACGGCTACCAAAACGGTAACCGTTATTTTTCTTTATAGGTGATTTTCTGACATAAAAAAATACGAATACCCAAATGGATACTCGTATTTTTTGGTGCGGATGTTCATAAGGGATTTGGTAAAATACAGTTTTACCTATAGTCGAACATCATATTCAAATAACAATCCGCACTTTGGTCTTTTCATTTTGTATTCGGTATAATTAAATTATCAAATACAAGGAGGTTTCGACATGAAAACAATTTTTAAAATTAACGGTGGCACTTATACGCAGGTCGGCAACTATTTATTGCCTAATCTTTCGTTGCCGGCGGAAGAAAAGAATATCGGTGTTTGGGCAATGAGGCAAAAACGATATTTGAAACAAAACCATAAAGTGCGTTACTACAATTTGCTGACAAGCGGTAAGCTCGATTCATATCTTGCGGATATTGAAGAACAGTCTCAAAATCTTTTTTCTCGCTTGGTAAAAGACCTTGCCGAAAAAGAAAATATTACGGAAAAATTGAAATCGGATAACCCAATGTTGTGGGTGCGGAAGATGAATAATATTCGCACTCGAGCAACGGAAATTGTAAATTCACAAATAATATTTAACTGAGAACAAGGCACAACTTACGGAGGGAAATTCCGTATGTTGTGCCTTAATTCATTTGTTCGATTAAAATGTATAATCTTAGCAAGCAGACCATTTGGATATCCAAACGGTGAAATGTCCGCTTTCTGCACAATCTCAGCGAGCAGACCAATTGTGGACAGGTTGTCCAAATCGGTTGCTTTCGCTTTGTTGTGAAACAAGCGGTGTGCTCGGACAGCAACACTACCAAACGCCTCGTTAGGGACACCCTAAGACCTAAGGATATATTTTGCAATACACTTTATAAAATGTACTGTGAAATTTGTGATATATTATTGCTATCGCATTTGTTCTACTATATAATAGAAAAATAGAGCGCAATTCGATTTTCTGAAATTAACAGTCAAATTGAACATACAAAATTATTATATTGACAGATAAAGGAGATATAGCTAATGTCAAAACCTACGCTATTTGACAATCGCATTAAAAAATATGCTTACAAAGAAATACAAGATATATATAAAGAACTTGGCACTTCTTCCGACGGGTTAACATCAGAACAAGTAGAGAGAATGCGAGAAAAGTACGGTTCAAACAGTTTTGCCGGGCAAAAAAATGACACCGTATTTCTTCGTTTGCGTCGTGCTTTTATAAATCCATTTAACATAACACTTTTTGTGTTAGGAATAATCTCTTTGGCTACCGATGTTATCTTAGCATCAGATTTTTCTAAAAACGCTACTACCGCGATCATAATTTTTTCAATGATTTTAATCAGCGGTACTATTCGCTTTATGCAAGAACTTCGTGCTAAAAATGCCGCACATCAATTAGATAGACTAATTCATGAAACCGTAACAGTAAAGAGAAATGGTGAATTGTCAGAAATTCCGGCAGAAAATTTGACAGTAGGCGATATTGTTTTACTTTCAGCCGGGGACCGTGTTCCTGCAGATATAAGACTAATAAAGACAAAAGACCTTTACATTTCACAAGCAGCCATAACCGGAGAAAGTGCAATCTCGGAAAAGAACAGCCATTCACTAAGCAACCGTGATTCAGAATCAATCACTCAGCTCGACAATCTTGCATTTATGGCAACCGCAGTCATAAGCGGCAAAGGAGAAGGTATCGTTCTTGCTGTCGGAAGTGATACGCTTTATGGTAATTTTGCAAAGCCTGAATCCGAAGACAAAAAAGATTTTCAACAAGGAGCAAGTTCTATCGCTTTAGTTATGCTTCGGTTTGTTATGGTGCTTGTTCCGATAGTGTTTGTAATTCTCGGTATCACCGGTAGCAGATGGCTTATCTCTTTTGCTTTTGCATTGTCTGTTGCAGTGGGGTTAATACCCGAAATGCTTCCTATGGTAATTACCGCTTGCCTTGCAAGAGGCAGTCTTTCAATGAGCCGTAAACAAACAATAATAAAAGATATAAATGCAATGCAGGGCTTTGGCAGTATGGATGTTCTTTGTATGGATAAAACAGGAACATTAACAAATGAAAGTGTTTTACTTGAATACTATATGGATGTTCTTGGCAACGAGAGCAGCGAGGTGTTGGATTTTGCTTTCTTAAACAGTTCTTACAGCTCTGGAGTTCATAATCCGATTGACAACGCAATCCTTGCTTATCAATCAATGCCGGGCAGAGAGTGCCATTTTGCCAAGCTGCTGTCAAAATATAAAAAGACGGATGAAATTCCTTTTGATTATACCCGCAAATACATAAGCACACTTGTTGAAGATTCAGACGGAAAAAATCTGCTGATTACAAAAGGTGATGTTTCACATATTGTAAATCAATGTAGTCACATTATGTATCGTGGTGAAATCATTCCGATAGAAAAAGATAAAAAGCAGAGTGTTTCTTCGGTAGTTGACGAAATGCTTCAAGACGGTATGAAGGTTATTGCAGTTGCAATAAAAAATCTTGAAAAAAATAACAGCATATCGTCATATGATGAAAACGGAATGGTTTTAGCCGGATATTTGGCATTTTTTGATGCACCGAAAAAAACGGCAAAAGATTCTATAACGGCTCTTAAAAGGCTTAAAGTAACGCCCAAAATTCTTACGGGTGATCAGGCAGATGTTGCCGTATCTATATGCCATCGTGTAGGTATATCTTCAAAGAATATATTGACGGGAGCAGAATTAAACGGAATAAACGATAGCGAGCTCGGTTCGCTTGTTGAAAAGACTCACGTGTTTGCGGAACTTACACCAAGCCAGAAAGTTCGAATCGTTTCGGCATTGCGCCAAAACGGTCACACGGTAGGATTTTTAGGCGACGGCATCAATGATATTCCTGCACTTTGTGAAGCTAATGTAGGCATTTCGGTCGATACGGCGGTGGATGCGGCAAAGGATGCGGCGGATGTGGTTTTATTGCAGAAGGATTTAGGTGTCTTGGAGCAGGGAATTCTGGAAGGTAGAAAAACCTTTACAAATATGCTCAAGTACATAAAGATTACGGCAAGCTCCAACTTTGGTAATATCCTTTCAATAGTTTGTGCAAGTGCCTTTTTACCATTCTTGCCGATGACCTCCTTACAGATTTTGTTATTGAATTTGCTGTATGATATTTTATGTATCATTTTGCCGTGGGATAATGTTGACGAAGACGATACGTTATCACCAAAAGATTGGTCAGGAAAAACACTTGGAAGATTTATGCTCTCGTTCGGTCCTATCAGTTCTCTGTTTGATATTGTAACATTTTTGTTTTTATACTATTTCTTATGTCCGATGCTTTGCGGAGGGTTCACGTACAGCCACATTACAGATCCGGCAATGCAGTTACAATATATCTCACTGTTTCAAACGGGATGGTTCTTGGAATCTATGTGGACTCAAGTGCTTATTCTGCATTTCTTGCGAACACGTAGAGTGCCTCTTTTACAAAGCAGACCGTCAACACCTGTTATATGTACCACGCTTGCGGGAATTATAGCGTTTACAGGAATTACATTTACAAAAAGCGCTTCATTATTTGGATTGACAAGGTTGCCTTGTTGGTATTTCGTATTTCTTTTGATTATTGCCGTGCTGTATATGCTGCTAACTACGATTGTCAAAGCATTTTATCAAAAGAAGTATAAAGAACTTATTTAGAAGGAGGAGTCCATTATGAAAAAGAAAATTGGATATATTCCTGTGGATTCCGCCCTTGAAGTATGGCTTATGGAGAAATTGATGAAAGAGCCACCGAAAAGCGAATGCACAAGCGAATTGCTTTCCGGAATTAAAGATATGTTGAGCGGAGAATTAACTACGCTTGTGTTAAGCATTTCGGATGATACAGACATTTCGTCAATTACTTCATTTGATAAAATACAAATCGGAGAATTGGAGATCAATCCTAAGGGAAGGCGTGTCAAGGTGGGTGAGACGGAGATAAGTCTTACACCAAAAGAGTTTGATATACTGTACTTTCTTGTTCAAAATCGAGGTGAAGTATTTACCAAAGAGCAAATATATCGTGCAGTATGGTCGGATGACTATCTTTTGGACGATAGCAATATTATGGCTTTTATACGAAAGTTAAGGAAGAAAATAGAACCGGATCCCGATTCCCCCAAGTACATTTTAACTATTTGGGGTATCGGATATAAATTTAACGATCAATTATAAGTTTTCAGATAAACTTAATTCTTGCAAAATCGCAAGGAAATCGCAAGGTTTTGACCATGTGATTATCCTTGCTTTTTTTGTATCCTATATAAGGTCGAAGCAAGCAGAAAATTCTTAATTGCAGCTACGATTGTTTCAAAACGAAATTGAAAGGAGTGTATCGCTATGGATTTCACCTGTATTTTTTTCGGCACTTTGTTCACAATAGCCGGAATTGTACTTGCTTGTAGAAAAGGGCTTGCCAATTTGCCTGCGTGGAAAAATATGTCACAGCAAGAAAAGGAAAAAATCAATATCGTATTGCTTTGTCGTAATATCGGAGGAATCATTTCTTTAAGCGGAATTGTTTTTTTGGCGAAAGGGTTGTTGTCAGGCTTTTCAAATCGCTGTTTTGTGATAGCTATGATTGTTTGGCTCGTTGTTGCAGGTGTTGATGTTTGGTACATCGGAAAGAGCAAACGTTATATGAGCAAATAAATCAGTTGCAAAGTCATCATGAAATCAATCAAAAAAGACGAAACACGGATAAGAAATTATTCATTGTTTGCAAACCAAAGTTTCTCTTTGGTTTATGAAGGAGGTAAGAAAGATGAACAAAAAAGAAAATCGCATTGCTATTCGTCAGGCTGCTCAAAAAGCGGTTATTCGTGACGAACAAAACCGTCGCATTCAGTTTGCGGCAACAAATACTATAAAAGATGTTTTAAAAAACTTACATTCTACTTTGCGTGGCCTTGATGAAGATACTGTATCGGTAAGCCGTAACAAGTATGGTTCAAACAAGATAACGCACGAAAAAAAGAAGTCCTTGGTCAAACGGCTTGCAGGCGCTTTCATAAATCCATTTACCGCAATTCTGTTCTGTTTAGCATTGGTATCAACTCTTACGGATATGATTTTCCCTTACTTTTCTCTTTTGGAAAGCTCTCCCGAAGACTTTGACCCATTAACAGTTGTAATCATTATGACTATGGTTATTATTTCCGGTACACTTCGTTTTGTTCAAGAGTCAAGAAGTGGAAATGCTGCGGAAAAACTTTTATCGATGATTACCACTACTTGCACTGTATCCCGTAGGAATCAAGAAAAGACAGAAATTCCCATGGATGAACTTGTTGTCGGTGATATTGTTCACTTATCAGCCGGAGATATGATACCGGCAGATGTTCGCATAGTAGATGCAAAGGATTTGTTTATCAGTCAAGCAAGCCTTACAGGTGAGAGCGAACCTATCGAAAAGACGCCAAATGTCAGCACCATTTATGAGAGCATTACCGATTATACAAATATTGCATTTATGGGAAGTAATGTAATTTCTGGTAGTGCAACTGCAATAGTTATTTGCACGGGTGATAATACTTTGTTTGGTTCAATGGCATCAGCAGTTGAAGGCGAAGCAGTGGAAACAAGCTTTACAAAGGGCGTAAATGCCGTTTCTTGGGTGCTGATAAGATTTATGCTTGTTATGGTTCCGCTTGTTTTCTTCATCAATGGAATTACAAAAGGCAACTGGTTAGATGCTTTCTTATTCGGTATTTCGGTTGCGGTAGGTTTAACTCCCGAAATGCTCCCGATGATTGTTACTACTTGCCTTGCAAAAGGTGCCGTTTCGATGAGTAAGAAGCAGACAATTGTTAAGAACCTCAATTCAATTCAAAATTTCGGCGCAATAGATATTCTCTGCACAGATAAAACAGGAACTTTAACTCAAGATAAGGTTGTGTTGGAATATCATCTCAATGTAAATGGCGAAGATGATACGAGAGTTTTACGCCACGCTTATTTGAACAGTTATTTCCAGACCGGATATAAAAATCTTATGGATTTGGCTATCATAAATAAAACCGAGGAAGAAGAAGCGGCGGATTCCCGATTGTTGGATTTGTCTGAAAACTATGTAAAGGTAGATGAAATTCCGTTTGATTTCAAAAGACGCCGTTTGACAACAGTGGTGCAAGATAAGTCCGGCAAAACGCAGATGGTAACAAAAGGTGCGGTTGAAGAAATGATGGCTATATGTACCTTTGCCGAATACAACGGAAGGGTTGAGCCACTAACTGACGAAATTCGCAATCGGATTTTGAAAACAGTAGATAATCTTAATGACAAGGGCTTCCGTGTACTTGCAATAGCACAGAAAAGCAATCCTTCCCCTGTCGGTGCATTTGGTGTAAAAGACGAAAGTGATATGGTTCTAATAGGATATCTTGCATTTCTTGACCCGCCTAAAGAATCAACGGCAGAAGCAATAAAAGCGTTGAAATCTCACGGTGTTAAAACGAAAATTTTAACCGGTGATAATGACAAGGTAACACGCACAATTTGCAAACAGGTAGGATTAAAAGTTCGTAATATGCTTTTAGGCTCAGATTTGGACAATATGACCGATATTGAATTAGCAAAAGCAGCCGAAACTACGGAGGTATTCGCTAAACTTACACCGGATCAGAAGGCAAGAGTTGTTTCTGTACTTCGTGAAAACGGCCACACGGTCGGATTTATGGGTGACGGTATAAATGACGCTGCAGCGATGAAAGCTGCCGATATAGGCATATCGGTCGACACTGCCGTAGATGTTGCGAAAGAATCAGCTGATATTATTCTCCTTGAAAAAGATTTGATGGTTTTAGAACAAGGAATTATAGAGGGTCGAAAAACCTACGCCAATATGATTAAGTATATTAAGATGACAGCTTCATCAAACTTTGGCAATATGTTTTCAGTTTTAGCAGCGTCTGCATTGCTACCGTTCTTACCAATGATGAGTGTACATCTTATATTCTTAAATCTTATCTATGACCTTAGCTGTACAGCAATTCCGTGGGACAATGTTGACGAAGAATTTATCGCAAAGCCTCGTAAGTGGGATGCTTCGAGCGTTGGAAGCTTTATGATTTGGATTGGACCAACAAGTTCAATTTTTGATTTTACAACCTATATCTTTATGTATTTTGTATTTTGTCCGAGGTTTGTATCAAACGGCGCACTTTTCAGCGAATTGTCTGCTCATTACAGCGGAGCTGAGCTTGAAAAGGTTCAAGCTCTGTACATAGGAATGTTCCAAGCGGGATGGTTTGTCGAATCAATGTGGAGTCAGACATTGGTAATTCATATGATTCGTACCGCAAAATTGCCGTTCATTCAGAGCCGTGCTTCCACATCTGTAACTTTGCTTACAATGAGTGGAATTGCCGCATTGACTATTATACCATTTACTCCTTTGGGAACAGCTCTCGGATTTGTTGCTTTACCTGCTTCATACTTTGCTTATCTTATTCCGTGTATATTGCTTTATATGATGTTGGCAACCAGTTTGAAAAAAGCCTATGTTCGTCATTACGGCGAATTGCTTTAAGGAGGTATAGTTATGAAATGGAATGAAATTTGGATGACTCTTTTCGGAACGACAGAATGGCTTGGTCTAAATATGGGTTTCTGGGTGTCTATGTTAGTTGTTTTGATAATCGTCGTATTAATGAATGCAGTCTTTTGGGGAATAAAACCCAAACCCAAGGTTGAAAATAACTTGAAAGAGGCGGATTATAATGATAAATTTGATTTTTGAACCGAGCCTCTCAAAAGTTTAATAGAATCTATTGTCGGCGGTAATAAAATAATTTAACAAAAACCTTGCATCAGGTCTTAGGGCGTCCCTAAAGAGCAAAATTACCGTTTGTATATACAAACGGTCTGCTCGCTAAGATTGAACATTTGATATTGACTTCGCATTACCCATAATCTTTACAATTAAAAAATCAAGGCACAGCTTACGGAGAAAAATTCGTAGGCTGTGTCTTTTTCTTTTTGCCGATTAAAATTTAATACAAAACTCAAACTATATTTTCCCTTTCGATTTAATAAATCGGAGGGATTTTTTGTTTCTGAAACTTTTTCTCTTTGGAGGGGGCAAAATGGTTCTCCCGTTTCAAACAAGTGAGAGGGTAAATAAAAAACTTTTGAAAATCAGGAAAATGGGTGTGCATTTCGTCACCCTTTGTCCAAATGAGTAGAGAGGTAAATATTAAAA